>Ga0070731_10005525_pt1 | contig 10387 bp, 2 predicted proteins | sample Coa_R1_2_FD_66448 | JGI IMG/M metagenome (GOLD analysis project Ga0070731, IMG submission 66448) | Surface soil microbial communities from Centralia Pennsylvania, which are recovering from an underground coalmine fire - Coalmine... | ecosystem: Environmental > Terrestrial > Soil > Unclassified ... | reverse complement strand
TCAACCGCAGCAGGCGGTGGTGAAACGTTACGACGAAGCGACGCACGTCAACGATCCGAAAAAGTCGCAGTGGATTTCAACGACCAGCCGCATGGCGACGGCCGATCCGGTGGGCTATTACACGTTTCAAACGCATTTCGACATGAACGGCTTGGATCCCGCGACGGCCGTGATTCACGCGCATGTGCTCGTAGACGACGGTCTCGTGGACGTATTGATCAACGGCAATACGACGGGGGAAAATGTGCCGGTCGATCCAGGTGACGGCCGCGGCGTCGGCGAGATTGTGCTCAGAGGACTATTCAAACCCGGCATCAACACGCTGGATTTTGTCGTTTACAACAAGCCAAACGCGTCAATTCGAAATCCGGTGATGTTGCGCGTGGAATTTAACGGACGGGCGGCGAAGAATTGAAGGAAGCCAAACGAACGGGAAGTGGCATTGCAGGCAGGAACGCCTGCGCGTGTGTTGATTTCTAACTAACTAAAGGTACTGCGCCATGCAAAATCAGGAAAAGGTCGCTCGAAACAAGAATTCCGCCATACGCGTCGCCAGCGCAGTGCTGGCATGCGTGGCGCTGCTGGCCATGCGGCACGCCAGCGCTGCGGCGGTGGCGGATGGCTCTTCGGCAACGTTTACCGCGGGTACAAATGGTTATCAGGCCCAGGTGCCCAGCACCTCGCAAAATCTTCTCGCTGGCGTGACTCCCGTGCTGACCGGCGTCGCGGCGTCCGCCTTGGGGCAAGGCGGTGGTTCCAATAATTTGGCGTTGCTGACGGACGGCTCTTACGGAACAGTCCCTGCTTCAGGCGGTGGAAATACAACCGAAGTCACCATTCCCACTGCTGCAGTCGTTACCTACACACTGCCTGCCGCGGGCGGTTACTACATTGGGTCGATCGATGTTTTTTCGGGATGGGGCGACAACGGGAGAATGCAGCCACGATTCACGGTCAGTTATGCCACCGTGGCAGCGCCCACGACGTTTGTCACCATCAGCACGGTCGCTTACAATCCCACGGGCGTCAATAGCGCATGGATACACATTTGCGATTTGGGCCTGAACGGTGTGGCAGTCGGGACGATTCAGTTTTCGTTTGCCGCTACACAGGAGAACGGTTACGTCGGGTACACGGAGTTGGCGGTGGGCGGCTCCGAAGTTGACCATTCGGCGTCGTTTACCACGGGATCGAACGGCTATCAGGCGAATGTGCCTGCGACCTCACAAAATCTGCTTTCCGGAGTGACGCCCGTCAACACGGGAACAGCCGTTACGGCGCAAGGCGGCGGCTCGGGTACGCTCTCGCTGCTGACGGACGGCTCTTACGGCACTGTGCCCGCGGCGGGCAGCGGAAGCCCGACAGAAGTCACAATTCCCAATGGCGCAATCTTGACCTACACGCTCCCTGCGCCTGGCGGCTATAACATCTCCGAAGTCGATGTGTTCACAGGCTGGGGCGATAACGGCAGAGCGCAGCCGCGAGTTACGGTCAACTATGCCACCGTCGCCGCACCGACCGTGTTTAACCGGCTGGGGTCGATCGCGTACAATGTCGGCACTGTTAATTCCACGTGGGTCCAGCTCAATAACCTGGGCCTTGGCAGCGTGAATGTCGCGGCGATTCAGTTCGTCTTTCCCGCGCAGCAGAACGGCTATGTCGGGTACACGGAATTGTCGGTGCTGGGGACGCAAGCCACAACCGTGTCCACCTGGACGGGCACAACCAGCAGCGACTGGGGCGTCGGCACGAACTGGCAGTCCGGCAACATCCCAAATACTTTCGATACGGACATCTTTGGGACGCCGGGCGTCACCGGGACGGTCGATCTCGGCACGGCGAACCGCAGCGCTGCCGGCCTGACGTTTTTGGGTGGCGTCAACACGACCATCGGAAGCACCAACAGCTTTCATTTGACGCTGGATAACACCTTGAATTCCGCCCCGGCCTCAGTCAACGTGGCTGGCATCAATTCCATTAATGTGCCGGTCGTGCTGAATTCCAATCTGGCGCTCACGGCATTGGGCATCGGAAGCCTCACGTTTAGCGGCGCCATTTCTGAAAACTCCGCCGGCAGAGTCTTGAACGCGAATGCCGGAGGCACCACCATCTTTTTGGGCTCGGCAAACACCTATACCGGCGGCACCACGCTGAGCGCAGGATTGCTCAACGTCGTCACCGGGGCGTTAGGCACAACCGGGAACATCACATTCGGCGGTGGAACGCTCCAATACGCAGCCGGAACCGCGTCGCCTCAGGATTTTTCCGGGCGCATCAAATCCAGCACGGCTGCGATATCCGTGGACGTCAATGGCAATTCGGCGCTCTTCGCCAGCGTGCTGGACGCCAGCAATGGGGGCGGGCTAACGCTCAACAGTTCAGCCGCCAACGGCGTTCTGACGCTTTCTGCCGCGAATCAATATGGCGGCGCGACGACGGTATCCAGCGGCACGCTGAAACTGGCTAACGCCGCGGCCATTCCCAATGCGGCGGCCGCCGGAGCGAACCCGGTGAACATCGCCGTCGGAGCGACGCTGGATCTCAACACGAATTCGGCGGCGTTGAACAGTTTGAACGGCGCCGGCACCGTCGATACGCTCGCGGGAGGCACACCGACGCTCACGATTGGCGGCAATAATGACAACAGCGCGTTCAGCGGTGTCATCCGCAATTCTGCGGGTGCAGTGTCTTTGGTGAAAGCAGGCACCGGAACGGCCACGCTCAGCGGCGTGAACACTTTCACCGGCACGACGGCGGTCAATGGCGGCCAGCTGAATTTGATGGGCACGGGAAGCCTGGCGGCGGGCAGTGCCGTCATCGTGTCCGCAAACGCGGTATTGACTGGAACCGGCGCTGCAAACGGCACCGTGACCGTCAACGCCAGCGGGCATGTTGCACCGGGACAGAATACCGCCGGCAACGTCGGCGGCTTCGGCAAGCTGAGCGCCGGAAATCTGGTGTTGAACGCGAACTCTGTTTTGGATTTGGATGTGGGAGGCAGCGGCGCATCCGATCTCGTCGCCGTGACGAACACGCTGACGCTGCCGGCCTCCGGTACGGTCACGGTCAACGCGGCATTTGCGCTGGGATACGGAAACGGGACCTACAAAATTGTCAGCTTTGGCTCGCTGGTGAATACGTTTACGCCAGGAAAGTTCGTGCTGAGTTCCACGCCGGCGGCGACGGGCGGAACCTACACTTTTGTGCAAGGCGCCAATGAGATCGACTTGGTCATCTCCGGCGCGAGCACGGCGGGCGGCGTCTTCTCGACGGCGTACCTCGGCGCGGGAAATTTCGATACAACCGTTGGCTTGACCCCCGGCAAGACGTTCCTGAACGCCGTCAATTCGGGCGGAGCCGCCCTCAGCATCAACGGAATTCCGTTTGACGCCAGTCCGACTGCCGCGACTTCGGGGCCGACTTATTCCGTCACCGGACAACCTAGCTTTGGCACGCCCGGACCCACCAACAACGTGTTGGGAAATCTCGGAACTGCCCTCGCGGATTTCACCTACGGCGGCACGCCGGTGAACTTGAATTTGAGCAGTTTGGTGAACGGCCAAACCTACATTCTCACGCTTTACGCGCGGTCCTTTGATACAGCAGGCCTGCGCGTGCAGAACGTCACGACCTCCGACGGCGCATCGACATCCTATGATGTGGATTTGGGCGCGCCCTCGCAAGGTTATGGCAACTTGCTGCGCTACACATTCGTCGCGGGAACGACCAGCGAAACACTGGTGTTTACGGCGGTCAATGCAGCCAACCCGCTCCATCTGTACGCCTTCAGCACGGAGCAAGTCTTCAACAACAGCTACACGGGTGGAAGCACAGCTTCGACGGCAACGTTCTCGATCAGCCCGCCCAATGGCGCCGGCTCCAACGCGCTGTTCCCGCCTCAAAACGCACCGACCACCTTCACGTTGGACATTCCGCTGACGATCGGGCACGTCGAACTCGATGGCGCCAACGCGTGGACCTTCAGCGCCACGGCAGGAAATTCAGCGACGTTCCAGGCGGACACGGGCGGTGTTTCGGTGCTGGCGTCGGCGGCCGGATCGCACCTCATCAGCGCGCCGATCGTGCTGCAAAACAACATCGTGAAGCTGGGCGGCGGAACGCTCTCATTGCAGGGCGGCGTCTCGGGGACTGGCAATCTGATGGTTAACACCGGATTGCTCATTCTGGGCAGCGCGTCCAACACCTATACCGGCTCGACGGTCGTCAGCGGCGGCACTTTGCAAATTTCCGATCCCAATGCGTTGGGAACCACGCCTAATGTGGCCGTGAGCGGCACCGGCGTTTTCGATTTGCACGGCGTCACTCCGGCGAATCCGATTCCGGCGTCCTTTGGCGGGATCGGCCTGGGCGCGGGCTCGCTCACCAACAGCGCTTCCAGCGCGGCAACGTACCCGGGTGACATCACATCCACCGGCGCGTTCACGATCGGCGGCGTGGGCGACATCACGCTCAGCGGCGCTGTCTCGGGCACCATCACCAAAATCGGAAACAACACGCTAACGCTCAGCGGCGTCACCGACAACGCCAACCTGACCCTCATCGTCAGTTCCGGAACGGTAGTCTTAAACAAAACGAGTTCAGCCACCGTGCACGCGGTGGGTACAAATGGCACGCTGATCATCAACGGCGGCACGGTCAAGGTTTCAGGCAGCGGCGGCGATCAGATCGCTGACTCGGGCAGCGTGATCGTCAACTTGAATGGAACCCTGGATTTGAACGGCTTAAGCGAAGCGTTCGACTCGCTGTCCGGTGCGGGCATTGTGACGAACAACGTCGCCGCCACCACGGCGGCGTTGACGCTCGGAGCCAACGGCGGCGGGTCGGCGTTCGCTGGAATCGTTCGGAATGGCGCTTCAGGCGCGGGTGTCGTGAGTTTCACGAAGAGCGGTGCCGGGACGCAGTCCTTTGCCGCGGCTCAAACATATACGGGGCCGACAACCGTCTCCGGCGGAACGCTGGCCATGAGTGCCGCGTCATCTTCCGCGGCTGCTCACTACAACTTCGACAACAACGATGCCAGCGATTCCAGCGGCAATGGCAACGCTGGAGCGTTGGTCGGCACTCCAGCTTTTGGAACCGGCGTCTTCGGTTCGGCAGTCAAGTTCAATGGCACTTCGCAATACGTCACAGTGCCGAACTCAGCGAACTTGCAGATCAGCGGCAATTACACGGTTTCGCTATGGTTTAATCAGGCCACGTTGACGCAAGTTGCGAATCCGACGCTGTTCGCAACGCGAAACGGCGGCAATTTCACTTTTGATTTGCAGTACAGCCCTGCCAGCGGGAAATTCCACGCGGACATCGGCACGGGCGGCGCGTGGCTCACCACAGGAGCCGACAGCAGCGTGGTGAGCGTGCCCGCGAACACCTGGACGATGGTTACCTACGTGGTAACGCCGGCGGGCTACACCGTCTACCAGAATGGCGGCGTTAACATCGGGAGTGGAACGTTCGCCGGAACGCCGGTGCTTAACACGGCCGCCACGTTCATCAGCATGGGCGCGCAGCAGGAAGGCACGGGGGCGTATACAGCGAACACGTACTTCAACGGCGCCATTGACGAAGTGAACGTCTTCAATTCCGCTCTTGCGGTGAGCGACGTGAAGGTGCTCTATAACGCCGGCCAGGCCGGAGGCGTTCCAACCACGTCCGGCACCCTGCCGCCGCAGTCCGTTGTGAGTCTTAACACAAGCGGCGCGACATTGAACATCGCGGGTAATTCGCAGACCGTTGCATCGTTCACCGGTGTCACCGGCACATCCCTCGTGCTTGGCGCGTCGGTATTGTCTTTGGGCGGAGATAATTCTTCTACGACATTCGACGGCATTGCCTCGGGCAGCGGCGGCTTGACCAAAGCAGGTACAGGCACATTCACGCTTACCGGCGCAAATACATACACAGGATTGACCACGGTCAGCGCCGGCACGCTTGCCGTAAACAATTCCGGCACAATCGTCGGCGGCGTGACAGTGAGCGCGAACGCGGTGCTGCGCGGAACGGGATCGGTGGGCGGAGCGACGGTGGCGGGAATGATCTATCCGGGAACAGCGTTGTATACGGATGCCAATCCGGCGATGAATGCCAACCAGCTCATGGTCGTAACAGGCGTGGGTGGCGGGACCGTCGATTTAACCAACGGGAAGCTGGGGATTTTGCTGGCGCCGGGGAGCGGCGGCGGATTTGTGACGCAACTTTTCGTTCCCAGCGGCGGCGTAACGCTGAGCAATTCGACGCTATCGGTGGCTGTGCAGGCCGCGACCGGGCCGAACACGTACGGCTCAGCGGGAACGCAGTACACGATTCTTTCAAATCCGACCACAAGCATCACCAATTCGTTTACGACCTTGAAAGGCGCGTCGATTCTTGGCTCGAGTCCGACGTTTCAAGTGCATTATTTCAACGGCGGGCCCGGCGGGATTGAAGTGACCGACGGCGGCCTCGCGGGCGGCACGCTGAAAGATTCCAGCAACACGATTACGCCTGCGGACACGGTGGTGCTGACGTACAAAGGCGGCGCGGTGACGCCAGTTAAATTGGACGGCTTTGCCGCTAAGCGCGAGGGCGCGGGAGTGCTGGTGTCGTGGAACGCGGTTTCGGAATTTCAGAACGTGGGGTTCAACGTCTATAGACGTAATTCAAAATTCAAAATTCAAGATTCAAAATTAACGGATGCATGGAAACGCGTGAACGCCACGCTAATCGCTGGACGAATCACGAATGCGGATTTCAAGACGTACCGGATTTACGATTGGTCGGCGTTTGAGCCGTGTGAGTACAAATTGGAGAGCGTGGGCGTGCGGGGCGACGTGGAGAACTACGGGCGCATTGCGGAAGTTCCGTACGAAGATGCTGGCGAGGCACTGAGCGGCGACGCATTGGATGCGGCGGTAAACAGCGTGGCGGAGGCGGCGCACGCTGAGCGAGGGCAACAACTCAGCGCGGCGTTCGCACGAACAACCGCCAATGAAGCGAACCAGGAATTGCAGTCCGCACAGCCAAACGCAAACACGCGCCGCGAGGAAGCAAGTACGAGCCGCGACCACGAGGGAGCGGGAAAGCGCGCTGCGGCCAGTTTGACGTACAAGGAAGACGGCACATTGGCGCTGGCCGGCACGGCGCGCGATTTGAGTGCAACGCGAGCCGTGGTGCAGGCCACTCGCCTGCACGACTCGCAGGCGGGCCCCGTTTCACTGAACGCGGCGGCGGGCGCGCGCTGGTTCTCGGCGCTGCCGGCGAAAACGGGGGCGAACTTTACGGCGGCGCGCGTGCAGTACCGCGACGCGGGTGTGCTGCGGATTTCGCAGGCGTCATTACCGGCGGGATTCAACATCAATCACGTGGCGATTCAGCGCGAAGGGCGCGCCTTAACGCCGCTGGCGATGACGAGCGACAGCCTGATTGTCTATGGCGCCGGTTACGCCGACGACTACACGGACAAAGACGCGCTGTTCCTGCGCGCCACGAACGCGGCGACCAACAGCGGGCAGGCACTTCATGCGACGGGATTGTTTGCGGGAAATACCGCAGTGAACGTCACCAGTCCCGCGACCGCGACGGCGGACTATCACGACGTGTATTTCGATTTCAATCTGCGGCCATACACGTTCGCGCCGTGGTTCTCGAGCCAGTATTTGACCAACGGTTCGACGCAGAGTTTCACGCTGGAAACGCCCGACGCCAGTTCCGGGCCGGGATCGTTGACCGTGCAGTTGTGGAGCTTGACGGAAACCGACGGCGTACCGGCCGATCATGCGCTGCAAGTGTTCATCAACGGCCAGCCCGCGGGGCAAACCACTTGGAGCGGCGGGAACAAAATGTTGGAATTGTCGTTCCAGGCGGGTTCCGGCGCGTGGGTGGCGGGGACGAACCAAATCGATTTGGTGACGCCGGACCTTCCTGGCGTGGACAGCCAGATATGTTTCCTGCATGCGCTGACAGCCAGCTACACGCGAAGCCTCAATGGCGCGGCTCCGTTGAGCATTCATAATCTGACGCCGTTGACGCAGCGCTACGAAGTCAGCGCCGTGCCGAGCGCCGACGCCTGGGTTGTGGACGCGCGCTACCCGGACCGCGCGGCGCTGGTCGCGTACGAATCGCTCGCGCAAGCGGACGGGACGTACACGCTGCGCTTCGACGCGGCCGCAGGTGGAACGGGCGAATACCTCGTTGTTCCGGCGGGACAGGAAAATCAGCCGCTGTCGGTCGTCAAGCGCATGGTGAAGGCGCTCAAAGGAACTCCATACCTCGCGGTCGGGCCGATGCAGTTTGATGCCGGCGTGCAAAATCTGTTGGCGCTGCACACGAAAGAGGGTTTGAAAGCGCAATTTGCCGATCAAGAGCAGTTGTTCGATTACTACAACTACGGGCGCTACGGCCCGGCGGGAATTCAGAACGCGGTGCGCGCGACGCGACCGCAATTCGTGTTGCTCGTAGGAAGAACTACCTACGATTACCGCAATTATTCGGGTTTGAATGTCGATCCGCTGTGCCCGACGTTTCTGGTTTCAACGACGTTCTGGTCGCAGGCGACGTCGGATTCGATGTACGGCGATTTGGGGCTTGGGATTCCGCAGGTTGCGGTGGGAAGACTGCCTGTCAACGACACGGCGGAACTCGGCGGTGCAGTGTCGCGCATTCTCGGCTACAACGGAATCGCGAGTTCGAACATGCGCGTGCATGCGGTCGCCGACAGGGCCGATGCGGAAGCCGGCGATTTCCCCGCGCAAGCGGCGCAGCTGGGAGCGGCCAATCCTGAATTTGCGTGGCAGCCGAATTATTTGGGAGTGACGTATCAGAGCGCGCCGGAAGTGACCGATGCGATGACTGCGGCGGCGAACGGCGGCGCCGATTTGCTTCTGTACCTCGGCCACGGGAACGCCGTGCGATTGGGCGCGGAGGTGCCGCGCATTCTCGATACGGACTCGGTCCAGGCGTGGACGGGCAACGTCGTTTTCCTGCAAGCGACCTGCACGGCAAACTGGATGGCGAAGAACGAGCAGGGCTATCGCAGCATTGCCATTCAGGCGCTGGTGCAACCGCAGGGAGGAATTTCGGCGAGCATCGGTTCATCGACGTACATGGATGCCGATTACGCGGTAGATTTCATGCAGCAACTGATGTCGGCCGCGAACGGTTCCAACACGCGCTGGGGCAGCGCGCTGATGAAAGCGCAGCAATGGGCGTACCAGAACGGCGACGCCACGGGGTTCTACTCGGACCTCGGCAAGACCGAACAGATCTTCGGCGATCCAGCGATGCGCGTGTTCGGACCGCCGGCTTCCAGCCGGCCCGCGGCGGCGGGCAAGCCGATTCAATCGGGACAATTCTAGCAATTGGTTAAAGAGCGAGGGCTGACGCCATCATGAACATGCGATGTTTGAAAACGAAGCACGTGGTCTGGGAAGAGCTGGACGGACAAACGCTCTTGATCGATTCGCGGGACGATTCGGCGTGGCTGCTCAATGAGTCCGCGGCGCAAATCTGGATGCGCTGCGAAGCTGAAAGCGTGGAACAGATCGCGCGGCAATTGGCGCGCGCGACGCGGGAGCGATTGGCGCAGATCGAAGAGGACGTGTGCGGATTCATCGACGCGCTACGCGCGAGAGGATGGGTTCGGCGGGCGCAGACCGCGGGCGAGGGTATGGCGGCGGAGGAATTGGCGTTTGAATCCAATTATTCCGCGCCACGCCTGAAACTTTTTTCATTGGCGAGCGGGCCGCGGCGCCGGCCAAGTCCGCGCGGCAACAGCGGACCAGGGTAAAGGTTTCAGACTCGGTGCGAGAATGCGCAACCGCCGGCCGGCAATCTCCGCCATCCACCCGTCACAGCGCCGCGGCGTCACGCTGATCATGGTAGCCGGCGTGCTCTCGATTATCGCGGCCACGGGCGCGGGATTCTATTCGCTTGCAAGCAATGTTCGGCGCTGCCGGCAGCCAGAATCGCCCGTGGGGAATCGACTCAAGACATCCCCGGCACGCCGCCATCCGGCGCGCCGGGGACGAAGCGCAGAGCGACACAAACGAGCAATCTCGAAAGGCAACCCCAGACCGAGAACTCGCCCACGCCAGATCGCCCAGACAGGTCCTTGAGGGGACCTGGTACGGTTGAAATGGACGGAAGCCGGAGCCTGTGAAAATGGGCATTGCCCGGCGATGACAAGCGGAGCAAAAGTGACCGCCGCCTGTCCCGTGCGAAAAAGGTAGTACGGTCTACTGTTTCCTGACGCAGCCGAACACGGCAGTTCCCGTTCTTCGAATCCGGCTCCTGAACCCCATACGCTGTTGAATTCTTTTCTTTTGAATTTGAAAAAAGAGGACTTGCCGTTGGTCACCGAAGGTGACAGCGTGACGGCGCCGCAGTTTGGCGC
>Ga0070731_10005523_pt1 | contig 10391 bp, 8 predicted proteins | sample Coa_R1_2_FD_66448 | JGI IMG/M metagenome (GOLD analysis project Ga0070731, IMG submission 66448) | Surface soil microbial communities from Centralia Pennsylvania, which are recovering from an underground coalmine fire - Coalmine... | ecosystem: Environmental > Terrestrial > Soil > Unclassified ... | reverse complement strand
GATCGCGCGGATGGTGCGTCAGCACGAAGGTCGGCGCGTGATAGGGCGGATTGGCGCCCCACCAGCCCTTCCAGCTCTCGTCCGGCCACGGGCCGCGGACAGGGCCGAACATATTGCGGCCGAGGATGAACGCGCCGAACCCGTCCATCGAACGATGGGCGTAGGCCTGATCGATGCCGTCCGAGCCCCCGTCCTTACCGATCATGGCCTGGAACATGCGCGTACCGAACAACCACCGGTGCAGTTCCCGCCCGCGTTTGCCGAGCGGATTTTCAAGACTTTGCTCAGGCCCTGCTCCGAAACCGTCGAGCGAGATCGAAAAACCTGCAACGCGCACTTTCGTCATAGCGAACTCCCTTTCATATCGGCCATTGATCCGATTGCAGGCAACGTGTCCGATATGGGTCATTAGCGACCGATTTGCGATGCCGCGCAATGTCCGCTTCTCCCCCCGAAAGCGACCGATCGCTGCATTGCCGCGAAGTGACGCTATGGGCCATAAGCGACCAAAGTGCGCCGCAGCAGGGTCTTTGGCCTGTTGTGCACTAAGACCGGGTGGGGTGGGAGCACCCAGGCAGCTGACACCAAGCGACAGCTGGCCGCGAACGGCGAACAACAAAGCAAAACCCGCCCGCGCCGTGCAGCGCGGGAGGGTCGTTGTGGTTTGCAGGTGCCCTAGTGAGTCGGACCGAGTAGGTCGTTAGCCTCATCGGTCAAGCGTTTCGCTTGGGCCTCGTCAATCTTCTTGCCGTTGAAGGCGGCATCCTCGAGCATGTCGATCATCTGGCCGGCGATCACGTTGCGCCGGTTGGTGATATCGTTGATCCTGTCCTCGAGCGTCGCATATGTCGCGGCGTCGCCCTTGAGCGCTTGGGTCGATATGCCGGTGAGCGTGTCGATGCCGAGCCGGCCGGTCGGCGAGTTGATCTGCTTATAGGCTTCTGCAAAGTCCGACAGGGTGTGGGAGTGGCCGCGCAGCGGCACCGGCAGCGCCTCTTCGTGGAGGATCTCGAACAGAACGCGGCCGTCGTGGGCGTAGTCATCCTTCAGCTGCGTGAGGCCGAGGATGGTCGGACGGATGTCGGTATGGTCGGTGAACATCTGATCGTCGAAGCCAAGACTGCGGATGCCGGGGCCGACCATGCCGAGCCAAGTGCGCACGATGTCGCGCTGGAAGTCGCCATGGTTCCAGGCGAAGGACCGCGATTGCGTGAAACAGCTCGCCGAGTCGGTCGACGGCGTGCACAGTGGCGTAGTGTGTCCCGACGCCGTTAGGAAGTAGTCTGGGTTACCGAACAGAATGAAGGTCGGCGTGCGGGCCGGGTCGTGGGAGATCATGTGGAGCAGCGCCATCTCCGCCTGATCTGCCAGCGCTTGGGTGACGTTGGCGTCGCCGCCGATGCTCGGATCGAAGCCGACCAGTCCCGCCGCCTGTTGTTCAAGCGTGCGCGTGACGGTGGTGGTCTGCGCCGGATTGCCGTTGATGTGAACACTGGGCGCATCGTCGGAGTGCACAGCGAACTTCGTGGTGTTGCCGAACTCGGTCGCGTAGACCAGGCTCAGATCGGCATCGGTCTCGCCCTTGGTGCCGGTCGGATAGGTGCACGGGATGTGAATGCCGTCGCAGTTTGATGGCACCGCGCCTTTGATTGAGCCGGCGAAGTGGTCGTTCTCGTCGGCGGTAAAGACGAACAGCGTGTTCTGCGGCGTGATGTTGTGCTGCTTCAACCGGGCGAAGAACTGGCCGAAGGCCTTGTTGTAGGCTTGTAGCTGGCACACATACGTGGCCTCGCCAGGGCCGAAAGTACCGTCGACGTTGGTTGGGCAGTTGGTAAATTGGGTGCTGGAGACGTGGTTGTCGTGGGCGTCTTCGATGTAAAAATAGACGACGTCAACGCCGGCTTCCAGCATTTGCGCGACGTAACCCAGGCTTTGCGACGGTGCCGGGTCGAAGCTCGACGGGAAGCCGTCGTTGCCGAAGCTGTCGGTGACGTGCAGACCGTCGAGGTCAAGCACGAAGCCCTGGCCGCTGTTGATCGCCGGCGCCACGTATTTGTTGCCGAACAGCGCCTGGAAGCCGGTGTACCCGCCCGGTTCGTCGTTGAGCACATCGGGTCGCGCATGGGGAGAGGCGCCGCACAGCGAGCTGTCCTTGGCGCAGTGAATCGCGATGCCCTCGAAATCCGCTGCAGGCTGCGCTCGCACTTTCGGATCCGACGACGCTGCATCAGTTGCAACTTCGGTGGCCTCGGCCGATGGGTTGCCGAACACAGTGTTGACGTCAACGCCGGTACTCTCGAGTTCGAGACCGTTGAGTGAGAACGCACCGACGTCGCAGCCGGCACGGGTGAACGGCACCCACGGCGCCGGATGGATCTTGCCGTTCTGGTCGACCATCTCCGGCACTTCGATCGGGCTAGCCGTCGTGCCTTCGTTGACCAGGTCGGTCCAGTACGCGAACGAACTGGTGAAATGCGGCGTACCGGTCGGATCGAAGAAACCGAAACTGTTGCCGACCGAGAAACCGAACTTCTCGCCGTAGACTCCGGTCAGCGACGTGATGATGTCCACCGAGGTGTGAGAAATCAACGGCGTGTGGTGGTTGGCCAACATTGTGCCGTTCTGCGTGACGAAATTGAGCAAGTTCGGGATCTGCTCGAGGTCCGACGGAACATTCGGATTATCCCGCCGCAAATGGACATTGTCGAATTGCAGATAGACGATATGCTTAATTCCGTTGCCGAGATGACAGCCCGGTGCGGCGAGGGCCGGTGCGGAACCGGCAAGTAGCAATGCAGCTGCGCCCGCTGCGCAGCACGTGATCTTGTTCATGGGACGCCCCTTAGTGATTGATCGTTTGACGGACCAGATTCGCGAAACGCAACACGGGGCGGGAATCTAATTGGGAACTGTTACGCTCGAAGGTCAGGTTCTTTGCGGGCATGCGACGCTTGCGTGACAGGGGAACCATCGGCGCAGGGATTCGGCGGTCGGCTGAATGGGGTTCCGGATCATTTTGGGTAGCAGAAACTCATCCGGCCGAAATGACGCGTTGGGTCATAAGCGGCCGATTTGCGATGCCCGCGCAATGTCCGCATCTCCCCTCGAAAGCGACCGATCGCTGCATTGCCGCGAAGTGACGTTAAGGGCCACTAAGCGACATTTTGCGATGCGGCAAACTCGCGGAGAAGGAATCCGATTATCAGCGCCCACATGCGTCCGCTAAGTGCTGCCTGAGGTCTAGAAGTCTATTTGCGATGGAGCCTCCGCTGAACACGCTCCAGGACAGATTATGGAATGGTTGCTCGGGATGGTATGGCGCGGGCGCTCGCTCAGGAAAGGCGCGAGCTTTGAATACGCACGGCCGGCTCCCGTCACGACGAGAACCGGCCGGCCGTCGCTAACCCAATCCGGGGCGTGCAGGATGCGAGCACTGGGAGACCGGGTAGCGGCGATCCTCAAAGCCATCTAGTCGGCGAAGGTTTCAGCCAGCGATTGCCCGAGCGAACTTGTGAGCGATTTGCACTTTGTCGAATAAGCTCATCGCGCGATTGCATTCACCTCGGTTTCGAACGCGAGTCCTGTGCCGGAGAGAAGACACTCAGCCCACGTCGCTTTTTGGTCAGGAGGACTTCTAAGGGGTGCAACTCGCGGCCGCAGTTGCCCCGACAAGCAAGAGGGCTCCAGCGCGCCGGAGCCCTCTTCGAGTCAATTTAGTACCATAGCGGAGTCTTATAGTAATCGTAGACACTGCGATCCCGGGCGCGATCTGACCAATCCCAATCGGTGTTTCGATTGAATTTTGGCGCGCCCTTGAGCTGATCTTCGGTCACGCCGACGCGGTAGCCGCCCAACCGAGTATCGTATTTCAGATTCGGCCACGGCATTGGGTAGTAGTCCTCACCCATGCCAAGGAACCCGCCAAACGACACCACCGCATAAGCGACCTTGCCGCTGATTTTGTCGATCATGACCCGCTGAACGCTTCCGATCTTGCGTTCGTCGGCGCCATAAACCGCCGTTCCGTCAACCTTGTCGCTTCCGATAAGGGACACAGTCTCCCTGCTAGTATCGACAGTCGTAGCCATCGTTTTTCCTCCATGAGAGATAAGTTGGAGGGAGAACACTCCAGCAATCTTGCAGTTCCCGGTCGATCGATAAAACACGCATCTCGGATATGTCTAATTACGTATCGCCAATCGAGAAAGAGCGTCTGGCCGTCACTTAGCCTTCTCTTGACGTTTCCAATTCTTTGCGAACCGCGGCGGCGGAATTCCCAACTTTGTCGACAGCTCGTTGCAGTTCGTCTTGGCTAACGCCAAGATGTTTCGTCCAGTATTTCACCTCTAATTCCTCGTTCATCGCAATGTGGTTGCGAAGCGGCGGCACTTTATTCGTCAGAGCAGCCATTGAGAACCGCTATTCGGTTGTGACCGGAGTGTTGCTTTAAATCGCTTTCTACGCCCGCACGGAAAAATATGCTGCAACGACGACTAGGAGCAAAAGCATGACGCCGATGGCCCCGAGAAAAAACTTAAACGACGGTTCGGGAATAACGGCTTTGCCGGTCTTGCTCACTTTTGTCATGGGTTCGGAACGGTTGCGGGAAACGATTTGTTCCGAAAAAGGCAGCCACGGCGGAAAGTTTTGATCGCAGTCCTAACATGTTGCCAGGCCGCTGATCGCCAGTACGACGAAGACTCTTGCAACGCACGGTCGGACCAACGACCGAGGGCCTTAGCTCTCCGCTTACCGCTGCGCCGCGGCAAAGTCGCCGTCCTGCGTCGACGGCGGCAGGGCCGCAAATTTGTTTGCGGCGGCCCAACGCCAGGGTGAAACAAAATAATCTCTAGGCCGTTCTCGTTGCGGGGCCAGAAACCGGAGAGCGCACCCAATGTGCGACTACAGTCTTTCCAGCGTCCGATCACAACCTGCAAGTGTTGGCGACAAGCTCATCTCACGCAATTTCGGCACCGGCACTCGTGGATTCTGCACGCTGCAAGATGCCGATGTCGCCGTCTGCGTCCTGCCCGGAACCGAGCTGGCATTCGTCGAGGAAGTTCGGTGCGAATGGACCGGCCTGCTGCCCTGGCGCGGCAAGGTCATCAACCACAAGACGGCGATTTTCCGACAGGTCAACAAGAACCGGTTGGCGGCGCATCACGATGCACTGGAGTTCCCGGATGGGCAGGTCGTACTGCTGACACTGTTGCGCGAGGGACAGCAAGCCACGGTCCTTCAACTACCGGCGCAGCCAAAAACGACCGAAGACGCCATGGTTGCAGAACGGGTCGCCTACATCGGCTGAGGTCCAGTCGGTGGCGGCGGAGCTTCGCCCAGACCCTAGTGAACACAAAGGCGGCATCATGAATCGAAAAGCCTCAGGCATCGCCTGAGGCTTTTCTTGAATACGCCTTGCTTAGCGGTCCGATCGGTCACGTCACCTCGAGCTGGTATCCGGGACCCACGCCGTCTTGTCGCGGTCGTATTTGAAGCCCGGCGCGGCTTTGAGCGCATCCTTAGTGGTGTTCATCGTCAGGTAGACCTTATTGTCTTTCATCGTTGCCTTCACGGTATTGAAGCTGACGGCAACGTCTTTTTCGCCGGCGCCCAGGAAACCGCCGACGCCGACGATCAGAGCGCTCACCTGTCCGTCCTGACCGACCAGCACGTCCATGATCTGTCCGATCTTGGTGTTGGATGGATCGTAGACATCCTGCTTGTACCAGTCCGTAACGGTGAGGCTGCTGCTTGGGACAGTGGTCATCACATCGGCCTTTGCCGCCGACACCGCAAAAGCGGCGCTGCTGGCGAGCAGTGCGCCAGCGCCGAGTACGGATAGATATCTTTTCATTGGGGCTTACCTCCGGAATGTATGTTCAACCAAGCCAACCAACGCATGATCGGATCATTTGTGCCGCGACGCTCAAAATATTTGCGGAATAGATCAACGCGGGGAACTGTCGAGTTGTTTCGGTTTGCGCTGCAGCAACACTTCTTCGCCATCCAATCCCTCCATCGGGGGAACCTTTGAGCGCCACCTTCATTAGAAATGCGATCAATAGCGACCGCGAACGTTAATTGCGAAATTCGAATGTGGAGGATGCCATGGACGGTATCATTTATTTGGTTGGCCTAATCGTAATCATCATGGCCATCCTTTCATTTTTGGGCTTGCACTAGTCCAATCCACCGAGGGCAATATGTCATGAGCGAAGCAACCATCTTCGTCGCAGAATCCGGCGCCGCGCGCGTATCGCCGGATGGTCCGGTCCGGCAGCCAGCCAATTCTTCGTATGTTGAATTGGGCCCTGCTTTCGCTGGCGCCGTCGTCGCGGCGGCCGCTTTTTTTGTGTTGCTGGCGTTCGCCTCGGCGATCGGGCTTGCGGTGTCTTCCGCGTCCCCCACATGGCGCGACACGTCGGTTGGCCTGACCGTCTTATCGGGAGCCTGGGTCGTTCTCTCCGCCGTCGGCAGCTTTGCGCTGGGCGGGTACATCACTGGGCGCCTGCGTGCACGCTGGGACGCTGCAGCCGACGAGATTCATTTCCGCGACGGTGTGCACGGCTTGCTGGTATGGGGCCTAGCCGTGATCATCGGTGTCGGCATGACATGGGCAGCCGCTACAACGCTCACCAATAGCAAGGCTCCCTCGACCGCGCCGCGCAATACCTTAGTGAACGAGCCGGGCTTTTTGACATACGAACTCGACCGGTTGTTCCGTAGTGACCGGACGCCTCAAAGCGGCGACGCCGAGGCACGCGCCGAAGCTGGACGAATTATCCAGACAGCCTTGGGACACACAGACATTTCGGCGGATGATCGCGCTTATCTAGTGCGCCTTGTTGCAGCGCGCACCGGTTTGCCCCCGAATGACGCCGATCGTCGCGTACAGCAAATCATATCCGAATCCCGCGACGCGGCATCGAAAGCGCGCCACAGCGCGGTGATTCTTGGATTCACCCTTGCTGCCGCACTGGTTGCCGCGGCCGGTGCCGCGTGGGGAGCTGCTGTGGCCGGTGGGCGCCACCGGGATCAGGATCTCGCGCCATCATTGCATTTTTCTCGCTGGTGACGTAGCTGCGCTTGAGCTGACGACAGAGGACGACGTTACCCTCGGCATCGACGGCGCAAATTCTACGGTTGCCAAATAGATGAGCCCGCCCCCTAGTCTTCAATGCTCTGGGCTGGTTGTTCACCACTCTGTCCAGCGGCCGCCGCTCCAATACCCACGACCTTCGTGCTCGCGGATCGTAATGCCCGGGCCAGCGTTCCAAGTGTCGGCGTCCGGCGCGGGCTTTATCGTGGCTGTGCAGTGGTCAGACCATGTTCCGGCTGCAGCTTTGTCGGTCGGTCGCCGCGCTATCTGAAAGTTGTTCGAACTCATGCGCCCGAGGCGATACTAGAGCTTACTGTAACGCCGTTTAATATGCGGCGTTGTGCGTCGCAGCAATGTGGCACTGCCCGTGTCGGCTTTGGGTCAGGAACGTCGCTTTGGCCACTTTGGGCCGGAGTCCGTTCTTCCCCCATTAGCGACCGCAATAGCGACTTGCAGAGCAGTGGCTAAGGGTCGATAGCTGCCGTGCGGGCCGCTTTGTCCGGGCCAGGAGCGGACATCGCTGTTTATTCGATAACCTCGTCGGCGGTCGCAATGAGCGTCTGTGGAATTGTCAGCCCGAGCGCCTTCGCGGTCTTGAGATTGACGACGAGCTCGAAGGTGTTGGGCTGTTCCACCGGGAGGTCGGCGGGCTTCGCGCCTTTGAGGATCTTGTCTGAGAATTCAGCGGCGCGCTTGAACATATCGGGCACATTCGGCCCGTAAGAGATCAAGCCGCCACCTTCGGCATAGGGTCTTTCGGCGTACACGGTCGGTAGCCTCGCGCTTAGCGCGAGCGTGTTGATCCGGTCGCGATTGTTATTGATCAATGGATCGGCGCTGCAGACATACATGGCATCGGCACGATCCCCCAGCCCTGCGAAGGCCGGTTCGATGTCTTCGGCCCGGCGGATTTCGACGGGCACGGGTTCGAAGCCGAGCGCGGGCGCGGCTGCCTTGACGCGATCGAGATCGAGCACCGAGGCCAGGTAAGCGACGTCGGTGAGCACCGCCAGCCGCTGCGCCGCGGGCGCGGCCTCGCGTAAAAATCCGAGACGCTTGCCACCGAGATCAGGCGCTTCGAGCGAGAGTCCTGTGACGTTGCCGCCTGGCCGCGCCAGGCTTGCCACATAACCGGTAGCGACGGGCTCACTGGCGAGCGCAAAGACAATGGGGATTTGCGACGTCGCATTCATAGCCGGTCGCGTGGCGCTGCCGGAGGTGACGATGAGGTCGACTTTGAGCGCGGCGAGTTCGACTGCAAGTTCCCTCGCGCGCTCAATTTGCCCGTTAGCCCAGCGGTAGTCGATCTTGACGGTGCGGCCGTCGACCCAGCCGAGTTCCGAGAGGCGGTCGACAAACGCTTTAGTCCATGACGTCCAGGCTTCCCGTGCGGTCGGGCCCAAAAATCCGATGGTCGGAACCCTACTCGGCTGCGCACGCGCAGCGACCGGCAATCCAGCAACCGCGCCGCCGAGAAGCGATATGAATTCGCGTCGCCTCATTTGCGCTCCCTCCAATCAAGCACCGCGCTGTATCACCATGAAAGAGAGCCGTTTTGCAACACGCCCAATTGCGCGCTGATGTCGCAGATGGGTCACCAGCGACCGATTTCGGGGGTTCGCGCCATGTCCGCTCTTATCCGCAGCGACCAAATCGCCCGTCGCACTAAGTGACGGAACGGGCCATAACCGACATTTTGCACCGCAGAAAACAGGGAGCGATCCGTCGGAACGTGACACTGACCGAAGCGGGTCGTTGGTCGAGGCGCGCATCGCTGTTTCCGCGATTGCTGCAGAATCATTGGCGCCAGAACGGCTTGCGGTATTCCCAATGAGCGTCGGAGCGTGAAAGTCCGATATCCCTGAGCTCTCGGTCGGTAAGGACAGCAAGCCGTCGCCGGTCTCGCATGCGGCGGCACCACAAGCCGACCAGGCGGAGGCCGCAGCGAAGCATTTCTTTCAAGCGCGACATGAGGTGTAGCGGCGATCGTCGCGCGCTCACGTGGCGATCTGTGCCTTTCACAAAGCGATCGAAAGGCAACCTGGGGCTAAGCTCGCAGCGGGCGAAAAAAAGCGCGGATCTCCTCAGCCAGCTGCTGCGGGGCTTCCAGAGCGGCGAAGTGTCCGCCGGAAGCCATGCGAGTCCAGCGCGTGATATTCGCGTAGGTGTTTTCGGCAAGGCTGCGCGGCGGCGTCAGAATCTCGCGCGGAAACTCGGCATAGCCGGTCGGGACGTCGACCTTTTCACCGGATGGAACGAGCCGCGGCTCATGCAGCCGCGCGTAGTAAGGCCAAAAGCTCGAGCCGATGGCTCCCGTCACCCAGTAGAGCATGATGTTGGTGAGCAGCACGTCGCGCGAGAAGTGCGCATCGAGGTCGCCGTTGCAGTCGCTCCACGAGCGGAATTTCTCCACGATCCAAGCGGCAAGTCCGGCCGGAGAGTCGGTCAGGGCGTAGGCAAGGGTCTGCGGTTTCGTGCCCATGATCCACGAATAGCCGCATTCCTCTTTCAGCCAATGATCGAGCTGCGCGTAAAAGCGATCTTCTTCCTCGGTTGGCTGGTGTGCTGCCGGCCGCTCCCGCGGGATGGCGAGCAGGGTTATGTGAATTCCGGCAAGTTTGTCGGCGTGGGCGTATCCTAGTCGCGTAGCGACGAACGCGCCCCAATCATGGCCGTGGGCGCCGAACCTGCGATATCCCAGCGCCTGCGTCATTAAACGGCTGAAGGTATCGGCAATCTCGCGCAGGCCGAAGCGGCGCTGGTTGGCTCGGAATGAGAAGCCAAAACCGGGAATAGAGGGCGCAACAACGGTGAACGCATCGCGCGCACTGCCGCCGAACGCTGAAGGATGTGTCAGCATCGGAAGCAGTTTTTGGAACTCGACGATTGAGCCCGGCCAGCCGTGCGTCAACAACAGTGGCAACGGTGCGCTGCCTTCGCTCGGTTCGTGAATAAAGTGAAGATCGATGTCGTCGATCGCGACCGTGAAATGGCGGAACTGATTCAATGCGGCTTCTTGGTCGCGCCAGGCGTAACCCTTACGCCAATAATCGACGAGATTTTTCAGATACTGAAGGTCGGTCCCGTAGAGCCAGCGCGAACCGGAGATTTCGTCCGGCCAGCGCGTTGCTTCCAAGCGACGCTGAAGATCGGAAAGGACCGCGTCCGCGACAGCAATCGTAAAACGCTTGGGCGGCTCTCCGCCCCATCCCCGGTCAAGTGCTCGCCCAAGGGGTTGCCCAAGTGGTCGCCCAAGTGCCGCTGTCATTTCTGGCCTCTTTCCGATCGACAG
>Ga0070731_10005521_pt1 | contig 10394 bp, 7 predicted proteins | sample Coa_R1_2_FD_66448 | JGI IMG/M metagenome (GOLD analysis project Ga0070731, IMG submission 66448) | Surface soil microbial communities from Centralia Pennsylvania, which are recovering from an underground coalmine fire - Coalmine... | ecosystem: Environmental > Terrestrial > Soil > Unclassified ... | reverse complement strand
GTTCGGCAAGCTGATGTCCCTCTCGGACGCGATGATGTGGCCTTATTACGACCTCGTGACCGACCGCACACCGGAGGAAATCGCCGCCCTCGCCGACGAAGTGAAAGCAGGCGCGAAGCATCCGATGGACGTGAAGATGTCGCTGGCCAAGGAAATTATCTCTGGATTTCACGGCGAGGCCGCCGCGGAAAAGGCCGCCGCGGAATTTCAGCGCGTCTTTCGCGACCGCGAAGCACCGGACGAGGCGCCCGAACAGAAGGTTCCGCGCGGGCCAGCAAAGCGTCTCACGGCATTTCTGGTCGAGCAGGGCCTTGCGGCCTCACGCAGCGAAGCGGATCGCCTGGTAAAACAAGGAGGCGTGGAGATTGACGGTGAGCGCATCCCGGACGTGAAGCACGAATTGGATCTGACCAAGCCGCGTGAATTTCTTCTCCGGGCCGGGAAAAAGAAATTCCTCCGCATCATCGTCGAATGAGTAGTCGACAGCCAACTGCATGGGCTCCCGGCATTTAGTGGAACAGACTTTAGTCTGTGAGTTTCGATGGGATATTGGCGTTCCCGAGCGGCAAGGAAGGGCTAATGAACACCCACAGACTGAAGTCTGTTCCACCAGGAGTTGTTGCACTCGATGCTTGCCACGCGGGACAGAACAGAACAAAATAGGCGCGTCCAGCAGGGAGCGTAAGCTATGGCGAATCGTGTGAAAGTGGAAATTTACGGGCAGAGCTACACCTTGGGCGGAGATCTGGACGAAGCCTACGTCCAGAAACTTGCGCGGTATGTGGACGAAAAGATGATTGCCGTCGGGCAAGCGACGCAAACGGTGGATTCTGTCCGTGTCGCCGTTCTCGCGGCCATGGCCATAGCCGACGAACTCCATTCGCGGCAGCAGGATACCGGCCACCGGGACGACGCCCTGCGCGAGCGCGCCCAGCAATGCCTGACCATCCTCGAGAGGGCGCTTAAGCAGACTGCGTAGGATGGGCTTCAGCCTGTCTGGTTTTCGTCATACCTGGACAAAGGATAAAGTCAACAGCGACAGGCTGAAGCCTGTCCTACTCGAACGTTACTATTCGGGCCAGCGTAACGGGCAACGCTTTACGTACGTCCTACATCAAGTTAGTATTCAACAGGTCCGTCTTCCGGTTAAGATCGGCCAAACGCACCGTGCGAAAGACGATTCGAATACTTGGGGTTTCACTGGCGCTCCTCGCGCTATTGGTCTTCGCCACGGGTGTTGTCAGCGACTGGAATCACCAGGGACCGAGCGACGACGCGCATTGCCCCTACTGCCACCTGGGCCATCAGACCCCGGCGCACTTAGTGGTGGCGCCGTCAGTGTCCCTGTTGAAGCCGGTAGCTTCCTTGCCGTTGCCGCAGGACGCGGTCCTGGCCACGGGCCCTGTTTTTTCGCAGACCTCGCCTCGCGCGCCTCCCTCCGCTTAGTTTCCTTGCTAAAGCGCTTTTTGTAGCAGGCGCTATCCACATTTAAATTCAACTAATTCGGGCCTCTTGAGTTTTTTCGGCGCTCAAAATTGCCGTCATGCCGAATCGAGAGTTTCGACCGTTCTTAGCAGGAGAGAAACAATGAACACGAAGTCTAGGGCCCATAATGGGTGGCCCCTGATCGCCCTGGGAGCCTTGGGGTTGTTCGTTCCCGGCCATGCCACGGGACAGGCCGCCGCGCCGGCGTCGCAGCAAAATTTGCCCGCCCGGGTCACGATCGACGGTGCGATCGACCTGGCGCTCAAACACAATCATTCCTTGCAGGCTGCGCGCACCACGATCCTGCAAAATCAGGCGCAAGAGATCACCGCCAACCTGCGGCCCAATCCGGTGCTGCTCGGCGACGCGCAGTTTTTGCCTTTCTTCCAACCGAGCCAGTTCAGTGGCACGTATTTGGACAACAGCGCCCAATTCGATGTGGGCATGAGTTATTTGTTCGAACGGGGAAAGAAGCGGCAGCGCCGGCTGCAAGCGGCCAAGGACCAGACGGCCGTGACTTCAGCGACGGTGGATGACAACGCGCGCACGCTGACTTTTAACGTCGCATCGCAATTCATTGCGGCGCTGCTCGCGCAGTCCGAGCTGGAATTGGCCGAGAAAGACCTGGCGAGTTTCCAGCAGACGGTGGACATCAGCCAGGCGTCCTACAACGCGGGCTCCATGAGCGGGGCCGACCTGCTAAAAATCAAGATTCAATTGTTGCAGTTCCAGATGGACGTCTCCGCCGCCAAGCTGGCGCGCGTTCAGGCGCTGGCCAGCCTTCGTCAGTTGCTCGGTTACGAATCGGTGCCTGAATCCTACGAAGTCGTGGGGGACCTCGAATACAAACAGGTGAAGGTTGGCGAAGACGAGCTGAAAGCAATAGCGCTCCGGCAGCGTCCGGATGTGCGCGCGGCGCAACTGGGAGTGACGGCAGCGCAAAGCCAGTTGGCCCTGGCCAAGGCGGACGGCAAGCAGGATGTGACCGCGCAGGCCAACTACACGCACGTCGCCGACGTAAACACTGTCTCGCTCTTCGCCAGCATGCCGCTTCCCATTTTCAATCGCAATCAGGGTGAAATCGCCCGGACGGGCTACGCCATCACGCAGTCGCAGGAGCTTTCCAGCGAACAGGCCTCGATTGCCCTCACCGACGTGACCAACTCGTATGAAGGTCTCCGCACCGATGACGAGGTCGTGCAGCTGTATCAATCCGGCTATCTGAAAGAGGCCGAGGATTCGCGCGACATCAGCCAATACGCCTACCAGCACGGCGCCGCCAGCTTGCTCGATTTTCTGGACGCCGAGCGAAGCTATCGCTCAACCGAGCTTGCATACCGGCAAGCGCTCGCAAGTTACATGACCTCCCTCGAACAATTGCGCCAGGCAGTGGGAACCAGGAGTTTGCCATGAAGATGAAAAGCATGGATGTAAAACGAAACAGACCGCGGCTTGCGCTGCGTCCCGCCATTTTCTGCGCGGCGCTGTCTGGCGCGTTCGCGCTCGCCGGTTGCGGCGGCGCGGGCGAAAACGCGAATAAGATGACCTCGTTCTCCACCGCGGAAAGCGCGGCAAGCAAGGCGGAACTGTTTTCCTTGCCGGCCGATCAGATGTCGCACATCCAGATTTACACGGTCGCCACGGGACCGGTCGCGCGCACGCTGCGGCTCACGGGAGCGGTGGCCTACAACGGCTACACAACGACTCCAGTGATCACGCAAGTGGGCGGCCCTGTGAGCCGCATCGTGGTCACGCCCGGCGAACACGTGACCAAGGGCCAGCCGCTTTTGTATGTGACCAGCCCCGACTACTCGCTAACGCGTTCCGCCTACATCAAGGCGCGGGACGCCTTCCAACTCGCCGACAAGTTTTACAAACGCGCGCAAGACCTCTTCTCGCACCAAGCTATCGCGCAGGCCGATCTCGAGCAGGCCGAATCCAATCGCACGCAGGCGGAGGCGGACCTGCAATCGAGCGAACAGGCCATTCGCGTTCTGGGAATTCCGAATCCGGAAAGCGTCGTGACGGCGCCTCCGGCCGCGGAGTTGCCGCTCCTGGCGCCCCTCGCGGGAGAGATTGTGGAGAGACTTTGCTCGCCGGGGGAACTGCTTCAAGCCGGAGGAACACAGTGCTTCACGCTTTCGGATATGAACAGCGTGTGGGTGCTCGTCAATGTCTACCAGAATGACATCGCCAATGTGCACGTCGGCGAGGACGTCACGATCGACAACGAAACGTATCCCGGCGTTGTACGCGGCAAGATTCAGTATGTGGCGCCTGCGCTCGATCCGACCACGCGCACACTGCAAGCGCGCATCGAAGCCTCCAATCCTGGCGAGCGGTTGAAAAAAGATATGTACGTGACCGCGGAAGTGCGCGCCGGAACGATTGCAAACGCGCTGTCGATTCCCGATGCGGCCGTGCTGCGCGACACCGAAAACATGCCGTACGTATACATCCTGACCGGCGGCAACCAGTTCGCGCGGCGGATGGTGACGCTCGGCGATTCCCAGAATGGAAAAACACAAGTTTTGAGCGGGCTGCAGGCCGGCGACAAGATTGTCGGCGACGGCAGCCTGTTCCTGCAATTTCAGAATTCGCTCCAGCGCTGAGCCGAGGGCGCACACAGCCATGATTCATCATTTCGTTCAATTCGCTCTGCGCCAGCGCTTCCTGGTCCTGATGCTGGTTCTGTTTGTCGTCGTGGCCGGCGCTCTTTCCTTCCAACGAATGCCGGTGGACGCCTATCCGGATCTCTCGCCCCCGATGGTGGAAGTCATCACGCAGTGGCCGGGACACGCGGCCGAGGAAATCGAACGCCTGGTGACGCTGCCGATCGAAGTGGAAATGAACGGCGTGCCGCACATGCAGTACCTGCGCTCTATTTCTCTCTATGGACTTTCCGATGTGATCATGACTTTTCAGGAAAGCACCGACGATTACTTCGCTCGCAATGTCGTGTTTCAACGGTTGTCCGACGTCCAACTCCCCTCGGGGGTGATGCCGGGCCTTTCGCCGTTGTCCAGCCCGTCCGGCCTGGTGTATCGCTACGTGCTGGAGAGCCCGGACCGCACGCCGCAAGAGCTGAAAACAATCGAGGCTTGGGTGGTCGAGCGGGCCTATCGATCGGTTCCCGGCGTGGCGGACGATTCCGGGTTCGGCGGCACGGTGATGCAGTATCAGGTGCTGCTCGACCCGGCGAAGATTTACAACTACCACATCCCCGTGCCGCAGGTGATCAACGCGCTTTCGGCGAATAACGCGAATGCCGGCGGCGGATTTTACACTCAGGGCTCGCAATTTTTTTACGTGCGCGGATTGGGACTTGTCACCAAGACCGAGGATATTGGGAACATCGTTGTCGGAAACAACAACGGCGTCCCCGTGCGAGTTCGCGACGTCGGCGAAGTGACCATCGGAAACGCGCCGCGCCTCGGGGAATTCGGCTTCCAGAAAGATGACGACCGGGTCGAGGGCGTCATCCTGATGTTGCGCGGCGAGCAGACGCAAAACGTGCTCGCGGGCGTCGAGAAAAAAACGGAGGAGCTGAATAACGGCATCCTGCCATCCGACGTGAAGATCCACGCCTTCTATGACCGCAGCGACCTTGTTCGGCTCACGATTGATACCGTCGAGCACAACATGCTCGTGGGCATGACGCTCGTCCTGATCGTGCTGATCTTTTTCCTAGTCAGCTTTCGCGCGGCCATCATCGTCGCGCTGACGATTCCGCTCAGCCTGCTCTTCGCCTTCATCCTGTTGCACGGGCGCGGCGTGCCCGCCAATCTGCTCTCGATCGGCGCGATCGATTTCGGCATCATCATCGACGGCACCGTGGTGATGATGGAAAACATCTACCGCGAGCTCACCGAGCGCCACGGACAGGATTACAAGTTGAGCGAAGTGATCGCGGCGGCGGCGCGCGATGTGGACCGGCCGATTTTTTATTCCGTCGCGGTCATTCTCGCCGGATACCTTCCCATCTACGCCCTCACCGGCCCCTCGGGGAAACTATTTGTCCCGATGGCGGAGACGATGTCTTACGCCCTCCTGGGATCGCTCATCTTCACTCTTACTCTTGTGCCCGTGCTCGCGTCGTACTGGTTTAAGAGCGGCGTAAAAGAAATCGTGAACAAGCCGTACGAATGGGTAAAGAGAGTCTATGCGGGAGAGCTTGACTGGTGCTTGGACCATCCAAAAACGACAATGATTGTCGCGACGCTTATTTTCGCAGCCACGCTTCTTCTGATTCCGTTCATCGGCGGCGAATTCATGCCGCACCTCGATGAAGGCGCGTTGTGGGTCCGCGCCACGATGCCCTATACAATCTCATTTGAAGAGGCGGCGAAGTTCGCGCCGCAAATCCGCAACATCCTAATGGCTTACCCGCAAGTAACGGAAGTCGGATCGGAGTTGGCGCGTCCTGACGACGGCACTGATCCCACAGGGTTTTTCAATTGCGAGTTTTATGTCGGCTTGAAACCTTACAAAGATGCAGTCTGGCAGCAAGGATCGATCCGCACCAAGGCGGAACTCACGGAAGACCTCCAGAAAAAACTCGACGCGTATCCCGGAGTGATTTTTAACTACACGCAGCCAGCCGAGGACGCAGTGGACGAGGCGCTCACAGGCCTCAAGAGTGCGCTTGCAGTGAAGATTTATGGAGAGGACTTACAGGTTTTGGAAGACAAAGCGGTCGAGATCAAACGGATTCTATCGCAGGTTCCCGGTTTTACCGAGATTACGGTCGTACGTGAGTTGGGCCAGCCCACCGTGCAGATCGATGTGGATCGCGAAAAAATTGCCCGGTACGGCATCAACGTATCCGACGTCGAGGGCGTGATCCAGGCGGGAGTGGGAGGCCAGGCGGCGACACAGGTCATTCAGGGGGAGCGGCTGTTTGATCTGGTCGTTCGAATGAAGCCACAATACCGGTCCAGCACGCGAGAGATCGGCAACCTGCTAGTGCCGACTCCCTCGGGCACTCAAGTGCCGATTTCCGAGCTCGCCAACATCCACCAGGGAAACGGAGCTTCGTTCATTTATCGCGAAAATAATTCACGCTACATCGGCGTGCAGTTCAGCATCGAGGGCCGCGACCTGGCTCGCGCGGTGAACGATGCCCAGGCGGCCGTGCGCCAGTCGGTGGCACTCCCGCAAGGCTACAGGCTCGATTGGGGCGGCGAGTACAGCGAGTACGTGGCGGCGCGGGAACAATTCGCCATCATCGGACCGCTTGCGATTCTCCTGATCTTCATGATTCTTTTCGCGCTCTACGGCAACTTCAAATTTCCGGTCACTGTGATGATCGGTGTGGTGATGACGGAGCCGGTAGGAGCGTTGATCGCCCTGAAACTCTCGCACACGCCGTTCAGCGTCAGCTCCGTGCTGGGCCTGCTTGCACTGATGGGTGTGTCCGTTGAGACGGCAGTAATCCTGGTGTCGTACATCAACAAATTGCGCCTTGAAAATCACGACATCCGCACGGCGACGCGCGAAGCGGCCCTGCTGCGGCTGCGGCCCATCATGATGACGGCGCTGGTCGCCTGCCTGGGCCTCCTGCCCGCCGCGCTCTCGACCGGGATCGGTTCGGACACGCAGAAGCCGTTCGCAATCGTGATCGTCGCGGGGCTGATCTCTCGGCTGTTCCTCGGATTTTTCGTCAACCCTGTGCTGTACGAAATGGTCGCCAAAGAGGGAGACGTGCTGCAGGTGTAGGACGGCAGGACGACCGTCTGGCCCAGCCGTTACTTTTAGTGCCGTTATCCGAGCGTATTGACCCAATTTCAAAGGGAACGTGCCAACTCCGTCCCGAGAAGCGCGGGAAAGGGAGGCTTCTACAAATCCGAGACAACACTTTACGCGGATTTAACATCCGGGTACTATTAACAGGAAATCGGGGCCCCGGCTCAGACCGACTAGAATGACCGTGCCGAAGACAATTCGCCTGCTCGGAGTCTCGCTGGCTCTCCTGATGCTGCTGGTCTTCGCCACGGGCGTCGTCAGCGATTGGAATCACCAAAGCCCGAGTGACGACGCGAATTGCCCGTACTGCCACTTGGGACACCAGACCCCGGCGCAGTTAGTTGTCGCGCCATCGGTATTGTTGCTGAAGCTGATTGCTTCCTTACCCCTGCCGGATGACATTATTCTGGCAACGGGCCCCGTCTTTTCGCAGACCTCCCCGCGCGCACCTCCCTCCGCGTAAACAATTCGCTCTCTCCGAAACGTAAATTGCCGCGCCGACTCGAGAATTGGTCCGGCGCACACGCCCATGGATTTGGGCGGCAATCTCTGGCCATTTACGGCTACGCGTTCCCCTAAGGAACCGAGGAGATTTGCAAATGAATTCCCGCACGACAATTTGGAAACCAATTCGCTTACTTGGGGTTTCGCTGGCGCTTGTCATGCTGCTGGTGTTCGCCACCGGCGTCGTCAGTGACTGGAATCACCATAGCCCGAGCGACGATGTGAATTGCCCGTATTGCCACCTGGGCCACCAGACCCCGGTGCAGTTAGTCGTCGCTCCGTCGGAAATCTTGCTGAAGCCGATCGCATCCTTGCCGCTGTTGCAAGACGCCCGGCCAGCCACGAACTTCGTATTTTTGCAGACCGCACCTCGCGCACCTCCTGTCTAAGCATCTCCTTGCTGGATACACCATCGCTTCCCGGCTCCGCGTAGGGTAGCGCGGACGCCTTGAATTTATTTCTTCCCAGCATCTGCCCTATCAGCCCATTGGGCTGCAATTAAAAGGAGACGCAATGATACGCATTTTTTCTAGGACATTCGTTTTGGTATTGCTCTGCCTGTGTGTTTTCGCTCTTCCCGGAATCGTTCGCGCGCAAAACTCGGCGTCGATTTCCGGTACGGTCACGGACCTAACCGGTGCCGTGGTTCCGATGGCCACCGTCGAGATTCACAACCCCGTAAGCCAATTCGAACGAACGACGACGACGGATACGAATGGAAATTTCATTTTCTCCAACGTTCCATTTAACCCGTATCACCTGACCGTCAATTTGTCTGGTTTCAATACCTACTCCCAGGATGTGGACCTGCGATCCACGGTGGTGGGAAATCTGAAAATCGTCCTGAGCCTGGCCGGAGCGACAAGCACCGTAACCGTCGAGGCGTCCGGCGCGGACCTGGTGGAAACCGAGTCGACCTACCACACCGACGTGGACCGCGAGTTGTTCGACAAGCTTCCGCTCGAGAGTGCATCGTCATCGGTGAGTTCGCTGGTTACGCTTTCCACGCCCGGAGTCGCCGCGGATTCGAACGGCCTCTTTCACGGGCTCGGCGATCACGCGTCCAATTCCTTTTCAATTGACGGCCAGCCCATCACCGACCAGCAAAGCAAGGTTTTTTCGAATCAAATTCCCGAGGATTCGATTCAATCCCTCGAAGTTATTTCCGGCGCGCCGCCGGCCGAATATGGAGGCAAGACCAGCCTGGTGATTGTGGTCACCACGCGCTCGGGCCTTGGCGAAACGGTGCCTCATGGCCAGGTGACGGCATCCTACGGCAGCTTTGGCAGTCCCAGCGGCGGGTTCGATCTCGCCTGGGGGGGCAAAAATTGGGGCAATTTCATCTCCGCCAACGGTCTGAACACCGGCCGGTTTCTCGATCCTCCGGAACTCGGTATCATGCATGACCGTGGCAACGAGCAAAATATATTCGACCGCGTTGACTTTAAGGTTTCCGAGGCGGACACACTCAGTCTCAATTTCAATTACAGCCGCTCCTGGTTCCAGAACCCGAATTCTTACGACGCCCAAAATGCGACGGAATGGACGTTGCTCGCGGCGGGGCCGGCGACTTGCCCGGTAGGACAAACTGGTTCCTGCGGGGGCTTGGGACCGAACGGCCGGCCGGTAGGGCCCGCGGATCAGCGTTCGAAGATCGGGACATTCGACATCGCGCCGTCGTGGACCCGCGTGATCAATACGAGCGCGGTGTTCACTCTCGGCGGCTTCGTGCGACGGGATCAATACAGCTACTACCCGAGCACGAACCCCTTCGCGGATGCGGCGTCTGGGCTGCAATTGACGACGGTCGGCCAGAACCGCACGCTGACGAACGCCGGGGCTCGCGCAAGTCTTTCGTATGTAAAGGGAAAGCACAATATAAAGGCGGGAGTCACCTACGAGCAGACATTCCTCACGGAAAACGACAAGTTCGGAATCGTCGATCCGACGGTGAACGCGGTTTGCTTAAATTCTGACGGGAGCGCCAACACAAATCCGGCATTGACCGATCCGGCTCAATGCACTGGGGCCCTGACAGCGAATACCGGTCAAGGAGCGGTCCCTGCGTTCATCCCGCTGCTGGGTTGCTATGACTTGACGAGGACAGCCGCGTTGCCGTCTTCCGACGGCTGCCCGGCGGGGCAAGCCACCAGCGGGCTCTACCCTTTTAGCGGGCACACGGACATCAAGGAAACCGCGCTGTTCTTCCAGGACTCGATCACTGTCAAAAACTTGAGTTTTAATCTCGGCCTGCGCGCCGATCTATACAATGGAATATCTAGCGCCAGGCAACTGGAGCCGCGCCTGGGCATCGCCTATAACATCAAGCCCACGAACACTGTGCTGCGCATTTCGTATGCCCGGACAATGGAAAGTCCGTTCAACGAAAACCTCATTATTGCCAGCGACGGGTGCAACAACCCGGTAATTTTCGACTTACAGCAGTCAGTGGCTGGTGGGCAATGCGTCTCTTCAACGGTGCCGCCGTTAAGCCCGGGAAAGCGCAATGAGTTCCACGCCGGTCTCGAGCAAGCCTTCGGAAAATATCTCGTCATAGATGCCGAGTACATCTGGAAGTACACAACCAGGGCGTTCGACTTCAGCGTGCTGGCCAACACCCCGATCTTTTATCCAATCGAGTGGGCCAGTTCGAAGATCCC
>Ga0070731_10005520_pt1 | contig 10395 bp, 8 predicted proteins | sample Coa_R1_2_FD_66448 | JGI IMG/M metagenome (GOLD analysis project Ga0070731, IMG submission 66448) | Surface soil microbial communities from Centralia Pennsylvania, which are recovering from an underground coalmine fire - Coalmine... | ecosystem: Environmental > Terrestrial > Soil > Unclassified ... | reverse complement strand
CTATTCAGCTCGATGGATTGTTAAAGATAACCGGCGCGACGATTTCAATTGTAAATAGCCTCAAGGAGAAGAATGTCGTCGTTACCGTCGGAGTGCGTAGCGATACGCCAGCGGCGTTGATTCTTCGGTATCAAGATGCTGGTAACTATCTTGCTGCGATGTACTTTCCGCGGCAAAAGTCGCTATATCTCTGCGAGTACAAAGCCGGCGATGAGCGAACGCTCAGCAAGACCGCAGTTCCCGCTCTCGGAGATCACATACTGCTCAGTGCAGAGGTCCTCGAAGGACACGCCGCTGCGGCGCTTTCTGACGGCACGGTCAGCTATACCACTTCTATCGTGGATGTGGAGAATGTCGCAGCGGGTCGCGTCGGACTGATGCACAAAATAGGAAGTGGTGCACAGCAATTTGATCACTTCAAAATTGTTTCTGTTTCCCCTGTAATACCAGCATCTGCGCCTACGCAGGAGACTCTCTACGATGCACAAGGTCAACGTCGCGGCGAGCTGGGGAGGGGTAAAGCGAACACCAGCATCAGAAAGTTTGCTGGTTGGAGTACATACGGCGAAGAAAAGAATATTCTGCTGGATGCCTATCGGCCTCAAGCGCCCCCGACCTCGGGGGATTGGTTATTGATCCTAGAGACGCAGCATAGCCATCCGTGAGTTCCCAATGCTTAGAAACGATCGGCCGAGGCTGGCGCGAGGCCCCACGCACAGAAGGCTTAGTACTGCGGCTTTACGACCGTGCGCGATATCGGCGCGGGTGACCTATAGAGATCGGGAACAGGTCATCGTAGTGCGCGCCAAGGAGTGAAGCGAGTAGCTTTGAAGTTGGAAATGTTTAGATCGTGCACGGCGCATGACGAATTGGCAGGCCCTAAGCTTCTAAGCTTGGCAGAAGAGCAAGATAACGTAGTGTTGGTTTCGCACAATTCGCGAACGGGAGGTTGTTGAGGGGCGGTGGCCTCGATCTGGTTCAATTGGAAGTACCAGCAACCAAAGAACCAGACCTAATGAGGTCACCGTGGAGAACGATTGCATTGTTGCCCTGAAAGGGGCGATTCAAGTGAACGAGGCGCAGCTTCGCAGTCATATTGATGATGCGGTGCGCGGGAGCGTGGAGGAGACGCTCAGTAAGCGGTCGAATATCCGCATCGTTGCGATATTCGCTAGCTTTAGAATGAGGGACGATCTTGCATCACTTGAGGACTTGAGGCGCTCTTATGAAACTGGTTGCAAAGGGAGCGCTCCTGCTGTTAGCAATTGCGCTTACAGCGAACGGCACGGAGACATCTGATCGTGAGAATCTGACTGCCGCCGCAATCAAACCGTTTGTTAGCCGCCACGAGCTGGCCGGCGCTGTAACGCTCCTCGTATCGAAGGACAAGGTCGAAAGATTCGAGACGGCCGGCTTCGCCGATCTCGCGAGCGGCCGCCAGATGCAACCGGATACTGTTTTTTGGATGGCCTCCTCGAGCAAGCCATTTCTGGCCGCCGCCATCATGATGCTGGTCGACCAAGGAAAGCTCCGGTTAGATGACCCTGTCGAGCACTATCTGCCGAATTATAACCCCCGTTTCGAGGTGCTAAGCCCAGATGGCCGCCACGTAATTCTGCGGAAGCCGGCACATCCACCGACGATCCGCAATTTGCTTACGCATACAGGAGGCACTTCGCTCTTGGCTACGTTCGAACACTGGAAGATCGATTCCCTTCCGCTGAGCGCGAAGGTTGACGCCTTCAGTCTCGAGCCGTTGGATTACGAGCCAGATACGAAATGGAGCTACTCCAACGAGGGGTTTGAGACGGCGGCCCGCATTATCGAGGTAGTCTCGGGCACGTCGTTCGACGACTTCATGCATCGCCGATTGTTCAATCCGCTCGGCATGATGGATACGGGCTATCTTCCGACCCAGGCGCAGGAGGCCCGGTTAGCAAAGGGTTACAAGCCGAACACTGCGGGCACCGATTTTGAGGAAGTCCGGATCTTCCTTCTGCAATATCCATTGGCGAACAACCCGAAGCGCTTCGCTTCTTCCTCCGGCGGCGGATTATTTTCTACCGGCCCAGATTTGGCACGGTTTTGTAGGATGCTGCTCAACCACGGAGTACTTGACGGCAGGCGTTATCTATCAGAGAGCGCCATCCAAGAGATGACTCGAGATCAGGTCAGGTCGGATCTGCTTGAGAATGGTAAGCTGCCCGGCGACACGGGCTGGGACAATTATGGTCTCGGGTGGGGAATGATTGGCCGGACATTCGAACACGAGGGTGCGTATGGCACAGATATTAAGATCGATCCAGACCGTGGGATCGCCCTCATCTGGCTGGTTCAGACGCCTGATCCTGCCGGCGCAAGCCGTGCAGGCCGGCATGCGTTTGAAGGGCTGACACAGAATATCGAGCTTCCACGGAAATGATAGAACGCGGGAGCTCGGTGATGATTTCTCTGGCACGGACCTACCTCATACTCCAAGGCAGCAGCGATTCGAAGCGCTCGGCGCTGCTAGGTGCGTGAGATAGGCATGCGGGTCGAGCCCATTTGCTTTGCAGCTGGGCGCTCGCCTCAGCGCCAGCCACGGTGTCTGCAAAAAGCCAGCTCTTGCGACCGATCACGAAGGGCCGGATCGCATTTTCGGTGCGGTTGGTGTCGAGCGCGATTTCTGGGTAAGAAGAGGAAGTGCTCAAGCTTCGGCCCCAGGCTCTGTCGCTTCTTATTGTTTAAGGTTTACCTATGACTATGCTGACCGCTCGAGTTCCCCGTCCCCGCATCGGCCTTCTCCCGACCGGGCACCGCATGTATTGGGATCAATTCCCAGGGCTCAAAGCGATGGGCGAGAAAATGTGCGCCAAACTGCATCTGAGACTGCAGGAGTTTGGCGAAGTCATCGTTCCAGAGGTCGTCGACACGCCCGATAAGGCACGTGCCGCGGTCGCGTTCTTTCAGGCTCATTCAATCGACATCCTGCTGATCTTCCCTTTTGGGTACACCACGGGCATGTGCATCGCCCCGGTGGCGCGCGCAGTTTCCGTGCCGATCCGGATCCTCAATGCCCATGAGGACAAAGCCTACGATTACAAATACGCCGACACCGCTGTCTATCTCCATCATGAAGGAGTGTGCTGCATCCCGGAGTACGCCGGCACATTGGTCGAGCTCGGCAAAAAATTCACGGTCCGCACCGGACACTTTGGCGACGAGCGATTCTGGAACGAAGTGCAGGCCGACTGTGCCGGTGCTGCCGCCGCGCGGGTGTTCAAGTCGCTCAACTTCGGGGCCATTGGTAAGACCTACGACGGCATGAGCGACATGCCGATCGACGAGCATCGGCTCCTCAAGACCACTGGCCGGCTGCTCGATCGACCCGAAGTCGAGGAGATCGAGAATGCCTTCCATCGCGTGACGCCGAAGCAGATCGAGGACATGTTTGTGCAGCTGCGCGAGATGTACGACGTCGACAAGACGGTTACCAACGATCACATGAGAGTGTCGGCGCAGATTGCGGTCGCTTTCGATGAGGTGATCACCCGTCGCGACATCAACGGCTTCGGCTACTACTGGTGGGGCGAGAAGGAGTTCGTCACTCAGCTGCGGTCGCAGTCGGCTTTAGCGGTGTCGAGGCTGACGGCTTTGGGGCGGTCGGGCGTGACCGAAGGGGACGTCAAGACCGCGATGGCCATGAAGATCATGGACCTGCTCGGTGCCGGCGGCATGTTCGCCGAGTTCTTCTCTATGGACTTCGATGAGAATTTCATAATGCTGGGTCATGATGGTCCGGCGAACATCAACGTGGCCGACGGAAAGGCGAGACTCCAGCACTTGGCGGTCCACCACGGCAAGACCGGCCATGGGCTCGGCATCGATTTCCGCATTCCCAGTGGACCTGTCACCCTGCTCAATCTCACGCAGTTCGCGGCTGGCCCGAAGTTCAAGCTCATTTACACGACGGCGGAGGCGATTCCGGGCGCTATCCTCAACATCGGTAATCCCAACTGCCGCATCCGAGTGTCCAAACCCATCCATGAGTTCATGGACGCCTGGTGCCAGCAAGGACCCAGCCATCACATCGCGATTGGGCTTGGGCATCAGGTCCAGCAATTGGAAGCCTTTGCCGAGGCTACGGGTTTTGAGTGTGTAAGGATATAGCTTCATTGTCCCTGCATTGAATGTCAAAAAAATACTCTCGTTTCCTCGGACTGATTTGCCGGCGATGGATCCCGACGTCTACGAATTCAAGAACACAGTTCTGGTTCTGGACAGCGTTCCCTGACTTGCCGCTGAGGATTGCGTGATGCCACGATGACAAGAGATTGGCGCACATCCATAAAATTGCTAGGCGGAGTTCTCACTGCTCCGCTGGGGGCCGCGCGACTCAGCGCTACGGAAATCAGCCGTGGCGGCCGACCCAACATCATCCTCGTGGTGGCGGAGTTGAGCATGGCCAAGAACTGAGCCGATTAATCGTTACGTACATGAAACGAGATAAGCGTGCCGACTTTTCTAGACCGGTATATCCATATCCAACAGAAGTTAAATATCTGGGTCGCGGTGACTCTAGGGACGCGGCGAGCTTCGGCCCGGTTCAGAATTAGAGTTAGGGTTCGACGATGAGCGAGTCGGGTTGCGTGCCTCATTTGCGCCGCGTCCTAAGACTCCGCGACCTGATTTTCTACGGCATCATCGTCATCACGCCGATCGCCCCCGTGCCGATCTACGGCATCGCGCAGCGGCTTTCCTGTGGCCATGTGATCCTTTCGCTGCTGCTCGCCGGCATCGCTATGATGCTGACGGCGGTCAGCTACGGTCGCATGGCGAACCTGTACCCGTCGGCGGGGTCGGCGTATGTGTATGTGGGCCGCGGGCTCAATCCCCATCTCGGATTCTTGGCCGGGTGGACCATGATTCTGGATTATCTCGTGCTGCCCATGGTGGCCGTCATCCAGGTCGGCTTGGCCGTGGAGCGCCTGGTGCCCGCGATCCCTTATGCGGTCTGGGTGACGCTGTGCATGGCGCTCATGACCATCTTGAACCTGCGCGGGGTGCTTACAACCGCCCGCACCAACACCGCCCTGCTCGCCGCTATGACCGTGGTGATCGGCGCCTTCTTGATTCTCGCCTTGAAGTACCTTGTCGGTCCCGGCGCGAGTGGCCTTGTCTCGCTTAAGCCCTTATATGACCCCACAACGTTCGATCCTAAGGCTATCGCGACCGCGACCTCCTTTGCAGCGCTAACCTATATTGGTTTCGACGGCCTCACGACCCTCGCCGAGGAGGTCGACAATCCCGCACGCAATGTCCCACTCGCCACCGTCGCCGTCTGTGCGTTCACGGCCCTTTTTAGCTGTCTGCTTGTTTACATCGCGCAACTCGTCTATCCCGACTGGCACGTCTTCACCAACATCGACACGGCATTTATGGACGTTACCCGGCGGGTGGGGGGTGAACCGCTCTTCCAAGGCATGGGACTCGTCGTCATCCTGTCAAGCTTTGGCGCCGCAATGGTCGGCATCGTCGCAGCCTCTCGAGTGCTCCTGGCCATGGGGCGCGATCACGTGCTTCCTGCGCGGGTCTTCGCCCGGCTGGAAACGCGCACAGATACCCCCGCGCGCAACATTTTGCTCCTCTCCCTCATCGCTTGGCTTGGCTCGCTGCTTTTAAGTCTCGAGCGTGCCGGCGAGCTCTTGAACTTCGGCGCACTGCTCGGCTTCATGGGCGTCAACCTCACCACCTTTTGTCAGTGCTATCTGCGCCGCGAGCGCGCTTACCGCAGCCTGCTCGTCGACGCCGTCGCACCACTGATCGGCTTCCTCTTCTGCTTCGCCATTTGGCTCGCACTGCCCTTCCCCGCGAAGATCACAGGTGGTGCCTGGCTCCTCCTTGGCCTCACGTACTACACTTCTCTCAAGCTCACCAAAAAAAACAACCCCGCTCCCACACTCCCGCTGTAACTTCTGGTGCTGAATGTGCAAGAGATGAACGCACGCGCCTTGCTCGTCCACCGACAGGAACTCGAGGGCTGTAGCCGCTGCCCGGGGGAGGGTACGTATGCCTTCTGATTGGACACTGAAAGTACTCGACGCGGCAGCGGCCCAGAGCCTGAAGCCCGACGTGCTCTTCGACCTTACGGGGAAGATCGCCATCGTGACCGGCGCGGGTGGGGGTCTCGGCGCGTGGTTGTCGGCAGGGCTTGCGGCGGCCGGGGCTCACGTGCTGCTCACCGACCACCCGCGCAGCTCGACTGAAGAAACCGCTAGTGTCCTTCGTCAAGCCGGTGCCAAGGTCCGCGAACATCAGTGCGAGCTGACCGACCCCGACGCCGCTCAGGAAGTTGTCGACGCTGCGCTCGCGGCATTTAGCCGCATCGACATCGTCGTCAACAACGCCGGCACGAATCGCCGCGAGCCCATTTTCGAAGTCAAGCGCGAGACTTGGGACGTTATCCACACGGTCGACCTTCGATTGCCGTACGAGCTCTCTCGGGCCGCCGCGAAACATATGGCCAGCCGTGGAGGCGGTGGTTCTATCATCCACATCGGTTCGCTCAACAACGCCATTGGCCTGGAGGGGGTCTCGGTGTATGGAGCGCACAAGGCGGCGCTGTGTCAGCTCGCCAAGTCCATGGCGATCGAATGGGCGCGGTATCACATCCGGGTGAATGCGCTGTGCCCCGGGTTCATGCTCACCCCGCTGTCGAAGCCGCTGTGGGACGATCCGCAGAAGGGGCGGTGGATTTTGGAGAGGAGTTTGATGAAGAGGCCGGGGTACCCGAGCGAGCTGGTCGGGATGCTCTTGCTGCTTGCGTCGAATGCGGGGTCATTCATCACAGGGCAGACGATGTATGTGGAGGGAGGCTGGCTCGCGGGCACGCCGTGGTCGGAGCCGCGGGTGCAGTGACCGCTCGAAGCGATGTGGCCTCTGGTATGATAGGATACCACATGGGCAGGAGTCCTTGCCGTGGCTGAAACCCTGCATGAATTTTCCTCCGTCTCGCGGGCACCTAGCCTTTCCGACAAGGTGGCTGAGACGCTGACCGAAGCCATCGTTTCGCGCCGGATTAAGCCGGGCGAGCGGCTCCCGTCTGAAAGAGATCTGGGCGAAAAGTTTAACGTATCGCGGACCGTGGTGCGGGAGGCGGTCCGCTCACTCGCAGCCCGTGGGCTGGTGCGCGTCACTTCCGGGCGCGGGGTAGAAGTGAATGAGATTAACTCGGACTCGGTGGCCGCCTCTATGCGCCTCCTGGTACGAGGCCAGGAGGGGCTTGACTACAGCAAGGTGCACGAGGTCCGCAGCGCCGTCGAGGTGCAGACCGCGGGCCTGGCGGCCTCGCGGGCGACACCTGACGACACTGCGCGGCTTCGGCAACTGTGCGACGACTATGAACAGAGTCTCGAGAAGGGTGACTTAGCGGGAGCCAGCGAGCTTGATTTTCAGTTCCACCGCGAGCTGACCCGTTCGACGGACAACGAGTTACTCCTGGCGATGCTCGACTCGATCTCCGACGTGCTGCGTGAGGTGCGTTCGCAGAGCATGAAACTAGCCGGTGTCGGAGAGGACGGACTGAAGGCTCACCGCCGTATCCTCAAATGCGTCACTTCTGGCAACCCGGAAGGCGCACGCGCTGCCATGGCCGAACATCTCGAAGAGGCACACCGGGTCTGGCAGGGCGCCTCGCAACGCCCGAAGAACCGTCGCCGCCGAAGATAGGATTAGCCGTTCGAGGCACTCCATCCGGGCCTGGTGCTCGCGTCTGGACACGTGCCTTCCGGCCTCTGGTATGCCATCATACAATGGCGTCTCCTAATAAGGCACATGCGATGACGCACACTCAAGTCGTCGGGTTGCTTGTGGTCATTCTGGCCGGACTTTCTATAGGGCTCGCCCCGCTGCCGCTTAAGCGGATGCGGCGGTTCCAATACGAGCAGTGGGCGTTCGTAGCGATGCTCGCCGGCCTAATCGTAGCCCCGTGGGCGGTCACGCTGCTCGCTTGCCCAGACGCTTGGGGAGCCTTGCAAACGGTTGGGTTTGGCGTGTTATTCAAGGGGAATCTCTTCTCGGTCGGCTGGGGCATCGCGAACATTTTGTTTCTGCAGTGCCTCGTTCGCATCGGCGTCAGTCTAACGAGTGGCATCGTCGGAGGGATGACCGTCGCGCTCGGCGTACTGATCCCCATGGTCTTCAAGGGCACGGGAGTCTTTCACAACGCGCCAGCTCTCGATTCACGCGCGGGCTGGACGGTCCTCGGAGGCGTAGCGGTGATCATCGTGGCTGTGATTTTCGCAGCAACCGCGGGTTACGGTCGCGAGAGGCATTCGCGCGCGGCGGCTTCAACTGCGCAGGTTCAATCTCGCGAGGCCTTTGCCACAGGTCTCGTTATGGCGATCATCGCAGGGCTCCTCGGCAGCGGGATCAGTTTCGCGTTCGTCTATAGTCAGGGTCCCATCGTGGAGGCCATGCGAGCCCGCGGGGCTCAAGATCTGCCCGCGGGCATTTCGGTCTGGGCAAGCGCGCTCCTCGGCGGGGCTCTAGCCAACGTTCTCTACCCAGCCTATCTCATGACCCGGAGCAGGTCGTGGTCGTTGCTCAAGGAGAGTTCTGGAGAGGTCGGGCTTGCCGTGCTTCTAGGTCTGGCATTTATCGTAGGGTTCTCCCTCTTAGGAGAAGGCATGCTGCTTTTGGGAGTGCTTGGTGCCTCCGTGGGATTTGGTGTGCAGCAAACCGTGCAGATGCTGGGTAACCAGGCTATCGGGTTTGCCACAGGTGAATGGCGAGATGCGCCTCGGCTTACCATCTATTGCGCCCTCGTCCTGCTTGTACTGGCGATCGGCATCCTGTCGGTCGGCAATTCATTCGGCAGTTGAGGCTCCAAGATGCGCCAGCGAGAGCTACCTCTGAAGGTGGCCGCAGTTGGGCCGGGCTTCTGGGCTCAATTTCAGGTGCGCGCCTGGCGCGAGCTCGAGCGGCAGGGGCTAGTTGAGCTTGTTGCATTGTGTGGCAGAAGTCCGGACAGACTAATGCGACTTCGGCGTGAAATCGGGCCTCCTGCGGTACCGACGTATACAGACTTGCAGGAGATGTTCCGGGAGATCCGTCATCTCGATATCGTGGACCTGATCACGCCTACAGCGACCCACTACGCTCTCACGCGAGATGTCCTAGCGCGCAGGATTCCGGTCATCGTCCAGAAGCCGATGGCACAGACACTCACCCATGCACTGGCCATGGTCCGAGAGGCGAGGGAATTGAATGTTCCCCTATTGGTTCACGAGGATTTTCGCTGGCAGAAGCCGTTCGTGACCCTTAAAGGCCTGGTTGATGAGCACCGTAATCAACTCGGCGCGCTCATCGACATCCGGGCCGACTGGGAGTCCGGCGGTGAGGACTTTCTCAAGGGACAGCCATACTTCGCTTCGCAACCGGTCCTGGTGAACGGCGAAGTCGGCGTGCACCTGATCGACATCCTGAGGTTCCTCTCAGGACGTAATGTCACTCGAGTGACGTCAGCGCACATGCACGGCGCGGATGGACGATATCGCGGCGAAGACATCGTGCATGTCACCTTGGATTTGGAGAGGGGTGTTTCCGCGGCTTACCGGGTGGCATTTTCTGCAGCACACAGGGATGAGCGCCCTCCCCAGACGTTCGTACGCATGGTGTTCGAACGCGGCTCCATTGAACTGGACTCGGAATACGAGATTACGCTTACATTGCTGGAGCGATCCGCGACGGGGATCCGTAAACAGACGAACACAACTTACGCCACGCCGGAGGCAGCCCCCTGGACGCAAGAACCCGCCCTCAAGGACTATCAGTCCTGGCTCGGGCAATGGGAGAGCTGCCTGCCCACCAATCGCGCGTGCGCGGAATTCATCCTTGGCGACTTCGATGCAGCGGGGGCGGTGACGACCGGAGTCGACAATCTCAACGTGCTCGCGACTGTGTACGGCGCGTACTTGGCTTCCAAGCGCGATGTCCGGGTCGCGGTCCCGGAAGCTTTGGAGGGACTCTCCGAGCTCGCATCCGACCTCGATGCGGCGAAGATCGGATATCCCGAGTGGAGCAAAGCATGAGCCCGCCCAAGTTGCGCTCGTTGGAGATGACTTTTCGCAGTGAGCTCGTGATCGATGGCGGCGCACTGGCTCAATAGCCTCGTGCAGCGCGGCGCGCTCGGGCCCTTCTATTGCGAGGGTCATGAGGTGCTGCGGCGTATTTTCGTCACGGTGCGCGACCGCCACTGGCAGGAGATCGCCCCGACCGAATGGGAGGCGGCGATCGATGAGTCTCGGCGCACGGTCTCGATGGCCGCCCGGCATATCAGCGAGCTCGTGGACTTCGAGTGGCATGGCACGCTGCAGGTTTCTGAGGACTCGAGGACGCTGCAGTTTGCCTTTGCGG
>Ga0070731_10005519_pt1 | contig 10395 bp, 9 predicted proteins | sample Coa_R1_2_FD_66448 | JGI IMG/M metagenome (GOLD analysis project Ga0070731, IMG submission 66448) | Surface soil microbial communities from Centralia Pennsylvania, which are recovering from an underground coalmine fire - Coalmine... | ecosystem: Environmental > Terrestrial > Soil > Unclassified ... | reverse complement strand
GATGATCACCGAGGGCTTGGCGGCGGCCAGCTCGGCCATCACCTTGGGCCAGTCCGGGTAGGTCAGGTTGTAGGTCTGCTGGTCGACGATCTGGCTGCCGTTCGCCCGGGCCGTCGCGGCGGCCGCGGCGGCGACCGACTGGGGATAGGCGTCGTTGGCGGCCACGATCGCCAGGCGGACACCGGCCGCCGTGGTGCCCAGGCGTGGGGCGAGCTGGGTCGCGGCGAAGTTGGCCGAGTTGTCGCCCAGGTTGGTGCTGCTGGCACCCACCCGGAAGACGAGCGGCAGGCCTTGGCCGGTCAGCTGGTCGGCGACCGCGCCGGCTTCCCAATAGACGAGTCCGGCCTTGTCCGCCGCCGCGGCCGCCGGGATCGACAGCTCCGACGAGTACGCGCCGATCACGGCCGTGACACCGTCGGCCCGCAGCGAGGCCATGGCCGCCGGGGCCTCGTCGCCGGACTCGAGGTCGCGCAGGTCCAGGACGATCCGGCGGCCGCCCACGCCGCCATCGGCATTCACGAAGTCCGCGGCCAGCTGCACGCCGCGCAGCTCCTCGAGGGCCAGGCTGGTGGCTGTCCCGCTGATCGGGAAAACCGCCCCGATCCGGATCGGGTCGCCGGTCGCCGCAGCCCCTTGAGCGGCCGCGCTCGGGCTCGTGCCGGCGGCGCTGACCGTGCAGCCGGCCAGCAGGCCGGCGACGGCAACGACGAGCAGGCGGCGCAGGGGAGCCGGCATGGGAGTCCTCCGTGGTGCCATCTGGGCGGAGTTTGCCCCGGATCGCTGATCGGCGCTCATCGTCGCTTGCGCTTGGCGGTGGTGGTCCGCCTGCCGCCGGCCGGCGTTCGTCGGCTCGCCGCAGCAGCCCGGGCGAGCTCGATCCGGCGCCGGCGGCGGAGGATCAGGAAGCCGATCCCGCCCAGCACGGCCCCCACGACGAGGATCAGGATGCTGACCTCGAGCGGCCCGAAGCCGCCTTTGGCCGCGACCAGGGCGAAGTCGCCGAAGGTGCTGGTGGTGCCCAGGAAGAAGGCCGGCGTCCCGGACGGCGATGACGCGATCTGGGTCCAGGCCCCGCCGCTGTACTGGGCCACCACGGCTTCGGTCGTCGCGTCGGGCGCGCGCAGGACGAGGGTCACGTCGGTGCCCGCCTTGGTCGTCAGGGCAACGCCGTTCTGGTCGGTGACGCTGTAGCTGTAGACGTTGCCCAGGATCGTGCCCACGCTCGACGGTGCCGGCGGCGCGATCGGCTTGATCGCGATCGTGACCGACGTGCTCCCTTGCGCCAGTTGGAAGGCGTCGGGCGAGGCGATCAGCTGGGCCTGGGGCGGGGACTCACTGGTGGCCGCGTTGAACCCCGGGCTGGCCCCGTTGGCCAGCGGTTCGGTGACCGTAGCCGAGGTCGGATCGCCGGTCTGGCCACTGGCCGGGGTCAGGTAGTGATACGGGCCCAGGACGGTCAGCGAATCGAACAGCGGCGCTGCCACCGGTGCCAGGGCCTGGGCGGCCACGATCATGCCCACGCCGGCCGCGAGGATGACCGGCGCGGCCAGCCGGCCCCGGGCGTGGTCGGGCAGCCTCACTTGACGGTGAAGATGATCTCGGGCGTCTTGACTCGCGGGTCGAAGGGCGCGTGATCGGCAGCCACGAACTCGGCATACATCACGTAGGTGCCGGGATGGACCGGCAGGTCCTGGGTGAGCTGGTAGTTCATCGACACCAGGGCGTTGTCCACGTAGAGGTGGACGTGGCCGGTGGTCGGGCTGATGTTGGTCGTGGTCGCCGGCACGATCGTTGCGTTCTGGAGGGTCAGCTGGACGTGCAGCGTGGTCCCGGTGACGACCTCGTTGGGGGTCGGTGAGACGAACGTCAGGACGGCCGGCGATGACGGCCGCGAGCCGGCCGGGGTGGGCGCCACGAGGCTCGGGCCGATCGACGGCGCGACGGTCGCCGAGCCAGAGCTGCCGCAGGCGGCAACGACGAGCAGGACGGCGACAACCGCGAGCGTGAGCCGGCCATGGAGCCGGGTGGCGAAGGGAGACGAGTGAGTCATGGGTTGCCTCAGGGAGTGACCGGCATGTCCAGCTGGGTCGTCAGCTGATCGCCGTTGGGAGCCGGACCGGCCACCGATAGTGTGTACGTGCCGGCGGCAAGGGTGGTGTCGGCCACGAAATGGCCGGGTTCGAGCTGGCGCGGGTCCAGGGCGGTGGCCGGCCCGCCTTTCGGTCCAAGGACCATGACCACGGTCTGGACGGGCAGCTCGTTGCCGGCCGCGTCGAAGAACGTCGTGTGGACCTCGTTGGCGCCGGCCGTGCCTGGATCCAGGTAGAACTGGACCGTGCGGCCGGCCGAGAGGTGGACGGTGTAGATCGTGGGCAGGCCGGCGACCGCGTTGACGTCGATCGTGGCCGGCGTCGTGCGAGTGACCAGCTGGAGGTCCACCTCGACCGACGCTGTCCCATTGACGACCAGGGCCGTGACCTGCCAGGCGCCGACCAGCGACAGGTTCGAGCCGGTCGCGCTGAAGACGCCCGGCGCGACCTCCGGCAGGTCGAGCCGCGAGGTGCCCACGTCCGAACGACCCGGGAACGCGAAGCGCAGGGTCACCCCGGTCGCGCTGGCCACTGGCGCGCCGGTGTCGTAGTCCGTGACGGTCGCCTTGAACGTGTTGAAGCCGGCGGTCCCGGGCGAGACGTCCAGGCGGAGCCTGAGCGAGGTGCCGAAGTCGGAGCCGGTCAGGATCACCGGCTCGACGGCTACCGCACTGCTCACCGCCGGGGCGCTGGTCTCGGTCGGCGGGGCGAGGTTGACCAGCGAGGCCGACAACAGGAGGACCGTTCCACCGACCAGCAGCTCGGTCGATCCGATCCGGCGCAGGCCGGTCAGGGCCCGCCCGGCGGCCGGCACGTGGCGGAAGTGGTTCACGGCCCCGAGCAGGGCCAGGACCCCGAGCAGGGCCGTCTTGGCGATCACCAGGTGGCCGAAGTCGGACGCCAGGAGGTTCGCGATCGTGCCCACTTCCGAGATCGCCCGGAGCAGGCCGGTGATCGCGACGGTCGCGATCCCCGCCGTGGCCAGCCGCGAGAACCGGGTGGCCAGGCGGGCCGAGTGCTCGCCCGGCTCGCCACGCAGGTTGACCAGCAGCCCCAGCAGGCCGCCCAGCCACAGGCCGACCGCGACGACGTGGAGGACCTGGACCGGGACGTCGAGGAATGGGTCGGCGCCGGCGGCGGCGTGGCTGTAGGCGACGTCGGCGACCATCGCGCCCGTCGCCGCGAGGGCCACGACGACCAGCGCCAGGCGGGTATTCCCGCGGCGCAGCCAGATCGGCACGACCGCCAGGCCGGCCACGAGCACGGGCAGGGTGCGGGCCACGGCGGCCGTGCCGAACGATGTCTGGAAGATCTGGCCCGGGTCGACGCCCGCGTCGATCAGCTGGAATCCGACCACGAGCAGGGTCCCGGCGGCGGCCACCAGCCAGGCGACCGGCAGGACCCGGCGGACGGAGGCCGGCGAGCCATGGGCCACGAGCGCCCCGAAGACGGCCAGGCCGAGCAGCCCGACGAGCCCGAGATAGAGCAGCCAGCGCCCGACGATCGCGCCGGCGGATGGCCCGGCCGACGAAATCACGGTTGCCGACGCGCTGGCCGTGCCGGGGGCCGGTGGCGCGACGCCGATCCCGAACGCGAACGAGCCACTGGCGAGGTGCCCGTCGACGGCCGACACGGTCCGCCAGGCCACGGTGTAGACGCCGTTCGGCAGGTTCGGCTTGAGGGGCACGGCCAGCTCGACCGGATTGCCGGCGACCGGCGCCGTTGGCCCGGACGTCACGACGGCCCCGGTCGTGTCGAGGACCTTGATCGTGGACAGGTTGGGGTCCGGCCGCTCGCCGAAGACGATCGAGACCTGGCTGGGCGGCGTGGTCAGCGTCGCGCCGGCGCTGGGCGTGCTCGACTGCGGGAGCGCATGGCCGAGCGCGATTCCGGGCAGGGCCAGCGCCGCGGCGAGTCCCAGGAGGACGGCCGCGGCGCGAGCCCTGCGCCGAACGATCATGGGCGGGTCACCCAGCCGGCCGCCGGCCGCGCATCGCCATGGCCAGTGCGGCGAGGCCGATGATCACGCCGGCGCCGCCGATCACCCCGCCCAGGAGCAGGGCGTTGTTGGCTGCGGTCTGGGCGTTGGCAGCGGCCGCGCTCGCCGCATCGACGGCGTTGTAGATCGGTTCCGTGCTCGGCGCGGCCGCCCCGGCCGATGCCGCCGGCGCACCCGACGGCGCCGGGCTGGCGCTGAGCCGGGCATCGATCCGGTCGAGCCGGGTGATGATGTCGGTCAGGGCCGGCAGCTGGTTGGGGAACTGGATCCCGGTCGCATCGACGACCGAGTTGAAGGTCGCGTCACTCGACGTCGCCGTCTCATCGACCGCCGTACCGTGAATGGCGCCGGTCAGGTGAAACGTGTAGTCGCCGGGCGCCGTCGGGATGAGCGGCGCCTCGTAATCACCGGGGATGCCCAGGCCGGTGTCCGGGTCGAACGTGTTGAGCAGGTCGAGCGGATCCGAGGTCTTGCCGCCCACCGTGACGGTCACCTTCAGGTCGCCGTCATTCAGGTCGGTGACGGCCTTGCCCGCGGCGTCCTTGATCACGACCTGGACGGCGTTCTGCGCGCCGACGTAGGTCGGCTCGTGGACCCAGCCGAGGGCCACGGTGTAGCTCCCGAACGTCTTCACGATGTGGGCGTCGGCGACGCCCGCGACCAGGAGCAGGGCGACGAATGAGCTGAGAATGGCGACGCCGAGGCGTCGAGATCGAGCGAATTGCATGGTGATCCTCCGGGATGAGCCACCCGCCAACGGGGGCTCGAGCGCGCAGGTCTCGAAGTGGAGCCAGGACGCGGCGCGGGGCGCCGGCCGGCTCAGGCGACGGCGCGCAGGGGCGGCGCCCGCCCGGAGATCAGGTTGCTCGTGATCGAGGCGTGGCGCCGGTCGAGCCACGGCAGGTCGTGGCGGACGAGGACCGCCGGGCCGTGCTGGAGCCGGGCACGGGCGGCTTCGATCCGGGCAACGAGGATGTCGCGCCGCCAGCGGTACAGCGCGTCGACGAGCGCGGCCAGCAGCGACACGACGGCGAAGACGCCAAGGACGGAGTGGTACTGGGCTGAGCCAAGGACGCTCAAGCCCGGCGCTCCGAGGCCAACGGACAGGTGCTCGAGGTTCTCGACGATCACGAACAGGACCAGGGCCACGGGCAGGATCAGGAGCCAGGCCTTGAGCAGGTGGCTGAACAGGTCCGAGGGTCGGCCTTCGTGAACGGCGATTTCGCCCGCATCGAGCTCGGCGGCCAGGCGCGACAGGCGGACGAGGCGGACCGCTCCGGCGATCGCCAGGCTGATCGCCAGGCCGGCGACGACGATCACCGTGCCGGTCCATTGGTCGCCATGCCCGGTCCGCGCCAGGGCCAGCCCGAATGAGCCGCCATCGGTCAGCAGGAAGACCGTGTCATGGGCCAGGACAAAGGCGACGGCGGCGAGCGCCGCCAGCCGGAACCGATCACGCCAGGTGGCCTGGATCATCGGTCCACTGTACGCGACCTGTTCGGGGTCCGCCGCAGATCGGCCAGGATTGGCCATCGCTAGGCCGGCAGCGCGAACCAGAAGCGGGTGCTGCCCTCGCTCGACTCGGCGCCCACCCGGCCGCCGGCGGCCTCGATCAGCTGCTGCACGATCGACAGCCCGATGCCCGCCCCGCCGTGGGCCCGGTCACGGGACTTGTCGACCCGGTAGAAGCGTTCGAAGACGTGGGCCAGCTCGTCCGGCGGGATCCCCTCACCGCTGTTCGTGACGCTGACCAGGATGTCGGCCGGTCGGCGCTCGGCCCGGATGCCGACCCTGCCGCCGCGCGGGGTATAGCGCATCGCGTTCTGGAACAGATTGCCCAGCACCTGGGCGAGCGAGTCGGGGTCGGCCCGGGCGGGCAACCGCTCGGGCAGGGCCAGCTCGATCACCAGTCCGGCCCGCTCGAAGCCCGGCGTGGCCAGCTCCAGGGCGGTCCGGACCGACTCGACCACGTCGATCTCCGTTTGGGCCCGCGCCGGGCCCGCCGCGTCGCCTTCGGCCAGGGTGTCGAGCGACGCCGCCAGGCGGACCAGCCGCTCGGCCTCGTCCCACAGCGAATCGAAGGTAGCCCGGTCGGCCGGGATCACGCCGTCGCGCATCGCCTCGAGGTAGCCCTGGAGGTTCGTGAGCGGCGTGCGCAGCTCGTGCGCCGCATTGGCGATGAATTCGCGGCGCATCCGCTCCTGCTCTTCGAGGCTGGCCGCCATCTGGTTGAACGAGTCGGCCAGGCTGGCGATCTCCTCCGGGCCCCGCCGGGGGACGCGAACTGCGTAGTCGCCGGCGGCCACCGTCCGGGCGGCGGCGCCGATCTCGGCCAATGGCCGGGCCAGGCGCCGGCCAAGGAAGATCGCCATGACCACCCCGGCCGCGATCGCTGTCACGATCGCCGCGACGAGGACCAGGGTGATCGACTGGTCGAACATGGCATGGGCGGTTTCCGCCGTGGCGCCGTGCTTCATCATCAGGTCGGCGAAGACGGAGCCGCCGACGAAGATCACCCCGAAGGCGACGATCCCAACGCCGAGCGCCGTGGTGAGCACCGCCGCCACGGCGATCCGGGCGCCCACGCCACGCGACCAGGCGGGGCGATGAGCGCGCCAGGCGTTCATTCGCCCCGTCCCGCCGGGACGCCCGCGGCCTGCGGTCGGGTTGCCCGGTAGCCGACACCGCGGACCGTCGTGATGAAGCGCGGCTCGGCCGCCGTGTCGTCCAGCCGGTCCCGCAGCCGGCCGACATGGACGTCGATCGTCCGCTCCAGGACGGCTTCGGCATCGAGCCCGTACACGGCATCGAGGAGCTGGTCGCGGGTCAGGACCCGGCCGTCCGCCTCGAGCAAGGCGACGAGCAGCCGGAACTCGATCGCGGTCAGGGTGATCGGCCGTCCGGTCAGCTCCACGCTGTGGCGCGCCCGGTCGACGACGAGCTGGCCGTGACGGAGCAGGGCATCGTCGGTGGTCGCGGGGGCGGGCTGCCGGCCAGCGGAACGAGCCAGGACACGGCCGACCCGGACGACGAGCTCGGCCGGCGAGAACGGCTTGGGCAAATAGTCGTCCGCCCCCAGGCCGAGGCCGGCGATCCGATCGGCGGTCGTGCCCCGGGCCGACAGGATGATGATCGGCAGCTCGCCATCCGCCCGGATCGCGCGCACCACATCCAGCCCGTCGACCTCGGGCAGCATCAGGTCGAGCACGACCAGGGCCGGTCGCTCGAGGGCGATGGCCGCCAGCGCGGCCCGGCCGTCGGCGGCCTCGGCCACCCGGTAGCCCTCACGTTCGAGGTACGCCCGGACGAGCCGAACGATCTTGGCATCGTCGTCGACGACGAGGATCGGGCGCGACGGATCGGGCATTGCGGTCATCGTACCCAGCGGCTCGTGACGGGAGCGTGACAGCGGGTGCCGCCGACACGCGTTTGTCACACGGTCGCGCTACGCTCGCGGACCATGACCAGCTCACCACCCGATTCGACCGCGCCTGTTCGCCGCCCGAGCCTGGCCGGCCGCTGGCGCGGCTTCTGGCCGCCAGCCCTGGCCGGCCTGGTCGCGGGGGGCGCCGCCCTCGCGGCTGGGGAGCTGATCGCCGGCCTGATCAAGGACGCGCCGTCGCTGGTCACGGCGGTCGGCTCGCTGGTCATCGCCCTCCAGCCGTCGGGGGCGAAGGAGCTGATGGTCAACCTGTTCGGGACCAACGACAAGCTCGTCCTGAACCTGGCGGTCCTGGTCGTCGCCCTGGTCGTGGCCCTGTTCACGGGCGTGGTCGCCGGACGCAACTTCCGGAGCGGTGCGTGGGTCTTCGTCGGCTTCGGCGTCCTGGCGGCCTTTGCGGCCTACAACCAGCCGCTGACCTCGCGCATCTTCGCGATCGTCGTGCCCGTCGTCGCGGTCGGGATCGGCCTGGCGGTCCTGTGGGGCCTGCTGGCCCTGGTTCCCGGCTCGTCCGTCGAAGCCAGCCGGCGCGCCCGGCGGGACGCGCAGCGCTCCGGCCGGCGGGCCGACCTCGATCCAGACGAACGACCGGTCTGGCGGCCATCGGAGAACGCGGCCGCGCGCCGCGCCGCGCTGGTCCAGACGGCCGCCAGCCGCTCCGCGCCCAGCCGGCGCCAGCCGCGCAAGGGCAACCGGCCAAAAGCGACGGCGAAGGAGGCAGCAACCTCGACGAGCCCCGAATGGACCCGCCGCCGCTTCCTGATCGCCAGCGCCTCGACCCTGGGCACTGCGGTCGTGGCCGGCGCGGTCGGGCGCAGCCTGGTCAACGGCCAGCACCCGACCGGCGCGGTGAGCACCTCGCGCCTGCCGGCGGTGCTCAACCCGGTCCCGCCGCTGACCGCGTCGGAGTCGTTCACGGTCGCCGGCCTGACCCCGATCGTCATGCCCAACGACCGCTTCTACAAGATCGACACGACCCTGCTGACCCCGCAGGTCGATGCCAACGCCTGGCAGCTCGACGTCAAGGGCATGGTCAACCACCCCCTGACCTTCACCTACGACGACCTGCTGGCGATGCCCCTCGTCGAGCAGTACGTGACCCTGGCCTGCGTCAGCAACGATGTCCCGTCGGACAACCAGCCCGGCCTCAACCTGGTGGGCAACGCCCTGTGGACGGGGGTCAAGCTCAAGGACGTCCTGAACAACGCCGGAATCCAGGCCGGGGCGACCCAGGTCGTGGGCCGCTCCGTGGACGACTTCACGGTCGGCTTCCCGACTGACTGGGCGATGGCCGCCGAGCGCGAGCCGATGATCGCGGTGGGGATGAACGGCGTCCCGCTACCGGCCGATCACGGCTTCCCGGCACGCCTGATCGTGCCCGGCCTGTACGGCTACGTCTCGGCGACAAAGTGGCTGGCGTCGATCGAGCTGACGACCCGCGACGCAGTGGACGGCTACTGGATCCCGCTGGGCTGGGCCAAGGACGGTCCGATCCTGACCCAGTCCCGGATCGACGTGCCCCAGGGCGGCGCGAACCTGGCGGCCGGCCGGATCAACCTGGCCGGCGTGGCCTGGGCGCCCGACCGTGGCGTCGAGGGCGTCGAGCTGAGCATCGACGCGGGCCCCTGGCAGGCAACCCAGATCAGCCAGCCGATCTCGAAGGCGACGTGGGTCCAGTGGCTCTTCCCGTGGGAGGCGACCGCCGGCTTGCACTCGATCGAGGTGCGGGCGACGGACGGCACCGGCGAGGTCCAGACCCCCGAGATCAGTGACCCCGCTCCGGACGGCGCCCGGGGCCATCACCGGATCACGGTGACGGTGGGCTGAGCCACTCCCGGCGGGCATCCTCGAGGGTGCGTTCCGGACGGACGACCGGCAGGTCGCTCCGCCGGCGGAGGTGGAACGAGACGCCGTAGGCACGGCCGGTCTCGAAGTCGAGGCGGGGCATCGCGGTCAGCCGCCACTGGTCGACCCCGATCGCGATCCAGCGGGCCAGCGGCCGGCCCTCGGCCAGGACGGCGTCGAGCAGCTCGAATGCCTCGGCCGGCAGGCTGAGCATCGTCTCGCGGGCGGGCATCCCGACGCAATGCGGCCCGAAGGTCGCCACGAATGCGGGGTTGCCGTACACCACGAGGTGGCCGGTACCGAGGCACATTCCGGCTGGGCGCTGGCTCGACGTGGTCCCGGACATCTGGCCTCCCTGCTCGGTTGGCCCCTAGGATGACAGCCGACGCCGGTTCGTCAATCGTCTAACCCGTTGGCGGCCCCGGGCGGACGAAGGCCTCGATCCCGTCGAGCAGGCGGGCCAGCCCGAACTCGAACTGCTGCTCGTAGGTCTGGTCCTGGGCCTGGATCACGACCTTGGCGAAGTTCGGGTAGCGGCCGTCGTCGATCACCGAGCGAACGTAGGGCGCCAGCTGCGCCCGCCATTGCTCCTCACTGACGCCGGTCCGGCGCTGCGCCTCCTGCTCGCCCAGCTCGTCGGCCACGGCGCCATGGACAAAGCCCAGGATCGAGCTGAGGATCGAGCCGGCGACGGTGGCATCGGTCGACAGCTGGGCCACGACGGCGCTCGCAAACTCGGCCGCCCGGAGCGTGTTCGGCCCAAGGGCCAGCCGGCTGGTCGCCTGGCTGGCCAGCCAGGGGTGGGCCAGGAACTGCCGCCGCCGGCCCCGGGCGATCAGGCCCAGGTCCGCGCGCCAGTCGCCGGTCGGGCCGGACGGAATCGATTCGCCCGGCGTGGGTGACTCGCCGTTGACGGCGTCGACCATCAGCTCGAGCAGCTCGTCCTTGCCCTTGACGTAGCGATACAGCGAGGTGGTCCCGGTCGCCAGGGCCGCGGCCAGGTGGCGCATCGAGAGCCA
>Ga0070731_10005518_pt1 | contig 10398 bp, 14 predicted proteins | sample Coa_R1_2_FD_66448 | JGI IMG/M metagenome (GOLD analysis project Ga0070731, IMG submission 66448) | Surface soil microbial communities from Centralia Pennsylvania, which are recovering from an underground coalmine fire - Coalmine... | ecosystem: Environmental > Terrestrial > Soil > Unclassified ... | reverse complement strand
ACATGCAGCGCCTCGAGCAGGTTCGTCTTGCCGACGCCGTTGTCGCCGACGACGAGCACGATCCCGCCGCGAAGGGCGAGGTCGAGTGCGGCGTAGGAGCGGTAGTTCCGAAGCGTGACGTTTGCGACGATCAGCCCGCGAGCCGGATCGGCATGATCAGGTACGTGTAGTCGGTCGTCTCGCCCTCGAGTACGGCCGGCCGGAGTGGGCTGATCAGCTTCAGCGTCACGGTGCCGGAGTCGATCGAGTCGAGCCCGTCCCGGAGGAACTCGGCGTTGAACCCGATCTCGAGCGGGTCGGCCGCGAACGGCGCCGGCAGCGACTCCCGGGCCTCCCCGACGTCTTGTGTTTGCGCGGAGACGGTCAATTCGCCGTCCGCGAACTTCAGGCGCAGCGGTGAGTTTCGCTGCGCCATCACCGACACGCGGCGAACGACGTCGAGCAGCTCCTCGCGCGGCAGTCGCAGCTCGTGCTCGAACTGCTCCGGGAGGAGCTGCCGGTAGTTCGGGAACTGGCCGTCGATTCGGCGGGTGGTGAGCCACGTGCCGCCGCCGCCGAAGACGACGTGGTTCTCGAACACACCGAGCTGCAGCTCGTCACCGTCGAGCCGGCCGAGCTCTTGCAGCGCGCGGGCCGGGATGATCGCCTCGAGTTCGGGCAGCGCGCTCTCGGATGGCGTCTCCTTGACCGCGAGTCGGTAGGAGTCGGTCGCCGCCATCACGATCTTCCCGGGCTCGAACCGGACGAGGATGCCGGTCAGGACGGGGCGGCTCTCATCTCGCGAGGCCGACCGGCCGACGCGGGCGATCGTCTCGACCAGCGCATCGCGGTCGACGGCCTGCAGCCGCGAGGTGTCGATTGCCGGCAGCCGCGGGAAGTCCTCGGCCGAGTACGTGTGGATCCGATAGCTCGCCGCCCCGCACGTCACCGTGACGACCGCCTCGCCGAGTAGATGCTCGATCGACACCTCCGCATCGGGAAGCGAGCGGACGATGTCGAGCAACAGCCGCCCGGGGACGACCGCTTCCCCGTCACCTGCGACGTCCGCCTCGAGCGAGGTGCGAAGCGAGAGCTCCATGTCGGTGGCCGCGAGCTGGAGCTCACCGTCGGCGGTGCGAAGCTGAATGCCTCCGAGCACGAGCACGGCGGTTCGCGTGGAGACCGCCCGGGCGATGAGCGCGAGTCGCTCCAGGAGAACGTTGCGTGGGACGCCAAGCTTCAGCCCGGTCTCCACCATCATGGTTGAGTCAATCATGGAATGAAAAGCTCGTCGTAGTACGTAGTGCGGTGGGAAGCGTGGAGAACCTGCGTCCGGCGTGTCGGGAAGCCATTTTCGCTGTGGGGCCGGACGGGGGACAACTCGGCGACATCAACACCAACCGGCACTCATCGTGTCTGCTTGATGCGAGCTGTGAGTTCCTGGACGAGGTTGTACACCGATCTGTCCTGGACGATCAGCCGTGCGATCTTCGAGGTTGCGTGGATCACCGTCGTGTGATCGCGGCCGCCGAACTCCTTGCCGATCTTGGGCAGCGAGGAGTCCGTCAACTCGCGGGAGAGGTACATGGCAACCTGCCTGGGGTAGACGATGTTCTGGGAGCGTTTCTCGCCGACGAGTTCCTCGAGCCGTACGCTGAACCGCTCGCAGACCGCCTCCTGGATCCGCTCGATCGAGACCGCAGCCGCCTCGCCCTGGGGAAAGACGTCGCGCAGCACATCCTGGGCGAGCTCGACATCCATTCTTCGACCGGTCAGCGACGAAAAGGCGACGACCCGGGTCAGTGCGCCTTCGAGCTCGCGAATGTTCGTCGAGACACGGCCCGCGACGAACGTCAGCACCTCCGGATCGTCGACGTTGATCCCGTCGTACTTCACCTTTCGGCGCAGGATCGCGATCCGCGTCTCGAGATCGGGCGGCTGGATGTCGGTGATCAGCCCCCACTCGAAGCGCGACCGGAGCCGGTCCTCGAGCGTCGCGATGTCTCGCGGCGGCCGGTCGGAGCTCATCACGACCTGCCTGCCGGCCTCGTGGAGGGAGTTGAAGGTGTGGAAGAACTCCTCCTGGATCCGCTCCTTGTGCTCGAAGAACTGCACGTCGTCGATCAGGAGCACGTCGTAGGTGCGGTAGCGCTGCTTGAAGCCTTCGATCCGTTTGTCGCGGAGGCTGTTGATGAAGTCGTTGACGAACGTCTCCGAGGTGACGTACCGCACGGTCAGGTTCGACGAATGCTGGCCGGCGTAGTTCGCCACCGCGTGCAAGAGGTGCGTCTTGCCGAGCCCGGTGTGCCCGTAGATGAAGAGCGGGTTGTACGCCTGTGCCGGCGCCTCGGCGACCGCGAGCGCCGCCGCGTGGGCGAATCGGTTCGAGGAGCCGATCACGAACGAGTCGAAGGTGTACTTCGGGTTGATCCCGCCGCCTTCTGCTCGCGGTGGCAGCGCCGGACTAGGTGCAAGCGCGTGTTGCGGCTCCTGGTGGGAGGTGTCGACGACGAGCTGCACGAGCCGCTCGCCGCCGGCCGCGTCCTTGACGGCGGCACGGACGAGTTCAAGGAAGTGTCCCTCGATCCATTCCCGCGTGAAGTCGTTCGGGACTGCAAGCACGAAGGCGTCGTCGTCGACTCCGACCGGGCTCGCATCGCTGAACCAGTTGCGGAAGGTCTTGTCGTTCAGCGCCCCGCGGAGTCGACTCGAAACGTCCTGCCAAAGGGCGTCCGCAGTCAGCTCGCTGGGGTGCTCCACGCCTGTCATTCCCTCCTCGGATCCAGGTTCGCGAGGCGCCGAGAATAGCAGCGTCTCAACACAGTCTCAATGCGGTTTTTCGCGGCCTCGCCGCCGCTAAAAAAGACTGATTTGCAGGGATATTGTTCTCCTCCACAGTAGTCTCCACAGCTGTGGAAAGCTGTTTACCAGTTGGGCAATTCCGCGCACTTTCCTCGGCTTTTCGGTTACGCACAGGCTGTGGACAACGGTGGTTCGCAACGGTCCGTCTATACTCGTGCGCACGGGCCGGATTCCCCGGCTCGTTGCGTCTTTCGAGGGTATGAAGCGGACTTATCAGCCGAACGTGCGCAGGCGGAAGCGGAAGCACGGCTTCCGTGCGCGGATGGCCACACGTGCAGGGCGCCTGATCCTGAAGCGGCGCCGCGCGAAGGGGCGCAAGCGCCTCTCGGCGTAGTGCAGCGCAAGCACCGCCTGTCCCGCTCGCGCGACTTCGACGCGGTCTATCGTCACGGCCGCTCGGTGTCGACGCGCTTCCTGACCCTCTACTGGTTCGCGCGCCCGGCCGAGCCGGGCGAGCCGCGCCTCGGGCTCGCCGTGCCCAAGGCGGTCGGGAACGCCGTCGTCCGGAACCGGATCAAGCGGCAACTGCGGGAGATCTGGCGCGCGAAGCTCGACGGAGAGGCGATCGACGCCGCGAGCGACTACGTGCTCGTCGTGCGGCCGGGGCTGCCCGAGGCGGCCGAGACCCGTGGCCACGGCTGGCTCGTCGAGCGCGTCGACGAGGTGCTCGGGAAAGTGGCGGCATGACCTGGCTGAGCCTCGTCTTCCGGTCGTTCTTCCACGGCCCCGGGGTTGCGGGGGCGCCGACGTGCAAGTACTACCCCTCCTGCTCGCAGTACGCGTCCGACGCGCTGCGGAAGTACGGGCTCCTGCGCGGGTCGGCGAAGGCAGCGTGGCGACTGCTCCGTTGTAACCCCTGGTCGCACGGCGGGGTGGACCACGCATGATGCTCTTCAGCATCCTTTCGCCGCTCGAGAACGCCGTTCTCTGGCTGCTGAAGCAGTTCCACCATCTGGGGCTGCCGTGGGCCTGGTCGATCGTCGCGACGACGGTCGTCGTGCGGGTGATCCTCGTTCCGCTGACGGTGCGCCAGATCCACTCGATGCAGTCGATGCAGAAGCACGCGCCGGAGATGAAGGAGATTCAGCGCAAGTACAAGGGCGACCGCCAGAAGATGAACGAGGAGTTGATGAAGTTCTACAAGGAGAACAACATCAACCCGGCCGCCTCGTGCCTGCCGCTCGTTGCGCAGTTCCCGGTCTTCATCTCGCTCTACCTCGTCCTCAAGCACTTCACGCGCCACGTGCCGAAGGGGTCCGACCTCTCGTGGCTGCACATCGTTCCGAGCATCGCAGCTCGAGCAGACTCGCACTGGTCAGGCTTCCTCCTGCTCGTCGTCTATGCCGGCAGCCAGATCCTCTCGACGTACTTCATGTCCGCGACGATGGACAAGGCGCAGCGCGGGATCATGATGGTCGTCCCGCTGATCTTCATCACGGTGATCGCGCGCTTCCCGGCCGGGCTCGTCCTGTACTGGGTCACGACGAACCTGTGGACGGTCGGGCAAGGCCTGATTACGCGCCGCCTGATGCCGAAGACGCCCATGCCCGCGTGGCCGCGTCGTGCACAGGCGCCGGCGAAGAAGCCCGACCCGGAACCCGTGAAAGCGCCCCAGCCGGCCAAGGCGGTGGTGGCGCCTCAGCAGCGGCGGGTCAAGCGGCGGAAGAAGGGCGGCAGCAGGCGGTGATCGACCTGACGGCCGAGGGGTCGGGCGAGACCGTCGGCGAGGCGAAATGGGATGCGCTCCGCGAGCTCGAGCGGCTTGTGCCGGTGCTCGACCGGAACGCCGTCCGCTTCCAGGTGATCACGGAGGGCGACCGCGGCCTGCTCGGGGTCGGCGCTGTCCCGGCCCGCGTGCTTGCAAGCGTTCCCGACTCGCCGCCGGCGCCACCGGAGGTCGAGGGATCCGAGCTCGCTGCCCGCCTGCGGTCGGTCGTCGAGCACGTGACGGTGGCGATGGGGGTCCACTGCCGGGTCGCCGTCGCCGAGGGTCCAGAGGGCATCGTGCTCACCTGCTCCGGCGGCGACCTCGGGCTCCTGATCGGCAAGCACGGGCAGACGATCGACGCCGTCCAGGCGGTCGTGAGCGCGATCGCCGCCGGGAGCGACGAGCGCAAGGACGTGCTCGTCGACGCCGCGGGGTACCGCGACCGCCGCCGCCGGACGCTCGAGGCGCTCGCGGTGCGCTGCGCCGAGCAGGCGCTGCGCGAGGGCTGCTCGGTCGGGCTCGAGCCGATGGGCCCCGCCGACCGGAGGCTCGTGCACGAGCGTCTGCAGCGGTTCGACGGCGTCGCGACGGAGAGCGAGGGCGACGAGCCGCATCGCTACGTCGTCGTGAAACCGACGCAGTAGGCGCTTGTCCGACGACCACAGCGCCGTCGAAGCGTGGCTGCGCGCGGTCGTCGAGACGTCGGGCCTGACGGCGCTCGGCCTGGACGACGCCCGCCGCGTCCTGCTCGAGGACTCGCTCCGTGCGGCCGACCTCTTCCGTGACAGCGACGGGCCCGTGGTCGACGTGGGCTCTGGTGGCGGCGCGCCGGGCATCCCGCTCGCCTACGCGCTGCCGCGGCTCGAGTTCGTCTTGCTCGAGGCCGAGCGACGGAAGGCCGAGTTCCTCGAGCGCTTCGCGCCGGCGAATGCGCGTGTCGTCTGGGGCCGGGCGGAGGAGCAAGGGGTCGACTGGGCCGGCGCCGCCCTGGCGAAGGCGCTCGCGCAGCCGCCCGTCGCGGCGGAGTGGTGCCTGCCGCTCGTCAGACCGGGCGGCTTCGCCGTGCTGTGGGTGGGTGAGCGCGCCGACGTCGAGCATGTCGAGCGCGTCGCGTCCCGCCTCGCCGCCCGGCTGGACGAAGGGCCTGCCGGCCTGCTCGTCCTGCGCAAGCTCGCGCCGACGCCGCCGGGCTTCCCGCGGCGGACCGGCGTCGCAAGGAAACGTCCGCTCCCGTAGCGAAGATGGCGCCGTGCCGGCGAGGGTCTTTGCGTTCGCGAACCAGAAGGGCGGCGTCGGCAAGACGACGAGCGCGATCAACCTGGCCGCCTGTCTCGCGGAAGCCGGCGAGCGGGCGCTCGTGGTCGACCTCGACCCGCAGGCGAACGCCACGTCGGGCCTCGGGATGCGCGCGAACGGCACCTCGACATACGACCTGCTCGACGGCGCGCCGCTCGCCGACCTCGCGAAGCCGACCGCGTACGCCAACCTGTACCTCGTCCCGTCGAAGCCGGAGCTAGCGGGCGCGGCGGTCGAGCTGTCGCGGCGCGCTGACGGCGACCGCTTCCTCGCGGAGTCGCTCGCGGAGGTCGACGGCTTCGACTTCGTGCTGCTCGACTGCCCGCCGTCGCTCGGCCCTCTGACCGTGAATGCCCTCGCTGCGGCCGACCGCGTGGTCGTGCCGGTGCAGGCGGAGTACTACGCGCTCGAGGGGCTCTCGCAGCTCGTGCAGTCGATCGAGCTCGTACGCTCGCGCCTCAACCCCCGGCTTGCGATCGCCGGCGTGCTGATCACGATGAGCGATCCGCGCACGCGACTGTCGGCCGACGTCGAGCAGGAGGTGCGCCGCCACTTCGGGGAGCTCGTATTTCGCACCGTCGTCCCGCGCTCGGTGCGTGTCGCCGAAGCGCCGAGTCACGGGATACCGCTGACGCACTATGACCGCCGCTCGCGCGGCGCCGAGGCCTACTGGAAGGTGGCGATGGAGCTTGTCGAACGCAGCTAGCAGCCCGCCTCGCCGTGGCCTCGGCCGGGGCTTCGAGGTGCTGATCGGCGGGCACGGCTCGCAACTCGCCCACGTACACGTGGAGCAGATCCATCCCAATCCGCGGCAACCACGCCGGCGGTTCGAGCACGAGGCGACCGCCGGTCTCGCCGACTCGATCCGGACGTCCGGCGTCGTCCAGCCGGTCGTGCTCCGTCCGCGCGGCGAGGGCGGCTACGAGCTGATCGCGGGCGAGCGGCGCTGGCGCGCCGCGCGCGAGGCGGGCGTGCCGACGGTGCCGGCGCTGATCCGCGAGGCCGACGACCGCGAGACGCTGCTGCTCGGTCTCGTCGAGAACGTCGCCCGCGAGAACCTGTCGCCCGTCGAGGAGGCGCGGGGCTATGCGCTCCTCCTCGACGAGTTCGAGCTCTCGCTCGGCGAGGTGTCAGAGCGCGTCGGGCGGTCGAAGCCGGCGATCTCGAACAAGACGCGGCTGCTCGAGTTGCCGGACGACGTGCTCGCGATGGTCGAGCGCGGCGAGCTCTCAGAAGGGCATGCGCGTGCCGTGCTCGCGGTTCCCGATCACGCCGAGCGGCGCCGCCTCGCGCGCAAGATCGTCGCGCAGGGAATGTCGGTACGCGCGGCCGAGCGCGCCGCCCGCTGGTCGGGCGCGCGGACGAAGCCGCGTGGCAAGCCGTCCGTCGACCCGGTCATCGCTGCGCGGATCAAGTCCGCCCTCGAGCGCCTGACCGGTCTCGAGACGCGCGTCGCGCCGAGCCGGATCGAGCTCTCGTTCGGCGCCGCGCACGACCTGGAGGAGCTGGCCGACCGCCTCGACGCGGTCTAGCAGGGCCGCGTATCCGAGCCGCCGGGCGGGTCGTTGCACCGGTGTGCTCGCGTACTGGCTCCGGGATCTCGAGTCGCTGGAGGCGATCGCGCAGGACGCCGGGACTCGCGAGGTGGTGCTGCGGATCGCGCAGCTTTCGCGAGCCGGCGAGATCGGGACGTTCCTCGTCGAGCTCGACGGAAGTTCCGACCTCGATCCGGCGACGAAGGCGACCTGCGCCGAGCTTGCTCTCGACCCGACGTTCCTGAACGCCGTCGACGACTACGTGCACCGCACACGCAGGCTGCACTGACGACCATGGCCCGCGATCGGCACGGATGGAGCCGCTATGGGCGATCGTGGATTCGAACCACGGACCTCCGCCTTATCAGAGCGGCGCTCTAACCGACTGAGCTAATCGCCCGCGCGGCGCAGTGTAGCGGCCGCGTTTCGGAGGCGAGCGCGGGGTACTCTAGGGGCGGGATGACGGAGATGGTCATCTACGGCGTCTCGTTCGACCTCGTCGGGAAGCAGCCGATCGTGCTTCTCAAGACGGCTGAGGCGAACAAGTTCCTGCCGATCTGGATCGGTCATCCGGAAGCTGCCGCGATCCTGATGAAGCTGCAGGGCGCGACCGCACCGCGGCCGCTCACGCACGACCTGCTCGTCAACATCCTCGGCGAGCTCGACGTCGAGATCGTGCGCGTCACGGTCACCGAGCTGCGCGAGAACACTTTCTATGCGTCGATCACCGTGCAGCAGAACGGCTCCGAGCTCGAGATCGACTCGCGCTCCTCGGACGCGATCGCGGTCGCGATCCGCGCGCACGCGCCGATCTACGCGGCCGACTCGGTGATCGAGGAGTCCGCGATCGAGTTCGAGGGCGAGGACGTGAACGAAGAGGAGATCGTCGACGAGTTCAAGCGCTTCCTCGACCGCGTCTCAGCCGAGGATTTTGCCGAGGCCGAGGTCGAAGAGGGCGACGAGCCGCTCGAGGAGACGGAAGAGGACGACGAGAACTAGCGCACGACGGCTGCGACGAGCGAGATGGCGTTGAACGTCGCGTGCAGCAGCATTCCCGGATAGACGCTGTCCGTCTTCCAGCGCAACCAGGCGAGCGAGCAGCCGAAGATCGCAAGCTCGGGGAACGCCTGTACGAGCCCGTGGGCGAGCGCAAAGAGGATGCCGACGGCGAGGATGGCGAACCAGACGCCGAACCGGCGCAGCAGCGAGAAGCCGACGCCGCGGAACGTGAGCTCCTCGACAATCGGCGCGAGGCCGGCGATGACGAGGAAGTTCGCCGCGTAGGCGCCGGCGTGGCGCGGCTCCCACCCCGTCGGCGTCAGCCCCTGCTCGCGCGCGCCGTGTAGGTATGGATCGATGATCGAGATCGCGGCGAAGACGACGACGAGGAGCACCACCATCAGCCCGACCGCCCTTGGCCACGATCGCGGTCGTCGCAGTGCGAGGAGGTCGCGGCGGAAGCCCGCGATCCGTAAGACGATGTAGAGCAGGATCCCGTACAGGACCGCGGAGCTGACTGCGGTCGAGTAGCGGTAAAGGACGTTGCGGTCGGGCGTGCCGCTGTCCGCGCGGCTCGCGTACTGCAGGGCGATCAGGACTGCGACGAGGATCAGCCAGGCGACAAGGCGACGCCTAGTATCTGGCCGGTCCGTGGCGAGAACGTTCACTCCCGCCGAGGCTAACAGCGCCCTCCCGCAGGTGCGGCTGCTGGTCGAGCGCATGGTTGCGGCGCGAGCGCGTGTGCGCGAACTCGAGGAAGACCAGCGCGAGGCGCTGCAGGTCATCGCCGGCAACGGCAGCGGCTACGGCGTCGGCGAGGCGCGGGGCGACGAGTATGCCGCCGCAGCCGCCGAGCTCCGCGACGCCGTCGACCGGCTCCTCGAGCTCGGCGTCGAGGTCAAAGACATCGACGCCGGCCTCGTCGACTTTCCCTCGCGGCGGGCGGGTGAGGACGTCCTCCTCTGCTGGCGCGCGGGCGAGGAGCGCGTCGAGTACTGGCACGACCTCGAGGAGGGCTATGCCGGCCGCAAGCCGATCGACTGGGACGACGCCTGATGCACCACCCATGGGACCGGGTCGTGATCGCGGTCGTCGTGATCGTCGCCACCGCGCTGCTCGCCAAGCTGGTCGACCTGCGCATCAGTCGCCGGGAGCTAACGCCCGCGCTCGAGACGCGCTACCAGGTCGTGCGGCGCACGATCGCCGTCGCGATCGTCTTCATCGGCGTCTTCTCGGCGCTGTTTGTCATCCCGCAGGTCCGGGCGGTAGCGGGCGCCATCCTCGCTTCGTCGGCTGTGATCGGGATCGTGATCGGCCTCGCCGCGCAGCGCACGCTCAGCAACTTCGTCGCCGGCCTGCTGATCGCGTTCACGCAGCCGGTCCGCCTCGGCGACGAGATCGAGATCGCGGACGCAGCCGGCAGGGTCGAGGAGATCGGCCTCACCTACACGTGGCTGCGGACGGCCGACGACGAGCGGATCGCGATTCCGAACGACAAGCTGGCGTCGGAGACGATCCGCAACAAGACGTTCAAGCGGTGAGCGAGCCGCTCCCGATCGGCGAGGCGCTCGCGCGCGTCCTCGACCGGGTGCGTGTGCTCTCGACCGAGGAAGTGCCGCTCGGCGCCGCGGACGGCCGTGTACTGGTCGAGGCTGCGGCTGCCGCGGTCGACCTGCCCCCGTTTCCGAGCTCTGCGATGGACGGCTTCGCCGTACGTGCTGCCGACACGCCGGCGACGCTGCCGGTGGTCGCGCGTGTGGCGGCCGGCGCACCGGCGCCGCGGCCGCTCGGTGCGGGCGAGGCGGTGGCGATCTCGACGGGCGGGGTCGTCCCGGACGGCGCCGACGCCGTCGTTCCCGTCGAGCTTGTCGAGACGCGCGGGGGCGAGGTCGCGGTCCCTGTCGTTCCGGCGGGGGACAACGTCCGGCCTCGCGGCGGCGACGTCAGTGCCGGTGCAGAGGTCGTCGCCGCGGGCCTCCGGCTCGGTCCGGCGCAGCTCGGCGCCCTTGCCGCCGCCGG
>Ga0070731_10005516_pt1 | contig 10402 bp, 5 predicted proteins | sample Coa_R1_2_FD_66448 | JGI IMG/M metagenome (GOLD analysis project Ga0070731, IMG submission 66448) | Surface soil microbial communities from Centralia Pennsylvania, which are recovering from an underground coalmine fire - Coalmine... | ecosystem: Environmental > Terrestrial > Soil > Unclassified ... | reverse complement strand
CTCGCGGCAAACATGTGCTCGATGGCGACACCCAAAAAAATAAATATCCACAGGCGTCCCCTCCGCTACGTAGTTCGCGGGCAAATAGCCGTATGCAATACTGCGCCGCACGGTATAACCGAAATTGGCGCTGGTGACATAACCAAGAACCCGGTCAGCATCGAGGATCGGTTCCTTGCCCATAACAACGACGCCCGGGTCTTCCAGAGTCAGGCAGCAGAGTTTGCGCGTGAGACCGGTCGTCTTCACGCGCTCCAAGGCAAGGCATCCGCGGAATTCGCATTTCTTCAAACGCACCGCAAACCCGATGCCCGCTTCATAGGGATTGTATTCCGAGTGAATGTCGGTGCCCCAGAGACGATAGCCCTTTTCCAGGCGCAGGGAATCGAAGGCGCCACCACCGGCAGCGATGCCCCTACAGTGTTTTGCCGGCCGACCAGAGGGTATCCCACAGGTGAAGGCCGTATTCCGCAGGCGCGTACACTTCCCAGCCGAGTTCGCCGACGTAAGAGATGCGCAGCGCAAGAGCCGGCACAGCATCCAAGTGGATCCATTTGGCGGTCATATAGGGAAAGGCCTGGTTCGAAAGGTCATCCTGGGTTACACGGCGCAACAAATCTCGGGCACGCGGCCCCCAAACTCCAATGCTGCAAAAGGCGGAAGTGACATTCGCTAAGGTAGACAGAGGAGTCGTCCGGCAAATGGGAACTCATCCAGTTCAGATCATGCGGACCGACGGGGCCGCCGGTTACCACCAAGAACTGCTGCTCGTCCAGCCGGGTTACCGTGAGGTCGCATTGAATTCCGCCATTGTCATCAAGCATCGAGGTGTAGGTTATTTTTCCTGTGGGCTGATCCATTTGGTTGCTGGTGAGCGACTGGAGGAATGCCAGCGAATCTCGACCTTTCACCTGGATTTTAGTAAAGGGAGTGAGGTCGAACAGAGCGGCGCTTTCCCGGGTGTTTAGATGTTCGACCGCAATCGTTGGCGACCAATAGCGCGCCGTCCATCCCGTCCGCCGCGCACCGGGTGAATCGACCGCCGGCTTTTCGTTTGCTGCGAACCATTGCGGCCTCTCCCATCCGGCGCCTTCGAAAAAGAATGCCCGCAGTTCCTTATGCCGCGCATAAAAGGGGCTGACCCGCAGCGGCCGGGGGTTCTCCAGTTGCTGCAGCGGATGGATGATGTCGTAGACCTCCCGATATTGTTGTGCGGCTCGCATTTCGATGTAGCAGCGGTTAGCTACGTGCGGATGAAACCGGTTGCAGTCAATTTCCCGCAAGTCAATTTCCCTGCGGCCATTGCTCATCAAATCGGCAACGACCTTCCCCACTCCTCCGCCATGCTTCACCCAAACTGCTTCCGCAATCCAGAACCCATGCACCTCGCTCGACTCACCGATCAGCGATTGGCCATCCGGAGTAAATGAAAACATCCCATTGATTTTGTACTGTAGATCGATGGCGCGAAGGCAGGGAAACAGGTTGATTGCGTCCTCATGGGGTTTCCTGAAGAACTCCGGCGTGAACGTTCGGATCGCCGGCTCGTTTGTGGGAAGATCGTCAATATTCACCAATATTGGCTCGTGCTGATACGAGCCGATCCCGTAGCAATCGGCCTGCTGGCGGAAATACATCGAGCCGTCCTGATGCCGCAGGATGGGATGAACCACCTCTCTCGTTTCGCCTGCCAGCTCCGGCGATGGAGCGGTACGAACGTACTGATGCTCAACCGGCATCAGGGGCACGCTGACGCCGGCCATTTTTCCAATGCGCGGCCCCCAAATACCTGCACAAAGCAGAACCTTGTCCGTGCGTATGCGGTGGCCCGCCGTTGTTACGGATTGCACAGACCCTTGTGTCACTTCGACACTCTCAACAGGGGCGTGCGCATGGAATGCCACGCCGTGGTGTACGGCCTTCCTCGCCAGAGCCGCGCAAATGCGCGAGCCCTTGGCGATGCCATCCGTTAGAATGTAGAGTGCGTTGAATATCAGATCTCGATTGAGAAGGGGGATTTTCAGCAGCGTCTGCTCCCGGTCAATCAGTTCTGCCGGCAGGCCCCACGACATCGCATGGCCCATCTTCCTCTTTAGCTCTTCGTGGCGTTCCGGTGTAGCAGCGATTTCGAGACTGCCGACCGGATAGAAACAGGGTTGGTCATCGAGAGACAGTTGCGAATACAGCGCCACGCTCCATCGTGCGAGCTGACATACGGTCTTCGAAGGGTTCAACTGAAAGACAAGGCCCGGTGCATGCGATGTAGATCCCAGTACCTCGAACAGCGGCCCTTGATCCAACACGACAATTTGGTCCCAGCCGTGGTGCGCCAGGTAATAAGCTGCACTGCACCCCACGATACCGGCGCCGATAATGACCACGCTAGCGGATTCAGGAAGTTCGCCCGTCAGATTCGGATCCATCATTCTGCCCCTTGGCCTGGTACTGGCGCCGGCTGGCCTGAGAGTTTGGCTGTTCAGGGGAGGTTCGAAGCGGCAGCGTTGGCTCTATGGAGGAGAATGTCCAGAAACAACACTCATCATTGGACGTTCGGTTTGCCGCCATCAAATGCTCTTCTCCGCTCGCGTGAACGACGCGATCATCCTGTTAGTCCAAAACTTTGGGCAGAATCAGTTGGCGCCGCTGTTCATCACTTGTGCTATCACGAGTCCGGCGGGCGACCAACCAAAATAAGCAACCGAGAACTATCCAGGCCAGCAATATAGTCCATTCCGTCGGAAACACTCTAGGTTTCCGGGCGGCATAGGGCTGATACAGGGAGACCAAAAGCACAAAAAGGGAGCCCAGAGATCCTAGGAACGCCGTGACAATTCCTCCCGGCATCCGATATGCCGCCTTCGGCAATTTGCCATTCATCCGCATCTTGATTACGCCTACACAGACCAACAGAAAGACCAAGGAGTAACACGCCGATGTGACGTTTACGATGGGCAGGATGAGACCACGCCCGAGCAGAATCCCGCAAGAGCTAACAATCCCGACAAAACCGATGGCTCGCGACGGCGAGCGACGGATAGGATGTACGACTCCAAGGGATTCTCCAACAATCCGGGCGCGGCCGAGTGCAAACAGCACACGCGAAGCGCCGATCGAGAAGGAATTCCACGCGGTGATGTTGCCTAACAGTGCTGCGAGGAGAACCATTCGAGTCAGCAGTGTCGAGCCAAACGAGACTTGGAAGACCGTGGCTATCCCCATGTTTAATCTTGCAAGCTCTATCCACGGGTAGAGCATGCACCAGGCAAAGATGACAAAACAGTAGAAAACAATGGCGACGATAATCGAGAGCACAATGACGCGGCCGACGGAGTGTAACGATGTCGTTCGCTCCTTCTCTGCTGCCGTTTCGGAAATGACGTTGAAGCCCGCATACCAGAAAGGAGCGGTGAGAAAGACTGCCAGAACGCCAGGCCAGGCAGATCCGTGGCTGTCCCGGGAAAACAGCGGGTTCAAGTTGGCAGTATGCCCCAATCTCATCCCAACGCAGATGCACACTAACGCGATAAAAATCTTGAGATAGGTGAGGAATTCCTGAAACCTGACCGCCGTCTTCACTCCATGGTAATTAAGAAAAGTGAGCAGGAACATTCCTCCCAGTCCCATGATGAGTGTTCCCGCGTTTACCGCGGTCCCACGGGCGACATACACGACTCGGCCGCGCAGAGCCGGGTACAGAGTGTAAGCAATCCAACTGAAGGAAACACCCTCAAAGGCGGTTATCGCGACATGGGCCAGCGCGAGGAACCATCCGGTTGCAAAACATGTTTTGAGACCGAATATTTCGTATGCATAGGCTACTTCGCCGCCGGAGACTGGCAAGGCCGTGGTTACCTCAGCATAGCAAAGGCCGACCACAACCATTATCAGGCCGCCACCAACAAAAGCCAACATGGTTCCGAGCGGCCCAGCGAGGCCTAACAATTCGCCGAGGACCACAACCCAGGCGACACCAATGATGCAGCCGAACGCCAATGTAAAAAACTGGCTAGAGTTGATGGCTCTGGCGAGTTGTCCTGTTTCGCCGGCCGCTCCGGCTCCGGTTGTCATCGTTCCTCCCTTCGAAGCTGTCCGCCGGCTGAAGCGAAACAGAAGAAGCGGCTTGCAGCGCCAACCGCGATGGTCCGTTTCCCGAAGCACATGGCAGGACTTTAAACACATCGCCCAGTTCCAGCAAGAGAAATATCATATACTATGAATTGCTATTGAGGCGGTTTCTTTTGCGCTTTCAATAGACATATCAGATACTATCAATTGCTATTGAGGTGACCGACGCGCGGCAGGGCACTGAAGTGGCTGATAGTGGAAGGCGATTGAAAACGGCCTTCTGCGAAATTTCATCTGCCGGTCCCGGCGTAAACGCCGCGCCTGATCGCCCGCTTTCGCGGAAAGCGCGCTAAAGCGAGCTCACAGCTTGGCCTCGATCGCCCATGCGCCACCGAGTTGCGCACGTGGCAGGCCCGCCGACCTTGCTTCAGCGGGTTTTTCGGAAGGCAGTTAGACCCGGCGTTTACGCCGGGGTCACGCGATAAATGTTGATTAGCCCGTTCCCAACGGCTTGCGGGGTTGGCCAGCTTTAGCCTTCGGGGCGCGGATTCGGCTAAGGCCATTCAATATCGGAAGGCCGGCCTTTTCGATAGCGGTTATCTTCACAGCCTTGGATTCCAGCACGCCGCTCTTTAGGCGCGGCCGCTGGAGGAAATGATTGATCATGCACACGCGATCCATCTTTTTCTTAGCTTTTCTATTGGAACTGATCTCCTGCGCGGGGTTCGCCCAGCAACGGGCGGCTCGGGTGGCGCTGTACGCGCAAAGTACCGATGCTCCGGCGTTCGCGCAGATCCAGGCGATGCTATCTGATGCGGAGATGGCGCCGACGCTTGTCAATCTCCGGGATGACTGGAGTCCCTATGCACTGTTGGTTTTGGTAAAGCCACCAGTGTTCGAGTCCGGCCCGGGCGTAGCCGGCCCCGGCGGGGCAATGAATTTCGCTCAGAAGCTCGGCGGCTATTATTTGCGTGGCGGACACGTGCTGCTCGTTGACGTTCCCGGCGCCGGCACTTATCCGAGCAGGCCGGACCTCGAAATCTGGGACAACCTCTCGCGTTACTTCTGGGATATACCTTTGCACGACATCAGCGGCAACCTGGAAGACTCCGATAGCCGAGCTTTGTTCTTTCCAGGCGCGGCAAATCTTGGCAACGCGAACAACTTCAAGAAGACACTCACGCGTCTGCTGGCGGCGCAGGACCTTCTGCCGGAGCAGGTGCCGGCGGAAGACTTTGGGCCAGCGCCGGCGATCGAGTTACGCGACAACTCGCTCTTCGTTGGCGGTAGGCCTGTTTTGTTGCGGGGTGCCAGCGAATACGACCTCCTTCAACAAGTCCCCATGCGAGAGCACGAGGAGAGGCTGCGCGCATACCGCGAGCTCGGATTCAATTTGGTTGAGGCCTATACACAGTCCGATATCGACGAAGGGAGCGTCCGGCAATTCCTCGAAATCGCCCGCCGAAATGGGATCTACGTCGAACTCCAGTTAAGACGGCCGCTCGACGTGAACGAGCCGATGCAGAAGAAAGCCTTGCTTAAGTTTCTTCGCTTCCGCAACCACCCGATGTTCATCGGTTGGGAATTTTCCGATGACATGTTGAACGCTTATTTCCCCTTTGTGCAAAAAGCTGTAGAAATTGTCCGCCGCTACGACCATCGCCAGATCTTGACGGGAGTTTTTATAGATGCCCGCCGTCCGGAAAACGCGGGCAACTGGGAGAGTTGGAAGAAGCTGATGGATTTTCCGTACACCTACCTTTTTCCATTGCAAAAGGATCCGGCCACGCTCGGTGTGAAGGGCGATATCGTTGGTGGTTTCAAGGATATTGACCGGCTGACTCAGAATGCGCGCCGCATGTGGGGCAACGTGTTTCAGGAGCAGGCATTACAGGCGCACATGCAGGGTGTATATGCAGAGCAGGTGGGGTTACAGCCATGGACAGAACACTTGGTTCCGACGGCTGATCAGGAGCGGTTGATGACATACCGCGCATTGTTCTCCGGTATCAAGGGCGTTACCTATTTCTACCCCAACGCGCTCGACGACGAAGGATTGGGTCGGAACCGCCGCTGCGAGCTCGGTATTGTCTGGCACGAAGTCGCGCTCGTAGCAGACCTGTTGGCAGCAGGACAGCCCCCGGTCAAGCTTCGCACCTCCGACTCCGCGATCGATGCCAGCCAGATCCATTCCGGAAGCGAATCGGTGATTCTGGCGGTCAAAGACGAGCCCTACTACAACCGTTATGTGGACAAGGCCAAAGTAGAAGGATTAGTGGTTGATTTGGATCCGGCCGCGCACGGGTCGGTCTACCAATTGGGCTGGCCGCACCTTAAGGAGCTCGAAGTGAAAAATGATGGGGGGCGACGATGGGTAACGCTGGAACCATTCGCGCTTACGGCCTTGCTATTGGTGACCGACGACAGGCGGCGCGTGGAGGAGATTCAGCGACAGCTCGATCAGGGCCTGCCCTTGGCTGCCGGCTATGCTCTTGATGTACTGGCGGATGAGCTGGCGAAGACCGAAATAACAGCCGCCCATCTACCGGCGGAACTCCGAGGAAGCGGGGCCCTGTTAACAACCGCCCACGCTGCGCTCGAAAGCGCGCGACGTGCGCAATTAGACCGGGACATGGCTCGCGCCTACCAGGAAGCCCGGGCAGGCTTGTTGCCGCTTGAAGAATACCGCAGCCAGGCGATGAGCGCCGCCCTCAGGGATGCAGACGCCCGACACGCGGCCTCGTCCGTTCGCGTGTATCTGAACATTTATTTTTCGCTTCCAGTTTATGTGCATATCACACGGGGCGGAGCCGGCATCGCCCCCGGACAATTACGCAAAGAGGTCCTGGAAGCCGAAGGCGAAACCGTTTGGAGCTACATCGATCGTATCGCGCACTAGGGCCTAAGCCGTACGGCGAATGTGCCGCGCGGCCTCCGCGAGCACACTGTAAAGCGAGGCATTGACGACGGCGGTTGGCCCGCCGCCGTGCGCTACGAGCAGGTTTCCACGCAGAGGGACGGAATGAACTGGCGTCTGGTCATCGCACTACTGAGGGCTCAGCCTTTCACATCGTCCCGTAATCGCCGCTCGTTCGACAAGAAGCGCATCTCGCAGGTGAAAACTGAAGGTAATGACCGCAAGCCGGGCGCCGAGAGGGACCCTTTCGGCCGTCACGGGACCTTGCAAAGCTTGCGGAAGGAGGCAGTTTGTCTTTATCATTAGCACCAACATCTCGCTCATTAACAACAACATCTCGTTTTCTTGTCGGAGTCGATTTATTGAAAACATGTTGCCTCGTATTCGTCGGTATTTTCTTTTTAACATCCGTGTGTTTGGCCAAGCGAACAGCCACCCCGGTCCAAGCCGCTTCCGAATCCAAGCCACGCGTACTCGTGATAGCGGTGAACGGAGCGGAGTGGGACTTCCTTCGTCCCCTTCTCATACGCGGCGAAATGCCAAATCTGAAGAGGGTCGTTGAAAACGGCGTATACGGCAAGCTGCGCACTATCTCGGCCCCGAACTGCCCGAAGGTATTCACCACGTTTTTCACCAGCGTGGCGCCCGAACAGAGCGGCATCACGGGGTTTGTCGTAGGCGGGCAGACGGCCAGTACGCACATGCTAAGGAGTGAACCGATTTGGTCCATCTTGAGCAAAAACGGAATCACTGTAGGGATGGCGAATGTACCCGCAACCTTCCCGGCGATGCCGGTCAATGGCTACATGATCAGCGGCATGTTGACGCGCGGCAAGGGTTGCGAAGACGGCGTCTTGTGCGCTCCCAACCTTTCGGAGGTCGAAGGCGGCAACCCGGTTTATCCGACAGGTCTGATTCCAGAGTTGGAAAAGAACGTTGGTGACTTTTCGATTGACTGCTCGCGAATGCCGAATCTGGAAGATCTGCAGGGCAAAGAATCACAGGAAATCAACGATTGGCTGGCCGGTGTTCAGCGCATCCGTGAACAACAAACCAAACTCTTCGGATACCTATTGAGAACGCATCCGACCGACTTTACCATGTTTGACCAATCCTGCGAGGATCGCGTTGGCCATTGGCTTTACCCCATCCAGTCTCACAACGTGGGCTATAACCCTAAGCTTCACACCGTCCGCACAGAGGCCTTTCCCGACCAGTACCGTGCCTTCGACAAAGTATTGGGATCGATTCTCCAGTACGTTGACAAAAACACAACGCTGTTTATCCTCTCAGACCACGGCATTAAGCCGCTGCGGGAGTTCGGAGATGAGCACGGACACGCCGGCCATGGACTAACGCCCTCGACAACGCCCGTCATCGCCAAACACGATTTCCCCGACGCGGACGATGTTCCGGGCGTGTTTATCGCGATGGGACCCGGTATCAGGAAGAACGTCGAGCTCATCGGTTGGGTCGCCAGCGTTTTCGACGTCGCTCCTACGATCCTTCACATTTACGGAATCGAAGCTCCCAAACAGATGCAAGGGCATGTGTTGAGTGAGATTTTTGAGAGCACTGCGCGAAAAGAGACAGCCGGGGTGGGGATGGGGAGCGCGGGTCATTCAGTGAAACGATGACTTCACTCACCGCTTTTCATCTTTCACGTGACTCGGAACCTTCGGCTCGCTAACCGTAAGGTTCTTTGCTCGCTTAGCGGCTCTTTCCGCCTTAGCTTTCTCCCCTTGCTGCAAGTAAACTTGGGACATCAGCCTCAAAACCTCTGGCGAGCGCGGGGAAAGGCGCGCCGCTTGTCCGAGCCGCTCAAGCGCGTCCGCGGGATTATGCTGCTCGAGCAATACCCGAGCCAGCTCGATATACGCCTGCGACTTTGTGGGATTTCTGATAATAGCCGCTTCGAGTTGATCCTGAGCTCTATTCCAATCGTTTAGCCCCGCATAGATCTGGCCCAAGAGGTAAAGTGCATCGTATTGCACCAGGGCGCCGCCGGCACTGGGTGCCAGGACATCCCGCGCTCCCGCAAGATCGCCGCTGGCGTAACGGGCCCTTGCCTCGTCCAGCGCCGTCGTTGAGTCTCCGGGACGAATCCGGCGGGCTTGCGCCAGCAGTTCAGCAGCGCGGTTGTAATTACCTTTCTCCAGTTCGATCTCTCCAAGCTGCGTCAGAGCAACCACCGATGTTGGATCGAGGCTCAAGGCGCGGCTGAGAGCCTGGCGCGCTGTGCCGGTATCCCGCTCTTCGCCTGCAACCATAGCGCTATGAATGAGGTTATAAACCGCTATCTTGTCCTTGGGATCGGGCAGCAGGGAGGGCGCGGGCACCGTGGTCGATCCTGGTTGACTTCCCAGATATCCGAGGGCTCTGAGTTCATTCAAAGTTTGGGAACCCACCAGGGAGGATTGGCCAGCGAAGTTCTTGCTCTTGCCCTGAATCCCTGCCATCATCGCGCGCAGCCTCTGAAGGTTTTCATTCCAGGGCTCATAAAGGTTTGTCGTTTCCCGCGGGTCAGCTCGCAGGTTGTAGAATTCCGGCTGCGGAGCCTCGATGTACTTTAGCCCGCCCGCGCGCACCGACTTCAGAGGTGCCCAACCAAAATGAATGGGATAGTCGGTTTCGCCGAAAACGACTCGTTCGCCGGCCAGCGAGGTCTTGTCGGCCTCATCGTCATTGCGAGCAGCGGAAACCGGCAGCCTCGACCACAGAACGCGGAGCGAAGCGCCATCCAGATGGCCGGAAAAATTCACACCTTCCAGGTCAAGAATAGTAGGAAAGATGTCCAGCGTCCGAACTTGCGCAGCTAAAGCACGACCTGCGGGCGGTCTTTCATCTCCCAACAAATTGGGTAGCTTGAGAATAAGAGGCACGTGCGTGGTCGAGTCGTATAAGAAAATGCCATGCGTCTGTTCACCATGTTCGCCCAGCCCCTCGCCATGATCCCCGACTACGACGATGAGCGATCCATCATAAGAACCCGTTCTTTTTAAAAACGCTAGAAAAGCACCCAAGGCACTGTCCGCGTACGCAACTTCTCCGTCGTAAAGGCGGCCGGCATAGATGCGCCGGTATGGCAGAGGAGGGTCATAGGGATCGTGTGGGTCGTATAAATGCACCCATACAAACCGGTGCTGGGAAGTCTGGTGGCTCAACAGCCAGTTTTCAGCACGGTGGACCACATCCATGCCGCGGCGCTCCACCCGCCCATAGCGGGAAGCCGTCTTAGGTAAATTGGTGGGGAAGTTGTCGTAGTGATCGAAGCCGCGATCAAAACCAGGAGCCAGACCGGTGCTGTCCAGGATGACGGCGCCGATGAACCCTGCGGTAGCGTATCCGTGCTCCTTCAGAACTTCCGCGAGAGTGGGGACGCCGGAGGCAATGGGCGCGCCAAAATCTGTGACACCGTGT
>Ga0070731_10005514_pt1 | contig 10403 bp, 11 predicted proteins | sample Coa_R1_2_FD_66448 | JGI IMG/M metagenome (GOLD analysis project Ga0070731, IMG submission 66448) | Surface soil microbial communities from Centralia Pennsylvania, which are recovering from an underground coalmine fire - Coalmine... | ecosystem: Environmental > Terrestrial > Soil > Unclassified ... | reverse complement strand
ATTCCCAGCCGGCCAAGCCGCTGAGCGGCTTCCAGAGGATCTGGCAGAAATGTCGTCACCGTCGTGTCGGCGGCCGCGAGGTCGCCGAGCCAGTAGACGTGGATCGCGCCCGGTAGGTGACCGGTCTCGTACTCCGCGCGTGATGCCTCCGCGTCGCCGGCGAACCGGCAGTCGCACACCAACAGGTCTTCGTCGCCCAGATGCGCAGCCAGGTCCGCGCTGCTGAGAAGCGGCACAGGAATCGTCATGCTCGGCCTCCATTCGCTCGCGTCCAGGCAGCGCGGACCGGGTCGGCTACTCGACTATCTCGACCCAGCTGGATATCTCATCGCGCGTGAGCGTTTCGGCGAGCTCCGGATGGTCGCTCCGGATGTGGCCCTCGATCTGAGTGACCACCTCGTCGTCAGTGTCGCCCCGAGCGACGAAACCACATTCGCACTTGATCTGCCTGGACATTGTTGTCGCGGCGATTGTCGAAGCCGGTCCTTTCTCATATCTTGGCAGCAACCTTGGAGAAAGGTTGGAACTCGATGGGGACCGGGACTTGGCTACGCATCCAGCTCTGCGGCCGTTTCGCCCTCGAGCTCGACGGCAGGCGGATTGACGCACAGCTGCCCAGCCGCCAAGGGCGCCTCCTGTTCGCCTACCTCACGCTCAACCGCGACCGCGCATCGGACCGCGGCGAGCTGATCGACGCACTGTGGCCCTACGCGGCGCCGAGCGAGGCCCCGTCCGCGCTCACCGTCCTGGTGTCCAAGCTTCGCGCAGCGCTGGGTGGCCAGATGCTCAACGGGCGCAGCGAACTTCGCCTCAGTCTTCCACCCAATGCGCGCGTCGACGTCGAGGACGCGCTCGCCGCCGTCCATGAGGCGCAGTCCGCGATCGCGCTCGGTAACTGGAGGCGCGCGTGGGGGCCGGCGCTGCGCGCGCAGTTCATCGCGCGCCGACGGCTGTTGCCCGAGCACGACGCTCCCTGGCTCGCCCAATGGCGCCAGCGACTCGAGGATGTTCACGAGCGCGCGCTCGAGGCCTACGCTGCGAGCTGCCTCGGCATCGGCGGCACTGAGCTCCCCGGGGCCGAGCGGGCCGCCCGGAGCCTGCTCGACCGCTCGCCGCTGCGGGAAACCGGCTACGCCCTGCTGATGGACGCGCTGGCCGCCCAGGGCAACGTCGCCGAAGCGATGCGCGTCTACGACCGCGCCCGCTCCACTCTCGACCAGGAACTGGGCATCATTCCGGGCCGCGCGATCCAGGACTCGCACTCCCGACTGCTTGGCATGGGCGGGCACGATTGACGGCCTGCGTTCGCAGCCATCGTCATGGATCGTGGTCGGTCGGCAGTGCCCTCAGCTCGCTGCGAGTGCTCCGACTGCGGCGTCGAGGAACGCCGTGACATGAGGGCGGGTGTCGTGCTCGCGCCGAGCCGCCCAGAAGTCCAGCGGGGGCAGTTCCGGGACCGGGCGGAAGACAACGCCGGCAGGCCGGCCAAGCATCTCGACGACGGGAGCGACCGTAATGGCGACGCCCAGCCCCGCGCCCACCGCTTCAATCAGCCCATCCAGCGTCGTAACCGAGGCGCCGATCTTCGGCGGAGTGCCGGCGCGCTGGCTCGCGAGGGTCCAGAAGTCATTCCAAAGCCGATCGCTGACGGGTACCCCGACCAAGGGTTCGCGCACGAAGTCCTCAACCGTGAGTGCGCCGCGGGCGGCCAGGGGATGGTCGGCGGCGAGCGCGATGCCGCGCGGCTCGCTGAACAGGGCACGGAGCTCTATCCCCTCGTGCTCGAATACGCCGTAGAGGATCGCGACGTCGGAGGGCCCGTCGCGCAGTCCGCCAAGCGGGTCGAGAAAGCCCGCAAAGTGGATCGTGATGTCGACTTCCGGGTGCGCGGCGTGGTAGTGCTCGAATGCCGGGGCGACCATCCGCCTCGTCAGGGCAGCGACGTATCCGACGGTCAGCTGCGGCGTCTCCCGGCCGGCCGCGCGGGTCGCGAGGACCGCATGCTCGGCGCCCGCCAGCAGGGGGCGGGCGTGTACGCAGAGCGTCCGCCCGGCCTCCGTCAACTCGACGCGGCGGGAGTCGCGCTCGACCAATCGAGTTCCGATGCGCTCCTCCAACTGGCGGATCTGCCCGCTGAGTGCCTGCTGGGTGAGGTGCAGTCGCCCGGCGGCACGCGTGAAGTTGAGTTCCTCGGCCAGCGTCAGCAGCGCCCTGAGGTGCCGCATCTCGATCTCCATCAGCCCCAAGTATTCCCGCCACACGCCTCTGCTGTGGCTGCGACAAGCGGTCTCCGTTTCCCTTCGGGCCGTCGCCTCGGCAGGATCGGGTTCCGGAAGAAACGGCGCACAAGGAGACGACATGCAGAGGACCGATACGGACCATGCACTGGTTTCGCCCGACGAGGGTGAAACCATCGAAGCGGCTGGGAACCGAATCACGATCAAGGTGGCAAGCCCCGGACACCTGGTCTGTGACTACTTAGCGGCGCCGCGCTTTGCCGGGCCGCCGGTGCACGTTCACCCCGGGTTCGACGAGACCTATGTGATGCTCGAAGGGAGGCTCGAGGTGGTGATCCGCGACGAGCGCAGCGAGCTCGTGCCAGGTGCCGTGGCTTACGTCAGCGGGGCGGTTCCGCACACGTTCAGCAACCCGTACGACCAACCCGCTCGCTTTCTCTCGATCTGCGCTCCGGGAGGGTTCGAGCACTTCTTCAGAGCCGTGGCCTCTCGCGACCAAGATGCGATCGCTGTCATCTCGGAGCGGTTCGGCTACAAGGCGGTTGACCGTGCCGGCTAGGAGTTGATCCCGAGGCGAGAGGTGGGGCGTGCTGTCAAACCTGGCGGTTCATGTCGCCACGAACGCGCCTGTAGCGTTCGTAGATCACGCGCGCGCCGAACGTCCTCGTCTCGATCAACTCCAGCTGGACATCGTCGGTGACCGGCGGCAGGAACGGCGTGCCGCCACCGACGATGATCGGATGGCGGAAGATGCGTAGCTCGTCGACCAAGCCAAGCGCGATCGTGGTTGCGGCAAGGCTGGCGCCACCGACCGCGACATCCTTGTCCGTGGCGGCGAGCGCCGCGGCGACCTCGTCGGCCACCGACCCCTCGGCCAGACGAGCGTTCCCCTCGACGCTGTCGAGCGTGCGGGAGAAGACGACCTTCGGAAGCTCGCACCAGACGTCCGCGAACGCGGCGTGAAGCTCAGAGTCGCGCAGCGACGGGTCCGTTTCCCACACCAACATCGTCTCGTACAGCTTGCGGCCGCACAGATGGCAGCCGAGCTCGCGCACCCGTGCGAGATGAAAGCCAAACAGCTCCTCGTCAGGGACAGTCCACCCAAACCCGCCCTCGCGGTCGGCGATAAATCCGTCCACCGATACGCCCATCGAGTAGATCAACAAGGTTTCAATCTCGGCGCCTTGAAGCGACAGAACATTGTCGCGATGGTGTTTGTGCTCCGCCTAGGTGGCGGCCATAGTCGGGGCGTGGCGTGCGGAGATTTCGTGCAGGTAGGACGCAACGACTCCGCGGTGGACAAGGCGGCGTCTGCGGGCAAACCTGCGCTCCGCGTCGGGGTGCCGCGCGGGGCGGACGGTTGACCGGGTCGGGGTGGGGGGGTGAGAGATGATGGTTGTCATGCTGCTTGGTGCTCCAATTCGAAATCGGCGAGGGCAGGGATGGGCTCGTCGTCTGCGAGCTGAAGCTCGGGCCGGCCGCTGCGGGGAGTGAGCAGCCAGAACGCGAGCACGATCGCTACAACCGTCGCTCCGGTGGCGACCAGGAACGCGAGGTGATAACCGCTGATCAGCGAGGTGGTGAGCCCGTGGTGGGAGGACAGAAGTGATTTGGTGTCGTTGGTGGCCACGGTGCTGAGGACAGCCAGGCCGAGTGCGCCGCCGATCTGCTGCGACACGTTCGTGATGCCGGACCCAAGCCCGGCGTCCGCGGCCGGCACGTCCTCCATCGCGAGGGTCAGCAGCGGCATGAACGCGTTGCCGATCCCGAGGCCGAGCACGAAGTTCGCGAGGAAGATCGTCGGGAAATACGCGGTATGCGCTCCGACGGTGCTGAACAGGTAGAGCCCGGCGACAGCGACGGCCATCCCGGTCGTGAGCACTGCGAGCGGACCGAAGCGCCTTACCAGCGCCGCGGTTATCCCCCTCGAGAGGATCGCGACGGTCAGCGTCCAGGGGAGAAACGCCGCACCGGTCTGGAGCGCGCCGTAGTGACGCACATGCTCGAGGTAGAGGGTGCCGAGGAAGAAGGTTGAATACATCCCGGTCACCAGCAGGCCTCTGACCAAGCTGGCGTTGACGAGCCCGCGGACCCTGAGGATGCGCAGCGGCATGATCGGATTCTCGATCCGGGTCTCGAGGGTGATGAACGCAGCCATCAGCACGGCCGCCAGGCCGCCAAAGGCGAACACGGTCACCGAACCCCAACCGTGACGGGTGGCGCCGACGATCGCATAGATCGCGCTCATCAGCGAGGTGGTTACGAGCAGCGACCCGAGCCAGTCGACTCCATGGCTGAGCCCGAGTGCGTCGTCCCGGCGGATCAGCCCCTGACCGAGGGCGAAGGTCGCCGCGCCGATCGGGAGGTTTACGAAGAACACCCAGTGCCAGCTGAGCGCCTGGGTGAGGATGCCTCCGGCGAGGAGCCCGAGTGAGCCTCCGGCGACCGAGACGAACACGTACGCGCTCATCGCGCGGGCGCGCTCAGCAGGCGCGGCGAACTCGGTGACGATGATCGCGAGGATCACCGACGCCTGGGCGGCGGCGCCGATGCCCTGCACGAACCGGGCGCCGATCAGCAGTCCCTGAGTGGGCGCGAGACCGCACAGCAGCGAGGCGAGGGTGAAGACGGTCAGGCCGACGAGGAAGACGCGTTTGCGCCCGGCGAGATCGCCGAGGCGTCCGGCGAGGAGCAGCAGGCTGCCGAACGTGACGAGGAACGCATTTACGACCCAGCTCAGGTTCGCCTGGCTGAAGTGCAGGTCACGCTGGATCGATGGCAGCGCAACGTTCACGATCGTGACATCGAGCACGATCATCAGCTGCGCCAGGCAGACCACGGCCAGCGTCACCCAGCGGCGACGGTCCGCGGAAAGGGAAAGTGGTGAAACAAGGTTCATGAGGATCCAGACTTGTGGGGCTTGTGGGACTTGTGGGGCTTGTGGGGCTTGTGGGGCTTGTGGGACTTGTGGGGCGTTGACGTTGCGGCTAAACTGGAGGCCACCTCCGAAATATCTGGAGGTACCCTCCGGAACTATACGGAGGACTCCTCCGTTTGTCAAACCGAAGTTTCATGAGCACAACCGAGACACCCGCCGAAGCGCTGATCGCCAGGCCCAAACGCGCCGATGCCCAGCGCAACTACGAGAAGGTCATGGCCGCCGCGCGGGAAGCCTTCGCTGAGGGGGGTGAGGCGACCTCGCTCGAGGAGATCGCGCGCCGCGCCGGGGTCGGGATCGGCACGCTCTACCGCCACTTCCCCAACCGGCAGGCGCTGGTTGAGGCGCTGTACGTGAACGAGGTCGACGAGCTCGCGCGCTCGGCCGAGCAGCTTGGTGAGCTCGACCCGTGGGACGCCCTCAATCGCTGGTTCGAGCGCCTGATCGGCTACCTCGCCACCAAACGGGCGCTCGCGGCGGAGCTCACCAACTACCTCGACAAGGACGCGCCGTTGTTCCAGGCATGCCGCACATCGCTGTTTGCCGCCGGCGAGCCGCTGCTAAAGCGCGCTCAGGATGCTGGCGAGGTGCGGGGCGACGTCGAGTTCTCCGACATCATGCACATGGTCATCGGAATCACCAAGATCCCGACCGCCGACCCCAAGCAGATCGAGCACATCCTCCGGATCGCGCTCGACGGCCTGCGCTACAGCCCGGCGCGCTAAGCCGCAAGGCGCTCGACAAATCCCTGCACGGAGGGACAAATGCCGATGCCGGAGGAGGGACTCGAACCCCCGACACGCGGATTATGATTCCGCTGCTCTAACCGACTGAGCTACTCCGGCGCGGGGGCGAGTCTAGCGGTGCGGCTCCGAGGCCCGGACGCGGGACGGCCAGGACGGCTGGGCAGGATGGGGTGGCTTGGAGCGGCGGCTAGAACGGGTGGCCAGGATGGGGTGGCTTGGAGCGGCGGCTAGAGCGGGTGGCCAGGATCGGGTGACCGGGAGGGGCGGCCCGCGTGGTTGCCAAGGTGCCAGCTTCCGACACTAACTCGCCTACCACTCCCTCAACTGCGAGTGATAGGCGAGTTAGGTGCCGTTTTCCGACCCTAACTCGCCGAGCACTGGCTCAATTGCGAGTGATGGGCGAGTACGGATCGGTCTCTCACTCGAGATGAGCACCGACAGCACCGCCCACCCTCACGAGCCCGCCGAGCACCGGCGCCCATATGATCACCTCGATGCCCGACCTCGGTCCTGCCGTCGCCGCCATTCTCGAACGCTGTCTGGCGGTGAGCAGCGGGGAGGAGGTCGTGGTGGTCGTCGATGCGGGGACGCGGACGATCGGCGAGGCCATAACCGACGGTGCGCGAAGCCGGGGGGCCGAGGCGGTGCTGATGACCATGGCCGAGCGTCAAGAGCACGGCAACGAGCCGCCAAGGAGCGTGGCCGCGGCACTCAAGGCGGCGGACGTATTCGTCGCGCCGACGACGAAGTCGCTCAGCCACACCCGGGCGCGTAAGGCCGCCTCGGAGGCGGGCGCACGGGGCGCGACGATGCCCGGGGCGACCGAGGACATGCTGGCGCGAGTGCTGGCGGTCGACTTCGACCGCATGGCGAGCCGCTCCAGGGCAGTCGCGGTGCTCCTGACCGATGCCGACAGCGCCCACGTGACGTGCCCGCGCGGGTCTGACCTGCATCTGGACCTGAGCGCTCGGGAGGGGTGGGCCGACGACGGAGACCTCACGGCTGATGGCGCGTTCGGGAACCTTCCCTGCGGCGAGGGCTTCATCTCGCCGCGCGGGGGGGACGGGACGGTCGTTGTCTCGAGCCTGGCCGGGCTCGGGATCAGCGACGAGCCCGCCGTCCTTCAGGTTGAGGGCGGGCGGATCACGGGCGCCCGCGGTGGCCTTGGCCCGGTCTTCCTCGAACGCTTGGCCGCGCATGGGGACCCGGGGCGGAACCTCGCCGAGCTGGGCGTGGGCACCAACGACCGGGCGATTCTCACCGGCAGCATGCTCGAGGACGAGAAGATGCTGGGGACGGTCCATGTGGCGTTTGGCGCCAGTGCCGGCATCGGTGGCACGGTCTCGGTTCCCATCCACCTCGATGCGGTGGTGCTCGAGGCGACGCTGGAGATCGGCGGCCGTCGCGTGCTCGACGCCGGGACATACGTGCTCGACGATTCGTGAGCCCGCTGCTCGCGGTCCCCAACGTCTCCGAGGGGCGAGATGCCGAGGTGGTCGAAGCGGTCGCAAAGGCGTTCGATGCGCAGCTGCTCGGCGTCCACACCGACCCGGACCACAACCGGAGTGTGTTTACGCTGGCCGGCGAGCCAGGACGCCTGGCCCACGCCCTTCTAGTAGGCGCGCGCGAGGTAACCGGCCGTGTCGACGTGAGCGCCCACCAGGGGCAGCATCCGCGCGTCGGGGCGCTGGACGTCGCGCCCGTTGTATACCTGGGTCCGAGTGATCGGGGCGCGGCTCATGCCGAGGCTCTCGTGCTCGGCGACCTTCTGGGCAGCGAGCTGGACCTGCCCGTCTTCCTCTACGGCTCGCTCGGTGGGGGACGGACGCGGGCGGAGCTGCGACGAGGCGGTCCGGCGCGTCTGGCGCAGCGAATCGCCGAAGGTGAGCTCGCGCCTGACTTCGGCCCGCCACGACTGCACCCGACGGCCGGCGCGACGCTGGTCGCAGCACGGCCGCCCCTCGTAGCCTTCAACGTCGAGCTCGCACCCCCGGCCACGCTGGACGACGCGCGCGCGATCGCCGCACGGATCAGGGAGAACGGTCCCGAGGGGCTGCCCGGGGTCAGGGCGATCGGCATCTGGCTCGAGAACCGGAACATCGCGCAGGTCTCGACCAACGTCGAGGATCATCTGGCCACACCGCTGGCCGGCGTCGTCGCCGCGGTGAGCCGTCACGCGGAGGTGCTCGAGGCGGAGCTCGTGGGGCTCGCCCCCCGCGTCGCGTTCGAGGGCTTTCCCAGTGAGGTTCCGGTGCGCGGCCGCAGGACGATCGAGGACGCGCTCGCGGCTAGCGACTAAGCTCCAATCAGGTCATGGCCCAGACGAGACGCAAGCGTCGAACCAAGCATCGCGGCACTCCCGCGGGGTCGATCGAGACCCGGGGACGGACCGGACGGCCCCTCGCCCCCGAGGAGCGCAAGAAGCAGGACCGGGTCGCCGCGCGTGAACGGCGCCTCAACACGCCTCCCACGTGGCGTTCGTCGATCAATCGAGCGGCGATCGCCTCCGTGCTCGTGTTCGTGTTCCTGCTCCTCACCGGCAAGGGGCACAACAAGCTGCCCACGGCACTCTTTATCGCAGCGCTGGCGCTTCTCATCTACGTACCCGCCGGGTATTACCTCGAGCTGACGCTGTATCGGCGGCGCCAGCGGCGAAAGGCCGGTGGCCGATGATGGAGCGCGACGGTCGCGCGACGATCGACGTGCGGATGTTCACGGTTGGACCGGTCCAGGAGAACTGCTTCGTCGTGCGCGAGCGAGGCGCCCGGCGCGCGGTGATCGTGGACCCCGGAGATGAGGCGGACCGGCTCCTCAACGCACTGGACGAGCTTGAGGTCGAGACGGTCGAGGCAATTCTCGTCACCCACACCCACTTCGACCACATCGGCGCCGTCGCGCCGGTGGCGGGGGCGACCGGCGCGCCGGTCTACTGCCCCCAGCTCGAGACCGAGGTCCTGGCCAACATCATGGACTACGTGCCGTGGCCCGGCTTCGGGCCGTTCGAGAGCTACGAGGCCGATCACACGGTCGAGGGGGGAGAAACGCTCGAGTTGGCGGGGCTCAGCTTTGATGTCGTGTTCACGCCCGGCCACAGCCCCGGCCACGTGACCTATGCACTCCCGGCCCACGATGCCCTGTTCTCAGGCGACGTCCTGTTTCAGGGATCGGTCGGCCGCGTTGACCTTCCGGGCGGCGATTGGCCGACCCTGCTGAGCTCGATCGAGTCACTGGTCGAGTCGTTCCCGCCGGAGACCACCGTGCACCCCGGTCATATGGGAATCACCACGCTCGGGCGCGAGCGAGACACCAATCCGTTCCTGCGCGAGCTGACGACGAACCGGTGATCCAAGCCCCGCGCGGCACGTTCGACGTGCTCCCGGAGGAGGCGGCGCGCCGAGACGTCCTGGAGTCCCACGCCAAGCGGATCCTCGAGGCCGCGGGCTACGCCCGGATCGAGACGCCGGGGTTTGAGTACACGGAGCTGTTCGAGCGCGGTGTGGGGGAGGCCACCGACATCGTCCAGAAGGAGATGTACTCGTTCCAGGACGCCGGGGGTCGGTCGCTCACGCTCCGCCCGGAGGGCACCGCTCCGGTGTGTCGCGCGTACGTCGAGCACGGCATGCACAAGCTCCCCCAGCCCGTGAAGCTCTGGTACCTGTCGAGCTTCTTCCGCGCCGAGGCCCCGCAGCGCGCGCGCTACCGGGCGTTCTGGCAGGTCGGGGCCGAGACGATCGGCTCGGATATGGCCGAGGCAGATGCTGAGCTGATCGTGGTGCTGTCCGAGCTTCTGCACAGCATCGGCGTGCGCGGTGTGCGTCTGCGCATCACCAGCCTCGGAAGCCCCGAGACCCGCACCGATTACCGTGAGGAGCTGAAGGCGTACCTGCGGGCCCACGAAGGCCGCCTGTCGCCCGAGGTGCGGGCGCGGATCGAGCTCAACCCGCTTCGGGCTTTCGATGCCACCGACCCGGGGACGCGGGAGGTGATGGTGGATGCGCCGAGGTTGCTCGAACGTCTGACCGACGATGACCTCGAGCACTTTGCCGCTGTGCGCTCGCTGCTCGACGACGCCGGAGTCAGCTACGAAATCGACACCACTCTGGTGCGCGGGCTTGACTACTACACCCGCACGCTGTTCGAGTTCTCCAGCGACGCGCTGGCCCCCAGCGTGGGCGGCGGCGGCCGGTACGACAGGCTCATCGAGCAGCTGGGCGGCCCTCCGACGCCCGCGGTGGGATGGGCGGCCGGGATCGAGCGGATGATCCTGTCCGCCGCGGACCTCCCCGTACCTCCACCGATTACCGACCTCTACGTCGCCGTGAGTGATCCCGGCGCCTCCGCGCGTGCCTTTCGCCTGGCCCGGGATGCCAGGCTCGCCGGGCTGAGCGCCCAGCTCGAGCTCGCGGGACGCTCGCTCAAGGGGCAGCTCAAGCAGGCCGACCGGCTGGGAGCACGCTATGTGGCCATCCTGGGCGGCGATGG
>Ga0070731_10005513_pt1 | contig 10403 bp, 8 predicted proteins | sample Coa_R1_2_FD_66448 | JGI IMG/M metagenome (GOLD analysis project Ga0070731, IMG submission 66448) | Surface soil microbial communities from Centralia Pennsylvania, which are recovering from an underground coalmine fire - Coalmine... | ecosystem: Environmental > Terrestrial > Soil > Unclassified ... | reverse complement strand
CGCGGCGCGCAGAGCGCCGACCGCACGCTCGGCTCGCGGATGGATCTCGACGTCGCGCGCTTCGATCGCCAGCAGCACCTCGAGACGATCGCGATTCATCGTCTGCCGCATCAGCGACGCGATCGTCATCTCGATGTCTTCCGTCGTCTCGCGGTACAGCGCGACGATAACGGTCAACGACGGAAGGCCGCCGGAGTCGTCGCTCGGCAATTCGAGCGCGGCCTTGGGCATCGCCGCATGGGGAATCAGGCTGGCCGAAAACAGCACGCTCGACACGATTGGGTCAAATCCAATGGACACGGCCACTCCCCCGTCACCGAAGCGACTTGAACGTACTCGCATAGACGGACACGGCTTCGCCGAACGCCTTGCGGTCGCGCTCGGGCAAGCCGGGCGCGTGCTGCTGAAAGATCTGCTCGACGACGGCCGGGTCGGGCGCCTGCTGCCGCGCCGCTTCGACGACGGGCGCGATGCGGGACTCGAGCAGGATGTTCAGAATCCACAGCTCGCCCCAGTAACTGTCGAGAAACACGTCCGGATTGCGGACGCGCAAGAGCGGCAGCACGCGCTGGTATTCAACCGCCACGTCGAGAAAGTCGTCGCGGTTCTTGCGGGCCTCGAGCAGCACGGGCAGGAGATCGTCCCAGATGGCGGCCTTTCGATCGTCGGGATCGCGGCTCAGCTCGAGTTTCTCGAGTCCGGCGAGGATGCGCGATGCATAGACCGCGTTGTGATTCGCTCTCGACTCCGCGATCCGGCTCGCGTCCCACGCGGTCAACCGCGTGGCGGTCTCGGCGGCGAACGCCGGATCGATCTGCCGCGCGAGAACGAGCGCCGCAGAACGCCGATCTGGGTCATCGCTCGACAGCGCCGGCAACAGCGGACTGATCAACTGCGCGCGCGCCAGCTGACGCTCGGCCTCGACGCTCGCGCGCGAGCTCGTGTAGAACACGCCGACGAAGACGGCGGCGCTCGCCGCCGCGACGCCCATCGCACAGGCGCGGATCACGTCCCACACGGCGCGCGGCCTCCGGCCAGCCGACAGCATCGGGTCCACACGATCCCGCACCGCGCGCACGAACCCATCCGGATCGATCCCGGCATCGCGGAGCGCCTCGCGCGATTCCTCGTCCGAATGGCCGGCGGCGTCGCCCAGCTCGTCGATCAGACGCATCAGGTGTTCGCTCGAGCGTTTGTCAGCTGCCATGGGTTCTGCTCCTCGCGACGCTCGCCGCCATCCGGCGTAGCCGCTTCAATCCGTTGTCGATGTCGGCTGCGGTCCGTCCGGTCGCGGCGATGATGTCGCGTCTCGTCTCGGCGCCGCCGCGCATCGCGTCGACAATGGCGCCCGCCACGGCGTCAGTTCGTGACTGAGCCGTGATCGCAGCCAGATCACGCTCGGCGGCGGCCGCGCGTTCCTTCGCCAACAGTTCGCTCTCCGGCGTCGCGGTCTGCGCCGGCATGATGCCGGCGTCGAATTCGGCGCGGCGATTGTCGTGTCCATTCGCCGAGTGCGACAGCAGGCTGTCGACGACGCCGGCCAGAAAACTCTGGAGGTCGGCGTATTCCGCGCGATTCCATCGCCGGCGGCCGCTGAGCCAGAGGACGAGCGCCTTCGACACGATCGACTCGGCCACTTCGCCATACGGCAACTCACCTGCCGTACCGGTGTGCCAGAAAAAACGCCGGCTCTTCCTCACCGCATGCCGGCCGAGTTGCAGCGTCAGCGATTCCCAATCGCCGTCGGACATCCGATCGATGACGCCGCGGACGTCGGGTGGGAGCCGCTGCTCGTCGTCCACGATCTGTGTTGCCGGCGAGTCTGATCTTTTTGCCACGGCCTACGAATTTTCTACCTGAAGCAATTTCGGATTCGATGTAAACCGCCAAGATCGACCCCGGAGGTCGGCTGAAGCGTGAAGACCTCCGGGGTCGATTTGCGCGCCTACATCGAATCCGAATTGCTCTCACGGGCGGCGGACCGGACCGGCCGCGCGCGGGTACGAAAGTCTATTGCCCGAAAAGTCCCGCAGAACGCCCGGCCGTGAGTGAGCGCGTGCTCTGGTTGAGCAGCCGGATTGCCACGGCGGCCGGACGCGACGCGATCTGCGTCCGCTGGACGTTGGAATGAAACGTGAAGTCCCGCTGGCCGTGGAGAGACATCAATGACTTCTCGTGTTCGACTATCCGGCCTTCTTCTGTCCTTCGCCGCGGCCGCCATCGTCACCGGCTGCTCGGCGCACACCGATGACTTGAACGGCACCTGGACCGGCACCGACACGCTGTCGGACGGCACACAGTTGTCTGACACCGTCACGCTCACCGCCGACAACAGCACGATCACCGGCACCGTGGTCGCGAGCCTGAACGGCGTCGTCATCTACTCGGGTACAGTCAACGGCACCTACAGCAATCCGACGTTCACCTTTACGATGACCGTGACCGCCGGCGGCGTCACCAATCAGCCCAGCTGTTCGCTTCAATTCTCGAGCGGTTCGGCGACCTTCGTGAACTCCAACAGCGGGTCGACGTCGCCCTCGAAGACGCTCACCGGCACGTTCGTCGTGACGCCCGGCAGCAACTGCACCATCGGCCAGACGACCGACACGTTCATGTGGACGATGGCGGGATAGAGGACTCAAACGGGTTGAGCGTCGAGTCCGAAGCCGATCCAGAGAAGAGGACGAGTCAGCCGGCTCGGGCCTTTCGGACCGCCTCAACCACGTCGCTGTCGGCGGGGAAACCGCTCCAGGTTTTTTCGGCCACCTTGCGGTCGTCGACCCACACCGAGAACTCGCCGCGGCGTCCGGCGACGATGTCGGCCTCGACGTCGAGATCCTGTTTCAACCGCGCCGCCACCCGGACGGCGTGAGGACGGTAGTTTCAGCTCTCGCAGTAGCGGATCTGAATGCGGGGCACGGGTGCAGTGTATCAATGGCGTGGCGGAAGAGATGCGCCCTGCGGGTCCGTCGCGCGTCGCTGGCAAATCCCTTACGGGCACTGCCACCGTTTGAACCACAGCCACGCGCTCTTGTTATCTTTTTGGGCACAAGTCTGTCTGAAAGCAGAGAACAGTCTCAGCCTCACGCGATTTTTCTTGGGATGCCCCGTCTTCCGGCCCCAAGGAGTGACTATAGCTTTAGGTCTAGTTTTTGCAGTCGAGGTTTGCCGTTCGATTTCTCGTCTCCCTGGAGATTTGACCAATGAAGGCAACCGGCATCATCAGTTCAATCGCGATCGGCAGTTTGATGGTCTTCGTCGGCGTCCGCTCGGCCGAAGCGAGTTCAATTCAGTTGACCACATGCACCGGCGTCAGCATCCCCGCTGATAATCCACCGGTCGTCTCTGGGTGCGGCACGGGTCCGTTCGGCACTGTGACGGTCCTGACAGACGGCGCCAACGTCGATGTGACCGTCACGCTCAACAGCGGCTTCTACTTCACCGACAGCGGCGGCGCCGGCAAAGCGCTCTACTTCGACCTGGCGGGCAGCCTCCCGACGTCCGACATCGTCAACCTCACGCCGGGATTCGTGCTCGACCCAGCTTCCAATCCAGGACACAACACGATCGGCGGCACATTCGATGCCTCGACCGGCGATTGGGAGTACGCCATCGAATGCTCGGAGAGTCTGCCGAACAACGAGCCGTGCCCGGGAAAGGCGGGCGGCAGCAGCGCGGACGCCACGACATTCAGCTTCACCGTTGACGGCGCGTCGGTCTCGACGTTTATCAACAACGGAAGTGGCTTCATGTTCGCGAGCTCGATCTTCTCGTCCGCGGCGAACAACGGCACAGGTGGAACGGGAGAAGCTGCGGCGAACGGCCGCCTGACCGATACCGCCACGGTTCCGGAGCCTTCGAGTCTGTTCCTGCTCGGGAGCGGCCTCGCCGGTCTGGCACGGTTCGCGCGGCGGGTGACCAGATCGCGTCAGTAGATCCCCCGCTCGTCCGATACCGGCAACGCTGTCGGGTCGGAAATTCTGAATTGGGCCGCCACCGGGCGGCCCATTCTTTTTTGAGGATGAGTTGTATGGAGTTACTCCCCGGCGACGCGCCGATGGATAAGTCCTCCGCGGCGAAGACAACCCGAACTCTTTGAGGCCCCGAGACGCGATCTAAGACAACTCTACGAATCCTTCTAAGGACGCCCTGCGTCCCGGCCGCGCACACTGAACGGCCCAAGGGAGGGGTTTGGTTATGTCAGTCGAGCATCGCATCATTCAGAGGTCTCTCGTCCACATCGTGACGTTCGCCGCGTTCATCGCGACGACAACAACGGGAGCGGCGCGGGCCGGCGCGTCGCCGATCACGATTCAGCCATCCAGCCTGGCACCCGGGTCCACCTACTACCTGGTCTTCGTCACTGCGGATCTCTATGCAGGCACGTCGGCGTCCATCGCGACGTACAACACGGACGTGAACACGGAGGCGAATGCGAACGCTGCGTTGGCGTCGCTCGGCACCACGTGGACCGCAATCGCGTCGACTGGTGCGACCGCACAGTCCAATATCAACGGCGGCGCGGCGTTCACGGCCGCTGTTTACAACCTCGCGGGACTTCTGGTCGCGACCGGCGAGACCGGCTTGTTCTCGGGAACTCTCACGAACCCAATTGATATCGACGAGGCGGGAAACACGCGAACGGATCTCGGCGGCGTGCACCCCGACGGATCTGTCACGGACGGCGACTACGTCTTCACCGGCATCGACGCCGATGGAACCTCGGACGGACCGCTCGGAACGAACGGCAAGATGATTGGCTTTTCGGGAGCGACGGACCAGTCGTGGGCCTCCGACGGCTTTCAGATCAACGGCGACGCCTATTTGTACGCGATCAGCGGCGCCCTCACGGTGCCCTCTACGGACGCCGGCCCAGGGAACGGCTCCGGAACAGCGGCGGTCCCCGAGCCAGGGTCGATTGCGCTGCTGGTCACAGGCCTGGGTGTCGTCGGACGGAAAATGCTGCGACGCCGCTTGTAACACGCCGCCCACGCCCGGTCTTTGACGCGCTTGCGCTCGTGGAACGCCGTCTGGCATCATCGCCGCCAGACGGCGGACATCCTGGATACCGCAAGGCAGCTCGAGTTCGCCGGCTTCCGGCTCGATCGTGGCGAGCGTCAGCTCTATTGCGGCGATCAGCTCGTCCCGCTGACTCCCAAGGCCGCGCATATTCTGCTGGTGTTGGTCGAAGCGCGCGGCCAACTCGTGACCAAGCAAGCCTTGATGAAAGCGGTCTGGCCCGAGACCTTCGTCGAGGAAGGCAACCTCACCTTCAACATCCACACGCTGCGAAAGACGCTCAACCGGGACGACGAGGCGCCGGAGCGGTTCATCGAGACGGTGCGCGCGCGCGGTTATCGCTTTGTCGCGGACGTGCGCGAGGCTGCCGACGCAACCGCCACGACCGACCCGCGACTCGAAGCCCCCATTCCCGCTCTCGCACCCGCCGATGCCATCTCGTCTCATGAGGCGGAGATCGCCTCCGCGGTTCCATTTCTGCCGCGTCAGAGGACGTTCGCATGGACGCTGCTCGCGATCGCCGCCGTGCTCACGCTGCTCGCCGGAGCGGCGTGGCGTTGGACCTCGAGACCGCCCCGGTCCATCGGCGATGCCGATGTCGTGCGCCTGACCACGAGTGCCGGCGAGAACATGGATCCTCACATCTCGCCGGATGGCTCGACGATCGTCTTCACGAGCACGCGCGACGGCGGCAAGCGCGAGGTCTACGCCATGGACGCCAACGGCGCCCGCGTCCGCAATCTGACCCACGGCGCCGCCAACGACGCCGGCGGCGCATGGTCGCCCGATGGCCGCTTCATCGTATTCGGCAGCGACCGTACGGGCGAGTCCGCAATTTTCATCATGCGCGCGGACGGCACGTCGCCGCGACTGGTCACGGCGGGCGCCCGTGCCAGCTGGTCGCCTGACGGACAGTGGCTCGCGCTGACGGCGCGCATCGACGGACACAACGAGCTGGCGGTGGCGCCAGTGGCCGGGGGCGCGATTCGTCAGCTCACGTTCGATCACGACTTCGCGAGCGATCCGTCCTGGTCACCGGATGGATCGCGCATCGCGTTCACGAGCCGGAAGAACGGCAGGCTCGAGATCCAAACGATGCATCCGGATGGCACCGGCCGCGCCACGCTGGCCGCGAGCGCGGGTGACGATCGTCTGCCGGCGTGGTCGCCTGATGGTCAACGCCTGCTGTTCAACAGCACCCGCGACGGCAAGGACTCGCTCTTTCTGATCGACGCCGCGGGCGGCGGACGGCGGCGCGTCACGGCCGGCACCACGGTCGAAGACGAAGCGGCGTGGTCTCCCGACGGACAGAGCATCTTGTTCAACAGCGATCGCGACGGCCACTTCGAGATCTATCGCATGCGTTTGCCGGCCGATCCCGACGGCGCCGTGCGGCTCACGCACGACGCGGGCTCTGACGACTATCCAGATTGGTCGCCCGACGGTCTGTCGATTGCGTTCGAGAGCAACCGCGACGGCAAGCCGGCGATCTTCGTGATGGATCCGTCCGGCGGCGGCGTGCATCGCGTGACAGAGGGCGCGGCGAGCGACAGAACGCCGCGTTGGTCGGCTGACGGACAGCACATTGCGTTGGCCAGCGATCGAGCGGGCACGTTCGCGATCTACGTGATGCACGCCGACGGCACCGGCATGAGCCGCGTGTCGGAAGGCGGAGGCGACCTGCTGCCGCGCTGGTCGCCGGACGGGCGGCAGATCTGCTTCACGCGCGACCTCGGACGTGACACCGAAATCCGGATCGCCTCGGGCACGGGTGGAGCGTCGCGGTCGGTCGCAAAGGGGGACGGCTGCGCATGGTCCACCGACGCCAGGAGTGTGCTCTTCGACCGGGACGAGGCGGGCGTGCGCGAGGTCTATCGGCTGAACCTCGACACCCGCGCGATCGCATCGGTGACCCACAACGGCCGCGGCAATGGCGGCGCGCTCGGCAGTCCTGACGGATCGCGCATCGCCTTCAACAGCAATCGCGACGGACACGTGTTCGGCTTGTTCCTGATGAACGCCGATGGATCAGCACAGGCGCGCATCAGCAGCGCATCAAGCTTTGATTTTCACCCGTCGTGGTCACCCGACGGCCGCTGGATCGTCTTCGGCAGCAACCGGGATGGCAACAACGAGATTTACAAGATTGCGGTACCCGCGCGGTGACGCGATCGCGCGCGGTCCGGCGGCGACGGCGTCGATCAACCATCCAGTCTCTCGCAACAAGCTGAAGACTGTCTGAAGGCCACGCACACCGGCCGCGTGCGTCCGTCGTACGCCGGGAGGTGTACGATGACGTCGAGTTTTTTCGCCCACGACATCGGCGCTACTTCCACGGAGGGTTCTATGAACAGACACATGCTCGTCACAGGCGCCGCGCTCGCCGTCGCAATCTTCGCCGCGCCGGCAATCGCCCGCGCGCAGACATTCAAAGTCGAGAAGTTCGATATCAAAGGCGACGGCGGCACCGACTACGTCGCCGTCGAAGCCGCGACGGGCCGCGTCTTCGTCTCGCGCGGCAACCACATGATGGTCGTCGATGGCGCGACCGGCAAAGTACTGGGAGACATTCCGACGGCATCCGGGGTGCACGGGGCCGGCATCGCCACAAAATCCGGTCACGGTTTCATCACCAGCAGTCCGACGACGCTGACGATGTTCGATTTGAAAACGCTCGCGGTCATCAAAGAGATCAAGGTCGACGTGGGCGGTCTCGACGGCATCATGTTCGACGAGCCGGACAACAAGATCATTCTCACGAACCACAGCCGGCCGGTCGGCACGGTCGTGGCCGTCGATCCGGACACCGGCGCCATCGTCGGCACCGCCGAATTGGAGGACAACGCGCCCGAGGGCGCCGCGGCCGACGGCAAAGGCCACCTCTTCGTCAACAACGAAGGTAAGGGCACGATTCAGGTGATCGACACGAAGACGTGGAAGGCGACGGCGTCGTGGCCGCTCGATCCGTGCAAGGGTCCGACGGGCATCGCCTACGACAAGGCGTCGAATCGCATTTTCTCCGGCTGCAACACGACGTCGGTCGTCGTCGATGCCGACACAGGGAAGATCGTCGCGACTATTGCCAACGGCAACGGCGTCGACGCGCTTGGCTGGGATCCGGCGAAAAAGCTAGTCTTCATCCCGAACGGCCGCGATGGCAACGTGACGGTGGTGCACCAGGACTCGCCTGACAAATACACAGTGGCTGAGACGGTGACGACGTTCCCGGGCGCGAAGACGATTTGCGTGGATCCGAAAACCCACAACGCGTATCTGTTTCAGCCCGAGCGAGGACCCGCGCCGGCGCCGGCCGCGGGCACGCCGCCGCCAACGACTCCGGGACGCGGACGAGGGCCGCAGGGGCCGATCGTCGCGGCCTGGTTCATCGTGATCAAGCAGTAGACGTGGCCTGATCGTGCTTCAACAGCGCGATCAGGCGTTCTTCGAACGCGTCGAGATCCGCTCCGAGATCGCGCGTGGGGCCGGTGTAGACGAGCTTCCCCTTGGCAATGACGCTGATCTCGCTGCAAAGGCTGCGGATCTCCTGCGCGTCGTGGCTGCTGAGAAAGGTCGTGACCTGCTCTCGCGCCGCCAGCTCGCGCAAGAGCGTCCACATCTCGCGCTTCGCCGGCAGATCGAGACCGCGCGTCGGTTCGTCGAGGAAGAGGACTTTGGGCTGTCCCATGAGCGCGCGTGCAATCTCGACGCGTCGCTTCATGCCGGTGCTGTAGGTCGAGATCAGCTTGACTCGGAACCTGGATTCGAGACCGACGCGGTCGAGCATGTGTTCCACGGCCTGCGACGGCCGATCGATGCCGCGAATGCGCGCGAAATATTCGAGATACTCGCGCGCCGTCCATGACGACTGACTTTCGCTGGTCTCGTCGCTGACCAGTCCGACGAGACCGCGGACGCGCAGCGGATCGCGCGCGACGTCATGGCCCCAAAGCTTCGCGGTTCCCGAGCTTGCGGGCAGCAGTGTCGTCAACATCCGAATCGTGGTGGTCTTGCCGGCGCCGTTCAGTCCGAGAAATCCGTAGAGCTGGCCCTTCGGGATCGTGAGCGAGACAGCATCGACGGCGACGAAGTCGCCGAATCGGCGCGTCAACGCGACCGTCTCGACGGCGAGATCGTCGCCGGCGCTCATCGTGTACGCCTCCACCGGCCGATCGCGGCGCCGAGACAGACGAGCGGCAGCAGCAGCGAGGCGGCGCCCATTTCGTAGATGGCGCTTCCGACCTGAGCATCAATCGCCGCTCGCGAGCTGAACGATCGCTCGCCCGCCTGGCCCGCAATCGAGTACGTGGCTTTGACGGTCAGCGGGTACCGATCCCCGCCGATGTCCCAGGGATGTGTCGGGTCGATCGCAACCGGCACTCGCGCCAGCCACCCGCTGGAAATATGACGTCCGCTCGAATCGGAGGGTCCTGAATCGTTCTGATAGGCCCGCGTCTCGAGATGCGGCGTCACGGCGTCCGAGGCCGACGCGTCGAGCGATCGGATGTCGAGTCCGTTTTCACCCGTGAGCTCGATGTGAAGGTTGGCGACGGTCTCGGACGTCTCGACCGGCAGCAGCACGAGCAAATCGCGCCGGGTCTGCTCGTCGGTGCCCATCGCCATCAACTCGTCGCGATTGAGAATCGTGCTGCAGCACCGGTTGGGCGCCGGCCGGCCCGGTTCGACGAGCGCGAGGCTGGTGCCCGCGCGAGAGAACACGCCGCGGATCGCCGGCGCGCTGGTCTGGCGCGGCGCCGGCGTGTCGTAGTTCGTGTCGGCGAGCAGACTCGGCACGACGGCCAGCGCGACGATCGCCGCGGCGATCGTCCAGCGCTGCGGCCGCGTCGCCTCCCAGGTCTCGACGCCTTGCGCGCGCAGGAACACCCAAGCCGCCAGCGCCGCGGTACCGCCAACGATCACGGCCGCGCTGATCCACGTCCACATCACGCTCGACGGAACGAAGCCGGTCGCCAACGTGAAGCCAAGACCGTTCTTGAGCAGCACCGCCGGACTCACCAGCGTGATGTGCCCGGTTCGCGTGGCGCCGTTGCCCTGCGACACCAGTAATTCCTGCAGAGGCATGAGACCTGCGTACATGAGCAGCACGCCCATGCCGGCGCCGGTCGGCGCGGCGATGCTGCGCCCGATGAACAACACGCCGATCAAGCTGCCGATGGACACGCTCGCGATCAAGAGCGCCGGTGTCCACAGCAGGAACTCGCGCAGCAGCGGCGGCACTCCGACGTGCGCGGCGTAGACGAGCAGCATCGGCACGAGCGCGATGTAGTAGCCGGCGGCGAGCGTCAGCAGCACGAGAATCTTGGCCAGCAGCCACTGACCCCGATCGACCGGCGCCGTAAAGACGCTCTCGACGAACCGGCTGGCGC
>Ga0070731_10005512_pt1 | contig 10404 bp, 6 predicted proteins | sample Coa_R1_2_FD_66448 | JGI IMG/M metagenome (GOLD analysis project Ga0070731, IMG submission 66448) | Surface soil microbial communities from Centralia Pennsylvania, which are recovering from an underground coalmine fire - Coalmine... | ecosystem: Environmental > Terrestrial > Soil > Unclassified ... | reverse complement strand
GCGGCGAAGATGCCGAACTCCGATCCTCTGCACAAAGTCACGATCATTCCTCGCGGAATGGCGTTGGGCGTGACGATGCAGTTGCCGACGGATGACCGGCACAACTACTACAAGAATTATCTGGAGACTGAGATCGCGATCCTGATGGGTGGGCGCATCGCGGAGGAGATGTTCCTTAACGTGATGAGCACAGGCGCGGGCAACGACATTGAACGAGCCACGGAAATGTCGCGCAAGATGGTCTGTGAGTGGGGCATGAGCGATCTTGGCCCGATGACCTTCGGAAAGAAGGAAGAGCAAATCTTCCTGGGCCGCGAGATTGCGCAGCATCGCGATTACAGCGAAGACACGGCGATCAAGATTGACCAGGAAGTACGTAAGTTGGTGAATAAGGGCTACAGCACCGCCAAGCAGTTGATCTCGGACAATCGGGAGATGCTGGAACGGATCGCGCGAGCGCTCATTGAACGCGAAGTCCTGGACGCCAATGAGATCAAGATGCTGGTGGAGAATCAGGAACTTCCTCCGGTGCAGCCGCCGCCGTCGTCGAAGGACGATGGGGTGCAGCACGTGATCAAGCCGGATCTCCAGCCAGGACGCGCCAAGGGCGGGGAGCGGCCGGCTACGGCGTAGGGACAGTGGTTAGTGAGCAGTTGTTAGTTTCTGGGGCGGCCTGGTGGCCGCCCCTCTGATTTTGTGGGACGGACACTCTTGTCCGGTGCGATCAACACTCATGATCAAGATCAGAGGCAACGGCAGCGGACACGAGTGTCCGCCCCACAAAAGGGCTGTTACTCCGTCGATTCAGCGGGCTTTCGTACGGCCCAAATACGCTGATTTGTGATATAATTTTGACAGTTGCAATACGACCCTAAGTATTAGGAAATTCAATCACTTGAAGTCCTTTGTGAGAGGCTTCGAGAGGGCCGATTCGGGTCGACAATTCCAGCCGAATTTCAGAGATTTGCAAGACCAGGTTCAGGCACAAAATCGGACATTTTCGCGGAGCGGAATGGCCACCAAAGAGATTACTCCCATCGTTGATACCAAGACAAAAAACGGCAAAGTGACTCCGATCGACGCACCGAACGGTGCGAGCGTCGGCGGCAATGGCGATGGCGGCTACAATGCCGATTCGATCAAAGTACTGGGCGGGATGGAAGCGGTGCGCAAGCGTCCCGCGATGTACATCGGATCGACGGGCGAGCTCGGGCTGCATCACCTTGTGTATGAAGTCGTCGACAATTCCGTCGACGAAGCTCTTGCCGGATTCGCCACCAAGATTGAAGTCACGATTCATCTCGACAACTCGATCACGGTTATCGACGACGGGCGCGGCATTCCTTGCGACGACATGGTGATCGACGGCGAGAAAGTTTCCGCGGCGCAGGTGGTAATGACCACGCTGCATGCCGGCGGAAAATTCGATTCGTCCACCTACAAAGTTTCTGGCGGATTGCACGGCGTTGGCGTTTCGTGCGTGAACGCCCTGAGCGAAGATCTCGATCTCGAGATCTGGCGCGATGGCGCGACATGGCAGCAGAACTATTCGAAGGGCGATCCGACCAACAAGCTGGCGAAGACGGGCGCAACCAAGAAGCGCGGAACAAAAGTTCATTTCCTGCCTGACCGGTCGATTTTTACAGAAACGCAATACAACTACGACACGTTGGCGCAACGGCTGCGCGAGCTCGCGTTTCTCAACAAGGGATTACTGATCACGCTGACCGATGAGCGGAACACGGATTCGAAGACGGGTGAGGCCAAGCACACTGAGTTCAAGTACAACGGCGGCATCGCGGAATTCATCAAGCATCTTAATCGTGGCAAGCAGGTGCTGCACGACAAGCCGATATACATGGAAGACGACCGCAACGGCGTCCACATGGAGATTGGGCTGCAGTACAACGACGCGTATTCGGAGACGGTGTTCAGCTTCGCAAACAACATCAATACGGTCGACGGCGGCACGCATCTTTCGGGCTTCCGCACCGCGCTGACCCGGACCATCAATTACGCCGGGCAACAGATGGGGCTGTTTAAGGACGTCAAAGAAAATCTGACTGGCGATGACGTACGAGAGGGATTGGTTGCAGTCATCAGCGTGAAGCTGCCGCAGCCGCAGTTCGAAGGCCAGACCAAAGGCAAACTGAATTCGGATATTGCTGGAACAGTTACGCAGTTCGTGAACGAGCGTCTGGGTGCGTTCTTCGAGCAGAACTCTCCGGTGGCAAAGAAAATTATCAACAAGGCTGTAGATGCAGCACGCGCGCGTGAAGCGGCACGAAAGGCGCGCGATTTGACGCGCCGCAAGGGAGCGCTTGATTCTGGTGGCCTGCCGGGCAAGCTGGCGGATTGTTCCGAGCGCGATCCGAACCGTTGCGAATTGTTTCTGGTCGAAGGCGAGTCGGCAGGCGGAACTGCCAAGCAGGGGCGGGACCGGCGATTCCAGGCGATCCTTCCGCTCAAGGGCAAGATTCTGAACGTGGAGAAGGCGCGCTACGACAAGATGCTGGCGCACGAGGAAATCCGCGCCATGATCACGGCGCTCGGCACGGGAATCTCGAAGGAAGATTTCGATCCCACGAAAGTTCGGTACGGGAAGATCATTCTGATGACCGACGCCGACGTGGACGGAAGCCACATCCGCACGCTGCTGCTTACATTCTTCTTCCGGCACATGCAGGAATTGATCAAGCGGGGCAATGTGTTTATTGCACAACCGCCACTGTTCTCGTTGAAGAAGGGCAAGTCGCAGCAGTACATCAAGGACGAGCGCGAATTCGTAAAGGTGATGGTGAAGCGCGCGGCCGATGGACTGAGCGTACGTTACGGCGAAGGTGCGGCCAAGATCGAAGGCAAAGATCTGGCGCGATTCATGACTGTGCTCGACGAATATCTCGGCTTCTTCGAAAAACTGGACAAGCGCGTGCGTAGCGAGCGAGTCACCGAACTGATTCCTAAACTGGATCTTGCGAAGCGCGGCGATTTTGAAGGCGACAAGAAAACGCAGCCTAAGAAAATCGAGCGCCTCGAAAAGGAACTGAAGAAGCTTCAGAAAGAAGAGGGGTTCAAGAGCGTCGAAGCACGTTTCGATGAAGAGCACAACCTGTGGGAAGTGAGCTTTGTCAATAAGCATGGTGCTGAGCACGTCATCAATTGGGTGCTGGCCTCGAGCGCGGAATGCCGTCAGCTGATCTCGAAGTACAAGCAGATCGAGCCTTACATGGAGCCACCGTTTGTGGTCGAAACGCTGGCCAAGGCTGCGCCTGCGGGCAACGGGGAAGCGGGTGACGAAGAAGCTGCGTCCGCCGATGGAGACAAGAGCGAAAAGAAAACGGCAAAGCCTGCCAAGCGCAAGACTGAAATCGAAGTGGTGGAGAAGACTAACGTCCGCGACCTTCGCGATTATGTGATCAATGAAGGGCGTAAGGATTTCACCATCCAGCGCTACAAGGGTCTCGGCGAAATGACGGCGCCGCAGTTGTGGGAAACGACCATGGATCCCGAGCGGCGGACCCTACTTTCGGTGAGACTCGAAGACATCGCCGAGTGCGAGACCATTTTCACCACGCTGATGGGCGAAGATGTCGAGGCGCGGCGCAAGTTCATCGAAGAGAATGCGCTGGATGTGAAGAACCTGGACATCTAGAACATTTGCCGCGGATCTTCACGGATCCGCACTGATAGAACAAGCAGAACAGATTTCGCGGGCGGCCTTCGGGTCGTCCGTTTTGTTTGGATAGAAGCTCTCCCTACTTCAATCCTTCGACCAGGTAAAGATCGGCGAGCATGCGGTGGTATCCGAAGATGCAGGTCTTGGCATCTGGCGTAATCAGAATCGGGCCGATGGTTTCGACGCCCGCGGGGTCGGACGGAATCAGTTCCTTCCACAACGTACGTTTCCCGGTTTGCAGATCCAGGCGGTCAACTCTCGCGGGCAGCTCGCCGGGCTGGTACAGGTAGAGCGAGTGGCTGTCGCTGCTGAACGTGATGGGTTGTTCGCCAGAGTTGAATCCTGGAATGAGGCGCGGGTCGCCGCCAGCGGAGGGAAATAAATATCCCTTCTGATCGGGGCCGATTCCAGCCACCCACTGCGAGTCCGGCGAGATGATGAACGCGGTGCCATTCACGCCTTCGACTGAGATCGGCTGACTTTTGCCGGAGGCGACGTCGAGGACATAGAGTCTCACGCCCTTTCCCGGTTCATTTCCTGAGAACAGCAGACGCTTTCCATCAGGAAACCAATGTGCCCAGGAATGGTTGATACTGTCACTGGTCAGAGACTTGGCTTCGCCGGCGCCGGTAGTCAGCAGTTTCAGTTGCGACGGCGACGCCTGACTCTGAGCTACGACGGACTTTCCATCTGGCGACAACGAGACTGCTCCGCCTTCGCCGAGCAGAACCGCAGGCGATCCGTCGGTCTTGCGAATGTACACCGCGTAGGACAAACCACCGGACTTGGAATAATCCAGCGAACCGCCGCCGCCCTCTTCGTCGAATAACAAAGTCTTGCCATCCGCTGAAATGTCCGCCGGATAGGTGTAGTCGAGCCAGGAAAGATCGTGCTGCTTGGTATCGTCGGCGGTCATGCCGACGAGTTCGCGCCGCCAACTGGCGCGCATCAGCAACACGCGGCCGTCTTTGAAAATGTCGAAGATCATGACCGCGCCTGGCAGGCGCAGCACCATGCGCTCCTTGCCGTCGAGTGTGATGGCGTAGAGCGTACGGTCTACGCCGGACTTGCTGGCGGTGAACCAGATTTCTTTCCCGTCTGGCGACCACGCCACGCCCTGAATGGTGAACCATTCTCCGGACAGCGTTCTCTTGTTTCCCTGTAGATCGATGACTGCGAGCGAGCCACTGTCATCCCCCTGCACCGGATGATCGATGAATGCGATCAGATCGCCCTTTGGGGAAAAGCGGGGATGGCCGATCCAGCCGCCGGTTTCGTAAAGCGGCTTGCCTACCGGATATTCCAGGCGGTTGCGTCCCCCGAAGTCACGCACGACAACAAGATTGCTGCTGTCCGAGGACCAATCGGCCCATTGCACACGCTCCAGCACTTCGCGCGGTGCACCGCCAACCAGGGGCGCTCGCGCCAACGTGCCCATATTGACCCAAGTGCCAATGGCCTTGCTGTTGAGCAGGACCGCCATCTCTGATGCGGAAGACACGGAGACAAGCTGAGTGCGGCTCAGGCCCATGGAGCGTGCTTCGGGAGCTTCCGGGCGCGCCGTAAAAACATCCACCGGAGTACCCTGCCAGGCGGCGCTGTAGAGAATGGTTTGTCCATCTGGCGCGAAGCGCGCGGAGCGAATGCTGCCACGGCGGAAGGTGAGCTGCCGATAAGTTGGCGGGGGCAGCGGGGCGGACGAGAACATCTGTTTGCCGGCGAATACACCCGCCGCCAGGGCAACTAAGACGCAGACGGCAAGCAGAGGCCAGAATGAGCTTCGGCTGGTTGGAACTTGCCCGGTCGTTTTGCTGGTAGCCGTGCTGGCACTAGAAGCTGCAACGGCGGCAGACTCCTCGGTCATCACTCCGGTGCGCGAGGAATCGATGGAACGCTTGATGCGTTTCAGGTCGGCACGCATTTCCGCAGCGGTCTGGCTGCGCATTTCGCGGTCTTTTTCCAGAGCCTTGCTGATGGTTTCTTCGAGCTTCGGCGGCAGTTCGGGATTCAGGCGAGTGGCAGCGGTGGGCGCACGATTCAGAATGGCTTCGGTGATGACCGCCGACGTCTCTCCGCGGAATGGCAATACGCCAGTCGCCATCTCATAGAGCACCACGCCGAAAGAATACAAATCCGTGCGGCCATCGAGTTCCTTGCCACGCAGTTGCTCCGGCGACATGTAGGCGACCGTGCCGACTGCAGTTCCAGGACTGGTGAGGTCGAGGTTCGTTGCGTCGGCGATGGTCTGCGAATCGCCGCTGGTCGCTCGCGCGGCGCGAGAGATTTTTGCCAGCCCGAAGTCGAGTATCTTGGCATGGCCGCGGTCGGTGACAAAGATGTTCGCGGGCTTTATGTCGCGATGCACAATGCCCTTGCTGTGCGCGGCATCGAGCGCATCGGCTACTTCAATGGCGATTGTAAGAAGGCGCTCCTGCTCCATCGGCCTGCCTTCGACAACGTGTTTCAACGTCTGGCCAGTCAGGCATTCCATCACGATGAAGAGATGCCCGTCATGCTGACCAATCTCATGGATGGTGCAAATATTGGGATGGTTCAGGGAAGAGGCGGCGCGCGCCTCTCGGCGAAAGCGCTCCAGGGCCTGAGGATCCTGCGAGGAATCGTCGGGAAGAAATTTCAGCGCGACGAAGCGGCCGAGCAAAGTATCTTCGGCCTTGTAGACCACGCCCATTCCGCCGCCGCCGAGAAGTTCGATGATCCGATAGTGGGAGACGGTTTGGCCGATCATTTTTGGCGAATATTGTGGTCGATTGAGCTGGCGAGACAACGCCGAGTGGCCGGACTTCAGCCAACTCTGGAACCGAGCAATCTTAGGGTGAATCGGGCTTTCCGTCAATGTCGGAACGCGCCGATGAAGTCTGCTGCAAGACGAGCCTGCGTTACGGATCAGCCTTGACTCTATACGCGGGTATAGAGTTAAGAATAGAGACATGAGAATTGGAGAACTTGCCAGCAAGGCTGGGGTCAACATACAGTCGGTGCGCTTCTACGAGCGGCGACGAATTTTGCGTGAGCCGGTACGGACGGCTTCCGGATACCGCGTCTATTGCAAGAGCGACCTGGACGACATCTGTTTCATCAAGCAGTGTCAGGAGTTGGGATTCACGCTAAAAGAGATTCAGCCGCTGCTCAACCTGCATCGGGCGGCGGCGCGGCTGACGGCATCGGGAGTGAGGCGTCCGGCGGAATTTCGAGATATCGCGCAACTTGCGCGGGTGAAGCTGCAACAGATTGATGAGAAACTGCGTGCGCTGAAGTCGATGCGGCTGCGGCTCCTAACAATGGTCGATCGGATTGAGACGGTGAGTTCAGTGGGGTGTCCGGGGAGTGCGGCTGTTCCTCCGAAGACCTGCAAGCGTTAGGTACGACCCTTGAAGGCAGCCGGCTAATTGTCGTCCTTCTGGCGGCGCCTCTAGAGCCGCTGTCCTTATCTGATTAGAGCGGCTGCGCCGCCGAACGCGGGCGAGGGCGCCCGCGCCACATGAACTTCTTCTTGACTCTCTACCTTGGTGCAGGCTGCAGACTTTTTCTCGTGGAGCTGACGAAGGAGGAAACTGTGGGGAACACTCACGCTGTAGCCATCAAAAGCAATCGTCCGGTTTGGATTTTCATGCTTGCGGCGCTGGCTGTGCTAAGCCTGGTGTTCATGTGGCGGGGCGCGGGGAGAATGATGAACATGCAGAGTCATGCGGCGAGCCAGGCGGAATTCGTTCAACTCAAGTCTCAGGACGTCGCCAGGATTGTGATTGAAGTCACGGAAGCGGCCGAGGGACGAATCCTGGGGAAACTGCTGGAGAAGCAGGATGAAACTCATTACGCGCGCACCGCTAATCAGGCGGAGGTTGTCTGGGGCAAAGACACGGCGCTCGTCATGGGGAAGTCCGAAGATGTACACACTGGGGCGATTGTGCATGTTACGGGCAAAGTGGCGGACGATCACAGCGTGCACGCTCAGCAGATCGTGGTTCTGACGGGATACGTGCAGGTGAAGTAGCAGCGGCTTTCCAAAGCCGACCTGCCCCCAGCCGGTCGCCTAATATGCTCGTTTACTTGATTGGAAGCTTCGCGGGACGGACTGCGACTCTACTGTGCGTGTTGGTGGTCGCCCTGCCTTACTTGTTGCGGCGCAATCGTCTGAGCCGTGGGCTGGGCTTACCGCAGGAGCATGCGAGGCCTTATCTGCGGCGGCTGTGGCCGCACTTCTGGGTTGGATATTTCATCCTCGGGCTATCTGTCGTTCATGCGGGAACTGTGATGGGAGCCATGGGGCGCGCCAACGGGATCGGGATTATGGCTGCCACTGGAGCAATTTTTTTGCTCTTGTTCGAGATTGCGCTGGGCCTGAACTTGAAAGACGAACGGTTGGCTACGAGGCGGACGGTGCGGCGGCTTCATTTCTGGACGATGGCCGGGTTCGCAGGTGCATTGGGCTTGCATCTGTGGCTGAACGGATAACGAGTGATACCAACAGTTGTGGCACCTGGCTCGGCTTCGTCCCTTCGGCTTCGCTCAGGGCAGGCTTTCGCGGGACGGACGAAGGCGTCCGTCCCCACATGACCTGAGATGAGTCCAACGCGAGCGATGCAATGTCGCCCTTCGCTGCATCGTTTACCAGCATTCTTAGTTTCGGAGTTTGTATACGTACAGCCTTCCGATGGGGGCTTGGTTTTGATCGGCGGAGCCGAAGTAGACTGAGCCATTCACCACTGCGGGCGAGGACGACACGATCTGCTCGTTATTGGTCAGCAGTTGGGTGACCGGGAAGCAGAACGACGTGCCGCATCCGTTGACGTTGAAGACCATGACCATGCCATTGTTCTCGCTCACGTAAACCAATCCGTCGGCGACGGCCGGAGCCGACGTGATGGCGGCTTGCTCGCCGATGGCTTGGCCTGTCCACAGAGCGGTGCAGGTTGCGCTGCCGCATCCGGATGCATTGAAGGCGTAGAACAGAGAGTCGCCATCGCCTACATAGACGACTCCGTTGGCGACCGCGGGAGATGACGAGATGAACGGGCCGGTGGTTCCGGTCCATAGCGGCAGGCAGGTGGACTGTCCGCAGCCGACCGCGTTGAAGGCGTAGAGATCTTTGTCGAACGATCCGACATACACAACGCCATTCGCGATGGCGGGGCTGGATTGCATGATCGAACTTCCGGCTTGAGCGGTCCACAGTGGAGAGCACGTGCTCGCGCCGCATCCAGCGGCGGTGAAGGTATAGAGCTTTCCGTCTTGTGATCCGATGTAGATCACGCCGTTTGCGAATGCTGGCGAAGATGTGATCTGGCCGCCGGTGGATGCGGTCCAGAGCGGATTGCACGTTGAGTGCCCGCAACCTGTGGCCGCAAAGGCGTAGAGCTTCTTGTCGAACGATCCCACGTACACGACGCCGTTCACGACTAAGGGAGAACTTTCGAGAATGCCGCTGCCAGTGGTTCCGGTCCACAAGGGCGAGCAGGATGAGCTTCGGCAACCCTTCGCTGAGAATGCGTAGAGCTTATGATCGGCGGAGCCGATGTAGACGATGCCGTTGGCGACCGCGGGCGATGATGTGATGTCGTTGCCCGTGGCACCGCTCCATAGAGGCTGGCATAGAGTCTGCGGAGCGCAGCCGTTGGCGTTGAAGGCGTAGAGCTTGCCGTCGAAGGAGCCCACATAAACGACGCCATCGACGACGGCGGGCGAGGAGAAGTCGACCAGGTCGCCCATCTGTCCCTGCCAGGACAGGGCGAGAAATTTCGCGTTGCCTTGGTTGATCGTATTTTCAAGCCCGTTAACGCTGGTGCGCGCGGGCGAATTCTTGAATGACGGCCAGTTGGTCTGGACTGTAAAGGCGGCGGAGGCGGCAAGTCCGCTTGCGCGTCCACTCGCTTTCACAGCATGCATGCCAGGTTGAGCAGACTTCGATACGGTAACGACGAAGGCAAAGTTACCTGCGCTATCGGCGGTCGCGCTGCCCAGAATTGCAGCGTCAAACGTTACGGCGATGGTTTCTCCGGAGGAGAATCCTGAACCGGATGCCGTGGTCTTCGTAGTTGGAGGTCCTGAGTTTGGGGAAAGCGTGACTGACGCAGCAAATGCAAAACTGGTGCCTGCTGAAATTCCCACGATCAAGATTGTGAGAACCGCGATACGGGTGAAGAACGAACCAATGCCTAACTGAATGCTGTAAACCATGACGCCCCCTTTTGGCTTACGAACCCGAGCCAGTTGTGCGTTTTATAGCAGAGCGTCGCGGGGATTTTGTCTCAAGATTGTCAAAGAAAGCCTCACTTTTCGCGCGGTTGATGTTGATCGACCTCCTGTGATTTGTGTGCCGTCGGTGTTTTTGAATGTTTTGTTCACTGGGCGTTAGAGGAAGAACGCGGGCGCACTCAAGGCATGGCTCGGGCTAAAACTATCAGCGCGGAATAGCCTTCACTGCGTGTAAGTTATTGAGCAAGCGAAGATACGCAATTCTGGGACAAAAATTTGTTCTTAGTTTTCCTCAGTCTTCCACAGGCAAGTCTCATCCTCCACAGCTTCTGCACAAGAGTGCAACTTTTTTGTGTTGCTAGGCGCAACAATCTGGCTGAGAGTGGGTTAAGCGAAACGTGAGCGTTCTTGTGCTCGCCGAATGATTGCGGCAGAGACAGCGGCAGCCGGCGATTCTCGAGGGTGAGTCACCGGCGGACCTCCAGATACCGCGCGAAAGCGCGACTGGTTGCCCG
>Ga0070731_10005511_pt1 | contig 10406 bp, 11 predicted proteins | sample Coa_R1_2_FD_66448 | JGI IMG/M metagenome (GOLD analysis project Ga0070731, IMG submission 66448) | Surface soil microbial communities from Centralia Pennsylvania, which are recovering from an underground coalmine fire - Coalmine... | ecosystem: Environmental > Terrestrial > Soil > Unclassified ... | reverse complement strand
CCGGCGGCTTCGAGCGGCTGTTGATCGAAGCGGGCCTTTTCACCATTCTGATGATAGAAGCCTTGCGACCCAACCGGCACAAAGTGGCGATTGATCTCGCAGTGTTGAATCTGTGCGAGCCAATCCAGCGATTCCAGACCGGCGGAGATCAAGCGATCATCTGAGCAAGCTGAACCCACAAGTAACAGGGCTTGGGATAATCTTGCATTTCCGTAGGCTAGAACGTTCTCGAACCACTTCCACTCGGGCTGCCGGATGGACTCATACATTTCAAGCAGTCGGCGGCTGAGCGCGGATCGCACTTTCTGCGCTTCGCGATCCCCGGGATACGAACTGAGATATTCCTGAATGCCGAGTAGAGTGTAGGCCCAGGCGCGCGGACTGCTGAATTCCAGAACTGCGGGTAGAGAAAACTCGAACAGGCGGCCGGCGGCTCCCCTAGATCCCTGGTCTCGGGATCGACCTAGAATCGTCCCCAGCGCCCACAAGGCCCGCCCATGGCAGTCTTCCGAGCCCACAGGCTCGTTCCACCGGCGATCGTAGCGCAGAAAGTTTTTGAATCTACCCTTCGCGGGATTAAAGGCGTGCTCCAAGAACGATAGATACAAGCACGCGGGTGCGAAAGGTAAACCTGTCTTTCCAAGCCGACCGTTATCGGGAGACTCCAGCAGCACCGCCAGTATCAGCGCGCGCGCGTTATCGTCCGTCGTGTAGCCCTCGCTCCGGTTCGGGACCGTGAAGATCGCGTGCTGCAGCATCCCTGTGTCGTCGGTCATCTCGCTCAAGTGATTCAGCTTCAACTCAGGCAACTGCCCCAACGATTTTTCAGTCAGGCGCGCGGAGAACTGCACTTTTGGACTCACCATGCGGTCGCCGCGCACGCGCACGAAACTCTTCATGTAACCCTGCGCCACTCGTTCCCATACCATCTCCCGGGCGAACAGGTAAGCGCGTTTGCGCATAGCATGACGCATCGCAGGAGTGCCCAGCAGTTCGATCGTCTTATGCGCAATCGCGTCGGGATTCTGGAAAGGGACGAGTGCGCCCCTGCGGTCGTCCAGCAACTCGATCGCGTGCCAATAGGGAGTCGAGATGATGGCCTTACCGGCGCCCAGCGCATAGGCGAGCGTTCCGGAGACTACCTGAGCTTCATGGCGATACGGAGTGATATAGATGTCGGCGGCGCCAATGAATTCAACCATTTCTTCGGGGCTAACGAAGCGGTTGTGGAAGATTACTTGCGCTTCCACTCCTACTTCTTTCGCCAAAGCCTGCAAACTCGCTCGATACTTGTCTCCCTCGCGACGCAGGATGTGAGGATGGGTCGCGCCGGCGACGATGTAGGCAACGTTCGAGTGTTTGGACAGAATCTGTGGCAAAGCCTGGATGACGTTTTCGATTCCCTTATTCGGCGAGAGCAGGCCGAATGTGAGCAGAACTGCTTTTCCTTCTACTCCAAAGCGGTCTTTGTAGAAATTCGGGTCCAGGAAAGGCAGGTCTGGAACTCCATGCGGCACAGTATCGATCTTACTGCCGGGAACCTTGAAGATTTCCTGCAGGAACTGGGACGACAGCTGACTCATGACAATGAGCCGGTCGGAGAGCTCCGCGATCTCTTCCATCACTTGCATTTGGTCCGGATTCGGCTCGCGCAAAACAGTGTGCAGCGTGGTTACGACAGGCATCTTCAAGCCACGCAGCAAATGCAAAATATGGCTTCCCGCCGGGCCGCCGAAGATTCCATACTCGTGCTGCAGGCATACCATGTCGATGTTGTTAAAGTTCAGAAATTCAGCCGCGTCCTGATACGACTTCACCTCGTCCTGAGCGAGAGACCACCGCACCCGGGCGGGATAGTCGTAGCCCTCATCGGTGTCGTTGACGGGCAGCGCTAATAGTCGAGCACTCCCATACTCTGCGGAGATTGCGCTGCACAGGTCTGTGGTGAAGGTAGCAATTCCACACTGTCGCGGAAGATAATTGCCGATTACCGCAATCCTACTCGGCAGAGAGGCCCTCGACTGCAATCGAGATGCTGCACCACTCCCTACCAAAGGCCGCGGGCTTACGACTTGCAGCGATGGCGTGGCCAGCAATGTGTTCGGTAGCGACATTTTTCCTCTAAAACATATATGGAACAGCGACGAAGGGGTCGCTCTCTCGATCGGTGGGCAACGCCGGAGCTATGAGAGCGGGTGAACTGGTCTTGGCTCGTTCGGTACTGCCTTGGGCTGCGTCCACCGGTGGATTGTTTCTGTTTTCAGTATCCAACACGATGGCCGTGAGGACTGATCAAAATTGACCAGCCGCGCGTCGATGTTCCGTGACATGTTCAACTATCCGACCCAAGCAACACTTCGGCGAGTACGCGCTGATGTCAGGCACGCGATTCGGGACACAATGGACCATATCATCCAAGTGGAGCTGAGAACTGACACCACGCACACTCTGACCTGGCTTGACGCTGCCTTGAAGCCGAAACCCGGCATGGTTCTGCTTTGCAATGGCGATCCGCGCCCGTGGACCGTCGTGCATGCATACCACATTACAGCGCAGGAAACGTGGGAAACGCACACAAACTGGAAGGTAGACGGTTCCGGGAGACACCGTGCCGAGTAGCCTGACCAGCTACACGGGCTTTGAAACATTCTCGCGGTGTTTTACGCCAAACCATCCCTCCCCCAGAGCACGTTTTCTAGAGCAGCGTACTAGCAACCACCGGCACGGGCAATAACTCCGGGACGCGTTGGGAGGTGTGGAGGGATCTAGCCGCATCCTCGGCCGTTAATCTCCCCATAAGAAGTGCCAGCTTACGGTTGGTTGTCATGTGGATTGGTGTTGGATCAACGCGCTGCACGTATTCAGGGGCGCGAGCGCCGCGACTCACTTTTACAACAAATTTGATGTTCTTCATGATTTTCTCCAGTTCTCTTGAGAATTAGAAACAAGTTGAGGATGATGAACCGACCACTTCTTTAATTGACAGCGCGTTCCTCTGTTGTTTCGGGATGATCCGCTTTCGCTTGCGATGCCTATATACCTTTGTATGGCTCGTAAGGAGGTTCTCCCAGCCCCGGCTTCTCGGCGTAGGGCCTATAAGGCTCGGCCGTGGCAGGTTCGTCGGTGTAAGGCTTATAAGAAGGCCCCGGCTGCGCTGGTTTTTGCGCTGGCTCGGAGTCCGCCGGAGTTCCCGCACGAAGTATAGGTTCCTTTGCGGTTTCGTTCTCCTTCTTGGCCAATGGATTGAACATGGATCGCTCCTGAGAAAAGCTTCGAACAAGAGAAACTCGGCTACCGCGAGACTCGTTGCGCCGGGGTTCTTTCTCCGTTGCCCTACACCTTTTCTATAGAGATCATGCGCTTCGTCCAGAGTCGAGAGATGGTCACAATTGACCATCTTGTTGTCTAGCAACCGTGCATTGTGTAGGCATGAAAGTCACAGAGAAGCAAGCGCTGGCGGTACGTTGTCCCACATGTGGCGCGAAGCCTGGGGAGAAGTGTGAACTTAGCACGGGCCTACCCCGAACAGAGCCCCATCGTGACCGCCGTTTAGCAGCCGCCGAGAAGTGAACGTATGAGAGAACTCAGGCGACCGCTGGCTCCGCAAGCGGTGAGGCGAGGCCGTCGAAGGCTAAGCGTACCCGCGCCGCAGCTGTCGCGCTGTCTTCTGCCGTAGGCGCTGAAATCTGGAGCAATCCTTGCCGGCCCAGGTTCGGGGGAAGCACGAAAGAATTCTGGTGTTGCATCACAGATTCCAGAATGTGCGCCAACCCTTCGGATTCGTATCCGTTCTCGAAGCGGACGCCGATACTGTGAAATGTGGAAGGCGCCATCCAATACTCACAAGCCAGAAGCCAGTGGCCCCGGCTTATCGAAGACCAGACCTTCAGATAGTCCAAGGTATCGCCGGGAGCGAAACCATATTCAACATGAATCAAGCCAGCCTCTATCCCGCGCATCAAGTCTGCCCACGACACAACAATGGCAGACTCAAGAATTTGCTCAAGACTCTGAGTTCCGTTATGTGCCATAAACTGCCCTCCAGCTTTCTTAGCTGAGATCACCCTCGAGCCCATTCCGAATTGCGCTGGAAGGTTTGCCGCGCCACGGCGCTGTCGAGATAGCAGCTCTGCTGCATATGACGAGAGTGCGCAGAAACAGTCACGTATGGAATACCGAGGAAACGTCTGGTAACAATTTGCGTTACTTCCAGCGCATTGAACTGTTGTTGCTTTACCTTCTGTAAAATCCGCTTCAACGCGTTCTGGATTTTCGCCGCTCCAACCGAGCCAAAGAACATCACCTTGATTTCTGCCGCCATGAAGAAAAAATTCCATCCGGCCGCATGGATCTTGCGATCAAGAGTGTCGACATCCATACCCTTAAGCAAACTCCATTCGCCGGAGCAAGCCTCGCTCTCCACAGCAAGTTGGGTTATCCCAGGCCATTCCTTCATCAGAATCGTTCCTACTTGAACGGTTGGCGCCATAGCTCTCCCCTGATACCTAATGCCGCGATCAAAAGTCGCATGCAACCCCATTCTGACCCTTGAGACAAAGCCAAGCTGCTCAAAAGTGACCACATTCACCAAACCGCCCAAGTCCCCCTAGTCCTATAGGGAAGAGACCATTCGCGATTTGTGCGCTTTTGGCCCCATCTGCGGACTATACTTGGCGAACATGAAATCCCCGCTAGTAGCCAAGAAAAACGGCGGATTCGATCCCAGCACCTTCCTTGCCACCATCGGCGATGGTCGGAAGATTCTGTCTGTCCCGAAGAAACAAGTGATATTTGCGCAAGGGGACGGGGCAGATGCTGTCTTCTATGTTCAAAAAGGTAAGGTGCGGCTCTCCGTTGTGTCCAAGATCGGCAAGGAAGCGACGATCGCTATCGTGAGCGAGGGGAACTTCTTCGGGGAAGGTGCATTGGCAGGCCAGCTTCTGCGTATGGGCTCAGCTGCTGCCATGACGGATTGCGAGATTCTCCGCGTAGAGAAGAAGACCATGATGGAAGCCCTTCATCGGGAACCTTCACTTTCTGAAATGTTCGTGGCCTATCTGCTGGGGCGGAATATCCGTTACGAAGAAGATCTGGTCGACCAATTGTTCAACTCCAGTGAGAAACGGCTGGCCCGCGTTCTCCTCTTGCTTGCTCATTTTGGTAAGGACGGCATTCCCGAAACAGTGGTCCCCAAGATCAGCCAGGAGACGCTGGCTGAGATGGTTGGGACGACTCGTTCGCGGGTCAGCTTCTTTATGAACCGATTCCGGAAGCTGGGCTTCATCCACTACGCCGGCGGCTCCGAGGGCGCGCTGCAAGTCCACAGCTCGCTCCTCAATGTTGTTCTCCACGACTAGAGTCGGCAAAAAAGGCATCCCGATGCTCAGGATGCCCATGAGAATTAACTCCCGTCCTCAACCTCTTTGATCGCCTTTCGCAGTCACTCCGTGTGGCTGCGCTTTGACTGTGATCTCCACCATCGCCCCCGGTTTCAAGTGCACCTCGTTGCCGCGTGCATCGGTGAGCGTGTTTTCGATGCGGAGTTCCTTATAGAGGTGGTCGGCTCCCTCGACGACAATCTGCGCTTTTTCAGGTTCGCTGGGAAAGGCGGAGGCAATGATCTTCTCGACGGTCCCGCGCAAGATGGTGCTCGGATTCGAATTCGAATTCATGTCTGTCCTCTGAACTTACGTTCCCACTGCTCCAGCTACCGCTTGCTCATGAGTCTCCCCAATACAAAAGCGACGCAGTCGATGCTAATGCTTCGAACTCGCGAGTTCTGGTCATAATTGCTCTGACGTGCGGATACCTGCACATAGAGGCGAGGTGAGCAATTTTGCGCAGAATTGCAGATGCCCCTCCGCGTATACCTGAGTGGTATGGGTAACAACTGTACTTTGCTTTGTATCCACCGGGATCCGGCTCAGTTGAGTCTGTTACAAGAAAATGGATACGAATTGGTAACCGCTACCACGGGCTCGGAGGGCTTACGGCTCTTGATGACGCGCCCTGTGGATGCGATTGTGCTCGAGCACAATCTGGGCCTGCTGGATGGAGTGGTGGTCGCAGCGGAGATCAAAAAGGTCAAGCCGCGACTTCCTATCGTCATGCTGGTCGACCACTTGGAATTACCCGACGGGGCGCTCAAGGCTGTCGATGCCCTCGTAACCAAGTCTGACGGCGCCCACTTTCTATGGGCTACCGTTCATTTTATCTTGAATGTGAAGCCCAACCTGCCCAAACAAGCGGCGCTGAGTACGGAAGGGACGGTTCGGCATCGCCGGCTGGACAATTCTCGACGAGGGGAGGACTGTAGCCAAAAGGATCCCTCTCGTCGGACAACAAAGCATCGGGATGCGCCCTTCTCACCCAGGGCGTGGAGAAGCATCCTTGATGGAAGCTTGAACTTCTGATCAGCCCAATTGCTCCTATCTATCCTTGTTTCGCCTCTACCTTCTCTAGGGAAACAGCGCCGAGCGACTTTCCGCATTCCAGACAAATTCGCTTGGCTCGTGGCGTGATTCGCCCGCAAAACGGGCATATCCTTTGTGATCGGACCTCCTGGGTTCGCGGTTTAAGCGTCGCCAGCAACTTTCCGAGAAACTCCCAAGCGGAAGCCAGCCGCCGACGAAGAGAAGGACGATATGGTTCCATTCGATTTCACCTTTGCGGGAATTATCCGCTGATTGCGTCTATCTCCGACAATCGAACCATGACAGGGCAAGGCTCCGGATTCTGTGCTGGATTGCTCACATTTCCTGTTAATTTCTTCAATCAACCACTGCCGAGATTCGATCCCGTCACTTGAGAACTGAGCAATTCAGATCAGCTATTCCTTTTCGCTTCAGCGATCATGGTTGCAGAGACGAGCACTTCCTCTCTCTCTTTCAGGTCTTCTGAACTAAGTCAGCTATCTGAAGCTCTCTTCTCTTAGTTTGGAACTTCGAAAGGAAAATTTCATGAAAAGAACAATGTCACTGTTATTGATGAGCGTCATGGGTATGTTCGGAACCCAAGCATTTGCGAGTTCCGCACGCGAAGATTCAGTGGACCGCCTGCAAAGGTCTGTCGATGTCCTCCACGCGATCATGTCTACACCGGACAAGGGCATCCCGGAAGAAGTACTGAGCAACGCGAAGTGCATTCTGGTCGTGCCCGACCTTATAAAGGGCGGCTTCATCTTCGGAGGCAAGCACGGACGTGGCGTGGCCACCTGCCGCACCGCTGAGGGCTGGTCCGCACCCGCATTCGTCTCCATCGGCGGCGGAAGCTGGGGACTGCAGATCGGGGTCGAAGGCGTGGATCTGGTCATGCTGGTCATGAACGACCAAGGTTTCCAGCACTTACTCTCGAGTAAGTTCGAACTCACAGGTGAAGGATCAGTCGCGGCCGGCCCGGTCGGGCGTCATGCGTCCGCGGGAACCGACTGGAAGATGAACACCGAAATGTTGACCTACTCGCGTTCCAAGGGCGTGTTTGCCGGCTTGACGTTGGAGGGCGCAGTCGTGGAGCAGGACAATGACTCCACTCATGCGATTTACGGCAAGCACATGATGTTCCGCAACATCCTTTCGGGCAAAGCGACCACTCCGCGAAGTGCAGATGCTTTTCTGAAAGCCGTTTCGGAGGCAGGACAACAGGCCAAGATCGCCGAAGCAAAAGATAACGCAAAGTAATTGCATGATGAAGCGGTGGCAGTAAGACGAACGAATCTTGGGCCAGCCGGGACCACAACTGGTACCGGCTTGAGCTCACGAACGCAGGCACTCCGGCTCGCTCGTCACTGGCGCAACGAATCCTTCTAGAAGGCGGACAATATGAAAGCTGGTCTCCGAAAGCATTGTTTGGCACAAGTAGCTTGTATCAGCCTCTTTCTTTTGCCAATCCTGGCGTTTGCTCAGTCTTCTGAGGGCGCGCAGAATCTGGAGGCCTGCAAGGCAGGTCGCAATACCTGTGATCGCTCCAAGCTGAGCCACTCAGAAGCGACGGAGGTTGCCCTGGCTGCCCACGGGCGCAACGTTGCCAACTGTCGCAACGGATATGATTCCTGCGATCGCTCAAAACTCTCTGAGCCCGAGACGATTGCGCTGGCCGTCGCCGACCACCAAAGGAATGTCACCGATTGCAACGATGGAATGCAGTCGTGCGATCGCTCCAAGCTGACTCCGAGTGAAGCTCGTGCCGCGGCCGCAGGGCAGCAACAGCGCAATCTTACCGCTTGTAAAGAAGGGACGGGCGCTTGCGATCGCTCCCAACTCACCGTGGCGGATACCGCGGAAGTTAGCACCGCCCGCCGCCAACTCAACGCATCCGATTGCGAGAATGGCTCTGGTCAGTGCGATCACGCTCAGTTATCTCTTTCGCAAACCAAGGACACAAGCGCCGCGGAACATCGACGTAATGCACAGAATTGCATCAACGGTTGGAGCGAGTGCGACCACTCCAACCTGACCCCATTGGAAACTCGGCAAACGGCTTACGCGGAGGATCAACGCAACTTCTCGGCCTGTAAAGACGGCGAGGTAACTTGTGACTTCGCCAAGCTGAATCCAGCCGAGTCTAAGATGCTGTCTGACGCCGAGCACAGACGTAACTACTTGGCATGTCTGAGGGGATACGGTTATTGCGACCCCTCTCGACTCACGGCGGGTGAGACTCGTTCCTTCCAACCCGAAGTTCATTAGCTCGCGTCGAGTTCACACAACCATCTGTGCGGTAGGAGCCATGATTCAACGACAGTGTCCCGAATGCAGTAGCGAATTAGTGCGAGCCAGATGTGCCCCCAGCCGGCAACCGGCGCCTGGGATCACGGCAAGCTCGTCTCCCGCTTGGCGCTGCAGTGTCTGCGGGCGCGAGTTTACAACGGAGCAGATCCGCGATAGCAAACGCGCCAAGGCAGTCACGCGAGCACCCATAAGCTAGTCTGTCTATGATCGCGCGGCACACGACCGCAACGCGGCTTGACGAGCACGAGCATTCGTCCGGTGTTCAGTCAGATTGATGGAGCCGAACGGGTTTGGCACGCCGCATCCCGCCCAGAGACCGGCCTTCGCATTCCGTTTTTTTCATCGCTTGAGCGGGACAGGATGGAATTACAATCTCAGCAGCGTCGTACAGGCCATTCTCTTCGGACGTTGAAGGAGGTGGTTGGTGAAAAGCATTTCGAACGCAGCTTCGGTAGCACTCTTCGCTTTAGCGATCGTCAGTCTCGAATGTGGCAGCGTCAATCGCATTGTTTCCATCGCGGTCAGCCCCAATCCAGCAGAACTCAGTGCGCCCCAAACTTTGCAGCTCCAAGCTATTGGCCGCTACAGTGACGGCACGACAAAGGTCTTAACTTCGGTGAGCTGGACTTTGTCGTCTCCCTCTCCTGCCGTAACTGTGGACTCCAAGGGTGTGGCAAACTGTCAGGTTTCGGGCGGGGCGTCTGCGACGGCCGGTACTGTCACGGCGTCCTTTGCGGGAATGTCGGGAAGCGCAGTTATTTCCTGTAGTGGACCCGGCGTTTAACAGCTCGCGACAATAACTGGCCCAGCCTCGGGGTCGAAACCTGTAGGGGCCTTTCAGAATCCGATCTCGCGACAATCAAGCTCAGCACACATCGATGAGCCGTTCCGGCTCAAGTTTCTTTATTTTGTTTTCAGGCATTCGGCGGTACTACCCTTGATGGTGCGGGCGCATCCAAGTCTTGGGGCTTATGCCGAATCTCACTCGCCGAAAGATACTTAAACTTGGGACTGCGGCGGCAGCTGCAGAGCTGGCATCTTTGGGTTTGCACGGTTGCGGTGTTTCCAACCTGGTTCAGTCTGTTGCATCCGGCTGCTCCAAGTTGAGTGACATCGAACATGTCGTGATCCTGACTCAGGAGAACCGCTCTTTCGATCACTACTTTGGAAGCTACCGGGCCGTCCGTGGATTTTCCGATCAAAGCGCTGCATTCCAGCAACCCGATCCAGCCAACACCACGATCTCACCGGTGGGACAACTCCTGCCCTTTCACCTGGACACCTCCAAAGCCAATGCAGCGTGCACGCACGACATTAGCCACGACTGGGTGCCGCAACATCAGAGCTGGGACAACGGCAACATGGTCGGTTTTGTGAGTTCGCGTCTGTCGATTAATTCGAACGACGCGGTACTGAGCATGGGCTACTACACTCGCGCCGACCTCCCTTACTACTACGCCCTGGCGGACGGTTTCACCATCTGTGACAACTATTTTTGCTCCGTAATGGGCCCGACCGATCCAAATCGCCTCTACACGATGGCAGCCTCGCTCGATCCAGATGGGAAAAATGGGGGGCCGATTTTGCAGACGATCGTCGCTAATCGCTCGGCAATGTACGGACGTCTGACCTATACCACCATGCCCGAGCAACTTCAGGCTCGGGGCATTTCCTGGAAGG
>Ga0070731_10005510_pt1 | contig 10412 bp, 8 predicted proteins | sample Coa_R1_2_FD_66448 | JGI IMG/M metagenome (GOLD analysis project Ga0070731, IMG submission 66448) | Surface soil microbial communities from Centralia Pennsylvania, which are recovering from an underground coalmine fire - Coalmine... | ecosystem: Environmental > Terrestrial > Soil > Unclassified ... | reverse complement strand
AACCTGGAAAGAAAATGAAGCGCAGATGCCATCGCACACTTTCCCGAGACAATAACGCCTCTGGCCGGATTGAGAATGCGTAGCATTGCGTACGGACTGATGCGGACCCTTTCCAAATCGCATGCGCGAATGGACGAAGTGGTGTTTGAGCTTTGCCCGGTGTCGCTTTGTTCTTGAAACAGTTTTGCCGTGGTGGTGTTAATCATGATTGTGCAACGCTCCCGCGCCTTTACGTTGATGGAGTTGCTTGTCGTGATTGCGATCATCGCGATCCTGGCGGCATTGCTATTGGTGGGCCTGCACAGCGCCAAATTGAAGGCGCAACAAGTCAATTGCACCAGCAACGTCAAGCAGTTGTCCGCCTCGATCTTCATGTACGTGAACGATAACAACGATAAGCACGTGGCTTATAGCGATGCCGCATATCCCGGGGGCGGAAATTGGGCCGGCACACTCACGGACTATTACGCACGGCAGGCGAAGTTGCTGATATGCCCCGCCGCGCCGCTGCAGCAACCCGTGCAGACGTCGCACGGAAACGGCCAGGGCTATGCCGACCGCGCGTGGGTGCGCTGGACGACGGATCAGAAAACCATGCTCTACGGCAGCTTTGGCTATAACGGCTGGCTTTATTCGGATTCACAACGGCCGCAATCGTTCCTGCGCGCCAACGCCATTCAACAGCCCACGCTCACACCCGTCTTTTCGGATGAAAATTGGGTGGACGGCTGGCCGCTCGAAACAGATCCGCCCGCCACCAATCTCTACCTGGGTCGCTCGCTTTGGACCTGGGGACTGGATCTCGGTCGCTGGACGATTGCGCGGCATGGCGGACGCGCCGCTTCCAGTGCGCCGCGCAATGTTCCACCGGGCGAAAAATTGATCGGCGCCATCGATATGGGCATGGCGGACGGCCATGTGGAATCGATGAAATTGGAAAATCTCTGGAACTTGTATTGGCATCTGAATTGGCAGGCGCCTTCTGTTCGACCACCTTGATTGGAGCGCGGAATTCATTCCGCACTCCGTGTTCGATTTTTAGCGTCACTTCACCAACGAAGCGGACTCAGCATAGATCTTTGCCACCCGTTCCATGGTCGGCCGCTGGTCGGGATTCTTTTCGAGACAGGCCATGATGATGGTGGCGGTGGTGCGAAGCAGATTATGTCCTTGTTTCAGGGGGGAGGCCGGTTTTCCCTCCTGGATCGCCTGTTCGATTTGCGCCAGCGTGCCGTCGAACGGATGTTTTCCCGTGCACGCGTAATAAGCCGTGACGCCGAAGGCAAAAACATCGCCCTTGAATCCTTGCGTAAAATCCCCATTCCACTTTTCCGGAGCGGAGTAAAGTGCAGTTCCCTTCGGATCCTCTTTTTTATTTGTGATGAAGGCCGGCAGGACTCCCTCAAAGTAGGAGTGCGAAAAATCAATCAGCCGCGTCTCTTCGGGCGCCGCGACCGGCACCAGGACATTCGCGCTCTTCAAATCATTGTGGACGAGGGGACGCCCGCAGAAGATGCCCGCGTGCATGTCGGCAACTGTTTCGGCGAGGCTTTGCAGCAGTCGATGCGTGCGGCCCGGATCGCTCCGCGTGATGCCCCGGCGCACCAGTTCATCCAGAGTTTCGCCTTCGATGTATTCCAGAAACAAATGGTATGTGTCGGGGTCATAGCCCAGTTTGCGTCGAATGCGTGGATGGGTTACTTCTCCCAGCACATACGCCTCGTTCGCGATGAAAACCTCATCCCAGAAATTGGCCGGCACCTTCAGCAACGCAGGATACGGATGCCGCTCAAACTCCAACCGGGCCAATCTGGAGACGCGGGACCGCGCCGCCAGGGGCGCGCGCTCTTTGATGGCTCGTATGTTCACCGTTTAGGCTAACGCGCAAAGCAGTGGCAGAAACCGCGATTGCGGTCAAGCGATGAATCCGCCGGGAACAGAGTCCAGGATCAAAACCGTTGACGCGCCACTTACTGCGCCGACAAAACGGAATACAAATCCCGCGCGGCCTGAACTCGGAAAGTTCCCTCCGGCAATCCTTCCACCCACACGGTCGCAGCTTCCGGCTGATGGCCGCCCCAAACAGCCATCAAATTTTCCAGTGCGATTTGTCGCGTCAGACTTTCGGGCAGTCCTGAAATCCAATCCGCCGTCGCGTCGGAATCTTTCAACGCAAACGTCCAGCTGGCATTGGCTACGGATTGGTTGAAGGCTGTGTCGGTCATTTGAAATTGAGCCAGAAAATCGAGCGCCCGCTGCGGATCGTTTTCGGCCGCGCCGCTGATGACTGATGCCAGCAATCGATCGCGCAAATCGCCGCTCGCAACCTGGTTTGCCCATTGCGCAGCAGCCGCTGGATTTTGTTTTGCCCATTCCGTCGCGGCCATGGTCAGCCATTGGGTTTGTGCGGAACCGGATTGCATTTGCGACGCGATCGCGATGGCGCTTGCCGGGTCGCGGGACAACGCTTCGTTGACCGCTGCGGACAGAACTTGTTGTTTCCATTCGCCCTCGGGCAAACCGGCCAGGCTTTGCCGCATCTCGTCCGGATTTTTTTGCTGCCAATCGGAAAGAAACGTCAGCAATTGCGATTGGACATTTGTATTGTTGCTCATCCAATCCAATGCGGCCTGCGGGTCCGCCAAAAGTTTCCCGCGAAATGAAGGCACGGCGAAAACGTAGCCCATGAATTTCGGCGGCAATGCCTGGACAATCTCGAGCGCATTCGTGCCGTCCAGCCACGCCGCGAGTTCCCGCAACCGCTCATCGCGCAATTGCGGCGCGTCATCGTCATCCCATTCCCGCAACCGCGCGGAAACAAACACAATCCATTCGTCCGTGGAAATCGTTTCAGATACCGGAACGGCATTCGTTGAAACAGCAACCGGCGCAACGAGTGGAACTGGATTTTTCGCCCTTAAAATTTCCGTTCGGGCTTGTTGTACAATCGGTCGTTCAACCGGCGGCTCGCTGCGGTGAAACCACAACAGCGCCGCCGCCGCGAGCACGCACAATAAAATGACGCGTTTATAGTGCATCACGGATTGGGAATGGGTGAAACACACCCGCGCTTCACCCATTCCATCATTCCATCAAGGCCCCTTCCGGCCGGATTTGCCGTAGGATTTCACGTAATTGATGAGCGTCGTGTCGAACGAATCAAGCGGCTGGCAGCCCCATTGGCCGCCGGTGCATTGGCCCAGGGCGGTACCGGCACTGTTCACCGGCACGGGCACAGACGGATTATATTGCTGGCCGGACAGCAGTGTGACGCCGAAAGCCTGAAATGCCGAAGACGGAATCGCCGTGCCGTTCAGCACGCCGTCCTTGTTCAAGTCATAAAAATTTCCAGTGGCATTCCACTGGTCGTTGCTGGTGCAGTCGTTGAGCCAATCGCTGTTGGCCGATTGCGGGCCTTGAATGAAATAGTTGTTGATGAAATCGCTTTTCCACGCAGCCGACGAATGGCCGCCTTCCACGCCGCCGGCATCAATCCAGTTGTAAACGACGTTGTTGATGTATTGGCTGTTGGCCTTCAATTTCGGGTTGCGATTATTGTTGTCGATCCAGAGGTTGTGATGAATGGACATGAATTGTTCTCCATCGAACAACCCGCCGAAGTATTGCGGGTCGACGCCCTGTCCGATGATGCTGTATTCCAGCGTCACATTGGTTGAATTGCCGGTCACTTCAAAACAATCCCACCGGCCGTTTTCAATCGAGCAATGATCAATCATGATGTCGTGGCAAACCGTGCCTTGCAGGGAACCTTTGCCGGAATCGCCGACCAACCCCTGACGGAAGCGGATGTTTTTGATGATGATATTGTGCGAGTTGCTGAACGAAACAGTGTTGCTCACGATCGTGATGTTCGCCGTTGTGCCGTCAATCGTGACGTTGCTGGCGATGCCTATTTCCGATTTGAGAACGATGGTTCCCGACACGGAGAACGTCACGTTGTTGCCACTCACCGTCACGCCGTTGCGGAACGAGCCCGCGCCCGAATCGTTGAGGTTGGTGACTTTATAGGCCGTCGAACCGCCGGTCGCTCCGGCACCAAAGCCGTAACCGAAACCGAAGGCTTGCTGGCACGTAATCAGCGCCGTGACACCGGCGCAGGCGATGATGCGTAACGTACTCGTTTTCATTTTCTCCCTTTCTGTTTTTGCTGTTTTGTTGGGGGTTTGTTTAGAGCCCATTCGCAAATTTGATATGGGCTCTTTTTGCAACTGCTTGCAAAAGTAACGATCGGACTTCGAAAATTGGGAATGAATAAAATGAGCGCGCGCAAAAGAAGATTGCCGAGCGCAAAAACCCTGTTTCGATACAACCCGTTGTGTTCTGAATCTCATATCCGCCAGCCGCAACGCCAGGGCACAGCACATCCGCCACAACTGCGCCAGGTGAGAGATCAAAAACTTTCGAAATCGTTTTACTCCTCAATAAAAATCACGGCAAGAGCTTTTTACCGATTGTCAGTTCTCGCAAATGATTTGATGGTTTTCACATTCACGTCACCGGAGGGAGCTCACCCGTTTGCGGGGTTGATCCAACGTGGATTGACCAAATTCAACTCGCCGTCTAGGCTCTGGCGGCATGTGGCAAGAAGCGCGTGAGTTACTCCTTATAGCATTACTCCTGTTGGCCGGCCTTCTCCCCGCAAAGGCACAATCGAACTCGATCGCCAACGGCGGATTCGAGGAACCTATCACGCCCACCTTTTTGGAAGTTGTTGCGCCAAATTCCACCACAATTACAGGCTGGACGGTCGCCGCGGGAACCGTGGATGTGGTGAATGCCGCCGGCAACGGGTTTGATATCGGTCCGGCGGCTGCGGGCGCCCAATATCTTGACCTCAACGGAACCAATGCCGGCACGATTTCTCAATCGTTCTCCACCACGCCGGGCGGCACCTATGAACTGTCATTTGCCTACGCGAATAATTACGACCCTCCGACATCCCTTACAGCACAAGTCACACTCAGCGACTCCTCAGGCACGCTGCTTTCCACAAGTGTGAGCCATTCCGATTCTACGGCAGGCAACTTGAACTGGACCGGGTTCAACCAGCTATTCACTGCCCGGGGCTTGTCCACCACGCTCACCTTCGCCTCGCAGAACACCGGCAACGGCGGTATATTCCTCGACGCCATATCGGTAATTCAGATCGTTCCGCCGACATTGGTCATTTCATACTCCGGCAATCAGTCGACCACGCTTTCCTGGACAACCAATGCGCCTGCATTTCATCTCGTCGCCACACCGAGCCTGACGCCACCCGTGCAGTGGACTTCGATAACGACCGAGCCCAACGTCAATGGCGCCATGTTCGTGGTCAATGTTCCAACAACCTTGCCCGCTCAATTCTTCACTCTGCGCGCGCCGTGAAGGTGCAGCGCCTCAAGTTTCAAAATCCAGGGTCACCCATCGCGATTGACTTCTCCCCCCACCGGGTGTTCACTCGCGCGGAAACTGGAGTGTGTTTCGGAGAACAAAAGGAATTGACCTTGGCATGGTGCTGGAAGTCATAACTGGAATCGGCTTGGCCGCCGTAGTGGCGACGCTAACGAAAATCATCGAGCTAAAAAAAACGGCTGATGAAAACAAAAAAACTCTGCTCGAAATCGAGCGGCTGAGGCGGGAAAAGGCCGAAAGCGAAAGCCGTATTATCAAGCCGTCCGAAGCTGAGATAGCATTCTTCGGTTCAAAACAGCGCGAGATAGAAGGACGACTTCTAAGCGGCCGGCAATTTAATCGCTTACTGATACCGCTGTTTCTCGTGGGTTCGTTTATGGTGGCAATGGCATACGTTGGTTTGTTCGAAGTTCATACCCTTAAATCAAAACTAGCGGATGACAGTCAGGTCCGCGCGGATTTAACCAACCAATTACAGGCTGTTAACCATCAATTGGTGGACTTGCAAAACACAAATACTTCTCTGGCGGAGACGAACGCCTCATTAAGAAACACCGCAGGCGAGTTGGATGCACTCCGCAGTCAATTCAAACAAATGGAAGATCAGATGACACGCCGGATATCGGAACTTCAGGACGAACTGAAGCGAAGCAAGCAAACCAACTCCGTGCCGCCATCGGCAGCTATCACGAATGGGCTGGATTTTGGCGTGGAGTCAGGAACCATTTCCGCTCCGTTCAGCCTTGCCGATTTTGCGATCTCCCAGCCAATGAATACGGGTTTATCCGCCGGCGGAAAAGCTGTTTACTCATTTACGGTGACGAACTCAGGAGACTATCTCATATATGCGCTTGTTAGAGCAAAGAACCCATTCGGCAATTCCGTATTCGTCAATATAGATGGGGAGCCACAAGAACCGGATATGCTTTGGGAGATTTCTCCAACACAATCCAATTTTGAACAACAAATTGTAGCGTGGAACCAGGCATATGCCGCGGATCCGGGCTCAAACAGAGTTTATTCCCTCAGCAGTGGCGAACATCAATTAATCATCCGGGGCAAAAGCAGCCTCGTGGCGCTGCAACACATCTGGATTCGCCCCGTCACAAAACCTTTGCGAATACCCAGTATAGCTATTTCATCTCCCACTAACGGCGCTTCTTATACAGATACGGCTGCCATCACGATTACCGCCAATGCTTCGTTCAGCAGCGGCAGTATTACCAATGTATCGTTTTATACGAACAATGTGCTCGCCGGATTTGTAACTGCTCCACCTTATACCATTACCTTAAGCAATTTATTTATAGGCTACTATACACTGAAAGCGACCGCCACAGCGGCAGGATTGACCGGAACTTCTGAGCCGATCACTATCAAGGTGCCACTGCAGCCACCTAGTTCCTTGCGGCTTGGGCTTTAGAGCCATATCAAAATGAGAAATGAGCTCTTAGTAAGTCTACATCGGTCGCGCGACAAGCGCTCTCTTCCTTGAGCACCTTTATTCCGGCGCTGGTACAACTCCACCAGACCGCGCAGGCTCGCCCGTGGAATCCTGCTCGTGATTTTTCAGATCGGGCAGGAATGCCGTAAGCAAACCGAGCAATGGCAGAAAGGAACAGGCTTTGACCACAAACAAAATGCTGGTGGCATCGGCGAGTTTTCCGAGCACAGCCGAGGCGATGCCAGCCATCCCGAAGGCAAAGCCGAAGAACAGGCCGGCGATGGTGCCCACTTTCCCGGGCAGCAATTCCGTGGCATAAACAAGTATGGCCGGAAATGCGGAGGCGAGAATCATTCCGTTGAATACGCTCAACACGATGGTCCATGGGAGGTTGGCGTGCGGCAGCAAAATGGCGAATGGCGCCATGCCTAGAATCGAAATCCAGATGACGAGTTTGCGGCCTATTTTATCGCCCACCGGTCCACCGGCAATGGTGCCGACAGCGACGGCAAACAAAAACACAAACAGGTAGATCTGGGATTGAGGCACTGTGACGCCAAATTTCTGGATGAGGTAAAACGTGTAGTAGTTCGTCATCGAGGCGAGATAGAAGAACTTGGAGAACATGAGGCAGAGCAGGATTGCCAGCAGGAACGGCACCTGCGCCGGAGCGACGGGGTGATGATGGTCTTCCGTTTTTGCTGCGCGCCTTTCACTGAGATGCTGCCGGTACCAGGCGCCGACACGCGAGAGAATGATCATGCCGGTGAAGGCGATGAGCGTGAACCACAGAATATGCCGGCGCCCGTAGCGGGCAATGATCCCGGCGGCGAGCAACGGACCCACCGAACTCCCGGCATTGCCACCGACCTGGAAGAGTGATTGTGCGAAACCATGGCGTCCGCCGGAAGCCAGCCGTGCCATGCGCGAAGATTCCGGATGAAAAATAGCCGAGCCCATGCCGATCATGCCGGCAGCAACAAGCACAGCGCTGTAACCCGGCGCCAGCGCGAGCGTGACAAGCCCAATGAGGCTGATGCCCATGCCGACCACAAGCGAGTAGGGTTTGGGATATCGATCCGTGTAAAACCCGACGACGGGCTGCAAGATGGAGCCGACCATTTGAAAGGTAAGAGTGATGAGTCCTATCTGCGTAAAGCTCAGGTTGAACGAATCCTTGAGGAGCGGATAGATCGCCGGCAGGAGCGCCTGGATGGAATCATTGAGCAAATGGCAAAAGCTCAGCGCGAACAGGATGCCCATCGCAGAATCGCGCACGGCTCCGGTTTCAATTTTTGGACTCAGGATCTGGCTTTCAGTTTTCATTATGCTTTCCGATTCTAAAACAAAAAGCCCTGCCACCTTTCGGGAGCAGGGCGGGAGAAATTTCGTTTCAGTTAATCTCTTTCGCGCTGCTCGCGGGTCCACCACTTCAGCGTGGCGACCGGGTATTTAATTGCGTAGACGCGGGTTTGCGGAAAAGACGCAACCATCCCCGGAAGCGCGGAATCGGCTTCCGTATCCAGCGAGGTCTTTTGGTTGCGCATCAACATTGCACGTGGATTCTATGTCGAAATAACGGCATGTCAACCATCTCCCCAATTTGTTTGGAGCGCGGCGCTGGAGGAGCAATTCATAGTGGCTTCGTTGCCGGGAATCGATCATCGCCACGGTAGCGAACGATGAGGCGCGAACCCGGCTGCCTCGTGAAAAACGTCCACACCCATTGAACGAAGACACTGATTCGCAAATTGGATGTGCCGAGAAACTCAAGATGGACCGCGGCCCAGGCCAGCCAGGCAAAAAATCCGCTGAGGCGAATTTTGTGGCTTTCCAAAACGGCAAATCCCTTGCCGACGACGGCCATGTTTCCCTTGTCGAAATACCGGAACGGCGCAGGAACCCTGGAGCCGGTGATGCGAGAATGAATCAGCCTGCCGGCATAGCGTCCTTGTTGTATGGCGACCTGCGCCACGCCGGGCAGCGGCTTGCCATCCTGATCGAGCGACGCAGTATCGCCCACGACAAAAATCTCGGGATGGCCGGGCACCGTGATGTCCTTTTGAATCTTCACCCGGCCGGCATGGTCTGTTTCCACGCCCAACCATTTACCGGCGGGCGACGGAGCCACTCCGGCAGTCCATATCACGGTCTTGCTGGGAATGCGCTCTCCTCCGGCCGTCACCCCGTCCTGGTCAATCTGGTCCACGCCGAGCCCGAGCCGCACTTCCACGCCAAGCTCTTCCAGCCGCCGCTTTGCTGCCGCGGAAAGATCTTCCGAGAACGTGCCCAAAACCCGGCTTCCTCTATCCAACAAAATGACCCGTGCTGAAAGGGGATCGATTCGCCGAAATTCCGATCGCAACGCATTGCGCACAAGCACCGCAATCGCGCCGGACATTTCGACACCGGTCGGTCCACCGCCTACAAGCACGAAGGTAAGAAGGTCACGGTGTTTTTGAGGATCTTCCTCGGCTTCCGCCAGTTCGAATGCGCCCAGAATACGGTTTCGAATCATGACGGCATCGGCGACGCTCTTGAGTCCGGGCGCAAATTTTTCGAATTCGTTGTGCCCGAAATAACTGTGGCCCGCACCAGTGGCCAGAATCAGGTAATCGTAGGGTAATGACACATCCTTCCGATCAGCGGAACTGGCCAAAACACAGCGTCGTTCCTTGTCCACGCCGGTGACGTCTCCGAGGAGAACGGTGGTATTCCTTTGCTTTCCAAGAACGCCGCGAATCGGCGTGGCAATCTGTCCGGGTCCAAGCACTGAGATCGCCACCTGATACAATAACGGCTGAAACAAATGATGGTTCGTGCGGTCGATTAATATAACCTGCGCAGAAGTGTGTTTGAGAGCCTTTGCCGCAGCGAGACCGCCAAAGCCACCCCCCACGATCACGACCCGAGGAATTTGATTGCCCATATTTTCCTCTCAATACCACTTTCGGCTTAAGAATGAATACCACTTTAGGTTACGCATTCGGGTCGCGCCACCGGGTTTTAGGATTTAACACATTTTTTCTGGCGTGTGACGAATCTGATGTAGATTGGGTGCCATGAATCGTGTGGCACCGTCCTCTCCGGTTAAAGAGACGCCGGATTTTTCGGCCGGTCCGACGGAATCCACCCCGGCCAGCCCGCGCCTGGGGTCCAGGCGCATTGGCATTTTCGTGGGAGTCGTGTTGACGATTCTGCTGAGCGCCAACGCTTTTGTTTGCGCAACGTGGAGTCATTTTTTCGGATTGCCCGGCTGGCTTTGGTGGCAATTCATTCCCGGCTCGCTGGCGATCGCTTTCGTCCTGAGCGCAATTGCCGGATATCGTTCGGCCAATCCGTTGATTCCTGTCGTTTACACTGTGTCCGCTTCGTGGCTCGGCGTGTTGAACCTGGCCTTCTTCGCCGCCGTCGGCTGCCGGGTGGTGGACACCGCAGCGTGGGTGATCGGTTCGCCGTTGCCGCCGTTTCGAATTGCGGCGGTACTGTTCGGCGCCGCGTTTTTCGCGGCGGCGTGGGGATTGATCAACGCCGCCTGGCTCCGCGTCACGCG
>Ga0070731_10005509_pt1 | contig 10413 bp, 6 predicted proteins | sample Coa_R1_2_FD_66448 | JGI IMG/M metagenome (GOLD analysis project Ga0070731, IMG submission 66448) | Surface soil microbial communities from Centralia Pennsylvania, which are recovering from an underground coalmine fire - Coalmine... | ecosystem: Environmental > Terrestrial > Soil > Unclassified ... | reverse complement strand
AGGTCGCCGAATACGAAGCCCGCTTCGACCGCTTTCGCCTTGACGCCAAGCCGGGCGCATGGCGCGAGGTGAAAGATTTTCCCGCCGCCGGCGTTCTCTGGGATCTTGGGCCCCATCTCATCGATGGCGCTCTGGTTTTATTCGGCGAGCCGCAAACCGTTTACGGCGCCGCGCTCCACCAGCGAAATGTGTCCTCCATCGATGATGCTTTCGACGTGATCATGCAATATCCGAGTCTGCGGGTTACATTGCGGGCCCGCATTATCGCTTACGCGCCCGGGCCTCACTTGCTTCTTCACGGCACCGAAGGGTCGTTCATCAAATTTCACATGGATCCGCAGGAAGAGATCTTGCGCGGTCCAAACTGTCCTGATGGCCTCGATTGGGGAGAGGATTGGGGCCTTGAACCGGCAGATCGCTGGGGAACGCTAACGCGCGTCAACGAAAAGCCTCGCCAGATTGAAACCGAGCGCGGCGACTATCGCGGGTTCTACGCCAACGTCCGCGACGCTATCGAGAAGAAAGCTCCGCTCGACGTTCCGCCTGAACAATTCCTGCGCACGCAGCGGGCGATTCTCCTGGCCCACAAAAGCAGCCGTGAAAAGCGCGTCGTTAACTGGAACGAACCGGTGGAGTAAAGAGAATTTCTTCACCTTGCAAAGCTTGGGCGCCCCACCTCGGACGGTATCGGCAGAAGTGGGGAGTCCTTACCAGACATCGCACCGTTTCCCTTCCGGCCGCACCATTGCCGCATCGGCTTTGCAACTCCACGCAGCCTGAAATTGCGGCAGATTCGATAACGGTCCGATCACGCGGTACTTCGAAATCGGGTGGGGATCGCCCTGCACCATTAACCGTGCCGCCTCGGGACGGATCTCATCTCCGCGGAACTGTCCCCAGGCGATGAAGAACTGCTGCTCCGGAGTGAATCCGTCCAGGTCTGTGCGCGGCTTGCCCGTAAGCGATTTTTCAAAAGCAAGATAGGCGATCTTCGCTCCACCTAAATCGCCGATGCTCTCTCCCAGCACGAGCTTCCCGTTGTGATGAATGTCCTTCTCGATGTAGTAATGATCGAACTGGTCCGCCACGCACGCCGCCCGAGCCTGGAAATCCTTCAGATCGTTCTCCGTCCACCAGTTTCGCAGCCGACCAAGGAAATCAAACTGTGCCCCCTCGTCGTCGAATCCGTGTGAGATTTCGTGGCCGATCACAACGCCAATGGCTCCGTAATTGACCGCATCTACGGCGTTCATGTCGAAGGCCGGCGGTTGCAGAATCCCCGCCGGAAATACGATTTCATTCATCAGCGGGTTGTAGTAGGCGTCGGATGTCGGTGGAGTCATGCCCCAGCGTCCCCGATCCACCGGCTTGCCAATTGTCTCGCGGTCATCCTTCTCGACGAATTTCCGGCCAGCGATCATGTCATCGAAGAATGCATCGCGGCGAATCTCGACGTGACTGTAATCTTTCCATTTGTCCGGATACCCGATCTTGGGATTAAACGTCGCGATCTTCGCCATCGCTTTCTCTTTCGTGTCGTCACTCATCCATGGACGGCTGAGGATGTCATCGCGCATGGCGGCCAGCAGATTGCGCACCATATCCTGCATGCGGGCTTTGGCCTCGGGCGGAAAATATTTCTCGACATATTTCTTCCCCAGCGCTTCGCCGAGCAGTTGATCCGTCGACTCCACACAGCGCTTCCAGCGCGGTTTTATCTCCGTAAGCCCCGCCAGATATTTGCCGTTGAAGGCGAAATCCTCTTCCACGAACGGCTGCGAAAGGGAATCAGCCACCGAATTCAGCAATTGCCACTTCAAGTAAATCTTCCAGTCGGCCAGCGGCGTCTGCTGCATCTGCCGGTCAACTTCCTGCATGAATTTCGGCTGGTCGACGTTGATGTCGACGTCAGTGGGCAATTGTTTGTGCCGGAAATATGCTACCCAGTCGACATGTGGCGCCATCGCCTGCAACTGCGCGAAAGTGGTGTTGTGATCCAGGGCCGCCGGATCGCGCAAAGCAACGTTCTCGAGCGTTGCCTCTGCCAATTTCGTTTCTATCGCCATGACGGTCTGAGCGGCCGCCGCGGCCTTTTTCTCGTCCCATCCCGCAAGTTTGAACATTGCCGCCACGTGGACGACGTACTTCTCGCGCGCATCTTTGAATCGCGGCTCGGTCTTCAGATAGTAGTCGCGATCGGGAAGCCCCAATCCGCTGGCCCCGAAATCCGCCAGTACCCATGTCGGCTTGTGCGGATCCTGCTGGCTGCTCAGCACGAACGGAGCGTTCACGACGATGTCGTGCATCTCGGCCATCACTTCTTGCAGGGCCGCCATATCGCGAGCCGCGTCGATTTTTGCAATCCACGGCTGGATCGGCTCCATCCCGCGAGCGTTGACTTTCGCTTCGTCCATGCATGCGCCGTAGTAGTCGCCGATGATCTGCTCCGTGCTTCCTTTCGGTGCATTCGCGTTTGCCGCAGCCGACTCCAGAATCTCGCGCAGCTTGTCCTTCGACGTCTCGCCTGCCTGCCAGCGCTTGCTCCAGCGCGTCATCGACGCCGGAATCGGGTTGTTCGCCCTCCACGTCCCATTGGCGAATTCGTAGAAGTCATCGCAAGGCTGAACCTTGCGGTCGAGATCGCTGAGATCAATTCCGTGCAGGGAAGAGTTTTGTGTGAATGCAAAGGGAGTAAGAATCAGCAGGGCGAGGAACAGGGACAAACCGCGCGATGTGGACATCAGGTCTCCAGGAAAAGGTGCAGTCTTGCGGACAGCCATTGTAGATCAAGGAGGAAAGAAGTGCCGCCCAGGATTAGACGGACAAGGAAATGCGAGGGAAGCAAAAGCAGAAAGGAATCAATCGGGACCGGAAGCGAGGACTGCTCACTGATAAGTTAATTACCCGCCGGCCTTCAATTCGGTCAGCACCTGCTTGGCGATCTCTTTCAGTGTCTCGAATACGCCGACGCCCTGGAAAGCCACGGCTTCCACGATGGGCTCGTTTTTCTTTCGCAATTCGGTCGCCAGCATGTCGACTGGCAAAATGTTCGGCAGATCGCGCTTGTTGAGCTGCAACACGTAAGGAATCTTGTTGAAGTCGTAGCCGTGCTCTTTCAGGTTCGACATCAGATTGTCGAGCGCTTCGACGTTTGCATCCATCCGCTGTTCCTGTGAATCGGCGACGAACACGATTCCATCTACGCCGCGCAGAATCAGCTTGCGGCTGGCGTCATAGAACACCTGTCCAGGAACGGTGTAGAGATGGATGCGCGTCTTGAAGCCGCGTACCGAGCCCAGGTCCAACGGCAGGAAGTCGAAGAACAGCGTACGTTCGGTTTCCGTCGCCAGGGAGATCATCTTCCCCTTCTGCTGGTCCGCCGTTTTCTGATAAATCACCTGCAGATTCGTGGTCTTGCCGCCGAGTCCGGCGCCGTAATACACGATCTTGCAATTGATCTCGCGGGCTGCGAAGTTGATGAAACTCAAGGCTTTCCTCGAAGGCTGGCAGCACTTCCTAGGCTACCGCGCACCCTAACATCCCTTTTTGGAGGTTCGGGGACTTTATATCATACGGAAGGTACTGGGCGCAGGTTACTCAGGTGACCCCACCCGCAACAGCGCGGCCATCATTGCGGGCTGGGCTGACCGGCGTTCTGACGGACCGACGGAATGAAGTAATACCCATCCTTGGCATAGATCTTCAAGCCCCGCTTGTCGATCAGGATCTCAATGCTGCGGTAGGGGGACGCGCCTGGGATCGGCTTCGGGCTATAACCCAAGGTGTACTGATTTCGGGCTTCGGAGGTGATTTCGGTGTACGCGTCTTCGATCGTGTTGCGCGTCAATTCCGTGAAAATTCCCCCACCGCCGGTCGCCGAAGAATACTTCGGCAAGATGTCATCGTATCCTTGCCGGAATACGTGGTGGAGTTTTTCGGCCTGCTTGTATCCCGGCAATGCGCCCATGTCGAGTACGACCGCCTTCAGTTGGATGCCATGCGTCTGCAGCACTCTTAACACTTCCTTGTAGCTGGCCTGGCTGCCGCGCTCGCGCCCGTCGCTGATGACCAGAATCACCTTTCGCCGCTCTCGGGGGCGTTTGCTGAGATCCAGCGCTGCGCGCAGAATGGCGTCGTTTAATACGAACGCTTCCTTCGGCGGAGTGTTCACCGGCGCGATGATCGGTCCTCCGACCGGGGCTCCATTTACCGTTGGTCCCATCGCCAGCGGCCCACTGAGCACCGGCGGCCCATTGTAATGTCCGCGAACCGTCTTCATCTGGTCGAGTGAGGCGTTCAATCGCTCAGGATTGTTCGTAAAATCCGTAACCTGGCTCACCGTGCTGCTGTAGGTGTAGAGCGCGAACTCGTCGTAGGGGCTAAACGCGCCTACCAGAGATCCGTAGGTCTGATTGACCTTCTGCAGCGCAACGTCTGCCATCCCTAAGTCGAGCACCACCGCCACGGAAAGCAAGAAAGGATCGCTCGTGAAGTAAGTCAGCTTTTGCGGCTTCCCGTTCTCCAGCACGGTAAAATCTTTCGGCAGCAATCCATCGACGCGCCGGCCGTCGCTACTCTTCACCATGACGGGAAGCTGCACCAAGTTCGCCGTAATGGGAATCACATAGAGTCCCTGCGTCGGGTCCAATTGATTGTGCGGTAAGCGTCCTTCCGGCACGTTTTGTGGCGCGGGAGTGTTCGGAGGAAGCGTTTCTATCGGAGGCATCTGCGGCGTAGCTGGCCGCTCCTCTTCCCGCCCAGCCGTGCGCGAGGACGAAGCCCCCGGCTCCAGACCCTGCGTCTCGCCCGGCGTCTGAGGATTCTGACCAGTGGCAGGCTGACCCGAAGGTTGCGCTTGCGGAAGTGGTTTCGGAGCAGGCGGCTGCACCGTCGAAGGTGCGTCCGGAATGTCGTCCGCCTGTTGGGAATTGGCCGGAGCCTGCTGATTCTGGTTGCCGGCTGTCTGCGCGGCCACCGGCAGCGCCAGAGACAGCGCAAGCCCAGCAACCGCCCAAATCCATGCCGTCCCGCGTCGTGCCTCAGTTCCGCTCACGGTTCTCATCGAGTTCCTCGATCCCAAAATAAACACACTTCCCCTGCCTATGGGATGCTAATTCAAAGCCGTTTGGTGCATCTAAAGCTACAGGATTAGACTAGCAAAGAATCGCCTGAGAGTCCCGGATGCTCAAACGTCTCATTTCGCCCAGGGCCGTTCTGCCCTTGATTGTTCTCTCCATCATTGCGGGCGCTGTCTTGTCCCTTTCCCGAATCTCGTTCGCGCAGCAATCGGCTTCCCAGCAGCCGTCCGGCCAGAAGCCCGATGCCTCGCAAGAGCCTACCGAGACGCTGAAAGTCAACGTGAACGTGGTGCAGCTTTTTTTCAATGTCAAAGACAAGCACGGAGCCTTGATCCCGAACTTGACGAAAGACGACTTCACCATCGCCGAGGATGGCAAGCCTCAGACGATCAAGTACTTTACCGCGGAATCCAACCTGCCGCTCACGCTTGGCATGATGATCGATTCCAGCGGCAGCCAGCGGAACGTTATCGACATGGAAAAAGAGGTCGGCGGCGCCTTCCTACGACAGATCCTCACCGACAAGGACGAAGCCTTCGTCATCAGCTTCGATATCACCGTAGATCTCCTGCAGGACTTTACGCGCGACAACCACCGTCTGCAGGCCGCGCTCAACAAAGCTAAAGTCAACGTAGACTACACCAGTGGAGGCATCCCGGGGATGGGCGGCGGCCCCGTTCCCCAGGGAGGCAATTCTCCAGGAACTCTTCTCTACGACGCGGTGTACCTTTCGGCCCACGATATGCTTTCGAAGGAGGTCGGCCGCAAGGCCATGATCCTGCTCACCGACGGTCAGGACGAAGGTAGCCGTCTCAAGATTCAAGACGCCATCGAAGCCGCTCAAAAGGCCGATGCCATCGTTTACGTTCTGCTGTGCGCTGACCGCGGATTCTACGGCGGGTTCGGCTACTCCGGTGAATCCGAAATGCGCAAGCTCACCGAGCAGACCGGAGGACGCGTTATCAACGTAGGCAATAAGTTCGACAAGCTGCGCGATGCCTTCGACCAGATCGCCGCCGAACTCCGCAGCCAGTACAACATCGGTTACACGCCGACGAACTCCAAGCAGGATGGCACCTATCGCAAGCTGGAGATCAAGAACAAGCAGAACTATAAGATCCAGGCCCGCTCCGGCTACTACGCCGGCAAAAGCCAAGACTGACATGCAGGTCCTCCTGCTTTTTACCTTTTGACTTTATCCACCCTCCTGATACAAACTCGCACTCCGGAGGGTTCGCATGCCACGCTTCTCCCGCCGTTCTTTTCTCCACGTGTCCGCCGCTGCTTCCGCAGCCGCCGCCTTCCAGTTCATGACCGAGCCCATGCTGGCCGCCGCAGCCCGCCGCCACGAGCCTCATCCGCCCGGATCCGTTGCCATCGATTCCAACGAGAATCCCCTTGGGCCTTCGCAGGGCGCGCGCGCGGCAATGGCCGCCATCCTGGGCCAGGGCGGCCGTTACTCCGACAATCTGACTGACGAACTCGTCAACACTTTCGCGCAAATGGAAGGCTTCGATCCCGCCTATGTGTCGGCAACGGTTGGTTCCACTCCTCCGCTGGCGCTGAGCGTGATGGCATTCACCTCTTCAGAGCATCCGTACGTGACCGCCGATCCCGGATTCGAGCTCGGCATGAACGTCGCGGACCATAACGGTGCTCGCGTGGTGAAAGTGCCGCTCACCGCATCCCACGCCCACGACGTGAAAGCCATGTTGGCCGCCGCTCCTGATGCCGGCCTCTTCTATATCTGCAACCCCAACAATCCCACCGGCACCATGACGCCGCGGGCTGACATTGACTATCTGATCGCGAACAAGCCCAAGGATTCTGTGGTCCTGATCGACGAGGCCTATATTCACTTCACAGAAACTCCGTCCGCGCTCGATCTCGCCAAATCGCGCAATGACGTCATCGTGCTGCGCACTTTCTCGAAGGTCTACGGCATGGCCGGAATTCGCTGCGGTCTGCTCATCGCGCATCCCGACACCAAGCAGAAAGTTCTGAATCGCGGCGGATTCAACTTCATGCCGATTACCGCGGTCGTCGCCGCCACGACCAGCCTCAAAGATCCGCAACTCGTTCCCGAACGCCGCCGCATCAACGCCACCATCCGCCAGCAGACGTTCCAGTGGCTCGATCGCAACGGATTTACTTACATTCCTTCGGAATCGAACTGCTTCATGGTCGACGTGAAACGCCCCGGCCAGGAGATTCACGACGCCATGGCGAAAGAAAATGTTTTCGTCGGACGCATCTGGCCCATCATGCCGAGCTGGGTCCGCGTCACCGTCGGCACACAGGATGAAATGGCAAGGTTCCAGACAGCGTTTCAAAAAGTGATGCGAGCTTGAGTGTTTCGTGTGGGCCTCTGGTTGCGCGCGGGCGCCCAGCGCGCAAAAGTCGCGTCATCGAATTGATCGCGCGGTCCTGTCGCGCCTGCGTCCCGGCGCTTCGGACTCATTGACTACCCGCAGCATCCCGCATACGATGTCCGGACGCCATGATCGGACAAACCATCTCACACTACCGAATTGTTGAGCAGCTCGGCGGCGGAGGGATGGGGGTGGTCTATAAAGCCGAAGATAAGAACCTCGGCCGGTTTGTCGCCCTGAAATTCCTCCCCGACGACGTCGCGCAAGATCCGCAAGCCCTCGAGCGCTTCCGCCGCGAGGCCCGCGCCGCGTCGGCGCTGAATCACCCCAATATCTGCACCATTCACGAAATCGGCCAGGAAGACGGCCGTCCCTTCATCGTGATGGAGTTGCTGGAAGGGGCAACCCTGAAGCACCGTATCAACGGCCGTCCCATGGAAACGGAAGGGATTCTCTCACTGGCCATCGAGATCGCCGATGCCCTGGATGCCGCGCATGCCAAGGGGATCATCCATCGCGACATCAAGCCCGCCAACATTTTTGTCACCGACCGCGGCCACGCGAAGATTCTGGATTTCGGACTAGCGAAGGTGACGGGTGGCAGCAGCGCAACGAACGCGGCATCCGCCTCGAACACGATGACGCGCACCATCGAAGAACAGCAGTTGACCAGCCCGGGCACGACCGTGGGAACGATATCCTACATGTCGCCCGAGCAGGCCAAAAATCGCGACCTCGACGCGCGCTCCGATCTGTTCTCCTTCGGAGCGGTCCTCTATGAGATGGCCACCGGCGTGTTGCCCTTTCGCGGCGACAGCTCGGCCATGATATTCGAAGCGATCCTGAATCGCGCGCCATCGCCGGTCGTACGGCTGAATCCCGACCTGCCTGCCAGGCTCGAAGACATCATCAACAAGGCGCTCGAAAAGGACCGCAATCTTCGCTACCAGGTTGCCGCCGAGATGCGAGCCGATCTGCAGCGGTTGAAGCGCGATGTGGATTCCGGCCGCAGCGTCGCGGCGCACGTTTCCGCGGAACAAGGCCCCGCCGCGCCATCATCAAGCGGAAGTGCAAGCGCCCGCCTGCCGTCGGGCAGCGGAGCCGTCGCCGCCCCGCTGGAGTCCCACCACTCCACCGCCGTTGCACCGGCGGCCGCATCGCGCCGGTGGATCGTGGGCGCCGTCGTCGTCGCGGCGGTTCTGGCACTGGTCGCTGCTGGCCTTTTCTGGTATCGCAGTCGCTCTAGCCAGCAGATTTCGTCCATCGCCGTTCTGCCCTTCGTGAACGCCGGCAATGATGCCAACAGCGATTATCTCAGCGACGGCCTGACCGAAGGCCTGATCAACAGCCTCTCGCAGGTGCCGAACTTGTCCGTCATGTCGCGGTCATCCGTATTCCACTACAAAGGAAAGGATGTCGATCCCCAGGTTGTGGCGCGCGATCTGAACGTTCAGGGTGTGGTGACCGGAAGGATCGTGCAGCACGGCGACCAGCTCGTCATCAGCGCCGAACTCATCGACGCGCGGAACAATCACAATCTCTGGGGTGAGCAGTACGACCGCAAGATGACGGATGTTCTTGCTGTGCAGGGCGAGATCACCCAAGCCATCTCTTCCCGCCTGCGCGAGCGTCTGTCGGGAGACACCGGACAACAAGTTGCCAAGGGCGGGACCAAAGACCCAGAGGCGTACCAGCTTTATCTCAAAGGCCGTTTCTACATGGAGAAGCGGACCCCGGAAAGCCTCGATAAGGCTCGCGATTACTACCAGCAGGCCATTGATAAAGATCCCGGCTTCGCTCTCGCCTACCTCGGATTAGCCCAGTACTACGACATTTCGCCTGACTATGCACCGGTGAGTGTAAGCGACACCACACCAAAGGCGCGCGCGGCAGCGGAGAAGGCACTGGCGATCGATAGCTCCCTGGCCGAAGCGCACGCGATTCTTGCCGATCAGCATGTAAACCTGTGGGAGTGGGCCGACGCCGAACGGGAACTGAAGCGTGCCCTGGAATTAGATCCAAACTCTGTCCTCGCTCACAGAATGTATTGGCTCTATCTGTCGAACTTGGGCCGGCAAGACGAGGCGCTCGCCGAAATTCAAACGGTGCTGCGCCTGGATCCGTTGAGCGTGAAGGCCAATGACAATCTTGACCAACAGTACGTAGCCATGGGCAGGTACGACCAGGCGCTCGAACAATGCAAGAAAGTAGCCGATATGGATCCTGGATTCGCGCCAGTCCATCAAAACCTGGCCACTGTGTACTTTCTTACGGGCAAGTACGATCTTTGGATTCAGGAAAGCAAACAGGCATACACGATGGCGCACGAGCCTCAACTCGTCGCGGAGTTCGATGCAATTGGCAAAGTTTACGCTCGTTCCGGGCTGCAGGCGGCTCTACGCGAATGGGCAGATCAGGAAAAGGCTTTGAGCAAAAAGCAATATGAAGACCCGGCCTTCGTCGCTGGAGTTTACGCCGCCGCCGGAGAAAAAGACGAGGCCTTCGTTTGGCTGGAAAAAGGTTTCAAGGAGAAGTCAGGGGCCATGCAATACGTCAAGACATCGCATTTAATGGATTCGCTACATTCCGATCCTCGCTTCGTCGATTTGTTAAAGAGGATGGGAATGCCGCTGTAAGAGAAAACCTGGAATTCACGCAGCGATCTGAGTCTTCAATCCCGCAACACACGCGCTGGGTCAGTCCGCGCGGCGCGCCACGCCGGCAACATGCAGGCGGCAATCGCCGTGATGGTAATGATCGCCATCGCTGATCCAAAAACGACCGGATCGCGCGGGCTCACGTTGTAGAGGAGTCTTCCGAGAAATCCAGTGACGGCCAATCCCGCGACTGCGCCGAAGAGTACGCCTCCTGTCGCCAGCTTGAGGCCGCGCGAGATCACCAGTCGCAGCAGGTTTGATGAGTCGGCGCCAAGAGCCATTCGCAGGCCTAGCTCGCGCGTATTT
>Ga0070731_10005507_pt1 | contig 10414 bp, 7 predicted proteins | sample Coa_R1_2_FD_66448 | JGI IMG/M metagenome (GOLD analysis project Ga0070731, IMG submission 66448) | Surface soil microbial communities from Centralia Pennsylvania, which are recovering from an underground coalmine fire - Coalmine... | ecosystem: Environmental > Terrestrial > Soil > Unclassified ... | reverse complement strand
TTTCTCCCGGAGAGCTCGAGCGCATCACGCGACGCTACACCGCGGAAATCTTCGAATTTATCGGACCGGAAAAGGACGTCCCCGCGCCGGACATGAACACCAACGAGCAGACCATGGCGTGGATCATGGACACCTACTCGATGCATGCTCGCCAGACGCAGGCCGCTGTCGTAACCGGCAAACCCATCGCGCTGGGCGGATCCAAGGGACGCGCCGAAGCCACCGGACGCGGCTGCATGATCGTCGTCGATCAAGCCCTGCGCCGTCTGGGCCTGGAGCGGTCCGCCACGCGCGTGGTGATTCAAGGATTCGGCAATGTCGGCGGCATGGCGGCGAAGCTTATGTCGCGGGCCGGATATCGGATTGTCTGCATCATCGAATGGGACACGGCGGTTTACAACGCCAAGGGTCTGGATATTCTGGCGCTGATGAAACATCGCCAGGAAACCGGTTCCATTAGCGGATTTCCCGGCGGCGAAGAGATCGATAAGACCGAGGCGATGTTCCTGGAAACCGAGGTTCTTCTGCCCGCCGCGAAAGAGAACGTGATCACGTCGCAGAACGCCCATCGCCTGCGCACGAAAATCCTCTGCGAAGGCGCCAACGGTCCCACCACCCACGTTGCCGACAGGATCCTCGCCGACAAAGGCATTTTCGTCATCCCCGATATCCTGGCCAACGCCGGCGGCGTGACCGTGTCCTATTTCGAATGGGTGCAAGACCGCCAGGGCTATTTCTGGAGCGAACAGCAAGTGAACGATCGCCTGGAAGAAATCATGGTGAACAGCTTCCAGGACGTAGTGGCGTATTCGGACCTCCACAACGCGAACAACCGCCTCGCCGCCTACATGCTCTCGCTCGACCGCGTTGCACAAGCCATCCGTCTGAGAGGCATCTACGCCTGATTCACGTTCATTAACGGCCAGCTTTCTTAAATGAGCGAGCCGTCCACGCCGCTGATGCGGCAGTACCACGGAATCAAGCAGCAATTCCCCAACGCCCTGCTCCTGTTCCGCCTGGGCGATTTCTACGAGCTGTTCTACGACGACGCCGTCACCGCCGCCCGCGAGCTCGAAATCACGCTCACCGCCCGCAATAAAGAAAAAGGCCAGCCCATTCCGATGTGCGGCGTTCCGTACCACGCCGCTGAAAACTATATCGCCCGCCTGATCCAGAAGGGCTATCGGATCGCGATCTGCGACCAGACCGAAGACCCTCGACTCGCCAAGAAATTGGTAAGACGAGAAGTCACCCGAGTCGTGACGCCCGGCACCGCGATGAACGCGGCTGTGCTTCGTTCTCACGAAAACAACTACCTCGCCGCAGTGATGCCCGATGGCGTTCGCGCCGGCCTCGCGCATGTCGATGTTTCCACGGGCGAATTCCGGGCGACGGAGCTGGATCTCTCCGAACTCACACCCGCGATCGAAACGCTGAACACTCGGGAAGTGCTGATGCCCACCGGCTCTCAGGAACGCATTCCCGCGCTCAGGACCGATATCGAGCCCTGGGTCTTCGGCGCGGATTATGCCGCCCGCAGCCTGCGCGATCATTTCCATCTGCTCGCGCTCGACGGCTGCGGACTCGAAGGCCGGCCGCTAGCAACCGGAGCCGCTGCTGCGATCCTGCATTACCTTCAGGAAACTCAGCGCACCGCGCTCGATCATTTGGAACGGCCCACTTTTTACGATCGCGCCGACGCCCTGATCCTGGACGCGACCACCATCCGCAACCTCGAACTGGTCGAGCCGCTGTTCGCCGGCGAATCCAAGGATTCGACGTTGCTCCACGTTCTCGACCGGACGCGCACGGGTATGGGCGGACGTCTGATGCGCCGCCGCCTGCTTGCGCCCTCGCTTGAGATCGCCGAAATCGAGTCCCGCCTCGATGCCGTCGAAGAACTCTATGGCAGCGCGATTCTCCGGGCCGAACTCGCGAAGGATCTCGCGTCCATCCTCGATCTCGAACGGCTGCTTTCGAAGTTGGCTCTTTCGACGGCCAGCCCGCGGGACCTGTCGGCTCTCGCGCGCTCTCTGGCGGTGGTTCCGGCGATTAAGCATCGCCTCAGCCTCGCCGATTCCGCTCGTCTCAAAGAGATCGTCTCCCGCCTGGATGAAGTTCCCGAAGTCCTCGATAAGGTTCTCTCCGCGTTGGCCGACGAACCGCCCGTCACCCTGAACGATGGCGGCGCGATCCGCGACGGCTTCCATCCGGCCCTCGACGAGTTGCGCGACATTTCCCGCAACAGCCGGACTTATTTAGCGCAAATCGAACTGCGCGAGCGCGCCCGCACGGGGATCGCGTCTTTGAAAGTCCGGTTCAACAATGTCTTCGGCTACTACATCGAAATTTCGAAAGCCAACCAGCATCTGGCGCCATCCGACTACGACCGCAAACAAACGCTGGTCAACGCCGAGCGATTCACCACGCCGGAGCTCAAGGAGCTGGAGTCTAAAATCCTTGAAGCCGAGGAAAAGATCCTCGGCATTGAGCGCGAAATCTTCGAGCAGCTTCGCGCTCACACGACTGCCCACGCCGCGCGCATCAAATCCACCGCCGCGTCGATTGCCGAACTGGACGTCACCATTGCTCTTGCCGAAGTTGCCGCTGAAAATCGCTACACGCGCCCGCGCTTCTCCTCAGACGGCGAAATGCGCGTTGCCGCCGGACGTCACCCCGTCATCGAAAAGCTCGCCGAGAAGGACGCGCAGCGATTCATCCCCAACGATCTCTACTTCCATCCCGAAACAGAGTTCATCGCCGTGATTACCGGACCGAACATGGGCGGCAAATCAACCTATCTTCGCCAGGCGGCGCTGCTTGCGATCCTCGCGCAGATGGGTTCTTTCGTTCCCGCCGAATCGGCGCTGTTGCCGGTGGTCGATCGCGTATTTACGCGCATCGGCGCCGCCGATAATCTCGCCCGCGGGCGATCCACGTTCATGGTCGAAATGACCGAAACCGCGGTGATCCTCAACACGGCTACCGCGCGAAGTCTCATCGTCCTGGACGAAATCGGACGCGGCACCGCGACCTACGATGGACTTGCCCTGGCCTGGGCTGTTGTCGAGCACATTCATCAACACATCCGGGCAAAGACTCTGTTCGCGACGCACTACCACGAGCTCACCGAGCTCGCGGAGCAACTCGAAGGCGTCCGCAATCTGCACGTCTCGGTAAAGGAATCCGGCGACCAGATTCTGTTCCTCCGTCGCGTCGAGCCCGGCGCCGCCGACCGCAGTTACGGCATCGAAGTCGCGCGTCTTGCCGCGTTGCCGATGAGCGTTATCGAGCGTGCTCGCGAGATCCTAAAGCATCACGAATCCGCCGTGACTGAAGAACTCGCGCCGCAGACCGCTCCTCTTCAGATCCGGTTATTCGAACCCGTCAATCACGAGCTTGCCGGGCGCATTCGCAATCTGAATCTCGACAATCTCCGCCCCATCGAAGCTCTTCAGCTTCTTGCCGACCTGCAACGGGAGCTGAAGAATTGAGAGTCGCGGGCATCATGAGCGGGACTTCGCTCGATGGCATCGACGTCGCCATCGTCGACATCAGCCGCAAGCGCGCGGGCGTTCGGGTGAAGCCCGTCGCGTTTCACTCGACGCACTATCCCAAGCTGGTGCGCGAAGCTCTTCTTGCCGTGTCGAATTCGATGACGCACACAGCCACCATCGCCCGCCTCAACTTCGTGCTGGGAGAGTTGTACGCCTCCGCGATCGGCGAAACATGCAAGCGCCGGCGCGTTTCCATCGACTCCATCGTCCTGGTCGGCATGCACGGCCAGACCATCTTTCATGAGGCCGAGCCGATTGAGTATCTCGGGCATCGCATCTCGAGCACGATGCAAATCGGTGAGGCTGCCATAGTCGCCGAGCGCACGGGTCTCTGGACCATCTCGAATTTCCGCGAGCGCGACATGGCTGCGGGCGGAAAAGGCGCGCCCCTGGTACCCAAGGTCGATTACCTGCTATTCCGCCACAAGACCATCGGGCGAATCGCCCTCAACATCGGGGGAATCGCCAACGTAAGCGTCCTGCCTGCCGCATGCGAGCCCGAAGATGTGATCGCATTCGACACGGGACCCGGCAACATGATTGTTGACGCGCTCGTATCGCACTATACCCAAGGCCGTCAGAACTACGATCGCGGCGGCCGTTTGGCGCGCCAGGGCAAGATCCATTCGAGGATGCTTGCTTCGATGCTCAGCGACCCGTATTTTGCGCTCGACCCGCCCAAAGCCTGCGGGCGTGAACAATTCGGACGGGAATTCGCGAACGGTTTGATCGCCACGGGCATCGCCGTACCCGACCTGATCGCGACGGCGACCGAACTCACCGCCCGGTCGATTGCCGGCGCCATCCTCCACCAGGACGGCATCCGCGAAGTGATTGCCTCAGGGGGCGGCGTACATAACCGCCAGATCATGCGCCGCCTCCGTGAGCTGCTGCCCGATCTTAAGGTCACCACGACGGCCGACCATGGCATCGATCCCGACGCCAAGGAAGCCATCGCGTTCGCGATTCTCGCCTACGAATTCGTCCACCGACGTCCCGGGAATCTTCCCTCGGCGACCGGCGCGCGACACGCGGTGCTGCTCGGCAAGGACTCGCCAGCCAGCTAGGCAGCTAACTGCTCTCCCGCTCCTCGTCCTTTTGCGCCTGATAATCGAGCTGCTTCGTGCGCTGCAGCCGGTTTTTCGACAGTACCTGATTGCTCAAATCTCCGGGTAAAGATGGCTGCGCCGGAGCGTTCAAATCGGCTGTCGCGGGGTCACCGGACGCCTTGGGAATCGGTGGGATGTAACTCTTATCCTTCTTGCCGATCAGGTCCTGCAGCATTTCACGAACGTATTTCCGCATGCCTGATGCTGCCGGCATGCATCGGCTTTTTGCGCCGAGCCCAGTCGCGAAAGTGTTGCGATGATTCGGGAAACTTTCTAGGGATTGAACGTTACCGTGAGCAGCCGGTACCACACCTGCCCGCTGGCGACATCCTTGCCGTAGAACTCGAAGAACTTCGTAACCGGGGCGACCAGACCACTGGTGTGGACCGTCGCGCTGATTTTTCCATTCGCCGGAATCTCCGACGTTCCGAAGAATGCCGGAATGCTGGCGGTGTAGTCCACGCCATCGATCTTCAATTGCGTGAGGTTCGTTGCCGCGCCGTTCGTCTCCTGCAAGAGAAGGGTCAGTTGCCAGATGCCGTCGCTGCTCGGAACCGGATTCGGATCCGCCCAGGTCACGATGTTCGACGTCTGGATGTTCATGTTGACCGATACATTCACGTACTGCGGCGGCGCCGCACCGGACAGAATGGTCACGGTCGAAGTGTAGGTGTCCGAATTAATGAAATACTGCGGATTCACAGTCACCTTGAACGTGACGGGCGAAGTGGCGGAGACTGTTCCCGAAGACGGTGTCACCTGGATCCACGGCGAATCTCCGCGGGCCGACCACGAGACGCTGGAGGCGGTCGCCACATTCAACGTCACCGTCTGTGTCGCGCTTCCGGTAATCGCGTGATTCAAACCCGTGAAAGTGAGCGCCGACGGACTTGGCTGCACCACGGAAAACGGAAAATCTTCCAGGTACGGCTGCAAGTAGCGGTACGCATTCGAAAATTTTCCATAACCGCCGATGTCGCCGGTTGAGCACAACTCCTCGCCTGGAGCGTCCGGACCGTACGTCAGCATTCCCGACACGATTCCCGGCCCGCTGAATAGCGGCGATCCCGACGATCCCGGTTCCGTGATTCCCAGCGTCCAGGCTACGTCGTGATACAGCTCCGACGGCGCCGGATCGGGCCCGACGGTCACCGTCTGGCTCTGGATCGTGTTCCCGAACGAGATGCGCTTGTAAGATCCCGTCGGATGATGTATCCCGACCACCGGCGATCCTACATCCAGATCCGCCGGATCCCATCCCGCGAACACTACGCCCGTCGGAACGTCTGGTAACAGCACCAGGCTGTAATCTCCGTTCTCGATCGTGTTCCAGGCCACCAGATGCCCACCGTTTTGCGAGTTCAACGAACCGCGCGTGGTCGGCGACCCCAGATTGCATCCCAGCGATTCGTAAGCCCAGAAGGTTTCGAGTGATCGCGCCGCAGCCTCATCGTGGATGCAGTGCCCGGCGGTCAACAGATACGGCTTGAAGCTGTTATCGCGCGTCGATACCAGCGATCCGGAACACAAGAATGTCCCCTGCTCGGTCCCTTCCGTCTCCTCAAATTGAATCTGCGCGACCGAGTGCTTGAACGGCTGCCATTCCGGGAAACAGTTGACGTCCTGTTCGCAGGATGCCGCGTTGTCCGCGAGCGGAGCAGGAGCGGCCAGCAGTCCTAAGCCTTTCGGCCGGAACTCCTGATGGGAGACGCGGTGCACATGGAACGGCGGCCGCCCAGAGGTCGTATTTCCGTCCGATTCGTATTCGATGACTGCGAACGGCCCCTCCACGGTACCGCTCCAGAACTCGCCATTACCGTACGGCCCTTTGTCCATGTACGGACCGTCGACGCTCAGGCCCGAGTGCACCCACACTCTGCCCGTGCCCGTTGAAAAATTCGAAAACTGTACGCGAATTCCAGTCGACCCTTCCGACCGGAGCGCGAGCCGCCAAACGGACCGGCCATCGGCCAACGTGGTCCAGGAGCCGCGTTCCAGCGCATTTTCCGCCAGCTCGCGATGCACGCCGATCCTCTGCTTCATTCCGACGGCCTGCAATTGCGCGCGTTCCCTGGCGGACAGGCGACCCAGCTCGATAGGCGCCGGCGTCCGCATAGCCACGGCGCGGCTGGGAGGCATCGCGCGGAGTTCCTGCGTCTGCGAACCACGGAAAACCGCCGGCATTTTTCGCTGTGAAAATCCCAGCCCCGCGGTGATCAGGAAAAGAGAAAAGGACGCGAACAGGCGCAGGAAAGGCCGTGTGGGTTTCATCCCTCGTCACATCGGGCGAAGCCCGGTACGACTTTAGCACTTAGTACTACAGCATCAAGCGGTTAAGGGAATTCTACTTAGGCGAGCGTATTCACCGAGCCACTCCGTCTGGACTCGTATGCGGAGATTGCCGGCTCCTGTTGCAAGATGTAGCCCAGCTCATCGACGCCTTCGAGCAGACAATGCCTGGAGAACGCGTCGATTGGGAATTCCAGGCGCCGTCCGTCCGCAAGCGTAAGCGTCTGTGTCGCCAGGTCGACCTGCACCACCGCTCCCGGCGAGCTCAGCAGCGCCGCATGAACGTCCGCAGGCACGACAATCGGCAGGAGGCCATTTTTCAACGAATTAGAGCGGAAAATATCCGCGAACGAGGTGCTGATTACGGCCTTGAATCCGAACTGCGTCAGAGCCCACGGCGCATGCTCACGGGAGCTTCCGCATCCGAAGTTGTCGCCGGCTACCAAAACCTGCGCACCCTTGTTCTCAGGCTTGTTCAATACGAAATCCGGATTCGGCGCGCCCGAAGCATCGTAGCGCCAGTCGTTGAAAAGCTGATCGCCGAGCCCGATCTTCGAAGTCGTCTTCAGAAAGCGCGCCGGGATGATCTGATCCGTGTCGATATTGTCGACCGGAAAAACTACGGTTCGCGATTCGAATTTCATAACAGAGTCCTCACGTCCGTAATCACGCCGGTAATCGCGGCTGCCGCGGCGGTCAGCGGACTCGCCAGGAATGTCCGCCCGCCCTTGCCTTGACGCCCTTCAAAATTACGATTGCTGGTCGAAACACTATACTCGCCCGGCTGCAACTGATCGCCATTCATGGCGATGCACATGGAGCACCCGGCCTCACGGAAATCGGCTCCGGCTTCGCGGAAAATCTTGTCCAACCCTTCGGCCTCTGCCTGAGCCTTGACCTTTTTCGACCCCGGCACCACCATGACGCGGACTTTCGGACTCACCTTGCGTCCTTTTAGAAGCCCCGCCGCTGCGCGCAGATCCGAGATGCGCGAATTGGTGCAGCTTCCGATAAACACGACGTCCACGCGATGGCCCGCCAGCGGCTTGCCCGCTGGAAGATCCATGTAGTGGAGCGCCTTGTGCAGCGTCTCGCGTTCCAGCGGATCGGCTACACTCGCTGGGTCCGGCACGTCCGCGGAAATGCCGATTCCCATGCCTGGATTCGTCCCGAACGTGATCATCGGCTCCAGCGTGTTCGCATCGATCACGATCTCGCGATCGTACGCGGCTCCCTCATCGGTCGGCAGCGTGCGCCATCGTGCAACCGCCGCATCCCAACCGGCGCCCGCAGGCGCGAACGGACGCCCGGCGATGTATTGATACGTGGTTTCATCCGGCGCGATCAAGCCCGCTCGCGCGCCGCCCTCGATCGACATGTTGCAGACCGTCATCCGCTCTTCCATCGAGAGCGCGCGGATTGCCGATCCGCAATACTCGATCACGCACCCTGTTCCACCGCCGATGCCGATCTTCGAAATCAGCGCCAGGATGATATCTTTGGCGGAAACGCCGGGCTTCAATGTCCCGTCCACGCGAACCGCGAAGGTCTTCGAGGGCCTTTGCAGCAGGCATTGCGATGCCAGCACATGCTCCACTTCGCTGGTCCCGATCCCGAACGCGAGCGCTCCAAACGCCCCGTGTGTTGCCGTATGGCTGTCGCCGCAGACCACTGTCATTCCAGGCTGCGTGAGACCCAGCTCCGGCCCGATCACGTGCACGATTCCCTGCCGGTCGCTATCGAGGCCGTAGCATCGCACGCCGAAATCGCGGCAATTCCGTTCGAGCGTCTCCACCTGCGCCGCGCCGATCTTGTCGATGATCGGCAATCCTCGCGGGGTGGTCGGCGTGGAATGGTCCGTCGTTGCAATTGTCAAATCCGGCCGCCGGACTTTAAGGCCCCGCTGGCGCAAGCCGTCGAACGCCTGCGGCGAGGTGACCTCGTGAACCAGGTGCAGGTCGATATACAGCAGCGCCGGCGCGCCTTCGCGCGCGGAGACCACGTGATCGTCCCAAATCTTCTCGATGATCGTCCGGGCTTTCATACTAATTCACAAACCGCCCGCGTGACTTCCGTGGTCGTAGCTGGCGTTCCTTTCGGTTTCAAATCCGCGGTCACGCGCCCGGTCTCGAGCACCCGCCCGATGGCGCTCTCCATCGCGCGAGCTTCCTTCGCCAGTCCGAACGTGTAATCGAGCATAGCCGCCGCCGAGCCGATCGCACCGAACGGATTGGCTTTATTCTGCCCAGCGATATCCGGCGCCGATCCATGCACCGGCTCGTACAATCCCTTCGATTCCCCGAGCGAGGCCGAAGGCAGCATCCCGATGGATCCTGCCAGCACCGCGCCCTCGTCGCTCAAAATATCGCCGAACAGATTTTCCGTGAGCATCACGTCGAAGCGGCGCGGATTCAACACTAGCTGCATGGCGCAATTATCCACCAGCAGATGATCCAGTTCGATATCCGGAAACTCGCGCGCAGCGATTTCGATCACCACGCGCCGCCAGAGCTGCGAATTCTCGATGACGTTCGACTTATCGACGCTGGTCACTTTCTTCCGCCGCCCGCGAGCGAGCTGAAACGCTTTGCGCGCAACCCGCTCGATCTCGGCGCGCGTGTAAACCATCGTGTTCACCGCACGATCGTTCTCAATCCCGCGCGGCTGGCCGTAATACAGCCCGCCATTGAGTTCGCGGACAATGATCATGTCCGTCCCTGTCACGATTTCGTTCTTGAGCGGAGAAGACTCCACCAGCGACGGCCACATTTTCACCGGACGCAGGTTGGCGTACACACCGAGAGCTTTGCGAATCCCCAGCAGCCCGCGCTCCGGCCGCTTCTCGGGCGCGACGTTATCGAATTCCGGCAGCCCGACTGCGCCAAGCAGCGTCGCATCCGCCGCCAGCGCCTTGTTCAACGTATCGTCCGGCAGCGGCGACCCGGTCTTATGAATCGCTATGCCGCCGATCAACCCCTCGGAAAGCTCCAGCGTGTGGCCGAATTTCTTGGCCACCGCTTCCAGGACGCTTACGGCCGCACTGGTAACCTCGCCACCGACACCATCGCCGGGCAACAGCAGGATTTTCAAATTCATTTATATGATTTTATCCGCGTCTGGCTCGTTCTATCCGCGTGTATCCGCGGCCAATTCTTAATCCGCCGCCGCGCCCGCGGCCTTCTTCTCGCCGATCACTTCGCGCGCCAGCGCGGCGATCTCGTCGTTTCTCAGACCCTTCTTCCGGTCCGCGAGCGCCGTGAAGCGCTGATACACCACGTCCAGCTCTTCGCGTTGCAGCGGAATTCCCAGATCGTCCAGCCGCTTTGCCAGCGCGTGACGCCCGCTGTGCTTGCCCAGCACCAGCCGCGTCTCCGGTACGCCCACCGACTTCGGCTCGATGATCTCGTAGGTGGTTCGCTCTTTCAGGAAGCCGTCCTGGTGAATCCCCGCTTCGTGCGC
>Ga0070731_10005506_pt1 | contig 10415 bp, 12 predicted proteins | sample Coa_R1_2_FD_66448 | JGI IMG/M metagenome (GOLD analysis project Ga0070731, IMG submission 66448) | Surface soil microbial communities from Centralia Pennsylvania, which are recovering from an underground coalmine fire - Coalmine... | ecosystem: Environmental > Terrestrial > Soil > Unclassified ... | reverse complement strand
CCTGCGGAACGACGCTCGATTGGGTCGACACGTCGAATCCGAACGGCCGGGGGGATGTTTTCATTCGGCTCAAGAAGGGCAAGATTTTTCAGATCGAGTCTTCGACGACGCGCTTTCATACTGCGGAGGGAATCACTACCTTTGATTCTCCAGAGAAAGTTGCGAGTACGTTTCGCGAGATGCGGGCCGGAGTTCTGCTGACGCCTCCGCTTCCGTCGCTCGGTGATCGACCGCCGATTTTCTGGATCGATAAAAAACGGGGCATCACGTTCGAACTGGCCTACGATCCATCCCACCGCAAGCGGTACGTATATAAAATCATCGTGTACGAGCCGGGGAAGGAGTTCTGCCCCGAGCAGGAAAAAATGAACTCTCCCAAGTGGCAGTCGATTCGTCCTTATTCGCTGGAGCCTCCAATTGAACTGAGTCCCGAACGGCAGTGAGGCGCAGAGCCGTCTAATGAATGGCACGTAAAAAGCATGATCTATCTGACCCGAAAAGCCGAGTTTTCCGCATCGCACTATTACGACAACCCGCAATTAAGCCGGGAAGAGAATCAACGGCTATTTGGAAAGTGCAATAATCCGAACGGACACGGCCACAATTACACGCTGGAAGTGACCGTGAAGGGCGAAGTGGACCCGCGCTCGGGCTTCGTTGTGGATCTCAAGCAGCTTAAGGAGATCATGCAGCGCGAGGTGCTGGACGCGATGGACCACCGCTTTCTGAACAAGGAAGTGCCGGAGTTCCTCGACAACATTCCGACAACGGAAAATCTGGCGATCGCTGTCTGGCAGCGCCTGCAGCCGAAGCTGCAAAAGGCACAACTGCATCGCGTGCGAATTTACGAGACTCCGGACCTGTTCGTGGACTTCTACGGGGAGGCCTAAGCTCAAAGCATGAAGGCTCACCTCAGTCGACGCTACTTGTTCTCGGCATCGCATCGCCTGCATAGCGCTGAGATGTCTGCGGAAGAGAATCTTGCTACGTACGGGAAGTGCAATAATCCGCACGGGCACGGACACAACTACACGCTGGAGCTAACGGTAAGCGGCCAGGTTGATCCAGCGACCGGCATGGTCTGCAATCTGGTGGACCTCGACGGATTTGTGCAAAGGGAAATTCTGGGCCGCTACGATGTGGAAAATTTGAATATGCTGCAAGAATTTCGCGAAACCGTGCCGACAACGGAAAATCTATGCGTTGAGATCTTTGAAATTTTGAAGCGCGGCTTCCATTTTGCACATCTGGACAGAGTGAGATTAGAAGAAACCATGATGAATTCCTTTGAGTACGCCGGCGAAGGGGAGCCGGCTTGAAGGGATTCGAAGGGCGGGTATGAAATCTTCTTCGCTGGAAAAGAAGGAAACTCCCACACTGACGAGCGCCAGTTACGAAGACCTGGTGCGGGAGACGATCGTGCGCCTGGGTGAGGACCCTTCGCGCGAGGGACTGGCGGCTACGCCGGAGCGCGTCCACAAGGCCATGAAGTTTTTGACCAAGGGCTATCAGGAAGACCCCGAAGCACTGCTAAAGGGAGCGCTGTTCACCGTGACCTATGACGAAATGGTCATCGTGAAAGATATCGAAATGTTCAGCCTGTGCGAGCATCACCTGCTGCCATTCTTTGGAAAAGTGCATGTGGCTTACATTCCGAATGGCCGGGTGATCGGATTGAGCAAGATTCCGCGGCTGATTGAATTGTTTTCGCGCCGCCTGCAGATTCAGGAGCGGTTAACCACGCAGATCGCCGAAACCATTCAGAAGGTGATCGAACCGCAGGGCGTGGGTGTGGTCATCGAGGCGCGGCACCTCTGCATGATGATGCGAGGCGTCGAAAAGCAGCATTCCGCGGCCGTTACGTCGTCGATGCTGGGCTGCTTCCGCAATGAAGAAGAGACACGCTCGGAGTTTCTGTCGCTGATCCGGCAGCGTCCGAACGGCGTGTAGAGCCGTCGTCCTTAGCCGACTCGCGCTCGCCTCGCTGGCAGGGCAGACGAATGCGCCCTCCACAAACAGCTGTTCCCACACGAAGGGTTCCATTGCGGCTATCATGGCTGCGCATCCCAATGACTTCCCACCGATCAATTCTGCGGCTCGCCGGTCAGACAGCGCTCGTCACGGGCGCGACGCGCGGCATTGGCCTTGCCATTGCACGCGGCCTGGCTGAGCAGGGATGCAATCTCATTCTGACCGGCCGGGACGAGAAAAAACTCGACGAGATGCGCCGGCAGTTCCGCTCCAAGAAGATGCGAATCCTGGCTCAGGCCTGTGATGTGCGGGATCCGCATTCGGTGGATGCGTTGTTTCGCGCAGCACGCGGCGAGTTCAAGCGTCTGGATATTCTGATCAACAATGCCGGCATCGGCCACGCGAATCTGCCGGTGGAGAAGCTTCCGTATCCGGTGTGGAAAGACGTGCTTGCGACCAATCTGGACGGCACGTTTCTGGTGACGCAGGCGGCGTTGGCGATGATGAAGCGTGGAGGAACGATCGTGAACAATCTCTCGGTTGCCGCGACGCGCGTGTTTGTGGGTTCCGCCGCCTATAACGCGTCGAAGCATGCGGCTCTCGGCCTTACCGACACGCTGCGGGAAGAATTGCGCCCGCGGGGAATCCGCGTGATTGGATTATTTCCGGGAGCGACTGATACCGACATCTGGAAGACAATCTGGCCAAATGCTCCGCGGCGCAAGATGATGTCCGCGGAATCGGTCGCAGAGGCCGTGATAGGCGCCGTGCTTCTGCCGGAGAGCGCGACGGTCGAGAAACTGGAAATCCGGCCCAGCGCCGGAACGCTGTAAAGCAACCTTCAACGATAGGCATACGGATAGCGGCGGCGGCGTTCGGGAAAGACCTTGATCATGAGGACTCCGGAGGCGAACCCTCCGATGTGGGCCCAGAAGGCTACGCCACCCATCTCACGGGTGCTACGCACCATCGACAGACTTTCCGCCCCATAAAGAAACTGCAGCACGAACCAATACCCCAGCGAGACCCATGCGGGAAGATAGAAGAAGAAAATCGGCGGAAACCAGGTGAGCACCCTAGCCTTCGGATATAGAACGAAATAGGCTCCCAGAACCCCGGCGATCGCGCCGCTGGCTCCAACCATGGGAAGCCGCGAATGCGGGTTGATGGCGATCTGGGCGGCATCCGCGAAGAGGCCGGATAGCAGGTAGAAGATCAGGTATTTGAAGTGTCCGAGATAGTCTTCGATGTTGTCTCCGAAGATATAGAGGAACAGCATGTTGCCGAGCACGTGGGCCCATCCGGCGTGAAGAAACATCGCGGTAAAGAATGGGACGATGGCCCCAAGAGGCGTGGCATGAGGCGCCCACAAGCGCGCGGGCACCAGCGCGAACTGTGTTAGTTCCTGCTTGGTCAGAGTTCCCTCAAAGAGGAAGACCAAAATATTGAGCGCAATCAGAAACCAGTTAATGAAGGGTGGACTGTAGCGAGGCTGATCGTCCTTGAGAGGAATCATTGCAGATTTGGTAAGTTAGTGATTGGGTATTGTAGAGCCGGACGCGCCTCGCCCCGTACTAGAGATGCAGTCGTCGAATCCCAACTAATCATAAATGACGCCACCGAAAAATTACGAAACTCGCGCATGAACGGCGTTCTCATCATCGATAAGCCGGCGGGGCTCACCTCGCACGACGTGGTGAATCGAGTGCGGCGCATTCTCGGACAGCGATCGGTCGGGCATATGGGAACGCTCGATCCCATGGCTACCGGAATCCTGCCGCTGGTAACCGGCAACTTTACCCGCCTGGCGCAGTTCTATGTCTCGTCGGAAAAAGCTTATGAAGGGGTGATCCGGTTCGGTTTCTCGACCGATACCTACGACGCGGAAGGCGAAGCGACGAGCGAGCCGCAGGATGTAACCCTCAGTGCGGATCAAGTGGAAAGCATCGCGGCTGGCTTCCGTGGGGTGGTCGAGCAGATGCCACCGCCATTTTCCGCAAAGAAGATCCATGGTGTGCCCGCCTACAAACTAGCGCGCAAGCAGAAAGAAGTCGTGCTCGAGCCGGTGCAGGTGGAGATCAAGGAATTTGAGATTCTCGGAGTGGAAGGCGACCGAGTTAGATTCCGGGCTCGCGTCGCTTCGGGAACGTACATGCGGTCGGTCGCCCACGACATGGGGAAAGCAATCGGTTGTGGAGCGCATCTGGAATCGTTGCGGCGCACCGCCGTAGCGGAATTCACGGTGGACGACGCCGTGACGCTGGAGCAGCTGTCGGCGTGTGGGCAGACTTCGGGCGACGCGTCAGTGAACCCAATATCTTCGGTTGAAGAATTCTTCATCCATCCGCGAAAAGTGCTGCCGCAATTTCCCAGCGTCACCGCTGACGAGATGACTGTGGCACGAATTCTTTCCGGGCGCACGGTGAACCTTCCAGACTTGTCCCGCGCGCGGCAGGTCAAGGTTTTTGCGGGACAGCGCGAACTGCTGGCCATTGCCACGCGGATAGCGGGATCACTATTTCATCCCAAGATCGTGCTTGCGGCTGGGATCGTGCACGAGCCCTGTTGATCCGGCGCCAGCCTTTTTGGAAAGTTATGACAGCCTGAGATAACGAATCTCCAACGATCCTGCATCTTAGCGGCTAAACCCGTGGTAATCTCGGGTCGAACAGACCTGATTCGTGGTTGAGAGGTGCGCAATGCGTACAATTCTGCTGGCGCTGATGATTTCGGGACTGGCGTTCGGGCAAGCCTCTTCAGGGGAGAAAGCTGGGGCTGCGTCGGGCGCACAGACTGCCCCGGTCGCCCCGTCTGCCGCTAGCCAGGCATCCAGTGCGGGAACGGCGAACGCGATCGTGATCCCGGCGGGCACGAAGATACCTCTGACCCTGAGCCAGGCCATCTCCACCAAGAACGCGCGGGAAGGGGACGCGGTTTACGCGCAAACCGCATTTCCATTCGTCGCGAATGATCGCATACTGGTTCCGGCGGGAACCTATATCCAGGGAAGAATTATGCACGTCGAGCATCCGGGCCGGATGAAGGGGCGGGCGTCGATGCTGATCCACTTTACCTCGATGATTTATCCCAGTGGGTACACGGTCATGCTGCCGGGATCGATCGACAACACTCCCGGGGCTGACAACAAGGGTGTAGCGGATAAGGAAGGAACCGTCCAGCAGGACAAAGACACCGGCAAGCGTGTTGAAGATGCAGCCAAGGGAGCGGCGGTCGGAGGGACGGTGGGGAGCCTTGGGGGCCTGGCGGCAGGCGGCCTCAATGGAGCGCGATACGGCGGCCTCGCCGGGATCGCAGGCGGCGTAGCCTGGGCTCTGTTGAAGCATGGCCCCGATATGAAACTGGATGTCGGCACATCGCTCGAGATGGAAATTCAGCGAGATGTGCCGGTCGACGCCAGCCGCATCCAAGTGGCGAAGGCGCAGTAGGGCCCCGCTGAAAGGGCGAGTGGACCTCGCGCGGCGCAACCAGGGGAAGGGATTCTTCGACTCGCGCTTGCTTGCGCTCGCGCTCCGCTGAGAATGACAAGCTTCCTCGGCATCAAGGCTGGCAACTCCCCGCATTGCGATTTGCGTTCCGCGATCTAGCGGCTGCTATACAATCCGCGATAGGAGTGTTTTTCGCGCACTTCGAACGTGGAGGGCGGCCGTGGAATCCCTGAGCTTTGGCTTTACTACAATCGTCATCATCGTCGTTGCAATTTACCTTCTGAGCTCCATCAAAATTCTGGCGGAGTACGAGCGCGGCGTCATCTTCCGCCTCGGACGCCTGCTGCCAGAGGCGAAAGGGCCGGGGGTGATCCTGGTCTTTGCCCCAGTCGACCGTATGGTGCGAGTTTCATTGCGGCAAGAGGCTTTGGAAGTTCCGCCGCAGGACATCATCACTCGCGACAACGTTACTTTGAAGGTGAACGCCGTCATCTTTCTGCGGGTGATTGAACCGCGGAAAGCGGTCGTGGAAGTGTCCAATTACGTGTACCAGACGTCGCAGTTCGCGCAGACCACGTTACGCTCGGTGCTCGGCGAGCAGGAACTGGACGAGTTACTGGCGCATCGCGACAAGATCAACCTGCGGCTGCAGAGTATCCTCGACACGCACACGTCGCCATGGGGCGTGAAGGTGACGAACGTCGAGGTGAAACAGGTCGACATGCCGGAATCGATGTTGCGTGCGATGGCGAAGCAGGCCGAGGCCGAGCGCGAGAAGCGGTCGAAGATCATTCACGCGGAAGGCGAGTTCTCGGCGGCGCAGCGGCTGGTGGATGCGGCTCACCTGCTGTCAGGAGAGCCTGTCAGCGTGCAACTTCGCTATCTGCAGACGCTGACCGAAATCGGAGTGGAAAAGAACACAACCGTCATCTTTCCGGTGCCGGTGGACTTTTTCTCGGGCCTTCAAAAGCTGATGGCGAAGGCGGGAGAAGAGCCGGCCAAGACGGCATAATTCGGCGCGGCGGAGAGTAGAACTATGGGGTCATCACAAGATACTGAGATCACGCTCGGAACAGGGAAGCTGCTGGTAGTGTTTTTCGGCCTGGTGGGATTGTGCGCATTATTCTTCGCGTTCGGATACTCTCTGGGGCGGAAATCGGAGCCTGCCATTACCACGGCGAGCGCGGCGAATGCTCCGCAAATGTCCCCGAATACGAATAAGGCGAGCGGAGGTTCGGCGACGAACCCGCCGATGACTTTCTACAAATCGGTGCAGCAGAAGGACGCCAACCCGGAGCTGGCGCCTTCGTCGGAAACGAAATCAGATCAGAATGCGGCACCGGCCACGAATGCTCCTCCGCAAAGCCCGGCCGGGAGCGCGGTTGATCCGGCAACTACGATGCCGACTTCAGGATACTTCGTGCAGGTCGCCGCGGTGAGCAAGCAAGAGGACGCCGATTCGCTGGTCGATGCGCTGAAGAAAAAGGAATATCCGGCGTTCGTGGCTGCTGCTGCGGCCGACAAGCTGTTTCGGGTGCAGTTGGGGCCTTATACCGATATCAAGGACGCGGAAGGCATGCGCACGAAGCTGGTTGCGGACGGATACAGCCCGATTCTGAAGAAGTAGCGGTGTGTGACGAGTGATTCAGCGAGCTTCGGGCAACCGCCGCAGCATAATCTCCTTCACCCGCCCCACAGTGATTCCGTGGTGGTACTCCTGCGACAAAGGATGATCGGTCTCCTCGAGTTCGAAGTGCGGACGAGATCCCGGTTTTTGAATGTGTGCATACATCTTCAGACTGAGTGTTTCAGGATATTCAGCCACGTGTGAGCTCAACCATGAGAACATGGGTGGGAGTTCAACACGTTTCGGATCGTCATCCATTCGGAAAAGAGTCTCGAAATTCTGCCGGCTCAGCGAGCCCCACACGCCCCAGCGAAGATGCTCCCCTGTCCCTACGATTGGGAGCTCAATCAAGCCGCGAACGAAGAAATATTCGCCATCAATCGCACAAAAGTCGGTCGTGAGAAAGGTTTTGGCAAGGCCTTCGTTTGGGGAGGTAGAGTAATCCACCTGATCGTTGTTATTCTTCCAGTAGTACGGAGAACTGTATCCGAAATCAAGACAAGGGCCTGAGTGCCATTCTTCGCAACTTCCGCACTTCCAACGAAGGGCCGCCAAATCCCCCAAGGTGATCGAAGTTTTGGTGTTCCTAATTCGCGATCGCTCGTAGCATCGAGCGCACACTAACGAGACCTTCAGTAGCTTCTCGGATTCTTCCGTCCATCCGCCATGGGCGACCCGTATAATTTCGCAGTCATCGCACCAGGCGTCCGGAAATTGCTTGTTCTCGGCCGGGATGTCCCGGTTGAAACCTAATCCTACCGCATCACCCACCAAGTGACTGCAAACAAACGCCTGCTCCTGTGGGCCGTGAATCGAACACTCAGTCTTATCAAGCATACCTTGTCTATCGTATCTGGACTCGCTATCTCCGCATAGATTGACATCGATCAATTTTCAGGATATTGGTAATTCCGCCATGTCTACCGACGCTTCGCTTGACCGCACGCTTCACGCTATTGCCGATCCCACCCGCCGCCGCATTCTAATCGCGCTGAAGGAAGGCGCTGTCGCCGCGAAGGCCGCCGCTCCCAAGAACGGGCCGACGGCTTGCCTTTGCGGGGGCGAGATCGAGCAACGCATTCACCTGTCGCAGCCGACAATTTCGCATCACATGGCGATCTTGACCAAGGCTGGATTGGTGGATGCGACGAAGCGAGGGCAGTGGCGCTGGTACCGGCGGAACGAGAAAGCCATCCGGCAGATGGTCAAGACACTCCGCGGCAAACTCTGAGAACGGAACACCGGGGCCGAAGCCCGTAGAGCTTTGGCCGTACGCGGCCCAAAGGGTCGCTCTTCCACGTTGCTGTTAGGCAGAAGTCGCTGTTTCCTTGTTGGGCTATGGCGTACCGAGCGCCCATTTCTCGAGATCCCCGGTAGAACGGAGCAGCGCCAACTGGCTGCGCTCAAGTTCAAACGCGACATCCTGCAGGGCCATGAAACGTTCGCTGAGCTGGGTGCGGGCGTCGTCGAGGTCGTGAAGATTGTTGGTGCCGGCATCGATGCGGGTCTGGACGGCGGCCAGATTCTTTTCGGCAATCTCATATTCCAGCTGGGCCACGTCGCGCGCCGCCTGCATTTGTGCGACGGAACGCTCGAGGCGCAGGGTTTCTTCCGACACCTGGTTCTTGGCGACCTCGGCTTGCTTCCGGGCTTTGAGCGCATCGGCGTCGGCAGCCTGGGCGCGGGAGCGCTGAGAGGCATTAAAAATGGGCACGCGAATGCTTACGCCGACGGTGGCATTGTTCTGCTGGAAGACATTGGTCACGCACAAGAATTCGCCGAGACTGGTCGTGCATGGCTTTGAGGGAATGTAATAGTTTTGAAAGTTATTGAACTTCGAGAGCAAAGCATACTGGGCGGCGAAATCGACGCTCGGCCACAAGGCGCGATGCTCGGCCTCAGCCCGCAGATATTGCGCGCGGGCGTGCTCGACCGCGGCTTGCACCGAAGGGCTGGAATCCGAAGCTTCTTTAATTACGTCCTCGGTCGCAGGTGGCGCAGGGGCCGTTGGGATGGAGCCAGAGTCGGTCTGAATGTCGGCGGCGGCAAGGCCTGTCAGCTTTGAGAGGTGTTCGCGTAAAACGTCAGCCGCGCCCTGTGCTTCGACGATGCGCTGGTGAACACGAGCGGCGGAAAGCCGGGCCTTGGTTTCATCCAGATCGGAATCGACTCCCTCTTTCACGCGTTGTCCAACTGCCTGCACAAATTTAGTCGCGTCGCTTTGAACCTGCTGGAGCTTGTCCAGTCGCTCCTCCCACTTGGCGAGTTCCTCATAACTCTGAACAACATCCTGAATGATCTGGTTGCGCTGATCCTTGGTTTTCAATGACGCAACGGCGGAATCGGCCCTGGCCGCGCGAATGGAGTCCCGCAGCGATGGATTCAGCAGCGCCGATTGCGTGTTGATGTTGAAGAGAGACGGGGCGGAACCTTCCAGAGCGAGCGGAAAGCCATAGGAATATCCAAGCCCGGCGCCGGTCGAGAGCTGGGGAATGTAACTGTTGTGAAGTTCACGATAGGCAGCAGCAGCGTGCTGTTCGTCGGCTGCCGTGACCCCAAGGACGCTTGCGTGCGAGAGCGCAAGTTCGACCACGCGCCGGAGTGGGACGGGTTCGGCCAGCAGAGATCCAGGCAAAACAGTCAGTGCAAGGCTCCACGTCAGAATGAACTCACAGCGCCTCGAGATTTTCATCGCGTCCCTTTCCAGGCTAGAGAAATGGTTCACTGAGCCGTTGGATGCAAGGCAAATTTTAAATGTCGGATCGCAAGGCCACTCACTTTTCTGCTGATGGGAGAGCCACAGCCGTCAATCCGAGAAAGTTTCGAAAACGTGCGGGGTTTTCAGTGCGCCAGTCTTTGCAGGTCCTGTTGAGCCCGCGTGTAATTGTGATATAGGGCAAGGGCGGCGCGGAACTCGTCGGCGGCGCCGCGAAGGTCGCCTTGCTTCTCCAGGAATTGGCCGAGAAGATCGTGGGCTTTGAAAGCTGGGCCTTCCTCCACGGGCGAAGCCAGATAGCGTCGAAGCAGTCGCACGCCAAGACCGGGATCGCGGCCCGTACGCTGCAAGATGCGGGCCCCGTCGAGCAATGAATCGGCGCGATCCAGCGGACTGGATTCCAGCTTACGCAGGGCCTGCTCCATTTCGTCGAGGCGATTGGTATGGCTGAGAAAGCTGGCGAGATCGAACCATCCGCGGGCTCCGGAATGCGAAGTCGCAACCTCGGCGCGATATTCGCGCTCGGCCGCAGCCATGTCTTTTCCCTTTGAAGCGATGCGGCCGAGCACCCAGTGCGCCATGCCGGGGTTCAAAGGCATGAGGGCGTCGGCCTGTTGGAGAGCTTTGTCTCTGCCGCCGCCAACAATGGAAGGCG
>Ga0070731_10005505_pt1 | contig 10415 bp, 10 predicted proteins | sample Coa_R1_2_FD_66448 | JGI IMG/M metagenome (GOLD analysis project Ga0070731, IMG submission 66448) | Surface soil microbial communities from Centralia Pennsylvania, which are recovering from an underground coalmine fire - Coalmine... | ecosystem: Environmental > Terrestrial > Soil > Unclassified ... | reverse complement strand
ACCATGCCGATGATCCCGTGCCCGAACGGAAGCAGCGTGTCCATGAAGTCCTCGGGCCATTCGCCCTCGGCGACCAGGGGCACGAGGACGCGCTCGTCGAGGTTCGTCTCGGCGATCAGGATCGACGTGACCGGGATCAGCCCCTGGACGGTCTTGACGAGCCGCTCGAGGACCTCGTCGACGTCGTCGCGCGACAGCAGGTCGCGGTAGACGTCCGCGAGCTGTCGGTACGAGGCGACGACGGCGCTCTCGTGTGCCGGTTCCGCTGGCTCCTGGGGCATGCCGCTCACCGAAGCATCGACTTCGCCGAAAGGCCGCGAATCCCCTGTTTGGGGGGTGCCGGGCGAATGTCCGCCTCAACCAGACGAAGGTAGGTCGCGGCCCGCCCGCAGGTGGGGCGCGGCGCGTCAAACCGCCACTAGCCTGGGATGGGTGGTCTTCGAGTAGATTCGGCGACCTGCGGCAGCGCGGCCGGATATGAGCCTTGATCGTCTCCGCTGGGCGGGCGCGTCGGTCGTGGTCGCCGCTCTCATCGTGGGCGCGTCCGTGGGCGCGGCTTGCTGGGCCGTCGAGGCCGCGGTCGACAGCAGCCAGCGCAGTGCGCGCCTGAACGACGTCCGCGACACGCTGCGCCGCGCACGCACGCTGCTCTCCGACCGTCAGCAGGCCGCCGCGGGCGCCGCGGCGAGCTTCGCCTCCTCGCCGGTCGTCCAGAACGCCTTCGCGAGCCGGGACGCGAACACCCTGGCGCGAATCGTCCGCCGCCGGCCTGCGCTCGGCTTCGTGCTCTGGGACGGCCGGACGCTCGGACGGCAGGAGGTCGCGGGGCTGGGGGAGAGCGTGGCCGTTTACGCGCGCGGGTCGCTGGCGGGTCGGGTCGTCGTCGACGCCGCGCCGAATACGGCGCTCCTCGAGCGCGCCCGAGGGCCATCACCGGCGACGCGGCTCGCGTTCACGATCTCGGGTCACGCGGTGCTGGCGTCTCCGGCTGCACCGGGGAAGTCGATCGCCGCGCTGCTGCAGGGGACCGTCAACGATTCCGTGCTGCTGAACAGCACGGGCGCGCAGGCGCAGCTCGTGGGTTTCCGGGCGCGGCCGTCTTTCCCGGTCGGCTGGCTGTGGCCGGTGCTGCTCGGGATCGCGGCGGCAGTCTTCTCGTTCCGCGTCTTCGAGCGGCGTGAGACGCGCAGGCGGGCGGAGCCGCCGCCGAACACGGTGCGGGACGCCGTCGCGCTCGTGGGCGAGACGCTGGCGGCGACGCACAACCCGGATGCACTGCTGCCGGTGATCCTGCAGGCCGCCGTCGAGGCGACGAACGCCGCAGGCGGGAGGATCACGGTCGGCAGCGAGATCGTCGTCTCGCGCGGCGCCGTCGACGGCTCGTCGAGCGAACCGCTGGATGTCCAGCTCGAGGTGCCCGAAGGACCGCCGGCGACGATGACGTTGTACCCGCAGCCGTCCGGGTTCAGTGCCGACGCTCGGGACGCTGCGGCGTGGATCGCCGCGCAGGCGGTGATCGCGCTCGAGAACGCCCGCCTGCACGGCCTCGTGCAGAGGCAGGCCGTTACGGACGAGCTCACCGGGCTCGCGAATCGCCGAAGATTCCTGACGCAGCTCGACGTCGAGGTCACGCGTTCCCGGCGCAGCCGGTCGCCGCTCGGAATCGTCCTGGCCGACCTCGACGACTTCAAGCGCATCAACGACACCTTCGGCCACGAGGTCGGCGACGGTGCGCTGCGCGGGTTCGCGGACATCCTGCGCGCGACCGTTCGCGACGTCGACCTGCCGGTGCGCCTCGGTGGCGAGGAGTTCGCCGTGCTGCTGCCCGACACGAACCTCACGGGCGCCGTGCAGCTGGCCGAGCGCGTGCGGCAGGCGCTCGAAGCCGCGTCGATCGACGGGCCGCGCGGCCCGTTCAGTCTGACGGCGAGCTTCGGCGTGTCGTGCTTCCCGGTCGCGGCCGCCGCGGACGAGCTCCTGGCCGACGCCGACCGCAGGCTCTACGAGGCGAAGAGGCTCGGCAAGAACCGTGTCGTCGCCTCGGAGGCACACGGGTCCAACTCGGCCGTCCGGTAGCGCTGGAATCATGGCGCGGTGCGTCCGCTGCGGTTCGCGGTCTTCCTCGCAGTCCTGACCGCCCTCCTGATCGGGCTCGGAAAGCTCTGGCTGCGCTCGCTCGACCGCCGCGACGCGGTCGCGGTCGACCGCGGGCCGAGCCCGATCGACGGGGTCGGCATCGCGATCGCGGGCACGACGGGCTCTCCGCCGCACGGGCACCGCCGGCACGCACGGCCGCAGATCCACGTTCGCCACGTGCGCAAGCCGGTCGTGGCGGTCGCGGTCGCGAGCCCGCCGGCGACGGCGCAGGTCGCCGCGCCGGTCGTACCGACAGTGGTGCCCGTCTCGCAGCCTGCGCCTCAGCCGATCGCCAGGCCGAAGCCCACGCCGGCGCCGCGGCCGAGGCCGACCGCGAAGCCGAAACCGGCCCCGAAGCCGAAGCCGAAGCCGAAGCCCAAGCCGACGCCGGCACCTGCGCCGGCCCCGACTCCGCCGCCGGCGAGCCCCACCGCGATCGTGACCCCTGTCTCCGGCCCGACGCAGACTCCGAATCCACCGCAGCCCCCGGCCCCGCAGCCGCCGCCGGAGCCGGGCCCGCCTCCGCCGCCGCCTCCGCCCGAGAACAACCCGCCGCCGCCTCCGGCGCCGGAGCAGTCGGGCTCGGACGACGACCGGCCCGGCAACGGCTACGGCGACAAGAACCACAATCACACCGGGCCGCCCGGCCAGGACGGGTCCGACCACGGGCACGGCGGCGACTCCGGCCACGGCAACGGGCACGGCGGGCACGGTGGCCACGGCTGAGCCGCGCGCGTTCGCTCGTCTCAGGAGCCTGTTCCGCAGGCCGGCGGTCGGGGGCGTCGAGATCCTCAACGGACGCCTCCGGCGTGAGCTCGAGCGCAACACCAAGCCGGACGAGGCCGTCCGTTTCTGCCTCCGTGGCGATCTCGGCCACGCGCTCGTCTGCCTCGACGACCGCCTGTTGATCCTGAAGGGCGGCTTTCACGCCGGAACGACCTTCGGCGCGATGGCCGCGACGATCTTCTACCAGGACGTCACCGGGATCCAGCTCCGCATGCACCTCGTGTCGGGGTGGATCGAGATCTCGTCGCCGAGCTTCCAGGGCCGCGAGCGGAAGCACACGCGCCAGCCCCGCTCGAGCGACCGTGACGTGTACAAGCTGCCGAACTGCGTGCCGATCAGCCGTCGCCATGTCGACGCGTTTCGGGCGCCGCTCACGGAGCTGCGCCGGCTCGTGGCCGAGGCGAAGCTTCAGCCGGTCGCGGGCGGCGTCGTCGCAGAGCTGGAGCGGCTCGCCGAGCTTCGGCGTCACGGTCTTCTGAACGAGCGCGAGTTCCTCGCGGCGAAGTCGCGCGTGCTCGAACCGGCGCCTGCTCGGCGCACGGCCTGAGCCGGCTGCGGCAGGACCGACCTACCCCCACGTATAGTCCGCCCTACCCTTGCCGTGAGGGGGGTCCGGGATCAGACTTGGACTTCCGGCTGGGCCTGAGCGGGACTGGGAAAGGCGGTTGCAGTTGTCGACAACCGAAACACGACGGCTTTCCGGGAAGCGTCGGCCGCCGGAACGGGCGCGTGTCGTCCCCAGGCTGCCTGTCCTGCCGGCCGGCGAGGACCTGCTCGTCGTGCTGGATCAGGCCGCCCGGGACGCGGTCACCGCGGCGCTCGCCGGCCCCGTGGCGCTCGCCGAGATCCGAGGCGCGCTCGTCGACGGCCCGATCGTGCGGGGCGCCGATCCGCAGCGCGTCATGGGTCAGGTGCTCGATCGCGCGCTCGCCGACGTCCGCCTCGCCGAGCTGCCGCCGGCGACCGCGCTCCAGGTTCAGACGCTCCTCGTCGCCGGGGCGGTCGGCAGTGACGACGTGTCGATCTGGGTCGCGGCCGAACCGGACTCCGGCCTGACGTGTGCCGCCCGGACGGCGCCCGAGCGATCCGCGCGGCGCGCGGAGACCGCCGCGAAGCTCGCGGTCGAATCCGGCGTCGCCTCGACGGTGGGGAGCCGCTCGCCGTTCCTGGCGGTCCCGATCTCCTGGCTCGGTCTCGCTCACGCGGCGCTCGTGATCCGGCTTGCGACCGCGCAGCAGCGCGACGACGGCCAGCGGCTCGGTTCGTCTGCGGGGCCGAGGCTCGCAATCGTGCTCGAACGGGGCCGCCTGCTCGAACGCTCGGAGCAGCGCGAGCGCGCGCTCGTGGAGGCCGCCGAGAAGCGCCTCGTGCGCACGGGCTACGACTTGCACGACGGTCCGCTGCAGGACGTCGTCGGTCTCGCGGAGGAGCTGCGGCTGCTCGCCGCCGACCTCGAGCCGCTCGTGCGGAGGCCGTCGCGCGCGTCGGTTCGGCAGGGCCTCGACAGCGTGCGCGAGCAGGTGTGCAGGCTCGGCGACGACCTGCGGGACGTCGCGCAGTCGCTGGAGACATCGGCCGCATCGCGGCAGCCGCTCGAGCAGCTCTTCGGCCGGGCAGCCGCATCGTTGACGCGGCGCACGGAGATCGGCTGCAGTCTCGACGTGCGCGGAGATCTCGCCGGGCTCACCGATTCGCAGCGGATCACGCTCTACCGCGTGGTGCAGGAGGCGCTGGCGAACGTCGTCGAGCACAGCGGCGCGTCCAGCGTCGCGATTCGGCTCGCCGGCACCGGCCGCGCGGTCACGTTGACGATCTCGGACGACGGCCACGGCTTCGATCCGTCGCTGCGTCTCGATGCCGCGGTCGGCCACGGCCGGCTCGGGCTCGTCGGGATGTCGGAGCGGGTGCGGCTGCTCGGCGGCCTCTTCCGGCTGACGAGCGCTCCCGGTCGCGGCACGACGGTGCGCGTCGTGCTCACCCGCTGGGCGCCGACCGCCGAAGACGGCGGCAGCCCCGGCTACTTCTCGTAGATCGGGTTGTCGATGATGCCGTGCTGGTACGCCAGCCGTACGGCCTCGGTCCGGTTCGCCGCGTTGAGCTTGCGGTAGATGTTCGTCAGGTGGAACTTCACCGTCTGCTCGGCGACGTAGAGCTCCTTGCCGATTGCCTGATTCGAGAGGCCGCGCGCGAGAGCCTTGAGGATCTCGATCTCGCGGGTGGTGAGCCCGAGCTCGCCGGCCGCGGTCGGCTGCCCCTGTGGCGGCAACCCGACGGCATGGAAGACGTTGCCGGCCATCGCCTGCCGTAGCGTCGCCGGCAGGTCAGGCGGGTTGACGCTCTTGATGATGTACGCGCTCGCGCCACGTGTCAGCGCCGTCTGGATCACGGACTGATCCGTCGTCGCCGACAGGATCACGACCTTCACGTCCGGGTTCTCGTGCTTGATCTGCTCGAGGGCGGTGAGCCCGTCGAGACCGGGCATACGCAGGTCGAGCAAGACGAGGTCGGGATTGCTGCGGCGGACGAGCGGCAGCACCTGGGTGCCCGAGCTTGCCTCGCCGACGACCTCGAAGTCCTCGGCATCGGAGAGGGCACGCCTGATTCCCTCGACGATCAGGCGATGGTCATCGGCGATCACGACACGCACGGCTTCACCTATCGTCGCAGGTGGCCAGCGCCTTGAGAACCTTCGGCCGCCGCTCGTTCGGCCGCCAGCGCCTGACGGCCGCCGTGACCGTGGTCGGGCCGCCGGGCCGCGTGGAGAAGGAGAGCGTCCCATCGAGCAGCTCGAGCCGCTCCTGCATGCCGGCGAGCCCGAGGCGCGCCCGGCCGTCGGCATGGTGCGGCAGGGACGCCGGGTCGCAGCCCTTGCCGTTGTCGCGCACGCGGAGGTAGATGACGTCGTCGTCCTCGAGCAGCTCCACGCGGACTTCGGTCGCCTCGGCATGCCGGGCGACGTTGGCCAACGCCTCGCGCAGCACCCGCTGCAGGGCAATCTTCTGAGAATCGGTCGCGGGCTCGACGTCACCGGCAACCTCCATCTCGACGCGCGCGCCGTTCCACTGTCCGAAACGGGCGATCTCGTCACGGACGAGCTCCTCGAGCGGGCTCTCGTCGCCCTCGCCCGCGTTGGTGACGACCGAGCGCAGCGCGCGCTCGACCTCTCCGAGCTGTCGCTTGACGGCGTCGAGCTGGCGCAGGGCGGAGGTCGTGTCCGCGGGCAGCGCCTCGACCTCGCGCTGCAGGAGACCGAGCGCGAATCCGGCGGCGACCAGGTCTTGCATCGGGCCGTCGTGGAGGTCGAGCCGGAGCCGGATCAGCCGACGGTTGGTCGCGTCGGGCAGTGCCCGAGCGTCGTGTGTCGCACGCTGACGCGCCCTCTGTGCCATCTCGGTCAAGCCGCAGTCCTCTCCTGGAGGTCGTCCGCCCTACCTGCGCCTCATGGTCTTCGGCGTTCGCAGAATGGGCAACCCTCGAAGGGGTGATTGCCGGAAGAGATGCGGGAGCCGGGGGCGTTCGCCGCTTGCGGGGCGAGAGGCAACCTGCGGCTCGCCGCCTTACCCCGGAACGCGCGCCCGGCTCCTGCTCGGGGAAGTGTCGGGGAGGCGTACGCGACGCGCCCCGGCGTTCCGCATAGCTTCTCCCAGACGTTGGTGTAGACGGCAGACGGGGCGCGGGAGGAGCTTCGCCGCATCCCCCGAAAGGGGGAGGCCGTGGCCGTCGCCGTCAACATCGAGCTCGACCGGGGCGACGACCTTCCAGTCGCTGCCGCCAGGCGTGTCGTGGCCACCCGCACGGGCCGGACCGGCTACCCCGACGAGCACGCTGTGGGTGTCGCGGAGTGCGCGCGGCGGATCGCCGACCAGCTTCGTCTCAGGCCCGATCTTCGCCGTACCGTCATCGAGGGCGCACTGCTCCACGATGTCGGCAAGCTCGCCGTCGACGCGGCGATCCTCACGAAGCCCGGGCCTTTGACGCCCGACGAACGGCGTCAGGTGAACACGCACCCTGCCGAAGGCGAGCGGCTCGTCCGCGGCGCCGTCGACGAGCGGGTCGGCGACGTCGTCCGGGCGCACCACGAGCGGTGGGACGGCGGAGGGTACCCGCGGGGCCTGAGCGCACACGGGATCCCGTTCGCCGCGCGGGTCGTCGCGGTTGCCGACGCATTCCTCGCGATGCTCGAGCAGCGGCCGTACCGGAGCGCGATGTCGCGCCAGGCCGCCCTGGACGAGCTGAGGACCTGCTCGGGATCGCAGTTCGACCCGGTGTGCGTCGAGGCGCTCGCCACGATCGTCGAAGCAGCCTCGCGCTAGCCGGTCCGGTATGGAAGGGTGTGCCGGTGCGGGCGACCGCCGGCATCGTCGTCCTGTCCGTGCTCGTGGCGGCCGGCTGCGGCGGCCGGGCCGGGCACGCACTGCGCTCGGAGCGATCGACACAAGTTGCGCACAGTGCCGGCGTCGGCCGCGTCGCGACCCCTGTCGCGTTGCGAAGCTGCCGGGTCGGGACGCAGAAAATCGGCTCGCTGCGGCTCGCCTACGGAGCGGCCGCTCGCCGGCCGCTCGCGGTCCACGCGCTGCCGAGGGCGGGCAAGGTCGTTCGGCGCTTCGGGCGTCTCGACCTGAACGGCTTTCCGGTCGTCTTCGGCGTGACGGCCGAGCGGCGGGGGGCCTCGTGCGCCGCCCAGTGGTATCGCGTGCAGCTCCCCACCCTGCCGAACGGAAGCCGCGGGTGGGTCCGGGCCGCCGACGTTCGGCTGTTCACCGTTCGCTCCCGGATCGTCGTCGACCTCGGCGCGAGGACGCTCGCCCTCTACCGCAACGGACGGTCGGTGCTCCGCGCCCGGGTCGCCGTCGGGGCGCCCTCGACACCGACGCCGGTCGGCCGCTACTACGTCAACGAGCGTTTCCTGCTCTCGAGCCCGAACGGTCCCTTCGGGGTGGCCGCGCTGGGCATCTCGGCCCACTCCGACGTGCTCCGCGACTGGGTCCAGAACGGCCCGATCGCCCTGCACGGCACCGACGAGCCCGCGCTGATCGGCGAGGCCGCCTCGCACGGGTGCGTCCGCCTGTCGAATTCGGCCATGAAACGGCTGTTCAGGCTGGCGCCCGCCGGGACGCCGGTCGTCATCCGCTCGTAGCGAGAACCCCCACCCTCGGTATAGGTGAAACCTCCCCCCTCAGCGGGCATCCTGACGGGGGAACTGAGTAGGATCACGTCCGGACGGCAGTGGCCGGCCCCTGGAACGTGACCATCAAAGTCTTCGCAGCCTAGGAGAGACACATGAAGAAGCTGATTCTGCTCGTTGGTGGCCTCCTCCTGATTCCCGCGACAGCGGTGTGGGCGGCGGGCGGGTCGCTGACGTCCGGGTACAGCGGCAGCGGCGGGGCCGAGCAGGGACTCGTGCAGAAGTCGAACGGCACGCTGCCGTTCACGGGCTTCAGCCTGACGGCAGTCGTGGTCGCCGGGATTCTGCTCGTTGCGATCGGGCTGCTGATGCGGCGTGCCCGGGCGACGAACTGAGCCGGGCTCAGGCCGAACTCATAGCGACGGGGGCTCGAAGGCGCGGCGGCGCGCGGTCCAGTATGCGGTCCGAAACTCATACGAACGGCTAGAGAAGTCTTGCGGTTTGGACGAGGCGGGATACCCGACGTGAGCAACATGCTTGGGCTGGAGATGGCGCGTTCAGTTCTTGCTGTGTCGGGAAGGGTCAGTCGGTGACCACCGTCGAGGCGACCGATGTCACCCTCGACCTCCAGGCCGCGGCCGCCGAGCAGGTCGGCCGTCGGGTCGGAGCCGGGAACCTCTGGCGCCGTCTGCTCCATGACGGACGCGTCCGCGCCTTCGTGATCGCAGCGGCGTCCGTCTTCACGGCCGCCGCGTTCGCGCGCTCGCTGCGCGTGGCCGAGCTGACCGCGCTCGTCTCGAGCGTCGCGTGGATCCTCGCCGTCCATCTCGCCGACCGCTCGCTGCGCACGGTTCGCGCCGTCGCCGGCGCGGGCGGCATGGCAGCGTTCAGCGCGCTCGGCGGCGGCGCGATCGCCGCGGGCGTCAGCTTCTGGCTCGGGAACAGGGTCGCCGGGCGCACCGAGGTCCTGACGATGGTCGGTGTCGTGTTCGTGATCGTTCTCGCGTCGGAGCTTGCGCGTGTCCGCGTCGGGATCCTTCGGCCGCGGGTGCTACTCGTCGGCGGCGGGTCGCGCGTCCACGACGTCGTCGATTTGCTCCGGGAGGACCGCGTCAAGCGCTTCACGGTCGCCGGGATCGTCGACGACGAGCCGGAAGGCGCCGGCGAGAACGGCGTCGCGTGGCTCGGCCCGGTGAACCGGCTCGACATGACGATGGAGGAGCAGAAGCCCGACATCGTCGTCGTCGCCGCGGAGCGCGGGCGTCCGGAGGTCTTCACCCATCTCGCGAGCGTCGCCGAGCTTCGGTTCCACGTCGTCGGGCTGCCGGAGTTCTACGAGCACGCGTTCGGCCGCGTGCCGGTCCGGAATGTCACCGACGCGTGGTTCATGAGCATCCTGCACCTGTATCAGCGGTCCTACGCGCGCATCGCGAAGCGCACGTTCGATGTCGCCGTCGCCGCGGTCGGCCTGCTGCTGACCGCGCCGCTGTTCCCGCTGATCGCGCTGCTCGTGTCGACGACGCGCGGGCCGGTCTTCTACCGGCAGACGCGGCTCGGCGAGCACGGCCGGCCGTTCCGGATCCTGAAGTTCCGGACCATGGCAGTCGACGCCGAGAGCGACGGGGCGGTCTGGGCGCAGGAGTGCGACCCGCGCGTCACCGGCGTCGGTCTCGTGCTCCGCAAGACGCGTCTCGACGAGATCCCGCAGCTGCTCAACGTGCTCTGGGGCGACATGTCGATCGTCGGGCCGCGCCCGGAGCGCCCGGAGTTCCACGCGATGCTCGAGGAGCAGGTCCCGTTCTGGTCGCGCCGCCACTTGCTCCGGCCCGGCATCACGGGCTGGGCGCAGCTTCGGTCGACGTACGCGTCGGACACGGAGATGACCGAGCAGAAGCTCGCGTACGACCTGTGGTACCTGCGGCATCAGAGCGTCGTCGTAGATTTCCTGATCTGCGTTCGCACGCTCCCGCTGCTGCTGCTCGCCGCCGGCAGATGACCGCCGCTCAACGCGCGTCCTCGCCGCGTGGGCGGGCGCGGTGCATCGCGCCGTGATCTCGTTTCGCCGGCGCGGGCACGACGAGCCCCGCCCCCTGACGGCCTTGGCACCGCGCGACCCGGAGCAGCCGCGGCGGTTCGTGCTCGATCTGCTGCTGGTCGGGCTGGTCGTCCTGGCGGTGCTGGGGACCTGGTCGGCGACGGACGGCGGGTTCGCCGAGGTCGTGTGGTATCCGAGCGCCGTCCTGCTGCTCGTCCTGTTCGCCGTGCTCGAGTGGTCGGTGCCGGCACGCCGCCTCGACGGATGGACCGCGAGCGCGCTGGCCGGATTGGCGGGACTGACGGTCTGGTCGTTCCTTTCGATCTCCTGGGC
>Ga0070731_10005504_pt1 | contig 10415 bp, 10 predicted proteins | sample Coa_R1_2_FD_66448 | JGI IMG/M metagenome (GOLD analysis project Ga0070731, IMG submission 66448) | Surface soil microbial communities from Centralia Pennsylvania, which are recovering from an underground coalmine fire - Coalmine... | ecosystem: Environmental > Terrestrial > Soil > Unclassified ... | reverse complement strand
CAATTGCAGGACAGCGAGGCAGGGCGCGAATTGCGCAAGAAGGTCGAAGGCCTGCTCGCCGGTGCCCTGCAGTCGTCGCGGCCGACGCATACCATCTAGAGCCTTCGCGCCCCGCGCGGGGCGAGGAGGGGACAGTGTTCTGGAACAGGCAGGTCGACAACGCCATTTCGCGGCTGAAGCGCGATGTCCAGGCGCCGGTCCGCGTCGTGCTCTGGGACGGCCGGGAGGTCGCGCTCCATGACGAACCCAGGGTCACCATCCGCCTGAACGATGCGAGCACCGCGGCGGCGCTCAGGAAGCCGTCGCTCATGGCGCTCGCGCAAGCTTATATCGACGGCGGAGCCGACATCGAAGGCGACGTCCGCGACGCGATCGAGAGCGCCGAGGCCATCTCGAGGGCCATGGGCGCGAAGGCAGGGCGGGAGCCCTCCAACGGCCGGCACTCGCGCAGGGAGGACCGGGACGCCATCCGGCACCACTACGACGTATCCAACGAGTTCTATTCGCTCTGGCTCGATCCGCGCATGGTGTATTCGTGCGCATATTTCCAGTCGCCCTCGGACACGCTCGAGCAGGCGCAGGAGCAGAAGCTCGACCACATTTGCCGCAAGCTGCGCCTTGCGCGCGGGGAGCGTTTCCTCGACATCGGCTGTGGCTGGGGCGCGCTCGTGATCCACGCGGCGCGGCACTTTGACGTCGACGCCACCGGCATCACGCTTTCCGAGCAGCAGTACGAGCTCGCCACGCAGCGCATTCGCGAGGCGGGCTTGCGCGACCGCTGCCGCGTCGAGCTGCTGGACTACCGCGACCTCCCGGGCGAAGCCACGTTCGACAAGGTGGCGAGCGTGGGGATGTTCGAGCACGTGGGCCTCGCGAACCTCCCCGTCTACTTCGGCACGGTGAAACGCGTTTTGCGCGAGCGCGGCCTCTTCCTCAACCATGGCATCACCTCTTCGGACGTGGACAATCGCGAGGTCGGAATGGGGGCCGGCGACTTCATCGACCGCTACGTGTTTCCGAAGGGCGAGCTGCCTCACCTGCATCGGGCGATCCACGACATGAGCGCGCAGCACCTCGAGGTGCACGACGTGGAGTCGCTGCGGCCCCACTACGCGAAGACGCTCGGGATCTGGAGCGCGGCCTTCGAGCGGAACCTGGAGCAGGCGGCGCGGTTGTCGAGCGAACGCACGGCGCGAATCTGGCGCCTCTATCTGGCCGGTTGCGCCCGAGCGTTCGAGCAGGGCTGGATCTCGATCTACCAGGTCCTCGCCACGCGGCGCGCGGAACCCGGGCTCACGGGACTGCCGCTCACACGGGAGTGGATGTACCCGCGATAGTAAAATCGCGGAATGCTGGTCGATTCCCACTGCCACCTCGATTTCCCGGAGCTGCGCGCCGACCTCGCGGGCGTCATGTCGCGCATGGGCGATAACGGCGTCACGCACGCGCTCACAATCAGCACCACGCTCGAGACCTTTCCCGCGGTGCGCGAGGTCGCGCGATCGCAATCGAACCTGTGGTGCACGGCGGGAGTGCATCCCGACGAGCGCCGCGACGGGCGCGAGGCCACGCTGGACGAGCTGCTCGCGATGGCGAGCGACGAGAAAGTCGTCGGCATCGGCGAGACGGGCCTCGACTACTACCGCGTCGAGGGCGACACGGAATGGCAGCGCGAGCGGTTCCGCACGCACATCCGCGCGGCGCGCCGCTGTAGCAAGCCCCTCGTGATCCACACCCGCGCCGCCGCGGAAGACACCCTTCGCATCATGAAGGAGGAGGGCGCGGAAGAGGTGGGCGGCGTGATGCATTGCTTCACGGAGACATGGGACGTCGCCCAGGCGGCCATGGCGCAGGGATTCTTCATCTCCTTCTCGGGGATCGTCACGTTCAAGAACGCCGTGGACCTGAAGGACGTGGCGAAGCGCGTTCCGCTCGACCGGATGCTCGTCGAGACCGACTCTCCCTACCTTGCGCCCGTGCCCCACCGTGGCAAGCCCAACCAGCCCGCCTTCGTGAAGCACGTCGCCGAGGAGGTCGCGAAGCTTCGCGGGATTCCGTTCGACGAGGTCGCGGCGGCGACCACGCGCAACTTCTTCGGGCTCTTTCGCCATGCGCGGGCGGCGTGAGCGCCTCCCGCGTCCTCCTGTATTGCCGCGCGGGTTTCGAGAAGGAATGCGCGCAGGAAATCACCGCGGCCGCCGGCGACATGGGAGTGGACGGATTCGTGAGGGCGCGACCCGACAGCGGCTTCGCGCTCTTCCAGGCGCACCAGGACGACATGGGCGCCGATCTCGCGAAGCACGTGGAGTTCCGCCGCCTCGTCTTCGCACGCCAGCTGATCCGCGCCGGTGAGCTGATCACGCTGCCCGAAGGCGACCGCGTGACGCCGATCGTGGCGAGCGCGCGGGGGCTGGGCAAGCGCTTCGCGGCCCTCCACGTCGAGATGCCGGATACCAACGACGGCAAGGCGCTCACCTCGCTCACGAAGCCGCTCATGCCGCACCTGGAGAAGGCGTTGCGAAATGCCGGCATCGTCTTCGACGATGCGGGCGCCGAGGACCGGCTCCATGTGTTCTTCATCGGCGGCCGCGCGTGCCACGTGGGTGTCGCATCCGTGGCGAACAGCTCCCCGTGGCCCATGGGAATCGCGCGATTGCGCATGCCCGCGGCAGCGCCCTCACGCTCCACCCTCAAGCTCGCCGAGGCGATCGGCGAGTTCCTCGACGAGAAGGAACGTGCGAAGCGCCTCGCGCCGGGCACTACCGCCATCGACCTCGGAGCCTCGCCGGGCGGGTGGACGTGGCAGCTCGTGCAGCGCGGCATGATGGTGACCGCGGTGGACAACGGGCCCATGGATGCGAAGCTCCTCGACAGCGGCCAGGTCAAGCACCGCCGCGAAGACGGATTCCACTACCAGCCCGCCGATCCGGTCGACTGGATGGTGTGCGACATGGTCGAGAGCCCGTCGCGCGTCGCGAAGCTCGTGGCGCGCTGGGTCGCGGAAGGGTGGTGCCGCGAGTCCATCTTCAACCTGAAGCTTCCCATGAAGAAGCGCTGGGAAGAGATGCTGCGTTGCCGGGAGATCATCGACGAGGCGCTGGGCGGCGGCGGATACTTCCTGCGCCTGAAGCACCTCTATCACGACCGCGAGGAGATCACGGGACATCTGGCGCGGCGCAAGCGCGAGCCGATACACTAGCCGCGTGCCTTCACGGATCGTCATCAGCGAGTTCATGGATGCGCCCGCGGTGGAAACGCTGCGCGCGCGCTTCGACGTGGACTACCGCCCGAAGCTCGTCGACGACGGAGGCGCGCTCGAAGAGGCGCTCGCCTGGGCGGATGCATGGATCGTGCGCAACCGGACGCAGGTCCGCGGGCGGCTGCTCGAGGCGGCGGCGAACCTGCGCGTCGTGGGCCGCCTGGGCGTCGGGCTCGACAACATCGATCTGTCCGCCTGCCAGGCGCGCCGCATCGAGGTGATCCCGGCCTCGGGTGCCAACGCCGAATCGGTGGCGGAGTACGTGGTGACCGCCGCCTTGATGCTCCTCCGCGGCGCCTACGGCTCGTCGCGGGCCGTCGAGGCGGGCACGTGGCCGCGCCAGATGCTCTCGCAGGGACGCGAAGCTTCCGGGAAGGTCATGGGACTTATCGGCGTCGGCAGCATCGGCCGCCTCACGGCGCGCAAGGCCCTCGCGATGGGCATGCGCGTGATCGCGCACGACCCGAACGTTCCGGCGACGGCGGAGCCCTGGCGCGAGCTGGGCACGCTGCCCTACGCGCTGGACGAGCTCCTGCGCGAAAGCGATGTCGTCTCGCTGCATGTTCCCCTGGTGCCCGGCACGCGCGGCCTGCTCAGCCGCGAAAAGCTCTGGCTCATGAAACGCGACGCGATCGTGATCAACACCGCGCGAGGCGGGATCGTCGACGAGGAGGCGCTCGCGGCGATGCTGCGCGAAGGCCGCCTCGGCGGCGCGGCGCTCGACGTGTTCGAGCATGAGCCGCTCGCTGCGGGCTCCCCACTGGTGGGCGCGCCGCGGCTGCTGCTCACGCCGCACATCGCCGGCGTCACGCAGGAAGCCAACGAGCGGGTGAGCGCGTTGATCGCCGAACGCGTCGCCGCCTTCCTTACTTGAGGACCTGGCGCAGGTTGCTGTAGTCGTCGGTCCACAATCCCCAGTCGGGTTGCGGCGCCACGGGCTCGGTCACCTCGACGATCGAGGGCTGCAGCAGGAATGCCTTGTTGCGCGTGAGGAGCACCCAGTCGCTTGTCGTGCCACCGGTCTCGCCGGAATCGAAGAGGTTCGCGAATTCGAGCCCCTGCGCCTGCGCGATCGCGAGCAGGACGGGCTTGAGGTCCAGGAAGCGGTTGGACACATGGAACGCGATCACGCCGCCGGGCTTCAGGTGGCGAAGGTATTCGGTGACGGCCTGCGTGGTGATGAGGTGCACCGGGATCGCATCGCCCGCGAACGCGTCCACCGCGAGCACGTCGTAGTCCTGCGGCGCCTCGCGCTCCATGCTGAGGCGCGCGTCGCCCAGGACGATCTCCGTCTTCGCCGGCGAGTCCGCCACGTAGGTGAACCACTTGTTGGCCACGCCCACCACGGCAGGATCGATGTCGTAGAAGCGGTACACATCGCCCGCATTGCCGTAGACCGCGAGCGATCCCGCCCCGAGGCCGATCACGCCGACGCGGATCGGCTTTCCCGAGAAGGACAGGAGCGTGCGGCCGATTCCGGAGCTCGCCTTGTAGTAAGTCGTGGCCGAGCGGCGATACTTGTCGGAGAGATACTGCTCGCCGTGCAGGATCGCCCCGTGAACGAGCGAGCGATAGCGCGTGTCGGGGTCCTGGTCGCGCGACTGGATCTCCTTCACCCTCACGACGCCGTAGTAGTTGCGCTCGACGTAGACCGTGTCCTCGTAGAAGTAACGCACGCGCCAGATGAGTGCCGAAGTGGTGAAGGCGAGCACCGCGAAAAGCAGGACGCGAAGCGGGATCCAGGCTCCCCAGCGCAGCCCCAGCGCGAGGGCCGCAGTGGCCACCAGGGCGATCTCGAGCTCCAGGTAGCCGGGCAGCACGACGGGCGCGATCACGCCCACCAGCACCCCGCCGATGACGCCGCCCAGCGACACCACGAGGTAGAAGAGCGTGAGGTGGCGCGGCCCCGGGCGCCGGCGCGCGAGCTCGCCGTGGCAGAACATGCAGACCACGAAGAGGCCCACCGTGAAGATAAAGATCTGCCAGCGCAGGTAGAACTGGAAATCCTTGTCGGCGAGGAACCAGGCCATCACGCAGAGCATCCAGGCGAGCAATCCCAGGAAGACCTCCCGGCGATACCAATGGCTGCCCTCGAAGCAGAGGATGAACGTGAGCAGGTAGACGGCGAGCGGCACGACCCAGAGCAGCGGGATCGCCGAGATGTTCTGCGTGAGGTGGTTCGAGACCGCGAGCAACGTGACCGACCCCATGGTGGACAGGGCGAGCCACAGGGCGATCTGCTTGCCGCGCGGCGCGGGTTCTTCCGCTGTTTGGGCAAGTTGCCCGCTTTCCACGGCGAGCAGGGGCAGGTTCCGGCTCCGCCACGCGAGAGCGGCGCAGCACGCCACGAAGAGGGTATATCCCACCGACCACCAGAAGGATTGGCGCGAGTTCGCGAGCCACGGCTCGAAGAGGAACGGGTAGCCGAGCAGCGCCAGCATCGAGGCGAAGTTCGACAGCGCGAAGAGCCTGTAGGGACTCGCGCCCGGAAATTCGCGCGCGAACCATGACTGGATGAGCGGGCTCGTCGAGGACAGCAGGAAATAGGGCAGGCCCACGGTCGCGAAGAGCAATCCCAGGATTCCCCACACGGGATTGTCTCCACCCGCAGGTTTCCACCAGGGATCCGGCGAGATGGGCAGGAACGCGAGGCTCAACAGGAGCAGTGCCACGTGGATCACGGCCTGCTTCGTTCCGTGGACGCGGCTCGCAAGCCCATGCGCGTAGGCATAGCCCAGCAGCAACACCAGCTGGAAGAACACCATGCAGAGCATCCACACGATCGCCGCTCCGCCGAACCACGGCAGGATCTGCTTGGCGAGCAGCGGTTGGACCAGGAACAGCAGGAACGCGCTGAGGAAGACCGTTACGGCGTGCAGGACCATCTAGATCAGCGCCAGAACTTCCTGGGCGTGGTTGGCCACGTCCGGCTTGTCGATCACGTGGGCGATCTTTCCCTTCTCGTCGATCACGAAGGTCACGCGATCGGCCATTCCCGCCGCGGACTTGATCTTCGAGATGATCCCACCGCCGCCGAGCGTGCCATAGGCGCGCCCCACGGTTCCGTCGGTGTCCGCGAGGAGCGGGAAGTTGAGGTTGTATTTCCGGGTGAAGGCCTGGTGCGATTGCTCGCCCTGCGTGGAAACGCCGAGGATCGCCGCACCCTTGGCCGCCAGCTCCGCGTTGCCGTCGCGCAGCGAGCACGCCTGCTTCGTGCACCCGGGCGTGTCATCCATCGGGTAGAAGTAGAGCACGAGCTTGCGCCCGCGATAGTCCTTGAGCGCGACGCGCTTTCCATCGGTCGTCGTGCCTTCGAAATCGGGCGCGGGATCTCCGGCCCTCAGGGGTGTCGCCATCGTCGCTCCTCCGAATGATCTTGCCGCGGCGGCCGATTCTTGTCGGCGAATGATACATTCTCCGGGGAGAATCGCCGGATTCCGCCAGGATGCGTCGAGAGCTTGGGCCCTGTCGCTTTCGACAAGCTGAAAGCTTTTCCGCCTCCGCGCGCAGGGAAAAACTCCTCTCGCCAGAGGGGCGCGCGCTCGATTCGAATGTTGCGCCAGAGACACTTTCCCGCGAAAAAAGGCGTTCTCCAGAGTGAAAACGGTTGACAAGCGATTTTGCCTTGCGCATTCTCTCGCTGTCGCGCCTGGAGAGGCGAGATGATCAAAACTCGATTACACCACCGGAATTACCGGAACCATCAGATTGGAGGACTCATCAATGGCAGCTAAGAAAGGCAAGAAGGCAGCGAAAAAACCGGCGGCGAAGAAGTCGCCCGCCCGCAAGCCGATGAAGAAGGCAGTGGCCAAGAAAGCCGTCAAGAAGGCCAAGCGCAAGCCGAACGCCGCTTTCATGAAGCCGATGCAGCCCAGCTCCACGCTCGCCGCGGTGGTGGGTAGCACCCCCATTCCTCGCACGGAAGTGACGAGCAAGCTCTGGGGATACATCAAGAAAAACAACCTGCAGGACAAAGTGAATCGCCGCATGATCAATGCAGACGACAAGCTGCGGGACGTCTTTGGCGGCAAGAAGCAGGTCTCGATGTTCGAGATGACCAAGCTGGTCGCCAAGCACCTCAAGTAGTCACCTGCCGGCATCGCCGGCATGCAGCCCTCGGGAAGGCCGGTCCAAGCGACCGGCCTTTTTTTTCATGCGATGATCGAACCGCGTCGCCATCCGGCTACAGGGGGATTCCATCGTGAAATTCGTCTCCACGGACGCCGCCCCGGTCGCGCGCGGGCACTATTCGCAGGCCGTCGTGCACGGCGGCATCGTCTACGTCGCGGGGCAGCTTCCGATCATCCCGGGCGAACCCGATCGGCGGCTCGCGACGTTCGAGGAGCAGGCGCGGCGCGTGATCGACAACGTGATCGCGATCCTCGAAGCGTCGGGCAGCGGCGCGAACCTCGTGCTCCGGTCGACCGTGTACATCGCCGACGTCTCCCATTGGCCCGCGTTCAACGCGATCTACGCGGAACGATTCGGTCCGCACAAGCCGGCGCGGACCGTCGTGCCGGTGGCCGCGCTTCACTACGGCTACCTGGTGGAGATGGACGCCATCGCGGCGGTGAGGGGCGCCGGGCCGGGTTAAACTCCGGGCTTCCCCTAGAAGGAAGCGCCGATGGCGACGATGGCGGAGAACCAGAACGTGGAGCGCATCTGGCTGAAGTCGTACCCGCCGGGCGTGCCGGCGGAAGCCGATATCGACGCCTACGCGAACATCGGCGAGGTCCTCAAGGCGACGTGCGGCAAGTTCGCGGACCATCCCGCGTTCACCTGCATGGGCGCGACACTCAAGTACTCGGACCTGGACCGCCTCTCGGCGCAGTTCGGCGCGTGGCTGCAGAACGAGGCGGGACTCACGCGCGAAGACCGCGTGGCGATCATGCTGCCCAACGTGTTGCAGTACCCGGTCGCGATCTTCGGGGTGTTGCGCGCGGGGATGGTCGTGGTCAACTTCAATCCGCTCTACACGCCCCGCGAAGTCGAGCACCAGCTGAACGATTCCGGCGCGACCGTCATCGTCGTGCTCGAGAATTTCGCCAAGACGGTGCAGAGCGTCCTTGCGAACACGAAAGTGCGCAAGGTGATCACCACGCAGTTGGGAGACATGCTGGGTTTTCCCAAGTCGCTCATCGTGAACTGGGTGGTGAAACACCAGAAGAAGCTGGTGCCGCCCTGGGACATTCCGGGATCGATCGCATTCAAGGAGACGCTGTCGGCCGGCGGACGGCACAAGCTCCAGGAGGCGAAGCTCGGCCACGGCGACATCGCGTTCCTCCAATACACGGGTGGAACCACGGGGGTCTCGAAGGGCGCAATGCTCACCCACGGCAACATCGTCTCGAACCTGCAACAGACGTCGGCCTGGATCGGACAGGCTTTCGAATACGGCCGGGAGATCGCGATCACAGCGCTCCCGATGTATCACATCTTCGCGCTCACCGGCTCCTGCCTCGTCAACATGAAACTCGGCGCGCACAACGTCCTCATCACGAACCCGCGCGACATGAAGGGATTCGTGAAGGAGCTCGGGAAATATCGCTTCACGTCGTTTTCGGGGGTGAACACGCTCTTCGCCGGCCTGCTCAACACGCCCGGCTTTTCCGACCTCGACTTCTCCGGACTGAAGCTTTCGCTCGGCGGAGGAATGGCGGTCCAGCGCGCGGTGGCCGAGCGGTGGAAGGAAGTCACCGGCGTGCCGCTCCTCGAAGCCTATGGCCTCACGGAGACCTCGCCCGGCGCGTGCATCAACCCCTTCGTGAAGGGATTCGAGTACAACGGCACCGCGGGACTGCCGATTCCCTCGACGATCGTCACGATCCGCGACGACGATTGCCGCATCCTGCCCCAGGGCGAGACGGGCGAGATCTGCATCGCCGGTCCCCAGGTCATGAAGGGCTACTGGAACCGCCCCGACGAGACGGCGAAGGTGATGACTCCCGATGGAGCCCTCCGCACGGGCGACATCGGCTTCATGAATCCCGAGGGCTACGTGAAGATCGTGGATCGCAAGAAGGACATGATCCTCGTCTCCGGATTCAAGGTCTTCCCCAACGAGGTCGAGGACGTGATCGCGATGATGCCCGGCGTGCGCGAGGTCTGCGCCGTCGCCGCGCCCGATCCGCACTCCGGCGAAGTGGTGCGGGTGGTCATCGTGCGCAAGGACCCCTCGCTCACCAAGGAGCAGGTCATGGAATATTGCCGCGGGCAGCTCACGGGCTACAAGAGGCCCAAGATCGTGGAGTTCTGGAAGGAATTGCCCAAGACGAATGTTGGCAAGGTGCTGCGCCGGGAGGTGAAGGACACTCCGGTGCAGGAGTAGCCGGATCGAATCCAGGAAAGCGAGGACACAGTGAAGCTCAACGTGAACGGCAAGGTGCGCGACATCGACGTGGAGCCGGCGACGCCCCTCCTGTGGGTGCTTCGCGAGCAGGTCGGGCTCACCGGGACCAAGTATGGCTGCGGGGTCGCGCAATGCGGATCCTGCTCGGTGCACGTGAACGGCGAAGTGCGCCGCTCGTGCTCCATCCAGGTCGGAAGCCTGAAGGCGAGCGACCGCGTCGTGACGATCGAGGGCCTCGCGAAGGACGCCTCTCATCCGGTGCAGCGCGCGTGGTCCGAGATCGACGTGCCCCAGTGCGGCTACTGCCAGTCGGGCCAGATCATGGCGGCGGCGGCGCTCCTCGCGGCCAAGCGTGATCCCAGCGACGCGGACATCGATGCCGCGATGACCAACATCTGCCGCTGCGGAACCTATCAACGCATCCGGGCCGCGGTTCACCGCGCCGCGCAGATCCAGCGCGACGGCAAGACGAAAGCTTGAGGGAGGCGCGGCCATGAGAACGAAGAACGCGACACCGAACTTTTCCCGCCGCCGTTTCGTGGTGAGCTCCGCAGCCGCGGGCGGCGGCCTCGCGCTGGGCCTGCACGTGCCCTTCGCGTTTTCCGAGGACGCCGAGACCGCGGCCGAAGTGAACCTCTGGGTCGCGATCCGTCCCGACGACACGTGCCTGGTGCGCATCGCGCGCGCCGAAATGGGGCAGGGCACCCTCACGGGTCTCGCGCAGCTCGTGGCCGAGGAGCTCGAGTGCGATTGGACCAAGGTACAGTCGGACCCCGTGACCCCGGGGCGCAATCTCGCGGCCAAACG
>Ga0070731_10005503_pt1 | contig 10416 bp, 8 predicted proteins | sample Coa_R1_2_FD_66448 | JGI IMG/M metagenome (GOLD analysis project Ga0070731, IMG submission 66448) | Surface soil microbial communities from Centralia Pennsylvania, which are recovering from an underground coalmine fire - Coalmine... | ecosystem: Environmental > Terrestrial > Soil > Unclassified ... | reverse complement strand
GTCAGTCGAGCGAGTCGAGCCCGGTACCGTCGCCCGAAACCGATCCGCCCACAGTGGCACCGACAGGGACGCCGGGAGCGAGCGGAGTCACCGGAGTGTCCGATTCGGCCATCTCGTCCATGCCGATGGGGCCCTCGGCCCGACCGGCCAGGAACTGCTGCACGATGGCCTGTGAGCTCGACGTCATGTCCGCCTTGCTGCCGAAGGCCACCAGCCGCGACCGGAAGAGCAGTCCCATGTAGTCGGCCGTGCGCATCACCGACTGGATGTTGTGGGTGATGATGAAGAACGTGGCCCCCGTCTCGTGCTGGGCCGTGTTCACGAGATCGTCGAGGTAGGCCACCCGCACCGGGTCGAGCCCGGAGTCGGGCTCGTCGAAGAGGATGATCTTGGGGTCGAGCACGAGCGCCCGGGCCAGCCCCGCCCGCTTGCGCATGCCGCCGGACACCTCGCCTGGCAGCTTGGCCAGGTGGTCGACCAGCCCGACGAGCTCGGCCTTGGTCAGGACGATCCCCCGGATTTCGCGTTCGGTCTTGTTGGTGTGCTCGCGCAAGGGGAAGGCGATGTTGTCGTAGAGGCTCATGGACCCGAAGAGGGCGCCGTCCTGGAACAGCACGCCGAACTTGCGCCGGATGCGGAAGACGTCGCGCTCGCGGACACCGACGATGGGCTCACCGTCGACCGTGATCTGTCCTGTCTCCGGGCGCAGCAGCCCGATGATGACCTTCAACATCACGGACTTGCCGGTGCCCGACGGGCCCATGATGGCCGTGGTCTTGCCCCGGGGCACGTCGAAGCTGACGTCGCGGAGCACGGTGTGGCTCCCGAAGGACTTGGTCACACCTCGGATCGAGATGATGGCGTCGGCGTCTGGCACTGGAGATCCCCCCTCGTAAGGGGAACGATCACCTTCAGGGGGGCTTGCGTCCGCGCCTGCCGGTGACCGGTCAGGGCTGTCCACAAGCGGCCGGTCAGCCGCCGGTGAGCCCGCCCGCCGGGTTCTGGAGCAGGGACGAAGCCGAGCCGAGGGTCGAGCTCACGGGGTTCGAGCCGGTCGCCGATCCCACCGGCGAACCGGAGGAGCCCGAGCCCGACGTGCCGGCTGCCGGCGTTCCCGACGCCCCGCCCAACAGTGCGGCGACAGGCCCGCTCAGGAGGTTGCCCCCGGGGAGCCCGCTCACGATGGTGTTCACCCCACCGACGACGCCGTTCACCGCGCCGCCGACGCCGTTCACCGCGCCGTTGACGGCGCCGCCCAGGTTGGTACCGAGCTGGGCCGCCGGCCCGGGCACGGGAACGGGCAACGACGGGGTGCCACCAGGCACGAGCGGACCGGACGGCGACGCAGCGGCGCCGCCCGGTCCGCCCGTCGCACCGGCACCCGGCGTGGACGAGCTGGCCCCGATTGCGCCCGAGCCCGCCGGTGTCCCGGCGTTGCTCTGGGTCGTGAAGCTCGGAGGCAGATTCTGCGCGGGAGCGGTGGCGGGCGAGCTCAACGCTGCGCCCATGACGACGGCTCCGGCGGCCACCGCGGATCCGGCTGCTACCGCGGCGCTGCGCGCGCTGGTGGTGGCGACACGGTGCGCCATACGGCGCGGCATCGAGAGGAGACGCCGCAGTGTGGCCAAAGAGAAGAGCCCGCCCAGCCAGGCGCCCATGCGGCCCTCGGCGCCGGCCAGCGATGCGAACTCGCGCTTGAGCGCTTGACGCGCCCTCCACAACAACGTCTCCACGGCGGTGATGCCGACGCCTTCGTGGTCGGCGATTCGCTGGTACGACCACCCTGATCCCTCACGCAAGTTGAGGATGCGCTGGTGACGGTCGGACAGCCGGGTGAAGGCGCGGGCCACCATCTCGGAGTCGACGGCCGCGATCATGAGCTCCTCGCCTCCGTCCTCGACGCTGGCCACGTTGCTCTGATGGAACTCGGCCACCGGAGTGGAGCGGTTGCGCCGGCGCAGGACGTCGGTACAGAGATGCGAGGCGATGACGCTGAGCCACGGATAGAAGCGGCGGTCGCCACCGAAGGAAGGGAGGGCACGCCAGGCGCGGGCGAACGCTTCTTGCGCGACGTCCTCGGCCTCGTGCGAGTCGTGCAGGCGCCGCAGGCAGAAGCGGTACAGGCGCCGCGAGTAGCGGAGATACAGGTCGTCGAAGGCGCTGCGATCGCCCGCCTGCGCTCTGGTGACCAGCTCCCGGTCGCGGGCCAGGTCGACATCGTCGTCGAGCGCCTCGCGCCGTGGCGTCCCACCGCCCGTGAGAAGCGTCGTCAACCCCCCGGCCCCCCTTGTCTCAGACCCGGAACTTCCTCATCAAAATTGCTGTCGTCGGGGGCGGATTAGCAACATGCATTGCGCTTGGGCCGCCCCTTGCCACCACTAAGCGTACTCATCCTGCCCGCCAAGTCCACCTCGACCTCAACGGCGGCCGGAGTTCCCACAAGGTGTGACGAAAATAACACGGAGTGTGGTCTTGCCCCCGAGACGGTTTTTTCGGCGCGGGAAGGGGGGCATGGACCCCGGCTGGCGGCCCCGACCCGGTCGGGCTGGGGCGACGTAGGGCGGCGGACATGTCGTGGTTCCGTGATCAGAACCGCAAGGTCACGCGCGGAGTGCGGTTATTCGCGTGTCTCGCCGTGAACTCGACCGGCCTCGAGGGGCGGCGCCGGGACACCGAGACGTGAGCACGAGGAGAGGACCTCAGAGAAATGGCTCGACCTTTCTTTTCCAGCACCGCACGCCGGCGGCGTGCAGCGGTCAAGGTGGCGACGTTCGGTACGGCGGCTCTGGCTGCACTGGCGGTGATCTCCAGTGGAGGCAGCGCCATGGCCGCCCCGCTCGTCCCAGCGGGCTCGGTGGGCTTCCAGCTGAACGCCACCGGCACCGGCCTCCTTCTCGACCTGTTCGGCACCGAGCTCACCGGGGCGCAGACGTCGACCTCGGTCAGCTACGTGCAGGGCGCCAGCGGCGCGCCGACCGAGTCGGCCAACGCTTCGGGTGAGGGCATCTTCCTGACCTCGAATGTTGCCGACGGGAAGTCGACGGCGGCGGCTACGACCGGTGGCACGACCTCCGACGGCAGCACCACCGACACCTGCAAGCAGGGCGGCGGTACGCCGGCCGGCACCCCGATCTCGGTGGCGCTCGGCCTCGGGTGCGCGGCGGCCCAGGCGACGGTCGACCCGTCGAGCGACGGGCCCCAGACCTACGCGGACGCCAAGGTGGTCCACCTGTCGGTCGACGTGTCGTCGATCCTCCACCAGATCGCCAGTGGCGGGGCCACACAACTGTGCAGCGGCCTCAGCCAGATCCCGACGCTCGGGAGCCAGATCCTCGGCCCGGCCTGCAACCAGGTCATGACCTCGATCTCGCCGACCCTCGACGTCGTCATCGGCTCGGCTGTGTCGCAGATCACGACCACGCCCGACCAGCTGCTGGCCAAGTCCACCTCGTCCTCGGTCGACGTGAAGCTGTTCCCGGCCGCGGACACCGGGGAACCCCTCCTCGAGGTGACCATCCCGTCGGCCATCGCCACCACGAGCTACACGGCGGACGCCGGCTGGGCCAACAACTACGACGCGACGCTGATCCGCATCTCGGGGACCATCGTCGACGACCTGAAGGCTGCGTCGGGCGGATCGTTCCCCGACCCGCTCGAGATCCCGCCGAACAACTCGGGCACCTCGCAGCTCCAGGCCATCAACAGCTCGCCGCTCGGCCAGCTGCTCACCATCGACCTCGCCTCCGGCACCACCTCGGGCAACTCGGTCAACGCCGAGGGCGCCAAGGTCACGCTGCTCGGCGGTGCTGCTCCCGGTGGCGGTGTGGTGATCGACACCTCGGGTGTGGGCACCTCCGAGACGGCGGCGGCCGGCGGTAGCGGCACTGGCCCGGCTTCGAACCCCGCCGGTGGCACCGTTCCTCCGGCCACCACCACTCCGGCAGCCGCTCCTGAGTTCGCGGCAGCCACCTCGCCGACCGCAGTGCACACCGGCGAGTGGTGGGCGGGATCGCTGCCCTTGCTGGCGGTGCTCGCTGCCCTGGGCGGTGGCCTGCTCGGCTGGCCTCGGATCCGGCGCACGCCGTTCGTCCACCGCTTCGTCCACCGGAGTAGCCGGTAACCCACCGGCTGCCAACCGGGGGGTGGCACGACATGGGGAAATGGGCTCGAGTGATCGTCGGGCTGGCGCTCGTCTGGGGCGCGCTCGGCGTGGTCGGGTACCGGCTGGGGTGGCAGCTCCACTCCGGTCATGGTCAACAGGCTCTGCTGCGGTCGGCCCGGGCGGCCGACCGCAGCACGAGCTCCTCGTCGAACTGCACTACGCCGGGCACACCGACGAGTGACGGCCAGCTCGCCGGGGTCCTCAACATGCCGACGCTCAACGTCACGGCGCCGGTGGAGCAGGGCACCGACGACCCCGAGCTGAACGTGGCCGTGGGCCACGCCGACTCGACGCCCTGGCCGGGCACCGCCGGCACGGCCGTGCTGCTGGCCCACGACGTGAGCTACTTCGCCCACATCGACCAGCTTCAGCCCGGCGACACCATCGACTACCAGGTCGGCTGCGTCACCCACGTGTTCCGGGTCACCGGTCACGTGGTGGTGGCGGCCGGCGCACCCATCCCGCCCCTGTCGGGCAACGGGCTCGTACTCGACACGTGCTGGCCGACCAACGCGTTGTGGTACACGCCCAACCGCTACCTCGTCGAGGCCCAGGAAGCGAGCGTGCAGACGTCCAAGACGGCTGCTTCGGGCTCGGGGCAGAGCTGGCCGACCGGGTACACCACCAGCGCACCTTCGGCGCTCGTGGCCCAGGGGTTGACCCTGGAGAACAACGAGGAGCCCATGGGCACGCTCACTCTGACCGGCACGCCGGACACCGCCTGGGCTCAGTCACCGGCCCCGCTGGCCGTGGAGGCCGCCGCGCTCGAGGCCTACTTCGGCGCTCTGCGCTCGGCCGCTCAGCAGCGCTCCGACTGGTGGTCGGCCCTGGCGCCCGGGGTGACCATGCCGGCCCCGCTGTCGGGGGCGACGGTCACGGCCCACAACGCCCCGCTCGACGTGACCATCACCGCCCAAGGAGACAAGGCCACCGCGGTGACGCTCTCCACCATCTTCACCCTGTCCGGCGGGCCGGCCCCCGGCCGCTACAGCGAAACAGCAACGGAAGCTTTGCAAGGGCTCAACGTTCTCGTGACGAACTGGGAGGTCACCCGTGGTTAGTGGGGTGTTGCACAACGCCTGTCTCCGCATGGAGGCATCGGGTAACGGGCTCGACGACGTCGTCTCGCCGGCCGGAGTCCACCGTTGGCTCGGCCGCAGTGGTCTGGCCGTCGGAGGAGCCGCCAGCCTGGCTGTCGGCGCGCTGCTCGGCGGGGCTCTCGAAGCCGTGCCGATCCTGCTTCCTCCTCCCGCCGCCGCGGCCTCCGCGCCGCAGGTGATCCCGAGCGGCTTGGCCGCCAACACCCCGTGGACCTTGGCCGCGGACGCGCTCCCGGCCCTGCCGACGGTCGCTGCACCTGTGGCGGCCCCGACGGTGGGCACCGCCGACGCACCCACGACGGGCTCGGTCGGCTCCAACGGCGGCACCTACACGCCGACGCCCATCCCGCCCAAGCCCATCCCGCCGAAGCCGATCACCAACGACCCCGGCAGCGGGAACCAGACCACCGACACCACTACGACGACCGACACCGGCACGGGCGGCAACACCGGCGGCTGCACGAGCAACTGCGGCGGTGGCGGCCAGACCGACCCGTTGCAGACGGTCACGCAGATCGTGTCGGGCGCGGTGGGCGCCGGCACCACAGCGGTGACGGGCGCGGTGCAATCCGTGGCCGGGGCCACCTCGACGCTCGTGCCGTCGAGCGGCTCGGGAACTTCGACGACCAGCACCTCGGGCGCCACGAGCCCGACGGGCACGGTCGGTGGCGTGGTCGGCGGGGTGACGCAGGCCGTCACCGGCACGACCTCGGGGCTGCACCTCTAAAGCCCCGCAGTCCGCTGGGGGAGACTCCGGGTGCGGTCCAACTGCCCCCCGAGACCAAGCCCGGAGTCCTCCCCACCGGTTTTGCAACCCGTGTTGCCACCAGGTGGATTCCGCTGAGCGCCCGACCACAAGGCGCCGTCGCCAGCCACGTTCTCCCTGTGTAGGGCCGCTACTCGCTCGGGCGGCCATATGCGGTCGGCGGATCGAGCCGGCTGTGGGGGCGTTCCAGAGTGCACCTCCTGCAGGCCGCTTGGTCGACCGCGCCGCGAAACGGGAATGGCAGGCGTAGGGGAGAGAGGGGGACAGCCGTGGAAGCGGTGACCACGCCGATCGGCGACAAGGTCACCAACGTGGTCCGGGAGACCGGCTCCATGTTCGCCCTGGCGCTCGAGTCCATGCGGCTCTTGCTGCGGCGGGGCCTCCCGCTGGGCGAGTTCTTCGACCAGTGCTGGTTCCTGGCCCGCGTCACCACGCTGCCGCTCATCTTGGTTTCGATCCCCTTCGGCATCGTCATCGCCCTGGAGGTCGGGTCGCTGCTCCAGCAGATCGGCGCCCAATCACAGCTCGGCGCCGCCATGGTGCTGGCCGTGGTGCGCGAGCAGGCGCCAGTGGCCACGGCGCTCCTCATCGCCGGCGCCGGCGGCTCGGCCATGTGTGCCGACCTCGGCTCCCGTCGCATTCGCGACGAGCTGGACGCCATGCAGGTGATGGCCGTGAACCCGCTCCACAGGCTCGTCCTGCCCCGCCTGTTGGCGGCGACGGTCGTCGCCGTCCTGCTCGACGCGGTGGTGAGCGCGGCCGGCATCCTCGGCGGGCTCTACTTCGGCACCCATTCCATCCACATCACCACGAGCAGCTTCTTCGCCACCTTCTCCGAGCTGAGCCAGCTGGCCGACCTGTGGATGGCGCTGTTCAAGGCGGCGGTGTTCGGGTTCCTTGCCGCCATGGTCGCCTGTTACAAGGGCGTGTCGGCCAAGGGCGGCCCCAAGGGCGTGGGCGACGCCGTCAACCAGGCCGTGGTCATCACCTTCGTGCTCGCCTTCTTCGTGAACTTCGTGTTGACCGTCTTGTACTTCAACTTCATCCCGCAGAAGGCGATCTGATGGTCGACCTCGCCACCCGACCCGGATCGTCGCCACTCGCTCCCCGGCCGCGCCTGGCGGGGGTGCGCAAGCGCGTGGCCGACGCCGGATCGGGGGCGGCGGGGACGCTGGACCTCGCCTTCGACCAGCTCGCCTTCTACCTCCGGGTGTTCGTCCAGCTGCCCCGCGGCCTCAAGTACCGCCGCGAGATCACGAGCCTCGTCTCCGACATCACCATCGGCACCGGGGCGCTCGTCATCGGGGGCGGGATGTTCTTCGTGGTGACGAGCATCGCCTTCTTCACCGGCACCGAAGTCGGCCTCGAAGGCTTCACCGGCCTCCAGCAGATCGGCGCCCAGGCCTTCACCGGCATCATCTCGTCGCTGGCCAACACCCGCGAGATCACCCCCCTGGTGGCCGGCGTGGCCCTGGCCGCCCAAGTGGGCGCCGGCTTCACCGCTCAGCTCGGCGCCATGCGCATCTCCGAGGAGATCGACGCGCTCGAGGTCATGGGGATCGACAGCTTCGTCTACCTGGTGACCACCCGAGTATGGGCCGCCCTCATCTGCATGATCCCGCTGTACCTGGCCGCCTTGTTCGCCAGCTATCTGGCCACCGGCCTGGTGGTGACCAAGTTCTTCGGCCTGTCGAACGGCGTCTACCAGCACTACTTCCGGCTGTTCCTTCCCCCGATCGACATCCTCTACTCGTTCGTGAAGGCGATGGTCTTCGCCATAGCGGTGACGATCATCCACTGTTACTACGGCTACCGGGCCGCCGGCGGGCCGGCGGGAGTGGGCGTGGCCGCGGGGCGCGCCATCCGCATCTCGATCATCACGGTTGTGCTCCTCAACCTGCTGTTGTCGACCGTCATGTTCGGCGGCACCAACGCCACCGCGAGGTTGGTGGGATGAGGGCCACCTCCGTCCGCCGTCCCGTGCGCTTGCTGGCGGTGGTGGTGGCCGCGGCGGTGGCCGTCGCCGGCGTGACCGTGATCGTCAAGGCCGCCGACGGCGCCTTCACCGGTCAGTACGCGCTGAGCGGGTTCTTCCCCGCCTCGGGCGAAGGGCTCCACACCGGCTCGGCCGTGACCTATCGCGGTGTGCAGGTGGGGAGGGTCACCACGGTGGCCCTGCAGAACGGACGGGCTCACATCGCCATGGCCGTGAATCCCGACTTCTCCGTGCCGGCCGACGCCACCGCCACCATCCGGCCCATCAACGTGTTCGGCGCCGACGACGTGGTGTTCGACTTCCCGGCGGGAGACCACAGCGCCACGCTGGCTCACGGCGCCACGCTGGCCCACACCGCAGTGTCACCCGAGTTGGGGGATCTCTTCGCCGCCGCCGACCCGCTGCTGGCCCGCATCGACGCGCCCGACTTGTCGACGGTGGTGTCGAACCTGGCTCAGGCCTCCGACGGCGAAGGGCCGACCATCGCAGCGAGCATCGACGAAGGGGTGAAGCTGGCCGACCTGCTCGACCGGACACTCCCGGCCCAGCTCTCTGCCCTCGACTCCTTCAGCGGGTTCGCCTCGGCGCTGGCGCCGACAGCTCAGTCGCTGAACGCCATCGCCGCCGCTTCCAACCAGGGCCTGCCCGCCTTCAACGCGGCGGCGGGGTCGTACCGCAAGCTGCTCAGCGCGTTGACGCCGTTCGCCGAGAACCTGGCCCAGTTCCTCGCCACCTATCACCCCGACATCACCACGCTGCTGTCGGCCGGGGACAACGTCGCCCGCGTGCTGCTCGTGCGCCAGCAGGACATCGGGAACGTGATCCAGGGACTGGCCGTCTACCTGACCCGGTTCGCCAACTCCTACGACCCGGCCGAGGTGCTGCCCGACGGGTCGCACTTCGGCTACTTCCACACCTTCATCCTGCTGTCGGACATCAACGACATGATCTGCTCGCTGATCGCACCGGCCCAGCCGGGCCTCTCCTTCCTGGCCCCGTTGCAGCAGGCGCTGTCGGGCGCGGGGACGCCGCTCAACTGCGCCGGGCAGATCTCGGCCTTCGACGCGGCCCAGCGCGGCGTGGTCCCGGCCGTCCCTGCCGGCACCACCACCACGCAGGCCGGCCAGCAACTGAATACGCAGATGTACCAGGGTCTGGCCTCTCCTCAACCGGCACCGACCCCCGCGCCGGGTGGGCTCGGCGGGCTCATCCAGGGTCTGCTCGGAGGCCCGCTGTGAGCCGGGCGGCCGGCGTTATGGCCCGGCTGCGCGCCTCGGCGCGCCGCAGCGGCGCCTGGCAGCCGACGACGTGGAAGGTCCTCGTCTTCGCCGCCTGCTGCCTGGTGGTGCTGGCCGCTCTGGCGGCGCGCATCGGCAACATCACCTTCTTCTCGCACCGCACCGCATACTCGGCCGAGGTGGCCGACGCCACCGGGCTCCAGCCGTCGGACGACGTGAAGATCGCCGGCGTCACCGTGGGCGAGGTGACCGGCGTATCGGTCCGGCGCGCCCACGCGCTGGTGGACTTCGCCCTCAACTCCGACGTCCACCTGCCGACCGACACCCAGGTCGGGACCCAGTGGCACAACGTGCTCGGCCAGCAATTCCTCTACCTCTACCCGGGCCACGACATCTCGCGCCTGCGCGCCGGAGCCACCATCCCCCTGTCGCACGACGTGCCCGGCGCCGACATCGGGGCGCTGCTCAATTCGCTGGGGCCGCTCCTCGGCGCGCTGCACCCGCAGCAGGCCAACCAGGTCGTCACCGCCTTCGCCGACGCCCTGCAGGGCGACCAGGGCCAGGTCGACCAGCTCATCGAGAACGCGGCGGCCGTGTCGCAGACCGTGGGATCGGCCGACACCCAGGTCGGCCAGCTCATCGACAACCTGAACCAGGTCTTCGGCGCGCTGTCGCAGCGCAGCGGCGACCTGGGCCAGGTGATCTCCAACCTCGACACGGTGGCGCAGTCACTGGCGGGACGTAACGACCTGCTCGACCAGACCGTCACCAACCTGGGCCAAGCGGCCGGTGAGGTGGCCCAGCTCGAGGCCGACACCCATGGCTCGCTTTCGAGCGCGGTGTCCGACCTCCAGGCCGTGTCGGCCGACATCCAGAACCACGAGTCGTCGCTGAGCCAGGGGCTCACCACGTTGGGGTCGGGGCTCGCCCCCTACGCCGATATCTCGGCCTACGGCCAGTGGTTCCAGGTGCAGCTCGTCTACGTGTGCCTGGCCGACGAGACGGTTTGCACCTACTACGAGCCCACCAACGCCCCCGCCGGCTCGGGCACGTTCGGTGCGCCGCCGTCGTCGGGACTCCCGTCTCCGGCCAATGGGTCGGGGCCGCTGGGCGCCCTGTCGGGAGCCGGCGCGTCGGCGCCGGCGTCTGTGCCC
>Ga0070731_10005502_pt1 | contig 10418 bp, 8 predicted proteins | sample Coa_R1_2_FD_66448 | JGI IMG/M metagenome (GOLD analysis project Ga0070731, IMG submission 66448) | Surface soil microbial communities from Centralia Pennsylvania, which are recovering from an underground coalmine fire - Coalmine... | ecosystem: Environmental > Terrestrial > Soil > Unclassified ... | reverse complement strand
GTCCAGGCCGCACGGATCTACCTGCTCACCGAGAGCCTGAACGGCAACACCGTCCCGCCCTGGCTCGCCGCCTCGCTGTCGATCCTCGACGACCCCGATCCCGAGCCCGCGACCTTCGACCACCGCGCGGCCCTCCTCCGGGAGGCCCTGCGCCGGGGCACGCTTCCGACGCTCCGGACCCTGTTCGCGATGGACTTGGCCACCTTCCATGGCCGCGACGCCTTCTCCGTGCATGCCTCGCTGTCCCTCAAGGTGGCGGAATACCTCGAGACGAAGGGAGCGCTCAAGACCTTCTTCTCGTCCTATCGCGCGTCCTTCCGAAAGGATCCTTCCGGCATCGCCGCGATCGAGGCCGCCCTGGGAACGACGATGGACGTCCTGGAGAGGGAGTTCGCCGGCCACGTGAAGTCCCTTCCCTGGCTCCACCGGGAGCATTTTCTGGACCAGGCGAAGAAGGTGTTCGGCCCCGATGCGCTCATCCAGGTCGATGAGGACCTGATGCTCGCCCTCACGGGAAACGTGGAGCCCCGGGTCGCGAGCCAGGCTCTGGGCGAGGTGAAGACCCTGCGCGAGCCCCTGATCCGGCTGTTCGGCCTCAAGACCTCGGGCCTGCCCGTGCTGGCCCGCCTGTTCAAGGACCAGGCCGCCTTCCAGGAGTACGCGAAGATCGACGCCCCGCACCGCCAGTGGGTCGGCGGATACTTCTCCTACGACTCCCGCTGGCTCGTCCTCCACCTGGAGCCCGATTCCGGCTCGCTGACGCATGAGTACTGCCACGCCCTCTTCGAGGACGACACGGGAAGGCAGCCCGCGTGGTTCACGGAAGGGCTGGCCCAGTTGTTTGAGCGCTTCAGGATCCAGAACGGCGTTCCCGTGGGCGAGCGGGGGTCCGCCCTGCGCCCCGTTCGCGCCGCGCTGGGCCAGAACCGGGTTCCGGCGCTCTCCGAGTTCGTCGGCTTCAAGGGACAGGAGTTCTTCGGCGGCGACCAGGTCAGCTTGAACTACGACCTCGCCCACGCGCTCCTGCTCTACCTCCAGGACCAGGGAGCGCTCGTCCCGATGTACAAAGAGGTGCAGCGGGTGAAAGCGTCCACCCCCTTCGCGCTGCCGATCGCCACCTGCCGCGCCGCCCTCGAAAAGGCGACGGGCGCGACGATCGGGAAGATCAACGACGACTTCCGCGCCTGGGTGGCCTCCTCGAAAGACTGAGCTACCTCACGTGGTGGTTGGTCTCCACGTTCCCGGCCGCGTCTTCCGCCCAGGCTTCGACCCGGGACGTGTCGCCGAGCGCGATCTCCCACTGCGCGAAGTTCGGCGCCGTCGCCTTTGCCTCCTGGCCGTTGACCAGGACCCGCTTCACCGCGCCGTTGTCCGCGGTCGTCCCGCGCACGATCCCCTTCGACACCGAGGTGATGATGGTCGCCGGGGGCAGGTCGTCCACGGGGCTCAGCAGGTCCGGGAACTCGACGTCGCGGGCCTCCGCCATGCGCAGGTGCCGGCCCAGGAACGGCGCGGGGCCCTCCCGATACTCCAGCCCGTCGTTGGCCCGCTCGACCATCTGCGCGGTCAACAGCTTCGCCGTCCGGCCGGGACCGTACCAATCGTGGAAATAGTACGGGATCAGGTCGTCGGGCGGCGGGTCCTTCGGTTGGCCGTTCGGCGTCGTGTCGACGTAGGCGGGCACGGACCGCGTGTTGTCGCGGAACTCCACCGCGCGGAAGTGGGCCGAGGCGTTCTTCGTCGGCGAATGCTGGCTGACCTGGATCAGGGTCCCGCTGCAGCGTTCCAGCACCAGGCCGTCGACCGTGAAGGGGCCGTACTGCACGTTGTCGTCGTCGTGCCCCCGGTTGAACGGTTCGGCGACCGTGTCCCCGATGTAGAGCCGGCGATAGACGTGATGGTTGAAATCCGGATGATAGACCCCATAGACCGCGCGGAGGATCCGGACGTCCTCCGCCAGCACGCTGGGAATCTCCGGCCGGAAGGCGTAGTGGACGTCCCAGAGCCTCAGGTTCCGGACGATCAGGGGGTGCTGGACGTCGGGGCCCACGCGATCCACGCCTTCGCCCAGGTTGAACCCGTACAGCCCTTCGCTATGGGATTCGTTGTCCTCGAATCGTACGAAGGGCAGCGTGCGGATGTCCACCTCCCGGGGCCGGCCATCGGGCTGAAGGACCGGCATCGTCAGCTTGAGTTCTCGGGAGGGCGAGGCTTCGAAGCGGTACCCGTAGCGGTCGTTCTCGCAGGAGACGTTTCGCGTGAACGAGTTGAGGTTGTTCGCCCACCAGAAGCCGGACCCCTCGTTCTGATCGAAGGGCAGCACCTGCTTGGGCAGCTTCTTGCCCTTGTACGACTGGACGGCGAGGTTCCGGTCGAGCACGTTGTACGCCTCGGTGCCGTCTTCGAGAAAGAACCCGTGGCCCACGCTCTGGTAGCCCACGCAATCGCGCACGACGAGGTAGTTCGTCCCGTGGATCGTCACCCAGCGGTTGGCACTGTCCCAGATCGAGGCGCCGACGACCGACGCTCCCCGCATCGAGCTGCCCAGGAGATGGAAGTGCAGGCTGTACTTGCCCAGCACGTTCTCCTTTCCCAGGTGGCGGAACTCCGCATAGGAGATCGAGCCCGCCGAATGCCGGTGGTACATCGTGTGGCCGCGCATCCGTTCGGGCTCCGCGGATTCCACGATCACGTTGCGGCTGAGGTTCGCGATCTCCCCCCGCGTCTCCCCCGCGCCCAGGTGCTCGGCTTGGAGCGCGGCGTCCAGGGTCACCCGGGTTCCCTCGACGGCCTGGATCGTCCGCTCCTCGGTGAAGACCTTGCGGTTGCGCTTCCCGGGCCGGCGCGTGCCGGATTCGTTCTCGTCGCGCTTCGTCGCCGTCACGATGACCTTGTCGCCCGCCCGCCAGCCGCTTACCGGCTCCGACAGGGCGACCTCGGAGTCGCCCGCCCGGGCGGTCGCTCCCAGTTTGAGCCAGGTCCGGTTCATCGGCGCCCCGTGGAATTCCATCTGCCCCGCGCAGGAGATGATGGCGGGACAGGTCTCCTTGTCCATGCCGTCGAAGTAGACCAGGCGGATCCTCGCGGTGCGGCCCGCGGCGACCGGCTGTTCGGCGGAGCCGACTTCGAGCAGCGGCCGGACCGAGCCCTCGGCGGGCGGCGCGAGATGGACCTCGCAGTTGAAGCCGTCCTCCACGCACTCTTCGCCGGGCTGGACCTTGATCAGGCCGACGTCCAGGCGCGTATCCCGATCGGTGGCGAACTTCAGAGCGCCGCTGATGTGAATGGAGCGAATCGCCTGATCGGAGAGCCGGTCATAGACGACGGTGTGCCCGGCCCGGATGAGGACGGAGGATCCGGCGGGCGGAACCGCCCCGCCTTCCCAGGTGGCGGCGTCCGACCAGGATCCGCTCCGGGACGACTTGAGGACGCCGGCGGGAGGCTTCGCGGCCAGCGCGAGGAGGACCAGGGCCAGAAGCGCCGCTCGAGTCACCATCGGACCTCCATTCCCTCTGGTTCCTTATAACCTTCGGGAAGGTCGATGTGACGGGCGACCGGTCAATGCTTGCTCTGCCTCCGATGCCAGTCTTCCTTGAAGAGGTTGAAGTTCTCACTCTGCATCGGATGCTCTTTGATGAAGTCTTCGTTGAGAGTGATGCCGAGGCCGGGTCCGCCGGGCAGCGGGAAATATCCGTCCTTCACCTCGGGATAGCCGGGTCCCGTCGCCGCTTCCTTCACCCAGGAGTCCACGAAGTCGTTGAAGTGTTCCTGGATCTTGAAGTTCGTCGTGCAGGCGGCCAGGTGGAGGCAGGCCGCAGTGCTCCCGGGACCTCCGACGTTGTGGGGGGCGAACGTGACATAGTAGGCGTCCGCCATCGCCGCGATCTTCTTTCCTTCCAGCAGGCCCATCGACTCCGTGATATCCGTCTGGAGGATGTCGATCGCCCCGAGCTCCAGCAGCCGGCGGGTCTCGAACCGCGTGTGCACGCGCTCGCCCGTCGCGACCGGGATGTTGATCTTGGCGGCGGCCTTCGCCATCGCCTCCAGATTGTCCGGCGGCACCGGCTCCTCGACCCAGGAGGGCTTGAACTTCTCCAGGTCGCGGGACAGGTCGATCGCCGTCGCCGGGCTGAAGCGTCCGTGCATCTCGATCAGGATCTCGACGTCGGGGCCGACCGAGTCCCGGATCGCCTCCACGAGCGCAATCGACCGGGTCTTTTCGGAACGCTCCATCTCGTAGAGCCCCGCACCGAAGGGGTCGACCTTGAGCGCCTTATAGCCCTTCGCGACCACCTTCTTCGCCGCCTCGTGGAAGGCCTTGGGCTCGCGTTCGACCGTGTACCATCCGTTCGCGTACGCCTTGATCTTGTCGCGGACCGCGCCGCCCAGCAGCTGGTAGACCGGCTGCTTGAGCGCCTTGCCGACGATGTCCCAGCAGGCCATCTCGACCAGCGCGATGCCCATCCCGGCGATGTCGTCGACGCGGGCGAAGTCGCCCACGAAGATCCGGTGGACGAGATCTTCAATGCGGAACGGGTCGCTGCCGACGACGTAGCGCTTCTTGATGCCTTCGAGGTAGCCGAGCAGCGCCTCGGTCCGGTTGACGTTGCGCCCCTCGGAGACCCCGACCAGTCCTTCGTCGGTTTCCACCTTGAGGAACGTCAGGTTGCGCCAGGGCGTGCCCAGCACCATCGGGGTGATGTTCTTGATCTTCATCTTAGAAGTCTTCCTGCGTCAGTTTGCCGTCCACGAGACGCCAGATGTTTCGGACGTTCTTGTTCCGGAGTTCCTGCGGGAGCGCCGCGTCGGGGGAGTTCTGATAGCAGACCGGTCGCACGAAGCGGTAGATCGCCGCCGTGCCGACGGACGTGAATTTCCCGTCGGTGGTGGCGGGATACGGTCCGCCGTGATTCATCGACGGGCAGACCTCCACGCCGGTCGGAAAGCCGTTGAAGACGATCCGGCCCACGCGCTCCTCGAGGATCGCGATGAGCGGGGCGAATTCCTTGAGGTCCGCGTCCGTGCCGTGGATCGTCGCGGTCAGGTGCCCCTCCATGGCCCGCGCCGCGCGCTCGAGCTCGTCGCGGGTCCCGCAACGGACCAGCAAGGTCGCCGGCCCGAAGACTTCCTCCCGAAGACGGGCCTCCTTGAGGAAGCCAGACGCATCCGTCTCGAAGACCGCGGCCTCGGCCTGGGTCTTCGTCTTGTCGGCCGCCGTCGCCGACGTGGCGACGACGGTCGACAGGCTGCCGAAGGCTTTCAGCCCCTCGTCGTAGGACTTCAGGATGCCCGGGTGCAACAGCGTGCCGGGAGGCTGCGCGGTCATGAGGCCCTTGAGCTTCTGGATGAAGGTGTCGAGCGCGGGATCGTCGAACGCCATCACGACGCCCGGCTTCGTGCAGAATTGCCCGTTGCCCATCGTCACCGATCCCTTGAGGCCCTCGGCGATCGCCGCGCCCCGCTCCAGGAGCGCGTGCGGCAGGATGAAGACCGGATTCACGCTTCCCATCTCGGCATAGACGGGAATCGGATCGGGACGCGAGGCCGCGGCGTCGAACAGCGCGCGGCCGCCCTTCAGCGACCCGGTGAAGCCCGCGGCGCGGGTATGCGGATGCTTCACGAGCCGCAGGTTGAGTTCGTGGTTGGCCCCCTGGATCAAGGAAAAGACGCCCGGGGGCAGGCCGCAGGCCGCCACCGCCTTGCGGACCGCGTCGCCGACCAGCTCGGCCGATCCGGGATGGGCGCGGTTCGCCTTCACGACGACCGGATTCCCGGCCGCGAGGGCCGAAGCGGTGTCGCCCCCGGCGACCGAGAACGCCAGGGGAAAGTTGCTCGCGCAAAAGACGGCCACCGGCCCGAGGGCCACGTTCATCCGCCGGAGGTCCGGCTTGGGCAGCGGCTTTCGGTCCGGAATCGGACGGTCGATGCGGGCGTCCACCCAGGACCCGTCGCGGACGAGATCCGCGAACATCTTGAGCTGCCCGACGGTGCGGGCCCGCTCCCCCTCCAGGCGGGCGGCCGGAAGCCCGGTCTCCGCGACGGTCCGGTCGATCAGGGCGGCACCGAGAGTCACGATCTCGGCGCCGATCCGCTCCAGGAAGGCCGCGATCTGGTCGGGCGCGATCTTCCGGTAGACCGGGAACGCGCGCGCGGCCAGGTCGAGCGCGCGGTCGAGCTCGGCCAGGGTCGCTTCGACAAAGTCGCCGTCGAGCAGCGCGCCGGTGGAGGGATTGAGCGCGCGGAATTTCTGCGCGCCCGCGGCGGAGAGCTCTCCGCCGATCATGTTCTTTCCGTGAAGCGCCATGCGGACTCCCTATGTGCCGGGTTTCTCGAGCCCCCCGGACCGCGCCGAGTCCTGGATCCGGGCGCCCCGGGGCTGGGGAGCATCGTAAACCTGGCGCGGCCCCTTGGGGACCTTTTTCAGCTCTTCCCGGGGGCTGGTCGGCTCGCCCGGCCGCTCCCTCCGGAGACGCTCCGCCCCCGCCGGGGCCCTCGCGGGAGACCCCGCGCGCGCCCGAGCGACGCTCATGACGCTCCCCCGTCGCGCGCGAGCGGGGGCAGATGGCCCGCCGCATCGAAGGTCAGCTCGCGCGCGGGACCCAGCGCCTCCAGGTCGGACCGCCCCGCCAGCTCGGACGCATAGGCCTCCGACACGTCGACCCTCCCGAGCGACAGCGTGTCCTGAATGCGGACGATCCGGTGGAGCCGGCCGTCGGCCAGCGGAACGGTGCCCAGGATCTTCGGGATCGCGTCGCGGTCGTTCTCGAAGGCGATCGGGATCTTGAACGAATTGATGCTGAGCGAGGTGAGGGCATTCATCGCGGCCGCGCCGGCGTCGATCGACGCCACCAGCCGCGTCGTCGTGAAATCCGCCATGCCGATGCCGATCGCGTTGCCGTGGCTTTCGGGCGTCAGATCGCGGACATAGAGGCGGTGGATGATCGGGCGCGCGGTATGCTCGGACAGCTTCGACGAATAGCCATGCACGCCCCGACCGGTGATGTTCGGGTCCATGCCCGCGCCGCTGATGTTCTTCCCGAGGCGGTCGATGATCAGCAGGTCGATGTCGTCGAAGGGCAGCTTCGGCATCAGCCTCCGGGCCTCGGCCTGGATCTCCTCCTCACGGACTTCGACTTCCTCCGCGCGAAGGACGACGATCCGCGCCGTCGAATGGTACGTGTCCTCGAGCAGGGCGACGGCCGCGAGGATCGGGACTTTCGGCAGAACGATTTTCGAGACGGTCCGGATCACGCGTTCCATCCCCAGACGGCTCGCGGCGGCGTGGTAGGCGGCCGCTCCGGCCTGCTTGCCGAAGCCGATCGCGATCATCTTCAGGATGCCGCTTCCCAGCGGTCCGCCGAAGTCCGTGTGCGGCTTGACGCGGTTGATGACGACGATCCCGTCCGAGTCGAGGGCCGCCTTGCCGAAGCGGACCGGGACACCGTCCTCGGTGCGGCCCAAGACGACGGTCTCCATGGACGCGTGGATCGGGGCGCCCATGCCGGCCTCGGTGACGCCGTATTCCGACAGGATCTGGATCTGGCCTTCCGGAGTGGCGCCTCCGTGGCTCCCCATGGCCGGGACGATGAAGGGCTGGGCGCCGGCGTCCTTCAGGATGGCGACCACCTCGCGAACCACCGCCGCGAGATTCGTGATGCCGCGGCTCCCGGCGCCGACGGCGATCCGGGCCCCCGCCTTCACCCGGGGCGTGAAATCGCGCCGGAGCGACGCTCTCACGTCGATCGGCGGCGACGCGGGAAACTTCTGTCGGACCGGGATCATGTTCAGCATTCGGGAACTCCGAGACCCTTGGCGCCGGCTTTGGACATCACGGCCCCAGGATAGTATCGCTGGATCGCGTCGAGGACGAGCCGCGCCCGGTGGACCCGCTCCCGGCTCATGGCGAGCGCGACGTTCTTCAGCTGCTCGCCGTAAGGGTAGATGTCCGGCGCATTGCGCAATCCCAGTTTCACGTAGACCGGCGACGCCACGCGGATCATCTCCGGTACCTCGAACGTGCGGATGTAGCCCCCGAATCCGTCCGGCACCTCGACGTAGACGTCGAGCGGGGCGGCCACCGCCGCGCGCATCGTCGACAGATGGCCGAGCGACAGATCGGGCGAGACGTTGATCGTGCCGGCGCCGAGCGACTCGAGGACGTGAGCCGTCGCGGGGTTGGGAACGCTGAGCAGGATCGAGATCTTCAGGACGAGGTTCGCGGGCAGCTCGCCGGACTTCTTGAGCTCGGTGAGGATCCACAGCAGGCCCAGGTCCGCGACCAGCACGCTGCGCAGGCCGAGGGCGCAGCCGCGCTTCACGTCCTCGACCGCATAGACCAGCTGGGAGCCGCCGCGGAGGGTTCCGCCGATGACCTTACCCGCGGCCGTGAAGGGCTGGGGGGTCGTGTCGAAGCCGGCGCGCGGACCGACGAAGAGCGACAGCTCGATCTTCGCGTCCTTCGCAATCCGGAGCATCCCCGTCAGCTCGGCGTCGGTGAGCATCATGATGCCGCTGCCCTGACTGGCGCGGTGGATCCGGACCTTCTGCTTGTCCGCCTCCTCGAGGACGGCGGAAAGCGCGTCGGGCGTCTCGACGCTGGGGATCTCGATCCGGTACTGGGCGCCGTCGGGGAACCGCTTGGCCGACTCCGGCAGCGCGCCGTCCTCCGCGGCGATCCCGAGCGTCGACAGGGCGGCGGCGGTCTTGTTCATGTCATCGGCTCCTGGAGGCCACCTGGACCCCGGCGATCCGCCCGAGGGGTTGGAGTGCGGAGGAGAAATCCTCTGCCGACGGGCCGGAGGCGATGCCGGCTCCCAGACCCTGCCGGCCCGTCCCGTTCAAAGCATCGGAGGCCTCGGCCGGGCTGGACGCAACCCGGCCGGGGGTCCCGGCCACCTCTTCCGCGTCGGAGAGGGTCTGCGGGGAGACGCGGACGGCGGGGCCCTGGCGGATCCGGCAGGGGCCCCGGAGGCCGGTTCCGACGAAGCCGAGGGTGCGACCCATGAGTGTCCCCGGAAAAAACGCTTGACAGCCGACATTATGATTGTCGACAATGGGCTTGTCAACAGCTTTTTTCCGGAGGCGCATGCTGATCGAGAAGGAGGTCCTGAGGGACAAGATCAGCGACGTGCTCCGCGGCTGGATCCTCGACGGCGAGCTCAAGCCCGGCGAGCGCATCGTCGAACTCACCCTCGCCCGCAAGCTCAGCGTCAGCCGCGCCCCCCTTCGCGAGGCCCTCTGGCAGCTGGAACGCCAGGGGCTCGTCCAGATCCGCGCCCATCACGGCGCCACCGTCACCCAGCTCTCCGAACAGGACATCCGCGAGATCTTTGAAATCCGCGAGCTGCTCGAGACCCACGCCGCCAAGACCATCCGCGCGGCCGGGTCCGCCGAGGCGAAGGCCGCCCTTCGGGGGGCTCTGGCGGACCTCGAAGAGGCTTGCCGGCGGCGCGACATCCGGCTTTTCTCCGCCGCGGATCTCAAGTTCCACCAGACCCTCTGGGAGGGAGGCGGGAACCGGCACCTCCAGGACATCCTCAACGACGTCTCGACCCGCTTCTTCGGGTACGAGCTGATCCGCGACCTGCCCCATTCCGCCCGCTTCCGCTTCGACGTCATGGCGGAGGAACACCGGAAGCTGGTCAAGCTCGTCCTCGAGGGAACCGAGCGCGAGATCGAGACGGGATTCAAGAAGGCCTTCGCGGGATTCCTCGACTACGTGCTCGTCCGGTTCAGCGAGAAGCCGTCCGCCCGCCGGGCCGCGGAATGAGCCTCCGCCCCCGGCGCGGGGGGATCGCCGCGCGCCTGGGGACGGCCGACGCGGGGAGCTCCCTCGACCGACGGAACGTCCCCCGTCCCCGTGCCCCGGATGGCGAAAGAGAGTCCCCCCTCGCCGGGGACGACCTCGCGCCCACGAACGCCCCGTTCCGGGGGGCCGACGGGCCGAGGGACGCCGGCGGCGGAGGCCCCCAATCGGCGGGGGAGCCCCCCGACATCCCTCAGGGGGTTGCATTCCGCACCCGTTCCCGCTAATATGCCGCACCCCAATTTCGGGCGTAGCATCGGACGGAGTGTATGATCGACCAGACCAAGATCCGCAACATCGGCATCATCGCGCACATCGACTCGGGCAAGACGACCACGAGCGAGCGCATCCTGTTCTTCACCGGCCGCACGCACAAGATCGGCGAGGTCGATGATGGGAACACCGCCCTGGACTGGATGGAGCAGGAGCGGGAGCGCGGCATCACCATCACCGCGGCCGCCACCGCCGTCGAGTGGAAGGGCCACCGGATCAACCTGATCGACACCCCCGGCCACGTCGATTTCACGGTCGAGGTCGAACGCTCTCTCCGCGTCCTGGACGGCGCAGTCGCCCTCTTCTGCGGCGTCGGCGGCGTCGAGCCCCAGTCGATGAC
>Ga0070731_10005501_pt1 | contig 10419 bp, 11 predicted proteins | sample Coa_R1_2_FD_66448 | JGI IMG/M metagenome (GOLD analysis project Ga0070731, IMG submission 66448) | Surface soil microbial communities from Centralia Pennsylvania, which are recovering from an underground coalmine fire - Coalmine... | ecosystem: Environmental > Terrestrial > Soil > Unclassified ... | reverse complement strand
CGCTGCGGTTCGCGGAGCAACCCGCCACCGGCGCATTTGCGGTAAACCACCGGCGCGGGACAGCCGAGGTTCAAATCAACCGCGGCGATCGGATACTCCTGCAACTCGCGCGCCGTGCGCACAAGCGACGGGATGTCGTTCCCAATCATCTGCGCAACGACTGGCTTGCCGGTGGGATTTTCTGTGATGGATTTGAGAATCCATTTTTCGAGGGTCGAGGTGCTGTGAACGCGGAAATATTCCGTGAAGTAAACATCCGCGCCACCATAAGTGGACATGAGTTTCCAGAACGGCAAATCAGTGACGTCCTGCATCGGCGCAAGCGCCAGCACGGGTGACGCGCCAGCCAGCATCGATGCCAATTGATCCTGATAACTCACTCGGACAAGGTGATTTAGGCTGCCTCTTTGGGCAAATGGAATCCACCCCTCTGAGGCGGTTGTTCGTGCTGATATAGGTACGTTTTCTGCTCTTTAGATGAGAATTGAAAAAGTTTTTCGTCAAATTTGTGATTGTTTGCGGGGTAGTTGCCGCTGCGGCGGCAATTGCGACCGCAGCCGTTCTTTATTCCTTCTCCTCGCTTCCAGCTCCGGCGCAAATGCCAAACCCAAATGGCTATGACGAGATCATTCGCGCCGGGATGGCGATATCCACCAGCTTCCGGACTTACAAAGTCCTCGGACCGCCCCAGCTCCATTCATTGCTCTCGACCAATGCGGCGGCGATCGCACGAGGACACGCAGCCTTAAATCTCGATTGCCGCGTGCCTCTGCAATGGCCTCCCGACGCGACCAGCAGCGAAGAAGCCGCGGCACCCTCGAACCTTGCCGAGGCGTTCGCGGCCGAAGGTCTGCTGGCAGAAATGGAGCATCGCACACAGGACGCACTCAAGGATTATATGGATATTGTCCGCCTGGGAAATCAATCGAGCCGCGGCGGGCTGGTGGACCACAGTCTCAGGGGCATCGCCATTGAAGCCCGCGGCGCCGATCTTCTCCAGAAGTTGAGTGTTATTCTCGACGCGAAATCCTGCGGCGAAGTCGCAAAAACCCTCGAGTCAGCGGATTCGCAAAGGGAACCTCTGGCCGATTACCGGCAGGAAGAGAAAATTCTGTACCACCAGAAATTCCCCGAAGCAAAAGACAGTTTCAAGTGGTACTACGATCACATGCTCCATCTCAATGCCACTCAAAAAACCCGGACGGAGACATCCGACACATTCAGTGATTCGAGATCAACCATCCGCCGGGCGATGGTTGGGATCGCTGTGCGCGCCTATGAAATGGATAAAAGCACACGTCCCAGGGATGTTGTAGATCTTATTCCGAATTATCTGACAAGGGTTCCAATCGATCCCGTAACAGGAACAAACGTCAGTCTGTAAATTCCAAGGGGCAGGTCGAGGAATTGGCCGGCCGGAACAAAGGTCACGGATTATTCAACAACCGCACTTCACGCTGCGGAAACGGGATATCGATCTTCCGCTCGCGGAACTCCTGGGCAATCGCCCGATTGATTTCTGCGCTGGCCGCCCCGTAATCCGTGCCGTTTACCCAGGGCATCACAGCGATGTTAATGGACGATTCGCCTAAAGAGCTGACGCCGACCACCGGCTCCGGTTCACGCAAAACGCGGGAGTTTGTCTTCAGTATTTGGCCGATCGCGAGTAACACGTCGCCAAGATTCGAGCCATAAGCCACACCAACCGCCAGGTTGAGTTGGCGGACTGTTCCGTAATTGTGCAGCACTTCGCCGACGATTTTGCGGTTGGGAATCACGATGCGGGAACGGTCAGCATGAAGGAGCGTTGTGGAAAACAGTTCAACAGTCGTCACCTGTCCCTGCACGCCGAGAATTTCGATATATTCACCGACGCGAAACGGCTTGGTAAAAATGATCGTGAGACCGGCGACGAGATTGCTGAGCACACCCTGCATTGCGAGGCCAACGCCGACGCCCGCTACGCCAAAGCCGGCGATCAGGGCCGCGACATTCATTCCCGCCGTGCCCAGTGCAACAATGAGCGCGCCGGCAAATATCAGCAGTTTGACAACGCGCACCAGCAGCATGCGAACCGGCGGCTCCATGGCCTTGCGCTCCAGCCAGCGGTTCATGAATTTCCCAATCCATCGGGCCGCTATAGCCCCTGCAATGATGATGAGTATCGCGGAAACCAAAGCGCCGCTGTGCGCGATGACATAATCCTCGAGTTTCTCCTGCCAGGGTGTGCGCACAGCCAGAGCACCGTCGGTGCCGGGGTGTGGAAGCGCGTTGGTTGCGGCGTCGGCCATGGTAAATTCAGATTCTTGCGGTATTAAATAACTCCTCTCGTATTAGTCAACCTTTTCCAGCGGAATCGAGACGCCCTCGTTTTCGAGCATCAACCGGCGAACGGCGCCCGAAATCGATTAAAGACCCTAAAATATTCTCTTTTTCAATTGACATACATAGCACTTATATGCATAGTGTTTCTATGATTCCGAAAGAACTCGTCGCCGCCTCGGCTGAGGCGCTCATTTTATCGCTGCTTTCCAGGGGCGAGAGCTACGGCTACGCCATTATCCAGGAGGTCCGCGCCCGCTCGGATAATCACCTGCAATGGACCGACGGCATGCTTTATCCGGTGTTGCACCGCATGGAGAATAACGGCTGGATCAAGTCCCGCTGGGTCAAAATGGAGAATGGCCGCAAACGCAAATATTATTCACTCAAAAAGGACGGCAAAGACGCGCTGGACAAGCAGCGCAGCGAGTGGCTTAAAGTCCACAGCGTCCTCAGTCAATTGTGGGGAGAACAGTATGCGTGACCTCGAAGAAAAAATCGCCCAATGGCGAAAGAAAATGGCTGCGGGCGGAGTGAAAACCCCCGCGGTCCTCGACGAACTCGAAGGCCATCTGCGCGAAGACGTTCAGGCGCGCATTTCAGCCGGAGATTCGGAAAGCGTCGCGTTTCAAACCGCGGTCGCGCGAATTGGGAGTGCCGGGTCCCTGCAAACGGAATTCAACAAAATCACTGGCGCGGTGTCGTTGCCCGTATTGATCGGCGCGTCCATTTGGATTAGCGCGGTCGTATTGGGGCTGGCTCTATTTTCACACAGGGTGGCTGCCGGAACGCTGGGCCCGCTGCTCTTCACGCATGTTCTCACGATCACCGCCGGTTACGGGGCGGCATTTTTGGTCGGGGCGCTTGCGGCTTGTTACATTTATTGCCGGTGGGCGGGAAGGTTATCACCTGCACTGCGCGAGGATTTGACCCGCGCCACGCTGCGATTCACTTACATATCGGCGGTCTTGAACGTCGCTGGATTTCTGTTGGGGATGCTTTGGGCCCACAAATACCGCGGCGCCGTATGGTTAAACGATCCGCGTGAATTCGGGGGTGTATGCGTTTGCCTATGGTTTGTGGTTCTGTGTCTCGCGTATTCGGCGAAAAAAGTGACTGACCATACCCGAATGCTGTTGAGCCTTATTGGGAATATGCTTGTTGCCTCAGCGTGGTTCGGCGCGGGCATTCTCGTCCATAATCCGGCCATGCATTGGTACGGATTGGCGAATGTTCTGCCTCTGCAACTATTTATGGGAGTGCATCTTCTTTTTCTGCTGATGGCATTTTCGCGCAAACTCGAAACTGCCGAAACGTGATGAAAGGAAACTATGTTTAACCTCGAACAAGCCCTAATACAGTGGAAGCAACAAATGTCAGCCGGGGGGATCAAGGACGCAGCAGTCCTTGATGAACTCGAATCCCACTTGCGCGAGGAGATCGAGCGGCAAATGCGTGCCGGCGCCAATGAAGAGCGAGCGTTTGCGGTGGCCGCACAGAAGATCGGTCCTGCCAAAGCGCTGAAAACCGAATTCCGCAAAAACGGGTCTGAATCTCTACTGGAGAAGCTGATGATCGCCACAGCCATCTCGGTCGCCGCCTTCGGCTTCTTCCTGGCGTCTGTCGCCCTGATGTTCTGTTACAGCAGTTGGGCGGAACGAATAGTCGGATTTACGGCTATAGGATTCACCCTGCTCGCCATTTTTGGATGGTCCCGGATCATCCCGCGTTTGCCGGTCATCCGTGACAGGCGCAAGCGCCTCGCCATTGAACTGGCGTGCTTTTTTGGAGGATTTGGCGCTTGCGCTGTTTACTTTCGAATGATTGAACGTCCCGAGCAGATACTTCCAGTGATGGCTTTTTGGGGGATTTTGATGATCGCTGTGGGACTTGCCCTTGCCAGCGCCATTGATCGAGCGGCACAGCAGGCGCGCACTCCGACTAAAGCGTGAGCAATTCACCGTGAGCGCATCCAAATAATATGTTCAACCTCGAAACAGCGATTGCAGAATGGCGGCAGCAAATGATCGCCACGGGCATGAAAGCGCGCGGAGTTCTGGATGAACTGGAAAGCCATTTGCGGGAGGATATCGAACGCCGCGTGAAAGCCCGCACCACGGAAAAGGAAGCCTTCGAAACTGCCGTTCGTCAACTCGGCCAGAAAGATGCCTTGACGGGCGAGTTTGCGAAGATTGACGAGACCTCAGGCGCATTTGAATCAATAAAGCAATTTTTCCAGACCCTGGCTGGAATCCAAAATCCAATTCTTGCAACGAATATGAATATTTCATCCTCAAACGGAAGTCTGGAGCCCGCGTGGACTACCTATTTGAAATCCGGCGCATTCGCATTGCCGGCGGCTGTTCTTGGGCTGTTTGTCGCCATATTTGTTTTCCCAAAATTCAATGAGGTGGTTTGGCGGTCGGGAGCTGTGCCTTTGAATACAGCTTTCATCCGGTTCATCTGGAATCTTACGCTCTTTCTGGCGCACTATTTATTCGTCGTCTGTGCCGCATTTGCTTTTGCGATCGCCCTTTTGGAATGGCGCGTCGAGAAATGGCGTTGTTATCGGAAGGCGGCCTGCGGCGTCGGCGTTTTTCTGCTGAACTCCGCGGTGCTCATTACGATCACCACCATGGTTATTCTCGCCCTCGTTGCTGCTCCAGCATTAGCGCATCACGCAAACTAGACTGTCATGTTCAACCTCGAAACATTCATCGCAGAATGGCGGCGGCAGATGCGAGCGGCCGGAATCAACTCGCCCGTGCCGCTTGACGAACTCGAAAGCCACTTGCGCGAAGACATAGGTCAGCGAATTCATTCGGGTGCGACACCCGAGCAAGCCTTCGCGCTGGCGGTGAAGCAAATCGGCAGCGGTGAAAAACTCAAGGCCGAATTCAGCAAGGTCGAAGACACCAAAAGAATGCGGGCAAAAGAAAATCTGCGGCGTTGGTCCATAGTCATCGGAACCGCGTTTGTTTATTTGGTGTTATCCAGCGCGTGGTACCTGGGTGTGCGGTCGGGAAAGTTGGAGATTACCGGAGTTGAGGTCGTGCTCGCAGCGGGCGCCATGGCACCCATGATTCTGCTTGGCTGGGCGGGGCGCTCTCTGGCGAAAACCCTGCCCGTCATCAGCGAGAATTGGATCATCGTGATCGCCCTGGCAACTCTCTTCGCCGGAGCGGCGCTGTTCCGGGTTTGCTTCCCGGTCATATCACCGACAAACCTCGTGCATTTGCAGATTGTCACGCTTTGGCTTTTGTCGCCCATGCTGGGTTTTGGAAATTGTGTTTCGGCGTGGTTCGACCGGTGCGCGGCCATCCGCAAAAACTCCTCTCAATATGTTTGACCTCGAAAAATCCATCGCGGAATGGCGCCGGCAAATGATCGCCGGTGGAATCAAATCAAGAGCAGTGCTCGATGAACTGGAGAGCCACCTGCGCGAGGATGTTGAACAACGGATGCGCTCGGGCACGCCTGTGGAGAAAGCATTTGAAGAAGCCGTGCAGCAAGTCGGCCAGGCGGATCAATTGAAATTGGAATTCGGAAAAGTCGAGCTGCCCAGAACCACAGTCAGCCCGAGATTAATCAATCGGGGATGCGTTGCCATGGGGGTGTTCGTCATGCTCACGGGAATGTGGCTTTTATTCGATGTCTCGATCGCGGAAAAAGTTTTGGGATTTGCCTGGCTGACGCTGGCCGGCGCGTACACCGCATTATTGCCGCGCCTGAATCGGAATATCCTGCTGGGCGTTCGCGGATGGGCGCTCAGGAAGGCAATCGCCGTTGCCTGCAGTTTCTTTTTCATGGCATGGATCGCGGTGCTCCTGCTCGACTGCACGCACGTCGTTAACTTCTCATTGGGCGTGGCAGTTATTCCGAATCTGATTCTTTGGCCGCTGACGACTGCAGCGATGGCGACATATCTTGTTCTATGCTACGCAACCGATGAGACTGCGCTCGGTTTATGGTCTCCGGCAGCCCAACAATGTCTCGCCACAGCCGAGCAGGAGGCGTGTGGGTTTCATCATAATTTCATCGGCACCGAACACGTGCTGCTGGGATTGCTTAAGGACGAAAATAGTTGCGTGTCAAAAGTGCTCGGGAATATGGGCGTGCGCTCCGAAACCGTGCGCGCAGAGATTGGAAAAATGGTCGGCGCCTTCCCGCAGTCGCATCCAGTTCAAACGCTGCCTTACACACCAAGAGCAAAGAAAGCTCTGTCCATTGCCATATCGGAAGCGAAAGCGATGCGGCGCGACCGCGTCGATTCGGAACACGTCTTCCTCGGCCTGATTCGTGAAGGCAGCGGCGTGGCGGCGCTCGTTTTGAAAAAACTCGGAGTCAACGTGTGGGACGCGCGCGAAGAAATCCTGAGGACGTAACGTCGCTGATATTCACCAAGCGGAGAATTTCTCGGCCCGCCGACAGCCTGGCGGGTTGCATCTATTACCAATTGAGGCCGTTCTGTGAGGACAGGACGCTTCAATTTTTCGTTGACAAGGATTCAAAGTGTATTAGTTTATTAACACACTAAACAAATATCGATTGAACATGATTGAATCGATTGAGAGGACAATTATGAAACGAAACCTGACGTTGATGGCTGGACTCATTGCTGTGATGGTCGGCATGGCGCTGGTCATGCCGGCTGTGGCGCAGTACCGCCATGAAGGTGTGATGCGAAACGACGAGCCGTGGCTGTTTCTCATTGGAAGCCTGCTGACACTGGCGGGGTGCGGCGCGGCATTTCGCGGCCTGAAAAACATTCGTGCCTAGCACCGGACCGCCCCGCGATTAAAATTTTGTTTTGCGCGGGGCATCGGGCAAAGCTACTTTTGGTGCGGCTTGTCCGATGGTGTAATGGTAACACAGCGCCCTTTGGAGGCGTTATTCATGGTTCGAGTCCATGTCGGACAGCCATCTTTCCCATTTTTGATTTTCGATTTTGATTGGTATCAGCGGGCAGGTTCAGAATCCCCCCGACGCACACAACGCACACAACGCCATCAACGCCATCAACGCCATCAACGCATTACAATGCGGCGCAGTCGTGGTAGTCGTTGGGCGATGAAAACTCGATATAGAGTTGATCGGGAAGGACGGACTGTCCAAAGTCCAAGGCCCAAGGTCCGTGACGCGCCGGGTCTCTACTCGAATTTTTCGGGCAGGCCGTCCGCGCCATGACGAGTGGTACAAAAATTACGATAATTACGATAATTACGATAATTTACATCAGAGAAATTGTGACAGATGAATGCAAAGTGAAGGAAGAGCGGCTTTATCTGGTGGCGCGCCTGGGCCGACCAATGCCTCTGACGTATTCACGTCGCTGCGTCCGGAGAGGATCGGCCTCGTCGGACTTCGGCGCGGCAAGGAGGGACTGTACGAAAGTTACGAAAGTTCCCGTAATCACTCGGAATTCCCGAACGCATCCGCCTTCGCGCAAAGCGATGGAGCAAACTTGCACGCGGCGCCTGGATTCGTCACCATCAGCTGAAATCGACTTCGGACCTCCATGAAAACCAATCGCCGCCAATTTCTGGGCACGACCGCCGCCGCGGGAGCGCTGTCGCTGCTGCCTGCCTCTCAAACGTTTGCCGCCGGACACAAGGTCACGGATGCCATGCTGGAGACGGCGGTGGCGCAACCGGTTCTTCAGATTAGCGCGCTGAAAGATCCGGTCATTATTGAATCGATTGAACTGCTGCAGAAGGGGCGCAATCATTTTGTCCGGGTGCGGTCTAAGGACGGCGCCGAAGGAATCTCGGTGGACGATGGGCGCATGGATATTTTGCACCCGATATTGAATCGGCTGATCATCCCGTATTTCATCGGGAAGGACGTCCGTGATTTGGAGGAGCATGTATTCCAGGCGTATCGCTATCAAAGCAATTACAAGCTGCTCGGGCTGGCGCTTTGGGCACCGATGGCACTCGTCGAATTCGCCATTCTCGATATGTTCGGACGGATGTTAAACAAGCCGCTTGGCGCGCTCGTTGGAAATATTGTCCGCAACACAATGCCGTTCTACGTCGCCAGCGGACGACGCGACACCACGCCGGACGAGGAGATTGAATACTTGAAGTCTTTAGTTGAGCCGACGGGCGCGAAGGCGCTGAAGTTCCGGGTCGGCGGGCGGATGAGCCGCAACCAGGACGCGATGCCGGGCCGCACGGATAAATTGATTCCGCTCGTGCGCAAAGTTTTCGGCGACAAGATGGTCATGCACGCGGATGCGAACAGCTCTTATGACCCGCCCAAAGCGATTGAGGTCGGCCGGCGATTGGAAGATGTCGGCGCCATTCATTACGAGGAGCCGTGCCCATTCGATAACTTTGATGCCACCAAAAAGGTCACGGACACGCTGAAGATTCCCATCGCATTCGGCGAACAGGAATCCAGCCAGTGGCGTTTTCAATGGTGCATCCGCGAGCACGTGGTGGATATCGTGCAGCCGGATCTTTATTACTATGGCGGGATGATTCGCTCCCGCCGCGTGGCGCACATGGCTGAGGCGGCGGGGATGGCGACGACGGTTCACCTCTCGGGCGGATTTGGATTTGTGTATTCGTTGCATTTTGCATCCTGCACGCCGAAGATTGGTCCATGGCAGGAATACAAAAAAGGAGTGGAAACGTATGGCAAATGGTTTGACCCACCGCTGAAGATTGTAGACGGCGCGATTACCATTCCGCAGGGTCCCGGCGTGGGCATCGCGGATCCGAAGGAATTGTTGAAAGGAGCGACTCCAGTGCTGGATGCCGGCGCGCCGGGTGCAGATACTTCCGGGTAGACGGCTGCGGTCCCGGAAGATTCGCGTGATTCGGACGAATCGGGTCAAATTGAATTTTTAAAGAGGAATATTTTTGTGACAATAAACCCTTTGAACTGTCAATTTTTCGTCATGAATCGCACTATCTAGGTATGGAAACCACTTCCGCTCCAATACCGGCTGCACCGCCACCGGTCATCGCCGCGTTTTCTCCGCCGAAGAAAACGAAGAAAAAACGCAAGCTGGTTATATTCATCATCCTCGGCGTAGTGGTGTTGATGGTGGTGTTGGGTGCCGCCATCCACAGCAGGACACCGCCGATTTCGATTCAAACAGAAAAAGTGATGCGGCGGAACATCACGGAAATTGTTGTCGCCAACGGCAAAATCCAGCCGGTCACCCAGGCGGTCATCAGTCCGGAAGTGGCGGGGGAAATTATTGCCCTGCCGGTCAAGGAAGGCGACAACGTGAAGAAGGGTGATTTGCTGGTGCAAATCAAACCGGACAATTACCAGGCCACGCGCGACTCGGATGAAGCCAGCTACAAATCCGCGATCGCCAACGAGAACCTGGCGAAAGCGCAGATGGAAAAGGCGGAAATCGAATACAAGCGCAACCAGGAATTGTTCGACCACAAGCTGATTTCCGATTCTGATTTTCTCACATTCAAAACTGAATTCGACGTTGCCAAGTTGCAGGTTGAAACCGCCGCGCACCAGGTCGACCAGGCCAAATTCACACTCGACAACGCCGACGCCGATCTGAAAAAGACAACCATCCTCTCGCCCATCGATGGTACCGTGGTAAAGCTCAATTCACACCTCGGCGAGCGCGTGCTCGGCACTTCGTTCAACATGGGCACGGAAATCATGACGATTGCCGACCTGAGCGAAATCGAAGCCCAGGTGGATGTCGGCGAAATGGATGTGGTGTTGATGAAGCCCGGGCAGCATGCGCATCTGGAGGTGGATGCGTTCAAAGACCGGAAGTTCAACGGCATGGTAACTGAAGTGGCGGACTCTGCAAACGGCTTCGGCCAAAGTGCGGCGTCCGCCCTGAGCAGCAGCAGCGGCAGCGGCTCGAGTGGAGATGCTACGAAGTTCGAGGTGCACATTCGGCTCAAAGAAAAAGAGGAGTTCCGACCAGGAATGTCCGTGACGGCAGAAATCGAAACCCGCTTGCGGACGAATGCCCTTTCCGTCCCCATCGCCAGTGTGACCGCGCGAATGCCAAAGCTGGCGGCGAATACCAATGACCCTCCGGCGAAGACGAACCTGACCGCCGGTTCATCGTCGAATTCAGTCGCAATGACCAATTCGGCC
>Ga0070731_10005499_pt1 | contig 10421 bp, 6 predicted proteins | sample Coa_R1_2_FD_66448 | JGI IMG/M metagenome (GOLD analysis project Ga0070731, IMG submission 66448) | Surface soil microbial communities from Centralia Pennsylvania, which are recovering from an underground coalmine fire - Coalmine... | ecosystem: Environmental > Terrestrial > Soil > Unclassified ... | reverse complement strand
GCTAAGAGGAGGCTCCCGATGAAGCGGCTTCTCATCCTTTGGGATCCCCGGAACCCCATCGTTCCGGTGGCCCCGGTCCTTGAGGCTCTAAAAGCCCAGCCGGACGTCCAAGTGAAAGTCCTTACCTTCCAAGACATCGGCCACCCGACGCTCCCGAACGGGGCCTTCAATCTGCCCGCCGGCGCGGGAGGGGAGATGCCGGACGGGATGCTTTGGATCGAAGGGGGACCGCTTCCGGGCAATCTCGAGGCCTTCTCCTGCCCGAAGGCGTGCTGGCTCGTGAATACGGTGCATGAACCGAGTCTCCTGGGCGAGGTCCGAACGCGCTTCGACCTGATCTTCAGTGCGTCACTCCGGGACACCGCCGGGGAGAAGGCGCTTTGGCTACCCTTGGCAGGGGAGTCCGGGGGTCGGATCGACGTCCCTGCCGGCCTTTCCGTCCTCGTTGCCGATCCCAAGCCGCCCTTGCAAGTCGAGATCGAACACCTGCTCGCCTCTGGTGGCCGGGAGTATGGCCGGCCCTCGGTCCCGGTCGTTCTCACCTTGGGGAACGGAGGACAGCCTCATCCTCTCCTTTTCGATTGCCTTCGCGCCGGCGCGGCGGTCGTGGCGGACCCAGAGACGGATCTCCGGGGGCTCGCCCACGTCGGGGAACATCTCGACGTCTTCCCCTCGAAGGAGGAACTCCCCCAGTATCTCCACACCCTTCTTGGAGACTCCGAAAAGCTCTCGCGATTGGCGGCGAGGGGTCCAGCCATCATGGAGCACTTGCATGAGCCGGAGCTTCGGGCAAGGAGGATCATCGAAGGGCTCTGGCCCCGGGTCCGAATCCTCTCCGGCCAGGACCACTGTCCTCGGGTTTCCATTCTCGTGACCTGTTACCGCTATCTCCGCCGCTTCAGAGTCTGTCTCGAAAGCCTGGCCCGCCAGACTCTCCCGCCCGCGTCTCTCGAAATCGTGGTCGCCGACCCCGAAAGTCCCGACGGCCTGGCGGAAGCCCTTGAGCAGTTCGCGGAACAGTATCCCGAGATCCGGGTCGTCCATGTTCCCCTCGACCCGCGTTATCACCGGAACCGGGGTCTCGGCATCAACCGGGCCTGCGAAGCGAGCCGCGGTCCCGTGGTGATTGCGATCGACGGGGATCTGGTCTTTCCGCCGTCACTCATCGGACTTCTCGAGGAATCGGTGCGCCGCGAGCCGGGACACGTCTACGGCATCCGCCGTAGTTTCGTCGGGCGCTCCGAGACGGAACGAATCTTGAACGGCGAACTGGATCCCTTTACCGACTTCGATCGACTGAGCCGGTCGGAAGGCGACGGGGAGACCCAGCCCTTCGTCGGGGTCCTGGGGTACTGCCAGGCGGTCGCCCGGGCCGCCTTCGCCCGGGCCCGGTATCCCGAGGAATTCGACGTCGTGAATCAGAGCGATATCGTCTTCGTCGAGCGGCTGCGCAAGGAAGCACAGGTCACTCCCAAGTACCTTGCGGAAGAGACCGCGCTCCATCTCTGGCATCCGCGCAATTGGCAGGGAACGAGCGAGTCTTTATGAAGAGCCAAGCGCGAGGGGAAGGCCTGCGGATTGTGGTCGACATGCCCTGGGACGCGTCTGCCTGCATGGGGACCGGGGCCTATTCCGAGGCGATGGTCCGGGCGCTTGCGAAGGCGGCGCCCGAAGCGAGGATCATTCTCGCGGTCTCCGTCGGGCACCCTCGTCGCATCCGCCTTCCCAATGTCGCCTACGCCTCGCTCCCGGAGACCGAGGGGCTCTCCGAGGGAACCCGGCAGGTCGCCCTTCCTTCGTTCCTGGCGGCGTCCGGGGCGGATGTCCTTTTTGCCCCCGCGTCGCTTGTTCCGTGTCTTAAGGTCTGTCCCACGGTGGCGACGGTCCACGACTTGGCCTTCGAGACGCACGCCGAACAGTATGCCCCCGGTCTTGTGAGCTACTTGAACCGCTGGTTCCCGTCGATCTTCACCTCGGCAGACCGGATCGTCGCAATCTCGGAGGTGGTGAGGCAAGACCTCGTCTTCCGAAAGAAAGTGGATCCCAGGAGGGTGGTGGTCATCGAGCAGCCGATTCGGGAGGTATTCCGAGAGGCATTGAGCCCCGAGGAAGAGCACCGGCAGCTGGTGTCGCTTGGAATCCGGGGTCCCTATTTCTTTCATGTCTCCAACCTCGGCATCCACAAGAATATGGAGTTCGGAGTCCGGGTCCTCGCGGAGTATCTGAGGCGTCACCCGGGCGCGCGACACCAACTCCTGTTCGCCGGCGGAGGCTTCGCTCCCAGCCGGCCTCCCGACCTGGTCGAGATCGCCCGAAGCCTCGGAATTGGAGATCGGGTCCGCTATGTCGGGAAGGTGTCCGATCAGGTCCTGAAAGCCCTCTACCAGAGATGCGAAGCGTTCCTCTTTCCGTCGCTCATTGAAGGGTGGGGGCTTCCCGTCGTGGAGGCACGGACCCTCGGAGCCAGAGTGTTCGCCTCCCCTCACGTGCCCTCCGCGTTGCCTGAGGAAATACTTCCGCTTGAGGTCGGCAGGTGGGTCGAGCGAATTGAGAGCGCTCCTGACCCTTCCCGAGCCAGGACCGGGCACGACTTTTCCGAAGAGGCGGGCGAACGCTTGCTCGCGACCATGGTGGAGGCGATTCGAGTCTCGGGAGGATCCCGCCCCACGGTCGCCGTGCGGCCGCGCTTGGGGGAACCCCGGGTCGCGATCCGCGGCGACTGGTACTCTCCGTCCGGGTTCGGCCAGGCCGGCCGGGGAGTGTATCAAGCCCTCGAAAGCGCGGGCCTGCAACCTCTCGCGTCGCTAGTTCCCAAGGATACGATCCAGGACCGGCGGCTCTGGCGGAAGGACGTCTCGCTCTCCCACGACCCGGTCGATCTCTGGATCCACCACGTGCCGCCCGAGACCATGGATCTGACGCTCCCCGGAAAGCACGCAAGCTTCTTCTTCTGGGAGACCGACCGGATCCCCGAAGAGAGCCAAAGGGTCCTTTCCCGCCTCGATGAGGTGTGGGCGCCGTCCTCCTTCGTGGCCGAAGTCTTGGCAAAAACCCGGCTTGGCGTTCCGGTGGTTCAGGTGTCGCCGCCCGTCGATACGGAACTCTACGCTCCTGGCGCGCCGAAACCTCCGGCGGTCGACCTCCCTCCGGGATTCGACCCGTCGTGGACGGTGTTCCTCTACGTGGGGACGTGGGATCCCCGTAAACGTCCGGATCTCCTGGTCCGATCGTTCACCAGGGTGTTTGGGCGCCGCGATCGGGCGCTCCTTCTCCTCAAGTCCTACGTCACGGGCGATCCGGCGAAGGACCGGGAAATCCTGGTCCCCTGGATCCAGAGCGCACAAGAAAGCGATGCCCACGTGAGAGTCATCCCCGGCGTCCTTCCCGCTCGCGAGATGGCGGAGCTCTTCCGAGCGGCGACCGCCTTTGCGACGGCAAGCCGGGGAGAAGGGTACTGCCTCCCCGCCGTTCAGGCGATGAGCTCCGGCAAGCCGGTGATCGCGGCAGGCTGGTCCGCCTTCCGGGATTACGTGACTCTCCCGGTCGACTACGCCGTCCGGGCGGTTCCCCCCGAGGTGACCTTGCCCGGCTATTCGCCGGACCAGCGCTGGGCGGAGATCGATGAGGCGGATCTAGGCCGGAAGCTCCGGTGGGTTCACGAGAACCGCGAGGAGGCCCGCCAGCTCGGTGGGAAGGCCCGTCAGTGGGTCCTCGAGAATGCGTCTCTACCCGTCGTTGGCCGCCGCCTCAAGGCTCGCATTCACGACCTGTGCCAGAGTCCGGTTCCCTCGCAAATGGAGGAGATTCGTTCATGACCACGATCTCAGGGTGCACGCTCGTTCGGAACGCGGTCAAGCTTCGATATCCGCTCGAGGCGTCGATCCGGACGTACTACGAGCTTTGCACTGAAGTCCTGATCTCCTTCGACCCGACCACGGACGACGGGACGGACGCCTTCATCAAGGATCTCGCGCGCCGGTACCCGAAGATCCGCCCCATCCCGAGCCCCTGGAACATGGAGAACCACCAGGACGGCACCGAGATTACGATCCAGTCGAATGTGGCTGCGGAAGCCTGTATCGGCGACTGGATCCTATACGTTCAGGCGGACGAGGCCATTCACGAAGGGGACCACGACCTCATTCGAGAGGCCGTGCAGACCAAGAACCTGAATGGGGTCCTCTTCGCGAGAAGAAGTTTCCTCGGGACGCTGGACCGGGAAATCCCCGAGTATTATGCGAAGGGACTCCTCCGGCTCTATCGGAACGGACAGGGCCTCGTCGCCGGAGACGGGATGTCCTGCGCCTACTTCCAGGGGATCCGGCCGTCCCTCCTCCGCGAACAGCCCCGGATGTTCAATTACAGCCGGATGGGGAACCGGGACGAAGTGCTCCTTCGTTCGAGATGCCGGGATACCTTCCACCACAGCACCGAGGCGGCCATCGAGAAGAACGTGGAGAACGAGTATACCCAGAACGTCTCGCCATTCGACGCAGGCGCCCACCCCGGGGCGATTCGAGACTTTTATCTGAAGCCCGCAGCGCCGTCCAAGACGCCAGCACCGTCTAGGGAACCCGCATCGCCCCGGACGGCGAGCCCGGCAACGCTGGCGGTTCTCATGGGACCCGGGGAGCGGGAAAACCTCGCACCGCTCTTCTGGAATTTCCGCGATTGGGCCGGGGACATCGTGGTCCTCGATGACATGACCACCGACGGCTCGGCGGAAGTCCTGGAGAAGGTGCTTTCCGATTTGCTCGGCTTTCGCAAGAGCCGATATCAGATCCTGCGGACGCCGCTCGGCGGAGACTTCGCCGGGGCCCGGAACCGCCTCCGCGAGGCCGCTCGGGGGCCATGGGTCCTCTATGCGGATTGCGACGAGCGCTGGGACGAATCGCTGGTCTCGAACGTGCCGCAGCTCGTCGCCCAGTTGGACCGGGACCGGAAGATCATCTGCGGATTCCCGCGCGCGAACCTGATCGACGGGGTTCCCGTCAATGACGTTCCGGACTCCGAGTGGACCCCGCAGGGGCTCCGGCGGTCGCTTCCGAGAACCTCCTGGCCGCCTCGGAACGCCGATCTCCAGTATCGGCTTCTCCGGCGCGAGGAATCGTGGGTCGGCAAGCTCCACGAAACGCCCGCCCGGCTCTCCAGCCATGCCGCCCACGTGGTCGCCCTCCGGGACTTCTGGATCCTTCATAACAAGGGACTTTCGAGGCAGGAGAAGCAGGATCGCTTCTACCGGTCCCTGGGACAGGAACGGGGGATGCCGGTTAAGGGGTGGTCCTGGACCAGTGCGGAATCTGCAGCCAAGTAAGCAGACTCGAGGGGGCAAATGGGCAACGAAACAAGAAAGTGTTTCGAGAAGCGGCAGACCCGAGGGGATTTCGAGAAGTATCTCTTCGGGAAAGGCCTCGACGTCGGAAGCGGAGGAGATTGTCTTCGCATCCTAGACGGAACCGTCGATCCGTGGGATCTAACGCAAGGGGATGCGGAGGCTCTCGAGGGAGTCCAAGAGGGGACCTATGATTTCGTCTATTCGAGCCACTGTCTCGAGCACCTTCATTCCGTCGAGCGGGCACTCTCGAGCTGGGTACGCGTCCTGAAGCCGGGGGGAGTCCTCTATGTAGTCGTTCCGGACTTCACGCTCTACGAGAAGAACTACTATCCTTCTCGGTTTAACGGAGACCACAAGCACACGTTCTCGATGACGGTCTCGCGCAAGGGCGAGGGACGCGTCACCCACTGGCACTTGAAGGAAGACTTCGTTCCGCTGCTCCGGTCGCTCGGAGTCGATGTGATGGAGACGGTCCTCGAGGACGACCACTACGACCGGAGCCTCCCGGAACACGTCGACCAGACCCACGATCCGAACACTCTCGCCCAACTTTGCCTGATCGGGCGGAAACGCGGCTCGCCGGTGGAGAGATCGGGCAGCGTCGGCCCCAGCAACCCGGCTCCGCTCAGGATCTACACCGGCATCCTCGGGCAGATCGGCGACATCGTGATGTTCACGCCGACGGTCCGAAGGCTGAAGGAGATCTTCCCGAATAGCACGATCACGTTCGCCGTCAGCCGAAAGTATCGCGAAGCGGGCGAGCTCGTCGCCGGCCTGCCCTATATCGACCGACTCTTCGTGGTCGAGAATTACTTCGAGCGGATGACCGAGGACATCGCGCCCGCATGGTTCACGGGTTGGCCGGTGGACCTCCGTGGCGACGACGAAGTGGAGGAACAGCGGCGGCATGACCTCGTCTTCGAGACGCGCCCCCGTCATCGCCGAACCTGCTGGTGGGAGGATGCCCATCAAGTGGTGGAATCGGCCTATCGAATCGGCATCCCAGGCCCGATTAATCTTCAGACGGACATCTCCATTCCTTCAGAAACCCGCATTCCTCGCGAAGCCCGGGGAAAAATCGTCATGCACAACGATCCGGCCATTTCTCAGAAGAAGGCCTGGAGTTGGGAGGCGCTGAAGGGCCTCACTCGCACTCTCGACCCTTCGCGCATTGTGCTGTTGGGCAATCCGGGTCCGAAGGTAGAGGGGGTCGTTGATCTTCGCGGCGAAACGAGCCTGGCGGAAGCGGCCGCCATCATTGCCGCCTGCGAGTGCTACGTCGGCATCGATTCGGGGCTCATGTGGATCGCCGCCAGCCTCCAAGTCCCCGCGGTCGGACTCTACGGGACGAGTTACCTCCCGGTCCCCAGCGCCATCCAGCCGAGAAACCCCAGGGCCATCTACCTGCAGGCCGAGGGCAGTCCTACGACCATTCCTCCTCATGAAGTTGAAAGGGCGGTACAGGCGGTCCGATCCAGCACGGTCGCCGAAAGTGCGGTGCCGGGGTCATGAAAGGACTCCATGATCGAAATTGCGGATAACCCCCATCTTGGCCGATTCGCTGGCTTCCCGAACGACTACCTCTTCGATCTGATCAAGAAGGGGTCTGATTTTCCGGATCACTATGTCCGGAAGGAAATCGATCGGGTTGTGAAGCCCGGATCCGTGTGCGTCGACGTCGGGGCGAATCTGGGGTATGTCTCGGTGTATCTTTCGAAGCGATCGAAGTGGGTCTACTCCCTGGAGCCTCAACCCGCGGTCTTCCTTCAACTATGCTGCAATCTCTTCTTGAACCAATGTATGAACGTGACGCCGATTCCTGCGGCAGCCTCGGAACACGCCACGCGACTGCGATTCGCCGACTATCAGTCCGGCTGGGTGGGCACGAGCGATTTCTCCCGTTACGAAGCGATCCGATCCATTGGGTCGATTTCCCTCCAAGAGTCGCACGAGGGGACGATGAAGGGGGAGCGTTTGGATCGACTCGTGACGGATCACGTGGACTTCGTCAAGATCGACGCCCAGGGCGCGGACATCGACGTCATCCTGGGGGCGGACGGAATGGTCGAACGGGATCGGCCGATCATCGTCTTCGAGTACGAGGAGGATCTCTCCCGGATCAATTACGGACGCACCCTGTCCGACTTGGAAGAGTTTTTGCGTCGGCACCGGTACGCCAGGAGGGAGATCTTCGAGCAGAACTTCATCCTGGAACCGCTCCCCTGAGGCGGCGACGATGATCGATGGCCCAAGTCCTCCAAAGCAGATGAAGCCCAACCAGAAGGGTGGATCGCTGGCGGCGCTCTATTGGGCGCTGACCGAGGAGCACCAGTGGACTCTTGCAGGGGGTGCTCTCTCCATGCTCGCCGTGAACCTTCTGGAACTCGTCCCGCCGATCGTTCTGGGAAGGCTGATCGACTCCCTGACGAAAGCGCCGGTCGGCGGGTTTCCCACGACGTTGATGGCGGCCTATGTCGCTGTCCTCTCGCTTCAAGCCCTGCTCCGCTACCCGCTCCGGTCCGGCTTCATCGGAACCTCGATCCGGATTGCTGCCGGACTCCGGGAGCGGTTTGCGAGCCGAGTCCTCCGGGTATCGCGGTCGTCCCTGTCGGCCTACTCCACCGGAGATCTGATGAGCCGGATGAGTTCTGACCTGGGCTTGGTCGAGGGGGCCGTTGCGACCGGACTCCCGTTCTTGTGCGACTGCTCCATCTACCTTCTGATTCTTCCCGCCGCGATGATGAGTCTCAGTCCGACGCTCGCGCTGGCGGCCTTTGTGGCGCTTCCGGTGATTCCGATTCTTGCCGCGACGCTGATCCCCCGGATCAGCCGGGCCTCCGATATTGCCCAGGAGGCCTTTGCTCGCCTCGTGTCGAGGGCTCATGAGAACGCCGTCGCCGCGCAGACCGTCCGGGCATACGGTCTCGAGACCCGTGAATCCGAGTCTTTCCTGTCGTCAGGAACCGACTACGTCTCGAAGGATCTCCGGCGCGCGCGCCTGGAAACGCTGTTCTCCGGCTCGGTCCAGGCGCTGGTCGCCGTATCAATCTCCATCGCCCTGGGCCTCGGATCCCGGCAAGCCATCGCGGGGGAACTGACGGCGGGCCGCTTCGTCACCTTCCTCCAATACGCCGGGATGATGGCCTGGCCGCTTACCGGCCTGGCTTGGGCGTTCCTCCTCTTCCGGAAGGGGACGGTCGGCCTCCGCCGGCTGGAGGAGATCCTGAGCCTTCCCGACGAAGCCTCCGGCGGGCTCCAGGCTCCGGAAGGCGAGGGTTCCATCGAGGTGCGAGACTTGACCTACAGCCGCCCGGGGGAATCCTCCTCGGTCCTTTCGAACGTTTCCTTGCGCCTTAACCCCGGGGAGCGGGTGGCGCTCATCGGCCCACTCGGGTCGGGAAAGACGACGCTCATCCATCTCCTAACCAGAGTGATCGAGCCTCCGGTCGGATCGATGTGGATGGACGGGGTTGACGTGACGACGCTGGATCTCGTCGACTTCCGTCTCAAGATTGCGGTCGCGCCCCAGGAATCATTTCTCTTCTCGGGCACCATTCGTGAGAACATCCAGGGGGCGTCGTCGGACCCGGAAACCGTCCTGGTTGCCGCCCAGGCCGCCCGGGTGGAAGGGGCGGAGTTCCGACTGGGCCTGGACACTCCCGCCGGGGAAAAGGGAGCGTTGCTCTCGGGAGGCCAGCGGCAGCGGGTCGCCGTCGCCCGTGCGCTCACGCGTGGAGCCCGGATTCTCCTCCTGGACGACGCCACCTCGGCGCTGGACCATGATACCGAACGGCAGCTTTTCGAGGGGCTGGGTAAGGGCACCGTCCTTTTCTCCACCCACCGGAGTTCACTCGCCCGGCGCGCGGACCGCATCGTCGTCTTGGTCGAAGGACGGATCGTCGAAGAGGGGAGGCCGGAGGAGCTTCTTGCCGCCGGGGGCTTCTTCTCGTCTATGGCGAAAAAAGAGTCCTTTTCCAAATCGTTCGATCATGTCTAGCCGCCTGATGATCGTGAAGCGCTCCCTGGGATATGCGCGCGCGTTCCCGGGACTGGCAGCGGGGACGCTCCTTGCTCTACTTTCCGGAGCGGGCCTCGCGATGGCGGGACCCCTCATCGTCCATCACGTCATTGACGACGGGATTGCGGCGCGGCATCTATCGCGCGCGGGCTGGTGGTCCCTTGCCTACCTCGCGCTCGAACTCGTCCGAGCCGGAGTGGAAGCGTCTCAGAACATCCTCCTTCGGGCGTTTTCGCAGGCCACCGCGGCCCGAATCCGGAAGGACGTCTTCGATCACCTGCAGCGCCTCCCGCTGCGGTGGTTCGACGAGGGGCCTGCCGGCGAAATCGCCGCCCGATCGACGAATGAAGTGGCGACTCTGGGAGAGGCCCTTTCCGCGGGACTCGCGGGATTCTTCCGGGACGTGCTGGTCCTGGTGCTGGTCGTCGTTCTGGTCCTCCTCCTTCATCCTCGCTTCGGGATGGTCGTGGTGGGCTTTTCCCTCGTGGCTGGAATACCGGCTCTCGTCTTCCGTCGAGCGGCCCAGAACCGATCGCGCCGGGCGCTCGAGGCGTCGTCCCGAATGATGGCGGTCCTCGAGGAGAATCTGTCGGGAAGATCAGTCATCCGCCTGTTCGGATTGGAGAGGAGTCGAGAAGGCCGATTTTGCGAGGCGAACGATCAGGCGCTCGACGTGGCGTTCTCCACGCTCCGAATGCGCGTCTTTTTCGATGGAGGAGCGACCGTGACGTCGGCGATCGCGCTCACGGTCATATTGGGTCTAGGCGGCGCGGAACTCGCCCAAGGTCGGATCTCGCCGGGCCTCTTCGTGGCGTTCGTCCAGTACGGAGCTTACCTGATTGGGTCGCTGCGGGGCACCGCCGAGAAGGCGGTGGCCGTCCTCTCGGGAGTGGCTGCTGGAGAGCGAGTATTCCAGACCCTGGACACCCCGCCAATGCCTGCGGCTGCCCCAGGGGATTCAGAGGAACGGGGGGAAGCCGGCGAGCTGATCGCGGACGGGCTCCGATTTGGGTATGGGCCCGGCCCGGACGTGATTCGGGGACTCTCCTTGAGAGTCAAAGCGGGGGA
>Ga0070731_10005498_pt1 | contig 10423 bp, 9 predicted proteins | sample Coa_R1_2_FD_66448 | JGI IMG/M metagenome (GOLD analysis project Ga0070731, IMG submission 66448) | Surface soil microbial communities from Centralia Pennsylvania, which are recovering from an underground coalmine fire - Coalmine... | ecosystem: Environmental > Terrestrial > Soil > Unclassified ... | reverse complement strand
AAATAAAAGCATGAATTATTTTTAAAGATTGTTGTACTTTGTTGGAAGGCCAATAAAAATTACGGCTTTAAAAATGCAAAAAATAAAACATCGGTTTGCCGCGCAGGTTTTCCTTTTAACGGTACTGTCTTTTTTTGCCGGCTGCAACAGCAATCCGTCGAAGACTGATAATGCCCGCAACAAAGCAGGCATTACAAAAGCAAACTGGGGACAGGTCGACGGCAGGCAAGTGGATATATATACACTGACAAACAACAAGGGAATTGAAATAAAGATTTCCAATTATGGCGGAACGATCACTTCGTGGACGATGCCGGACAGGCAGGGGATCCCGGGAAACATAGTTTTAGGGTTTGACAGTCTGTCCGGCTATCTGGCAAAGCCGCCTTATTTCGGGGCGACGATCGGCCGATATGGAAACAGGATCGCGAACGGATCATTTAAGATCGGCGATCAAATGTATACGCTCGCAAAAAATAACGGGAAAAATCATTTGCATGGCGGCTTAAAAGGATTTGATAAAGTCGTCTGGAATGCATCCACCGTCGCAGATTCAATTCCGGAATTAATATTAAACTATACGAGCAAAGACGGTGAAGAAGGTTATCCCGGGAATTTACAGGTCACCGTAATGTTCTTATTGAATGATGACAACGAATTTTCCATCGAATATGATGCTGAAACCGATAAACCGACGCCGGTTAATCTAACCAATCACACCTATTTCAATTTGAGCGGAAACATAAGCAATGATATTTTGCAGGAAATATTGGAGATTGATGCTTCCTATTACACACCCGTTGACACCACCCTTATTCCGACGGGGGAAATAAAATCCGTGACCGGAACGCCTTTTGATTTTTTACACCCCCACAAAATCGGCGAACGCATTGCCCGGGTGCCGGGCGGCTATGATCATAATTTTGTATTGAATAAAAAAGATGGTTTATCAGCTCCTGCAGCCACGTTGACCGATTCTTCAGCAGGAAGACAGTTGGAAATCTATACCACAGAACCGGGAATCCAGTTTTATTCCGGGAATTTTTTGGACGGGAAAATTACCAACCGGGATGGAAAACCAATCAATCAACACACGGGATTGTGCCTGGAGACGCAGCATTTCCCGGATTCACCCAACGAGCCTGCATTTCCCTCAACCATACTAAATCCGAAGGAGAAATACCACAGTCTGACCAAATATAAAATGTCGGTGGTCAGGTAGATTCCGGTTCACACTTTTTCAAAATAGCAATACTGTGAAAACTGTGCAAACCAGGTGATCTTTTTTGCGCAAAGAGAGAGAGAGAGATACAAGGCCACTTCCCATAATTTACTGGCAGAACCCCGGGAACAAATTCATCAATGTGCTATAAAACTGACAGAAAGTTTTAAAACCGGAGACGGACCGGCAAAGCCCAATGCAATCATCGTTCCGGTGATGACCATATCCGGCGTAGGGGGAATGGCACGACGGTTATCCCCGGAAGCGATCGGACAACGTTAAACCGCAATATTACATATGGTGAATAACAAGATTTATCTTGCCAGTGAGACAGGTTCACTAACAAAAAGCGAGGGGTTTAAAACTGTGTTCGACATTAACGAACTCTCTTATTTTTTGTCCGTCTTCATAGATCACGATGACTGATCTTTTTTCTTCATCGGTTAACTGGCGCAAGTGCAACATTTTTTCGATAATGAATTTCCGGTCGACCCACTCAAAACGATCTTCGAATTTCATGTATTCTTCTACGTTGGAAATTATTTCGCCGGTATTCAAAATATGAACGGTAAAAACAGCGCCGGGGTGATGGGTAATATAAGATTGTTGCATATACGCAATGTAATAAAACTATCGCTATTTTATTACAAAACTTATCACCATGAATCGTTAATAATTGGTTGATAGGATTACCCCAAAAAATGCTTACCTGATTAATTCGACGGTACCTTTCAGCACATGATGTATTTTTTTGCGGTCGGTAAATTCAGTTTCATACACATAGGTACCGGCGGGTTGTGGCTTGCCCTTAAAAGTGCCGTCCCATTGGGCCGAAGGATCGGCCGAAGAAAAAATCAGCTGACCGTAACGGGTATAGACATTCAGGTTGAACAGCAATGGCGGTTCCACATAACGTACTTTAAAAAAATCATTTTTCCCGTCACCATTTGGGGTAAATGCATTGGGTAGAAACAGATCCAAAACGCATTTTTGAAAATTAACTGTTTTCTGCGCCTGGGCTGATCCGCAGGCATTGGAGATGTTTACCGAATAATGTCCGCTTTCAGTCGCTGAAAGAACAGGCAAGGTCGAGCCATCCTGCCACAGGTAGGCGGAGGAAGTATCCGTAAAGGCATTGAGCAAAACAGTATCCCCGGTGCAGGCAAGGGTATCTGATTTACCAAGGATGGAAGCATTGGGAATGGCCGATAATGGCACATACAACGAATCTGAAATAAGGCAGGTGCTGTCGTTTTGCACCTGGCATTGATAATACCCTGTTCCGTAATTCTTCCTCGTAATCGACAGCGCGGGGTTATTTTCATTGTTAAGCACCATCCCGTTTTTATACCATTGTAATTGATAACCCGCATCATAAATAGCCGGTTGCACACGGAGGCTAACCATTTGGGAACAGGATGTGCCTGCAGTAACCTGAACTTGCGGAAAAGGAACTGTTGATTTATACAGTTGCAGGGCATCTAAAAAATACGAATGCCTGTTGGCCGAAACCGTATCTCCGTTGTAAACCACTATGGCGGGATCAAGTTCAAGGACGGTATCACAGGATGGACCCAATGCCATTGCCTGAAAATTGTCAGGCGATTTAAATTTGATACTCACCTTCATCCAGTTTTGTGTTTTATGCACCGTGTAACTCCCTAAAGGAGTCCACCCGCTGACTGCCGGACAGCCGATAATGGGAACATTGTTGTTTGTGCAGTCAGCAAACCCAAATAAGGTAAATTTTTCGATATCCCTGGGTGTTTCGGGAACGGCAATTCCATTGTTTATCAGCAGCGTGTCGTTCCCCCTTGTACCGAAGCCAACATAAAAATCCAACCGGTACAAGGAATCCTTTTGCAATAGACTGGTAAGACATGTGCTCACATAAGATTTTCGGAATGGGTACTCATGCGTGTTGCCATCATAGCCGAAATCCGCTACGGCTGCAACCCCGTTTCCATCGGGAATCGGTTGGGGTACTAACGGGAACATATACATGTAAACATTCGTGAACGATTCGTTGAATATACTGTCATTGGGGATCAGAAAATTTGTGCAGGAATTTAAATAACCGGTCAGGACTTCGTTGGTGGGTGTTGTCCAGAAAGGAATGACCAATCCCTGTTCATTAAAGTAACCCGAGTTGCAGGATAACGGATTGATTTCGAATGAAGGGTTATTGATGATGTTCACAAACCTTGCAGGAAATTGAAAACAGCTATCCTGACCATATAAAAGCAATGATAAAAAAGAAACCAATAAAAGGAAGATTCCTTTTTTCATGTAATGCGTTGAATGTGAAAATCAAGTCAGCGGGTTATTCATTCGTTTCATCTGCCATTTCCCATACCATATTAAACGTATTTATTTGATCCGCGTAAGCTTTTGCCCTGTGTTTTATTGATCATTTTTCTGTTGTTCTGTTTCAGGTCGAAAATTTCCAGAGGAATTCCAAATATAAAAAAAATAATTCCTAAAATGGAATCCACTGGTGATTGCAGGCATCCGGCTTCTGACCAACCTTCAATTTTTATTTTTTGGGCTAAGAATCATTCACTAAATTTTACATAAATTTCATTGTCCAGGTAACCAAACCATTTCTTTATGAAACAGAAAAAAAGCCAACAGCGCCCTCATTTTGGAATGGGCTGGGTTGCAGATCGTCCCGATCAACGGGATCTGTTTTATGCGACGCCGCCCGCAGTCGCAATAACCTTACCCGCTTCCACCGACTTGAGAATAAATTGCCCGCCGGTTTATAACCAGGAATGCCTGGGAAGTTGTACAGCCAATGCCATTGCCGGTGCCATCGAGTTCGAGCAAATCCGGCAAGCCAAAAAAAGCGCCTTTATGCCTTCGCGCCTTTTTATTTATTATAATGAAAGGGCGATGGAAGGGACAGTAAGTTCCGATAGCGGAGCCCAGATACGTGATGGAATTAAATCTGTTGCAAATTTGGGCGTGTGTTCGGAGCAGGAATGGCCGTACGCGATCGGGAGCTGCAAAGTCACTGGTTACGACGCTCAGGGTGAACCGATTTATGATACCGGAACCACATTTAAACAAAAACCCTCAGCGGCATGCTATAAAGATGCTTTAAAATATGAGGTGCTGCAGTATCAGCGTTTGCAAAATGTACTCCCCCAATTAAAGGGATGTTTGTCCGAAGGATATGCATTTGTCCTCGGATTTACGGTCTACTCAAGCTTTTACAATATTGGCAAAAATGGAATGATGCCCCTGCCTGCATCCACGGAGCAGGTTGAAGGCGGCCATGCGGTGATGGCTGTAGGCTACAATGATTCGAAACAAGTTTTTATTATCCGCAACTCATGGGGAGCAACTTGGGCGGATAAAGGTTATTTTTACATGCCCTATGCATTTATTACCAGCAACAACTGCAGTGATTTCTGGACAATAAAGATTGTGAAGATCTGAGCGGTTCACCCTTGCGCCATTATTTTTGAACAATTGACACTAACATGAACTCAACCCTATCGCTTCGGTTTGCAGATATTCACGATATCAATACCATTGGATTTCTTGCGCAACAGATTTGGCCCTCTACCTATAAAAATATCCTGCCTGCGGAGCAAATAAAATACATGATGGATCTTTTTTATAGTCCCGCTTCATTAAAAAAACAGATCAAAGAAGATAAACACCGTTTTGTATTGATAGAGGATGAAGAGGGTTCCCTGGGGTTTGCATCCTATTCAGAAATAAATAAAGGCGGGGTGTACAAACTCCATAAAATTTATGTGTTGCCAACATTGCAGGGAAAGGGTATTGGCAAAGCCATGATCGATTTTATTGTTGCAAACATTAAACCACTGGGTGCCACCGCAATTCAACTCAACGTAAACAGGCATAACCAGGCGAGAAGTTTTTACGAACGGTTAGGCTTCACCGTTATACAGGAAGAAGACATTGACATTGGCAACAATTATTTTATGAATGATTATGTGATGGAGAAGAAGCTGGTTTCATAAAGCAGCGATGAGCTCTTCAATCCATGCATCCCGGAATCACTTCCCCCCTTGTCCATTATTCATTTTCAATTCCCATTGCGCCTAATTTCATTTTGTGAGCCGTGTCATGGCCTACGTACTTTTCAATTCTTCCTTCAATAAAATAAATCAATGGTGTGAGTATGATGGCAACGGTAAATTTGTATAGATAATTCATCATACCAATCGCCAATATTTGTTGCCAGCTAAAATATCCGCTGAAGGCAATAAACAAAACAATGTAGCTGTCCACCAGTTGAGAAACAAGGGTGGAACCAGTTGCCCTCAGCCATAAGTATTTATTGCCCGTTCTTCTCTTGATATGATGAAAAACGGATACATCAACAATCTGGCTAACTAAAAAAGCAACTAAGCTCCCCACAATAATCCTCATATTCTGCCCGAAAATGGCACTGAATGCGGTTTGTATATTCTCAACTCCTTGTTTTCCGCTGCTGGCTATCCACACGTCAGCCGGCGGGATGTTAATGGCGAGAAAATACATCAGGAAGGCGTAAGAAATCAGGATAACCGCCGTGAATGAAATTCTCCTTACAGCTTTTGGTCCGTAGAATTCATTTATGATATCAGTAATGACAAACTCAAGCGGCCAAAGCAGGACGCCGCAGGTTAGTGTAAACGATAAACCGCTTTGCCCAAACATCGAAAAATTTACCGGATTGGCCCCGAATATTTTTTCAAGCGAAAAAAGTTTGGTGCCAATCGCTTCTGCAATCAATGCGTTGCAACAAAAAAAAGCAGTGAAGCCCAAAAAAAGTTTGGTGGGTCTGTCTTTAAGGATGCTGTGAATCATGTAAAAAATATATGGTTTGCGCAATTAAAAAAAGAAAATTAACAATAATAAGCCAAACCGGAACAGACTGCAATATTGATTTGTGTAAAGTCCACATGATGGCCAGGGATAGACTCAACATGGCATTTAGCGCTATGGCACCAATAAATCCTGCAACAATGATTAATGAACCGATTTCTGTTTGCGGCATATTTGGGGTAAACCTGATGATACACGCAATCAGAAAACAGAGATTGAGAATAAACACAACCTTTGATAAAATACGAACCATGTGAAATAAACGATTGTGGATAATACGCAGCAATGGTTAACGAACTAACACTGCCGAATGCATCGCAAGAGCTACATTCGGTTTTAGCAAATTATCACATTTGCACATTATCATTTCTGCGTAAAATAGCATTATTTTGCCTGATTAATTATTACTTCTTTTATGAATTCATCCTTAATAAAAAAGGCGCTCCCCCACATTATTGCCATAGTTGTTTTTATACTGATCGCTGTTATTTATTGCAAACCGGTATTTGACGGAAAAGTGGTTAGCCAATCCGATGTGCTGAATTGGAAAAATATGGCGCAACAATCTTTTGAGTTTAAGGAAAAACACGGGCATTTTCCATTGTGGACGGAAAGCGCTTTTGGCGGTATGCCTGCATACACCATCGCCATGGATGCTACATCAAAAGTGTATACAGCATATACAAGTTTTATAACTTCTTTGATTACGCTTGGACTGCCAAAACCAATCAACTATCTGTTTCTTGCCTGTATTTGTTTTTATATCCTTACGCAGGTGCTGCGCATCAATCCATATCTCGGCATTCTGTCCGCTCTCTGTTATGCATATGCCACATTTGATCCGGTAATCATTGCAGTGGGTCACGACACGCAGATGCAGGCAATTGGTTATGCCCCTGCGGTGATCGCAGGGATACTGCTGATTTTTCAGCGAAAATATTTATTGGGCGTAGCCTTGTTCAGCATTTTTTTTGGATTCCAGATCAGCACCCAGCACTTACAAATTATTTATTACACGGTAATCACTATGGGTTTTATCTCACTGGCATTTTTTATTTACAGCTTGAAGCATAAGGAACTGAATAATTTTTTCATATCCATTGCTTTAGCAATCGTTGGCGGAGCACTTGGTTTTGGAACTTTTGCGATCAGCATATTACCTGTTCAGGATTATGCAAAAGAAACAAAACGCGGAGGGAAATCAGAGCTCGCCGTAAACAGCAATGATAAAAACAAGACCGAAGGTGGTCTTAATAAAGATTATGCATTTGACTGGAGTTATGGAATTGGTGAAACATTTACCCTGATCGTTCCGGGTATTTACGGTGGTGGCAGCGAAGGGAAATTGGTGAGCGATAATTCAAAATTTGTTGAAAAAGCCACGGAAATCGGCATGCCCGAAGAAGCAGCTTTACGCGATGCCAACATATTGGCCTATTGGGGAAACCAGCCCAATACCGCTGGACCGGTCTATCTTGGCGCCGCGATATGCTTTTTGTTTATTTTCGGATTGGTCTATGCAAAAAGCTGGCATAAATGGTGGATCATTCCTGCAGCCCTCTTAGGTATCCTGCTTGCCTGGGGGAAAAATTTTTCATCTTTTAATTATTTTCTTTTCGATTACTTTCCTTTCTATAATAAATTCCGCGCGCCAACACAGGCCTTGTTTTTTCCGCAACTGGTTTTTCCGTTGCTCGCAGCAATTGGTATCAATGAATTGATCATCAGCAAAGAATCCAAAGAACTGATCTGGAAAAAATTTCAGCAGGCTGTGTATGTTGCAGCAGGTTTGGTTATCATCCTGGCCGCATTTTATTTTTCAGCAGATTTTAAAAGCCCGAAGGATGCGCGGATAAAACAAGGTTATGAGAGCCAGATATTACAATCAGCAGCCCGCGGCAAACAGCCCACAGCAGAAATGCAGCAACAGGCGACAGAAATTGGCAAAGGGCTGATAAAGGGTCTTGAGTCAGACAGGCAATCCATTTTCGAAGGGGACCTGATCAGAACCATATTGATCATGGCTGCAACCGTTGTGTTGATGGGGTTATACCTAAAAGATAAGATCAAACCCTTTGTTTTAATGATGGGATTGATGGTTGTCTGTTCATTTGATCTGCTGGCAGAAGGAAGAATTTATCTGAATGATGATAATTTTGTTGAACCTTCCGATTATGAGTCTGCTTTTAATCCCACACCCGCAGACATACAAATCAGTAAAGACCCCGATAAAAATTTTCGGGTCTTGGATGAATCGGGTGAATGGTGGCAGGATTCAAAGGCATCTTATTTTCACAATTCGCTCGGTGGCTATTCGCCCGCTAAACTTGGGTTGTACCAGGATATCATTGACTCGCAGTTGTCCAAACAAAATATCATGGTGTACAATATGCTGAACACAAAATATATCATCCAGCGCAACCCTTCAACCGGTCAGCAGCAGGCCATGCAAAACCCAAATGCGTTTGGGCCTTGCTGGTTGGTAAAAAATATTCATTTTGTAAAAGACGGAAACGAAGAAATGAAAGCGCTGGACAGCATCAACGTAAAAGATACCGCCATTGTCCAGCAAAAATTTGCAAACATCATCAAATTCATGCCGGCAGCCGATTCAACAGCTTCGATCACCTTAGCAGAAAACCTCAATGATAAATTAACTTATAGGTTCTCTGCAAAAACAAATCAGTTTGCGGTTTTTAGCGAAGTGTATTATGATAGGGGGTGGAATGCTTTTCTTGATGGCCAAAAGGCTGATTATTGTCGTGTTGATTATATACTGCGCGGCATGCCGGTACCTCCAGGAAATCATAACATTGAATTCCGGTTTGAACCTAAAGTATATCAATCGGCAAATACCATTTCGGTTTGGGCATCCGTCATCGCCATCATCTTATTGGTCATTGCCGGGGTCGCAGAATGGAAAAACAAAACAAGAACCGCCTGATGATTTCCCGCTTAACCTGTTATGGTCGAATTGTTTTCGATAATTACCTGAAATGGCAAGCATAATCAGCATTGTTTCGTATCCTTTTCTTCCGGCAAAAACCGGTGGCGAAAAATTCATTGATTCCTTCAACAGGTATTTCTCAGCCTATCATCAGCTCACCTGCGTAACCACAAAAAAAAATAATCCTGAACTGGCCAGGCAGTACGAAGTATTGAATCCGCTGTCCAATTCGAAGTGGCGGTATATCAATATTTTTTATTTTTTTACAATAAGAAAAATAATCAGGCAAAAAAAAGCCACCCACCTGATGCTTGCACATCCTTATTATGGATGGCTTGGCATTTTATTGAAAAGATTTTGCCATGTCAAACTGATTATTCACTCCCACAACATAGAAGGTTTAAGGTGGAAAACATTGGGAAAATGGTGGTGGAAAATTTTACTGCGTTATGAAAAGTTCACACATAGAAATGCAGATTATAATTTTTTTATTCAGGACGATGACAAACGATACGCAATAGAAAAATTCGGATTAGATCCCTCAAAATGTATTGAAGTTACTTATGGCATTGAGTGGAATAAAGTTCCCGACCTGCAGGAATTACAGCGGGCAAAACAACAAATCAGGACAAGGCATAATATTTCTCCGGAAAAGAAAATATTGTTCTTCAACGGAGCTTTTAATTATAAACCGAACCTGGATGCGTTAAAAAAAATGATTCACGTCATCAATCCCCTGTTGCAGCAGGAAAAAAATTTCCCCTATTCGCTCATTATTTGCGGAATGAATATTCCTGATGAAATCATTTCCTCCCGGTTTCCAAATATCATTATCGCAGGATTCGTGGACGATGTGAGTATATATTTTAAAGGGGCTGATGTTTTTTTAAATCCCATTACTGAAGGGGGCGGCATCAAGACAAAACTGGTTGAAGCTTTAGGGTATAACCTTAACGCTGTTTCAACACAGCACGGGGCCATTGGAATTAATCCGGAGTGGTGCAACAATAAATTACAAATTTGTGGAAATGCTGATTGGCTTTTTTTTGTTGAATCGGCCAGCAGGCTGTCGGCCTATGCTGCGGATTTGCCCCAAATTTATTTTGACCATTTTTATTGGCCATACATAACAAAAAAAGCGGCGGAGTTCATAGACAAAAACTGATCGATAAAATATTTTACCGCAATAAGATTACCGTCCCTTTGGCATTTTTTTCTTTTTCCAGACTTCCTGCCAGATGATATTGTGCAGCCCATACATAGGTATTCGTATCCTGGTTTTGGCCATTGAAAGTTCCGTCCCAGCCTTTGGCTGCATCGCTTGTTTCAAATATTTTCTGACCCCACCGGTTATAAATCACCATATAAAACTTATCCAGGTAACCATAGACCACCGGTTTGAAAAT
>Ga0070731_10005496_pt1 | contig 10425 bp, 12 predicted proteins | sample Coa_R1_2_FD_66448 | JGI IMG/M metagenome (GOLD analysis project Ga0070731, IMG submission 66448) | Surface soil microbial communities from Centralia Pennsylvania, which are recovering from an underground coalmine fire - Coalmine... | ecosystem: Environmental > Terrestrial > Soil > Unclassified ... | reverse complement strand
GATCATGCTGATATTTTCTCTTTGAAGATCGATTGCATAGTGCATCACATCGCCAGTACTTTTAATGTCATTCACTCGCTGGAGGTAAAGTTTTACCGGTTCCAGCCCTCTTTTCTCTATCGTCAGGCTGTCCATTCCCGATGCGTAGAAATCACCAACCTTCTGGTCGATGGTGCCCTTCGCGTAATTTTCCTTCGAAACACTGTCCAGTAGCGCATGCAGGCTGTCCTGGGTTCGGTTATATAAATCAAAAAAACCGCCTACGCCGATATCATTTGCAGGGATCTGCGTTTTTTTTATCCATGTACCATTAACGTATGCGTAAAAATCGTCGCCGGGGCGCACTGACTTATCCATAGCCGCAGCATCGAGGAATGAGTTGCCTTTGACGTTCTGATCGCTTTGCACACAAGCCGCGAATGCCAGCAAAATCGCCAATGGCAGGAGGTCAAAAAGGATTGACTTTTTCATTACTAAATCTATTTTTTACAAGTATGCGGAAGCTAAGGAAAACTTTTCGGCCGGCGCGCGACAATTGCATGAAACATTAATAACCTATGGCAGACGGGCGAGAGGCTACACAAGCGCGATATCAAAATTTACCAGCTCGACAAATTGGTGCAACCGCTCGTGGATATCCTGATGGCTGATTTCCCTGAGCCGTTGCGTTCCGAATTTTTCGACGCAAAAGCTGGCCATCGCGGAACCAACGATAATTGCAGTCTTCATATTATTGAAAGATATATCACGGGTTTTTGCCAGGTGCCCGATAAAGCCGCCCGCAAAAGTGTCGCCTGCTCCGGTGGGGTCAAACACTTCCTCGAGGGGCAATGCCGGGGCAAAGAATACCTCGTTACCGTGAAAAAGAAGTGCACCATGTTCGCCCTTTTTGATAATGAGATATTTCGGACCCATATTGGCAATGGCCGCTGCCGCCTTGACCAAGGAGAATTCGCCGCTGAGCTGGCGTGCCTCACTGTCGTTGACCAGCAACACATCGATTTTGGTAAACAATTCTTTTAGTTCATCCAGCGCCACTTCCATCCAGAAATTCATGGTATCCATGGCAACCAGCTTCGGCCTGGATTTGAGTTGACTGATGACACTCAGCTGCACTGAAGGAGCGAGATTGCCGAGCATCAGGAACTCACAATCCTGGTAGCTGTCAGGCACTACAGGCTTAAAATCTCCAAGCACGTTGAGCTCAGTTACCAGCGTGTCCCTGGTGTTCATGTCCATATGGTACCGTCCAGCCCAATAAAAGGACTTTTCATCCTTCCTGATCTGAACGCCCTCGAGATTGACACCGCGGTCACGAAGCGCGTTGAGCTCTTCCGAAGGGAAATCGCCGCCGACAACCGAAATCTGTCGCACTTCGGTGAAGTTGCTGGCACACCATGCAATATAGGTGGCTGCACCGCCAACAATCCGGTTGCTTTTCCCAAAAGGTGTTTCAATATCATCGAAGGCCATCGAGCCCACAACTATTAATGACATGTAAAATTATTTGTTTAAAAAAGCCGCACAAACCTACATGAATTTCGACGGAACCTGCGCTTTTGCGTCAGAAATATGCCAACCTAACAGTTGTTAGTTTTGTTTAATTTTGAGCCCTTTATGGCAAAGATCCAGAGCAAAAAAAACAGCACCAAAAAAGAGATCATTATTGAGAAAGCCTCGAAGCTATTCCGTGAAAAAGGGTTTGGAGCCGCGTCCATGCGCGATATCGCCGAAACGGTTGGAGTGGAAGCTGCGAGCCTATACAATCATATCCAATCGAAATCGGAAATATTGCAGGCAATTTGTTTCAAAGTAGCCAATGAATTTATCTCGCATCTGGAAGACGTCGAACGAAGCGGACAACCGACATTGAAGAAAATGGAAACCATCATCCGCTTTCATATCCGCATGATGCTTGACCAGTACGAATATGTTTACATATCCGATCATGAATGGCGCCATCTGCCTGAACCATACCTCTCCAATTTCTTAAACCAGCGGAGAAGCTATCGAAAACGCCTGGGTGACATCATCGAAGATGGTATCGCAAATAACGAGATGAAAAATATTGAGCCCTATGTGGCCATCCTCACGATCCTTTCAGCCATCAGTGGCATCGAATCCTGGCAGCGTTCCAGGAAAAGCACGAGCGCGGACACCTTAGAGGCCAACATGGTAAAATACCTGATTGAAGGATTAAAAAAATAAAACGGGAAGAGTCAACCAGTGGCCACCCATTTCCATAACATCAGGATAAAGGACATACGCAACGAAACCCTGGACTGCGTCTCGATCGCTTTTGAGCTGCCGCCAGAGTTAAAAGAGATTTTTCGCTTTACGCAGGGACAGAATATTACGATCCGCTTTAACTCAGAAGGCGAAGAAATCAGGCGGTCCTATTCGATTTGTACTTCACCACTTGAGAATGAACTCCGTATTGCCGTTAAAAAAGTTGAGGGAGGCAAATTCTCGGCATTTTCTTCTAGTCTCAAAAAAAATGACACGCTTTCGATTCTGCCACCCACTGGCACTTTTTTTACGAAGCTCGATCCGGCGCATCAGGCCAACTATGTCGCTTTTGCAGCAGGGAGCGGAATTACACCTGTGATTTCTATCATCAAGACTACGCTGTCCACGGAGCCAATGAGCAGTTTTGCGCTGATTTATGGAAACAGGAATCGCAGTTCAATCATTTTCCGGGAAGAATTAGAAGCGATTAAGAACAAATACATGGATCGCTTTAGCATGCACCATATTTTAAGTCGCGAACAGACCGATGCAGACATCAATCACGGGAGAATCGATGCGGAAAAATGCGAATCGCTTTCGAAGTTGATAGACATCCATGATCTCAATGAATTTTTTATTTGCGGCCCTGAGCAGATGATTTTCACCGTCAAAGACTGGCTGGAAGAAAAAGGTGTAAATAAGGGAAAAATACATTTTGAACTTTTCACCGTTCCTGGCCACGCAACTACTGGTACTTCTACTGTCAGGCCTTCCAGCGAATCGTCCGATGCGAAGATCAGTCAGGTAACAATACGCCAGGATGGGATCAGTTTCAGCTTCGATCTAAAATACGACGACGACTCGATCCTGGATGCTGCTTTAAGCGAAGGCGTAGACCTCCCTTTTGCCTGCAAGGGTGGGGTTTGTAGTACCTGTCGCGCGATGCTGGTCGAAGGGAAAGTAGAGATGGAAAATAATTACGCGCTTGAGCCCGAAGAACTCAATCGTGGTTTTATCCTCACCTGCCAGTCGCATCCCCGGTCGGGAAAAGTGGTCATTGACTTCGACTTAAAATAGAAAATGGCGCGAAGAATCGCGCCATTCATTTGAAACCAACGGTCACACACTATTAGAATTGGGTCAAAGGACTAAAACGGAATCCAAATCTCAGTGATTTTTTATTTACTCGCAATACTACAGATGTAGTATTTCTCGATCGAAAGAAAGTCGGCATCGAGCCCCGATAACTCAACTTAACCATCGGCATATCACCGATCAAAAATTTCCGATTCCTTGATAGCCAATATAATAGGTGGGAAAAACCAACCGCCATAAAATTGACCGGATGATCCAGAAGACTATAATCATCACCACGATTATCGCAATGAGGTACCCGACGGCCTTCTCAGGCGGGGTCTTTTTCAGGATGGGGATACCCAGGTAAAAAAGGTAGATAGAATAGATGCTGCCGGCAAGCGTACCGAGCGAGCCAATCGCCGGGATGATGTTCAGGATGGCCCCGACATATGCTGGCGTCGCCGCATAAACGACAAGCTGAATGGATTTGCCAAGGTTTTTTTCGGAAGAGAATGATGGCGCGAGCGCATCAGTTACGAATGCATTCACATAGACGGTGACTAAGAGTTGGACGAGCATGATGATTGCCGTGACCAGCGCAAAGCCTGTTCCGACGCTAAAGCCGAAGGTCAGGAAAGAAAAGCCGATAAAGGTGGCAATTGATGCGGCAAGCGCAAGCGGAAAAAGGTAAGAAAAAATGAGCGAGGGTCCCGGCGAAGATTCGGCGCTAATCAGTTTCCATTCTTCCTTTGGGTTAACTATGATATTTCTTACCCGATTTATAAGTGCCATAGAAATAGTTTTGGTTGAAAGAAATGACTCTAAATTTAAAAAATTGCCTTCTTGTACCCAAAATCATTTTGCCTGGATGTAACCGTCGTACAACTCACTGGCAAAAAACCTTCTTGATCCGCTCATCCGCCTTTGGGAAATGTTCAGCCAAATTACTCGCTTTTTTTTGCCGGATTTCAAAACCGGATTTAACTTGCTTCCTGTTCTCCCTTTAAACCTTGTCAGCCACCTGAATTCTTCGCGACAAATTAGTGTTATGTGGAAAATCATGCTGTTGATCCTGAGTATCTCCCTGGCTTTATTTTGCAGTCCGCTCAAAGGAAAAGAGGTGCTTGACCGCGTAGTAAGAGAAAGGATGACCAAGAAAGGAGACAGCCTGATCGACTACAGGGTTGACCAGATCGACAACAGCGCTAATACGCTGAGTATATTCTACATCACCGCTACAGTAAAGGCAATGGGAAATACAAAAGAGATAAAGGATACGGTTCGCGTATGGACTACCGCCGATGGAATTCTGACGGAAGAGACCAAGTAAGTGTTCCCCTTCGCGTGATCATCCTCGGTTGAAAAAAAGGAACCCGAAGTATTCTGAATCCCAGCCAGGAATGAAAATATGCGCGAATTTGTCCCACCCGATTTTATGCGTCGCTATCAATCGCAAACCGCACAGCGCCGGCCTGTAAATGAACAGGTAGATGAGCAAGAAATACAGATCGGCATTAACCGGGAAATACTGCCTGAATGCTGGTGAAAAAATGAATGCCAACTGCACGGTTAACGGCAAAAAAAGCCAGTAATAAAATGTCAGTAGATTTTTCATTTTAAATCACGATCAAGATACCCCTTTTTTTTCGAAATGTGCAATAGCGGGACCCTGCGCTCGTTTGAAGGTGCAGCAGCCCGTGCCGCGCATATGCTAATATTATTGATTTACTTTGACCAAACTCTAAACAATGAAAAATTTACTACTGACCATTTTTGCCAGTTCATTATTAGTGACTTCATGCGGACCTGCCATTTACAAATCGCAGGAATTTGACAGGGCACTTGCGCGTCACAAAGTTGTCGCGATCCTTCCTGCGGCGGTCACGATGCAATTAAGACCCAATGAAGCGAAGAAAATGACCACGGACCAGGTGACGGATCTCGAGCAAAAAACCGCCTTTGACATCCAGGATAAGATGTATAGCTGGTTTTTGCGAAGAAGTGAAAAGTATAATTACACGGTGACTTTCCAGGATATAAGCCGGACCAACGCGCTGCTAAAGCAATCAAACTTAAACTACGGCGACATTGTCTCCGTGGACAGGGCGCAGCTCGCTAAAATCCTTGGAGTGGATGCCGTTATTCAAAATCGCACCCAGATGGACAAACCTATGTCCACCGGCGCAGCCGTTGCCCTTGGCGCTGTATTTGGAGTATGGGGAAATACTAACCATGTCACGACCACCATCAGCATTCACGACGGGCAGTCCGGAAATCTTTTGTGGAAATACGATTACGAAGCGTCGGGAAGTGTGGGTTCGTCGACCGATGGGTTGATTAATGCATTAATGAGAAATGCCAGCAAGAAATTCCCATACAGGGCATCCTGATTAGCCAAGATTAATTTTTCTTAAACCTCATTTTATGGTGAGGTTTTTTTGCGTCCTCAGTAAAGCTTTGGTCGCTTGACTCCCTTGCAGAATGGCTTCCTTTAGCTGACTAAGCTATTCAGAAACCAAATTCGCCATACTTTGACCAAATTGTCCGTTCACTGGATTTTGATTTGAAAAGTTTCCACATGGCGCAGCCACACTACTAACGGTCGTTAGTGAAGGCCAAAATTGATTAAATTTGCAGAAGGATCATCGATATATGCAGAACGAAGAACAGATATTTTTGGAAAAGATTGACCAAGAAATAAAAATAGAGCCGCGGGACTGGATGCCTGACGCCTATCGTAAGACCCTGATCAGGCAGATGTCGCAACATGCGCACAGCGAAATTGTAGGCATGCTGCCAGAAGGAGCGTGGATCACCCGGGCTCCGACGCTTAAGCGAAAGGCCATCCTGATCGCAAAAGTCCAGGATGAGGCGGGCCACGGCTTGTACCTGTATGCCGGCACAGAAACCTTGAATATCGGCCGCGAGGAGATGATCGACCAGCTGCTCACCGGGAAAGCGAAATACTCCTCCATCTTCAATTACCCTACGCTCACCTGGGCCGATATTGGAGCGATCGGCTGGCTTGTCGACGGAGCTGCTATCATGAACCAGGTACCTCTTTGCCGTTGCAGCTTCGGACCGTATTCGAGGGCGATGATCAGGATTTGCAAAGAGGAAAGCTTTCATCAGCGTCAGGGTTTTGATATTCTGCTTACGCTTAGCAGAGGGAGCAATGCCCAACGCGAAATGGCCCAGGATGCTATTAACCGGTGGTGGTGGCCGAGCGTTATGATGTTTGGCCCAAACGACGATAATTCACCGCATTCTGCGCAAAGCATGGCCTGGAAAATAAAACGGTTTAGCAACGACGAGCTGAGGCAGAAATTTATTGATATGTGCGCCGATCAGGCAAAGGTTCTAGAGTTAACCCTTCCTGACAAAAAACTGCAGTGGAACGAGAAAAGAAAACATTATGATTTCGGCGAGATCAACTGGCACGAATTCTGGAATGTCGTCAATGGCCATGGCCCCTGCAATAAGGAACGGATGGCTGCAAGGATCAGCGCTCATGAGAATGGGGCGTGGGTGAGAGAGGCAGCAGATGCTCACGCCAAGAAGAGAAGGGCAAGGGAGCAGCAGGTAGCCTGATCTTTATTTAGAACAACTTTTCATCATGGATAACGAGTGGCCTTTATGGGAAGTATTTATTCGCAGCAAACAGGGTCTCGACCATAAGCATGCCGGCAGCCTTCATGCGGCCGATGCGCAAATGGCGATCGAAAATGCGCGGGATGTTTATACGCGCAGGATGGAAGGAGTAAGCATCTGGGTTGTAGAGTCAAAAAATATCCATGCTTCAAATCCTGATGAGGCTGCGTCGTTTTATGAACCGGCAAACGATAAGCCTTACCGTCACCCCACATTCTACGATCTGCCGGACGAAGTCAGGCACATGTAGAACCGAGAATTCTTCTCAACATGAACGACCTGATCGAATATACGCTCCACCTGGCAGATAATGCGTTGGTCCTTGGTCATCGCAACAGCGAGTGGACCGGCCACGGACCAATCCTCGAGCAGGATATCGCGATATCCAATATTGCCCTTGACCTCGTCGGCCAGGCCCGCAATTTCTATCAATACGCCGCCGGGATGATTGGGAATGAAGCAACAGAGGACAGTCTCGCTTACCTGCGGAATCCGGGCGACTTCAGGAACTGTTTACTCGTGGAACAGGGAAAAGGCGACTGGGGAAAAACGATAACCAGGCAGTTCTTTTTTAGCGCATTCCAGTTTTTGCTTTTTGAACACATGCGGGGAAGCAGTGACAGCACAATCGCCGCGATCGCCGAAAAATCGCTGAAAGAAGTGACCTACCATCTTCGCTGGAGCAGCGAATGGGTTGTCCGGCTGGGCGATGGCACTGATGAAAGCAACCGCCGCATGAAAATTGCTATTGGCGAATTGTGGGATTACACCCCCGAATTATTTATTGCCGCTCCATATGAATCTGCCTGCACGAACAAAGCAATAGCCCCTGACGTTTCATCATTGGAGGAAGCCTGGTTGGAAAGGATCAGGTCCGTCTTCGCGGAAGCGCTTCTGGTGATACCGGAACATGGGGCGACAATTTCCGGCGGGAAAATAGGAGCGCATTCCGCTCAACTGGAATTCATGCTCGGTGAAATGCAATATTTGCAACGGGAATATCCCGGCAACCAATGGTAAGATCGCTCAAGTTGAAAATAAATTCGGATGATCAGCAAAGAGAAAATATGGGACCTGATGAACCAGGTGATGGATCCCGAAGTGCCCGTGCTTTCTGTTGTCGATTTGGGCATTGTTCGCGACGTCCGCATGCAAGGGGAAAAAGTTGAAGTTGATGTCACGCCGACTTATTCAGGCTGTCCTGCCATGGACGTCATCCGGATGAATATACGCATGGTCCTGATCGAAAACGGCGTAAAAAACGTTTCGTTGAACACGGTCATTTCACCTGCATGGACAACGGACTGGATGAGTGAGGAGGGAAAAGCAAAACTCCAGGCCTTCGGTATTGCACCGCCAACCATCAAACAGCAGGTATGCCATACCGAACTTTTCCACGAAGGTGAGGCAATACAATGTCCGCACTGCGGCTCCTATAATACCAGGGTGATCAGCCAGTTTGGATCGACTGCCTGCAAAGCACTGTATGTCTGCGACAACTGCCGCGAACCATTTGACTATTTCAAATGTCACTGAAGGACGGCAGATTTAATAACTTCGTCGCACCAAAGTTCCCGATATGAGTTCAATACATTTGGCCATCGACGACGGTATTGGCGCGATCACCCTAAATCGACCGGAGAAGTTCAATTCGTTCAATCGAGAAATGGCGCTCCTGCTTCAAAAAACGCTTGATGATTGTTCATCTGATGAGAGAGTCCGCTGCATTTTACTAACGGGGACGGGCAAGGCATTTTGTGCGGGGCAGGACCTGACTGAACTATCGTGTGAAAATCCGCCGGGATTTGACAAAATCCTTTCGGAACATTATAATCCGATCGTTAAGAGGATTCGGAATATTCAAAAGCCGATCGTCTGTGCAATCAATGGTGTTGCCGCTGGTGCCGGGGCCAACATCGCACTTTGCTGCGATGTGGTCGTAGCTGCCGTTTCCGCTTCTTTTATCCAGGCTTTTTCCCGGATTGGTCTCATACCAGATAGCGGCGGAACATTTATTCTGCCCAGGTTAATTGGATTTCAAAGATCGAGCGCCATCATGATGCTCGGTGACAAAATAGCCTCGTCGGATGCCGAAAAAATGGGAATGGTGTACAAGGTGTTTCCGGACGATTCCCTAATCGATGAATCAAGGAGGATTGCCCGTCGGCTCGCTCAGCTGCCGACAAAAGCGCTGGCATTTACCAAGCAGGCTTTGAACGCTTCCCTTTCGAATTCGTTGGAGCAGCAGCTGGAAACAGAGGACAAATTGCAGTTCGCCGCCGCGCAGACGGCAGATTACGCTGAAGGCGTAAAAGCCTTCTTGGAGAAGAGAGCGCCAAAATTCACAGGAAATTAATATGTATGATCGGGGCGTTGCCAGCGAATAATTTTTCAAACCAATTGCGCGCCAAATTGGCATTTTGAAATATTTTTATTGACTATGATATGAGAAATTCCAGACAGGCTGCTTTGGGTTTTATATTTATCACCCTGCTGATCGATGTGACGGGATGGGGCATTATCATCCCGGTGATTCCGCAGCTGATCGAACAGCTGATTCACGGCGATGTCAACGCCGCAGCCAAATACGGTACATGGCTGCCCGTTCCTTACGCGACAATGCAATTCTTTTTTGCTCCGATCCTTGGCAACCTGAGTGACCGGTATGGCAGAAGACCGGTGCTGTTGTTTTCGCTCTTTGGTTTTGGCGTCGATTATCTCTTCCTTTCCTTTGCACCCACGGTCGGATGGCTCTTCGTAGGTCGTGCCGTCGCCGGCGTCACGGGGGCCAGTTTTACGACTGCATCCGCTTACATCGCAGACATCAGCACCGCGGAGAACCGCGCAAAAAATTTTGGCATGGTCGGAGCGGCTTTTGGGTTGGGCTTTATCATTGGGCCGTTGATCGGAGGCCTCCTCGGGCAATTTGGGCCACGCGTTCCATTTTATGCGGCTGCTGCACTTTGCCTCATGAACTGGCTATATGGGTATTTTATCCTGCCCGAATCGCTGAGCCTTGATCATCGGCGCCCATTTCAATGGAAAAGGGCAAATCCTGTGGGGGCCTTAATGCATATCAAGAAATATCCGTCGCTCGGCGGCTTGTTTATTTCATTAACACTGATCTATATAGCGGCCCACGCGATTCAAAGTAACTGGAACTATTTTACGATTTATCGCTTCAATTGGACTCCAAGAACGGTCGGCGTCTCGCTCGCAGTCGTTGGCATTCTTGTTGCTGGCGTCCAGGCCGGGTTGACCAGGATCGTAAATCCCATCCTTGGCAATGAAAAGAGTGTTTATATCGGCCTAGGGCTGTATACTTTCGGCATGCTGCTTTTTGCCTTTGCGACACAAAGTTGGATGATGTTTGTGTTCCTCGTCCCTTACTGCCTGGGCGGGATCTGTGGACCAGCATTGCAATCGATTCTCAGCGGTCATGTCGCTTCAAACGAACAGGGCGAGCTC
>Ga0070731_10005494_pt1 | contig 10426 bp, 9 predicted proteins | sample Coa_R1_2_FD_66448 | JGI IMG/M metagenome (GOLD analysis project Ga0070731, IMG submission 66448) | Surface soil microbial communities from Centralia Pennsylvania, which are recovering from an underground coalmine fire - Coalmine... | ecosystem: Environmental > Terrestrial > Soil > Unclassified ... | reverse complement strand
GCCAAGGATTTGATCTCAATAGTGACTCGGCACATCGGGATTAGCTACGCAAAAGCCGTGATAATCCACCGCCTCCTCGCATTGTTCGTGGGTCATATACCAGCATCGATAAGTGCCTCCCTGTATGCACCAGGGATACGACTGTGCTTGCGCAGTCGCAGGCGATGCGGCGCCCAATGCCGTAACCGCGGCAATGAGTGTGAGTTTGGCGTTGCTGATCATGGCCTTTCTCCTGAGTTTTCATTTGTCACCTGGCGGCACGAATGAAATAAGCCTTTAACTTCCAGGATGCCGTCGCTTCGAGGATAAGCATGCGAAAAGAGGGCGCGCCGAAGCGCGCCCTGCTTTCTTTCATCGCGTTAGTAGGTCCCCCAGCTGTACGTATCGGCAGCCGAGGAAGTCCCCGGAACCATGGCGTAAGCGTCGAGGCCGCTCTGCCGGGCGGCAACCTTGCCGGTCTGCTCAGCGCCATTCGAATTGTAGCTGAACGGCAGCTCGTTGCCCGTGCCGAAGTCCTTGTTGAAGGATTGAGCGAATGCCGGCGTCGCCATGACGCTGGCGGTGATAGCAACAATCGTAATGAGCTTCTTCATAGCCCTTCTCCTAGGTTGTGTTGACCTGCACCCTTTCGAGGTGTGTGCAGCACCTGGCTGCACCACGCAGATAGGTCGACAGCTTCGCCGCACCATTAAATTGGCGTTCAGAAAACTAAATTCGATTTCATCCGACCAGATTTGGCGAGCGACACGATCGCCTTGGCTGAGCTCTCCGGCACAACGAATTATGCATCCTGTGGATCGAACGCAGCTGCGACCGCGCGCAGGTGACAGCCCCGATCACGGCACCTGAGCGGAAGTCGGATTCTAACAGCGAATTTAATGGCCTAACACGCAATTTAATGGAGCTACTGTCGGAGCAGGCTCATTATCAATGCAGCAGCAGTGCAATCACTGCGGGTGCGCAGGCAACATGGAGAAACGCTGTCATGGCCCAGACGGCTGCATTGCCCATTCTGTCGGGTGAAACCGGCCTCACCCGGTATCTGGAAGAGATCAGGCGATTCCCGATGCTGGAACCGCAGGAAGAGTTCATGCTGGCCAAGCGCTGGCGCGAGCACGGCGACGACAATTCTGCACATAAGCTCGTCACCAGCCATTTGCGGCTCGTCGCCAAGATCGCCATGGGCTATCGCGGCTATGGCCTGCCGATCGCGGAGGTGATCTCCGAAGGCAATGTCGGACTGATGCAGGCGGTCAAGCGCTTCGAGCCCGACAAGGGCTTTCGGCTCGCGACCTATGCCATGTGGTGGATCAAGGCTGCGATCCAGGAATACATCCTGCGCTCGTGGTCGCTTGTGAAGATGGGCACCACTGCCAACCAGAAGAAGTTGTTCTTCAACCTGCGCAAGGCCAAGAGCAAGATTTCCGCGCTCGACGACGGCGACATGCGGCCCGATCAGGTCAAGCTGATCGCCAAGCGGCTCGGCGTTACCGAGCAGGACGTCATCGACATGAACCGCCGGCTCGGCGGCGATGCTTCGCTCAACGCGCCGATCCGCGAGGACGGCGATTCCGGCGAGTGGATGGATTGGCTGGTCGACGACAGTGTCAGCCAGGAGAGCCGGCTCGCCGAGTCCGAGCAGTCGGACAACCGGCACAAGGCTCTGGGCGAAGCTCTCACCGTGCTCAACGATCGCGAGCGCCGGATATTTGAAGCTCGCCGCCTTACCGATGAGCCGCGCACGCTCGAGGAACTTGCCGAGGAGTTCAGTGTGTCTCGCGAGCGCATTCGCCAGATCGAAACGCGAGCGTTCGAGAGGGTGCAGAAGGCGGTACGGCAACGAGTTGCAATCATGCAAGTGCCGGGAATGGGTTCGAGCGCGGCGCCGGCATCGTGGGCGGCGGCTTTGTCAATGTCCTGAACTCATGGAAAATGCTATGTTGTCGATGCACGTTGGATGGGAGAATAATTCGCGCAGCGACGGCGAATCCGATGGCCGACGATCGTGGGCTCCGGACGCTGTCGGGAACGAAACTGCCGCACCAAAAGCCGGGAATGAGCCGATGCCCAGATTGCTCCTCATTGAGGATGACAAGGAAACGGCGGACGAGATTACGGCCGAGCTTGCCGAGCGCGGCTTTGACGTCAGCTGGGCCGCCGACGGCATCGAAGGATTGGCCAAGGCGCGCTCCGGCGGAGCGGACGTCATGGTCGTCGATCGCTTGCTGCCGGGAATGGACGGACTCACCATAATAGAGACCTTGCGGGGCGAGGGTGTTCGAACGCCGGTCCTGGTCCTGAGTGCGCTCGGTGCCGTGGACGAGCGGGTGCGCGGACTGCGTTCCGGCGGCGACGACTATCTGACCAAGCCGTTCGCGGCGGTCGAACTCGTCGCCCGGATCGAGGCGCTGCTGCGCCGGCCTACGGAGGGTCCCGATACGGTGCTGCGGGTCGGACCGCTCGAGCTCGATCTCATCAAGCGCACTGCCAAGCGCGGCGAGCGCACGATTGAGCTCTTGCCGCGCGAATTCCGCCTGCTGGAATACATGATGCGCCGCAAAGACCAGATGCTGACGCGCGCCATGCTCCTGGAAGAGGTCTGGAACTACAAGTTCGTTCCCCAGACCAACCTGGTCGACGTTCACATGGGCCGGCTGCGGCACAAGGTGGACGAGCCGAACGAACTGCCGATGATCACCAATGTCCGCGGCGTCGGGTTCATCCTCCGTGCGCCTGCCTGATTTCGCACGCACCACCACGTTTCGCTCGACGCTCGCCATCGCATGCGCATTCGTCCTGTGCACAGTGCTGTTGTTCGGCTTCGTCTATTGGCAGACCGCCGCCTACATAACGTCCTCGTTCGACGCTCTGATCACCGGGGAGCTGCACATCTTTGCGGCTGAGCCGCCGGAGCGGTGGCTTCCACACATCAACGAGCGTCTGGACAACGATCCACGCCGCGTCAGGATCGCGGGCTTGTTCGGCGCCGACGGTCATCGCATCGCGGGCAATCTCGAGAGCCTGCCCGGTGGCCTGACACCGGATGTCCCGGCTGACGCCGTGGTAGTTCGGGTCGACAGCCAAGCACGCGAGACGGAGAAAGTGCGGCTGGCGACGGAGCGACTGCCGGATGGGGAAATTCTAGCGATTGGCCGCAACATCGAAGAGGTCGCCGGGATTGCGAACATCGTCCGGCGTGCTCTTATGCTTAGCCTGCTGCCGGCTTTCGGTCTGGCAGTCGTGATCGGATTGGTGTTGAGCCTGCGGGCCCGCCGTCGGCTTTCGGAGGTCAACCGAAGAATTCAACGGATCGTGACCGGCGATTTGCGCGAGCGCCTGCCGACCCGCAAGGGCAATGACCCGTTCGATCAACTTGCCGTCAGCGTCAACCGGATGCTGGGCGAGATCGAAACTCTCGTCCAAGAGATTGCCGGGGTCGGCAACGACATCGCCCATGACCTGCGAACGCCGCTCACCCGGGTGCGGGCACGCCTCGAACGCGGGCGTTCGCGAGCGGCAACGCTGGAGGAGTTACGAACGGTTGTCGATCAATCGATTGCCGGTCTTGACCAATCGCTGGCTGTGGTCACGGCGCTGTTGCGCATTGCCGAGATCGAGCATAACCGCCGGCTCGACGGATTTAGCCAGGTCGAGCTCGCCCCTCTGCTGCGCGAGGTCGGCGACCTCTATGAGCCGATCGCCGAGGACAAGCGTGTCACTCTTCAGGTCGAAATTGCCGATGTGGCGACGGTCTACGGTGACCGCGATCTGCTGTTCGAGGCTGTCGCCAATCTGGTCGACAATGCGGTGAAATTCACCCCGCCAGGCGGACGCGTGGCCCTGTCATTGCTGCGCCGCGACGGCGAGAGCGCTATCCAGGTGAAGGACACCGGCCCGGGCATCTCCGAGGCCGAACGAGAAGCGGTGGTCAAGCGCTTCTATCGCTCCGACAAAAGCCGCAATACTGAGGGACTGGGCCTGGGTCTCAGCCTGGTCGCCGCGATCGTAAAACTGCACGGGTTCCGCTTCACGATTGCGGGCGGCCCGGGCTGCACGACAGAGATCGCATTCCCGTCGCATTGAAGCACGCGGACCGGAGGATCGTCTCATTTCTGGATGGGTTCGCCCCGCGGCTGCTCGCAAAGCGCGCGGATAACATCGAATTTAGTTTCCTGAACGGCAATTTAATGGTGCCGGCAGGCCATCGGCTTATGTTTTCAACAGCGAGGTGATGCGCACGGTTAAGCGCAAATCAGCACCAACAAGAAATGTGCCATGACAGAACTTTTCACAATGATCGTTCTCGCCGCCAATATCGTCGTGGCGTCGGCTTTTGCCAGGTTTGCGCCCACTGTCGCCGGCGCGCATGAGCAATCTTCCGACGCCGACACCTTTGAAGGCCGGGTAGTGGAAAGGATCCGCATGCGCGATGCGCGCAGCGCAGTCTCGTGTGACATCAGCGAGTCCGCCGGCGCGTATTGGGGATCACCTCTCTTCTCTTCTAGTGCCGGTGATCGGTTCGTCGGTCATTGAATAATGGAGGCTACGGTGCGTCGTGAACTGATCGCCGCTACTTTGGCAACACTCCTCAGCTGCAATCCCGTCTTCGCGCAAGTTGGCGGGATTGGAAGTGCGGCTCCCGGCATGGGAGTAACCTCGCCATTTGGCATGAGCCCTGCCGCGGGCTCGGTCGGCCCCGCCGGCGTTCCCCTGGGCGCAACCGAACTGGCGACGCCTGGATTGAGTCCTGCTCCGCCCAGCACATTGGGATCGGGATTCACGATCTGCTCGGCCGTGGTCGGTGCCCCCACCACTAATGCGACCGGGACGTTCGACGGTGGGGGCGTCGGAACTTCCATGGCCACATCACAAATGGGAATGGCCGGAACGAGCTCAACCTCTGGCTCTTGTAATCAAGCGTCTGGCGCAGGCAGCGCTGGCACCTTGCCATCGACCACCTCATCGCCCGGTTCCAACGTGCTGCCCGGCATCGGCACGATTCCGATGGGTTCGACCGAGCTCGATAGAGGTGGTGTTAGCCCGTCGCCTTGTCCGTTGAGCGGCCCCACGTTGCCAACCAACGGCAGCATTGCAGCGCAGGGTTCCTGCTGAGGCCCGTAAAGGAGGATCAGACGATGAGACGAAAGCCCATCATGGTCGCTGTCCTGCTGATCGTCGTCCTCGCCGGCGGCGCCGGATTCGCTTTGTTGGCGAGATCAAAAGGCTCCGCGGTACCGCCAGCGCCGCCGCCGGTGCCGATCGTTGCCGGAACGGTCGCTCAGCATGACGTGCCGATCTATCTGACCGGCGTCGGCACCGTTGTCGCTTACAATACCGTTGTCGTACGCAGCCAGATTCAGGGGCAGCTCGTCAGCATCAACTTCACGGAGGGCCAGATCGTCCATGCCGGCGACCTGCTGGCGCAGATCGACCCGCGTCCCTATCAGGCTCAGATCGAACAGTTGACGGCGAACCGCGATCGCGATCAGGCGCAGCTGACAAATGCGCTGGCCAATCTCGACCGCTACAACTCGCTGGCGCAGAAAGGCGACGCCACGCCGCAGCTTTTGGACACTCAGAAGGCGCAAGTGTCGCAACTGCAGAACGCCGTCAAATCCGATTCTGCACTCATCGATGCCGCCAACGTTCAACTCAGCTACACGCGACTGACGTCGCCGATCGACGGCATCGTCGGTATCCGTCAAATCGACATCGGCAACGTCATCCATCCGACCGATCCCAACGGCCTCGTGGTTGCCACGCAGGTCGAGCCGATCTCGGTGATCTTCACGCTGCCGGAGACCGACCTGCCGGAGATCCAGCAACAACAGCTGCAGACCAAAACTCCGCTCACGGTTCTCGCCTACAGCCAGGATGGCAAGATCCAGCTCGACCAAGGCAAGCTGACGCTGGTCAACAACGAGATCCTGCAGACCACCGGCTCGATCCAGCTCAAGGCGGAGTTTCCCAACACCGCGCATCGGCTGTGGCCGGGTGAGCTCATCAGCATGCGGCTGTTGCTCGATACGCGCCATGACGGCCTGACGGTTCCGGCATCCGTCGTGCTGCAGGGGCAGCAAGGGTCCTATGCCTATGTGATCAATGCCGACAGCTCGGTGGCCATCCGCCCCGTCAAGGTCGCGCAGATATGGGAAGGCCAAGCACTCGTTGATTCAGGACTCCAGGCCAACGAGCAGGTCGTGGTCGACGGACAGTACAAGCTGCAGCCCGGCACCCACGTCACGATCCTGCACGGCCAGGCTGCCGAAGAAGCGGTCGCCCAAAGCGCGCAGCAGGCGCCGATCCCATGAACATATCCGCACCATTCATCCAACGACCGATCGCCACTGCTTTGGTGATGGTTGGTCTGTTGGTGGCCGGCCTCGTCACTTACCGGCTCTTGCCGGTGGCGGCGCTGCCTGAAGTCAACTATCCGACGCTCCAGGTCACGGCGCAGTTGCCGGGTGCCGATCCGCAGACCATGGCGTCCTCGGTCGCGACGCCGCTTGAGCTGCAGTTCGGCGAAATTCCGGGCCTCACCCAGATGACCTCGGCGAGCGCGCTCGGCTACACCCAGATCACCCTGCAATTCGATTTGAGCCGCGCCATCGATGGCGCGGTTAGTGACACGCTGTCGGCGATCAATGCGGCGCAGGCGCAATTGCCGCCGAACATGCCGTATCCGCCCATGATCCGGAAGGTCAACCCGGCGGATACGCCGATCCTGGTGCTTGCGGTGACGTCGGACAGTCTGCCGTTGACCACCGTCGACGCCTACGCGGAAAACATCCTGCTGCAAAAGATATCGCAGATTTCCGGCGTCGGCCTCGTCGGCATCGGCGGTCAGCAGAAGCCCGCGATCCGCGTGCAAGTGGACCCGCAGGCGTTGGCGGCGCGCGGCATCAATCTCGAGGACGTGCGTACGGTGCTCGGCCAGGCCAATGTTGATCTGCCCAAAGGCACGCTCAACAGCCCGCGCCAGACCTATACGCTCAACACCAACGATCAGCTGCTCACAGCCGAACAATACGACAATCTGATCGTCGCTTACCGCAATGGCGCGCCGGTGCGTATTCGCGACGTTGGCCATGCCATCAGCGCGCCGGAAAACGATCTGGTTGCCGGCTGGTTCAATCAGCAGCGGGCGATCATCCTCGGCATCCAGCGCCAGCCCGGAGCCAATGTGATCCAGACCGTCGCCCGGATCAAAGCCATGCTGCCGGTGCTCGAGGCCTCGATCCCGGCGGCGGTTAAGGTTTCCATCATTTCCGACCGAACCGAGACCATCCGCGCTTCTGTCGCAGACGTGCAATTCACATTGCTCCTCACCGTGGCGCTGGTCGTCATGGTGATCTTCCTGTTTCTGCGCAATTTCTGGGCGACAGTCATTCCGGCCGTCACGGTGCCGCTGTCGCTGATCGGCACCTTCGCCGTGCTCTACGAACTCGGCTATAGCCTGGACAACCTCTCGCTGATGGCGCTGTCGATTTCGGTCGGCTTCGTCGTCGACGATGCCGTCGTGGTGATCGAGAACATCGTGCGGCACATGGAAGCGGGCGCCTCGCCATTCGAGGCGGCGCTCAAGGGCGCGGGCGAGATCGGTTTCACCATCGTGTCGATCACCCTTTCGCTCATTGCGGTCTTCATTCCGCTGTTCCTGATGAGCGGTTATGTCGGATTGCTGTTCCGCGAGTTCGCCATCACGGTCAGCGTGTCGCTCGTGCTCTCGCTGCTGATCTCGCTGACGCTGACGCCGATGATGTGTGCGCGTTTACTGAAACCGGAGCGCAAGGAGCATGGGTGGCTGTACCGGTTTTTTGAACGCGGCTTCGACAACCTGCTCAACGCCTACGAGGCAGGCCTCAAAATTGTGCTTCGGCACCGCTTCGTCACGCTCATGGTGATGTTCGGCACCATCGCGCTTACCGGATATCTCTACGTGATCATTCCCAAGGGGTTCTTTCCACAGCAGGACACCGGTATGATCATCGGTCTGTCGGAAGCGGCGCAGGACATTTCCTACCAGGCCATGACGCAACGCCAGCAGGCGTTGATCGATGCCGTGATGCGCGATCCGGCGGTCGCCTCGGTCGGATCGCAAATCGGCGCCGGCGGCGGCACCACCACGGTCAACAACGGCCGCATGTTCATCGCGCTCAAGCCGCAGAACCAACGGCCGCCGGTCGATCAGGTGATCGCGCGGCTGCGCACCAATCTTGCCAAAATCCAGGGCATCACGCTCTACATGCAAGCCGCGCAGGACATCACGATCGGCGGGCGCGTATCCAAGACCCAGTATCAATATACTTTGGATGACGCCGACCCGGGCGAGCTCAACCATTGGGCGCCGCTCTTCCTCGACAAGATCAAGGCGATACCGGGGATTGTCGACGTCACCACCGATCAGCTCAATGCCGGGCCGATGCTCGACATCACCATCAAGCGCGACGTCGCCGCGAGCTTCGGCATTCAGCCTTCGGCCATCGACAACACGCTCGACGACGCGTTCGGCCAGCGCATCGTGTCGACGATGTTCACCACGCTCAATCAGTACCACGTCGTGCTGGAGGTCGAGCCGCAGTTCCAATATGGGCCCGAAGCGCTCAACAGCATCTACGTCTCGTCATCGAGCGGACAGCAGGTTCCCTTGGCCACCCTGGTCGACAGCGTCACCAAGGTGGCGCCGCTGGTCGTCAACCATCAGGGCCAGTTTCCCTCGGTGACGATCTCGTTCAATCTCAAGCCGGGCACGGCGATCGGTCAGGCGGTCGCCGCCATCCAGCAGGTTGAAAAACGGCTCGGCAAGCCGCTCTCACTGCAGACCAGCTTTCAGGGCAATGCGCAGGCCTTCACAGCGTCGCTGTCGAGCACGCCGATCCTGATCGTCGCGGCGCTGTTCGTCATCTACCTGATCCTTGGCGTCCTCTACGAGAGCCTGATCCACCCGATCACGATCATTTCAACCCTGCCCTCGGCCGGCCTTGGCGCGCTGTTGCTGCTCATGGCGGTGCACTACGACCTGAGCGTGATTGCCATCGTCGGCATCATCCTGCTGATCGGCATCGTCAAAAAGAACGGCATCATGCTGGTCGATTTCGCCTTGCACACCGAACAGAACGAGGGTCTGACGGCAGAGCAATCGATCTACAAAGCCTGCGTGCTGCGCTTCCGGCCGATCCTGATGACCACGATGGCGGCGCTGCTCGGCGGCGTGCCGATGATGATCGGTACCGGCGCCGGCTCGGAGCTTCGGCAACCGCTCGGCTACACGATCGTCGGCGGCTTGCTCGTGTCGCAGCTCTTGACGCTCTACACAACGCCAGTGGTCTATATCTATCTTGATAAGTTGGCTCATTTGCTGGGCAGGCTCCGCCGTGGCGAAAGTCAATACCGAACAGTGCTGACGCAACCGGCTGAGTAGCCGCTCTACTCTGGGAAACGAAGAACAGCCAAGCAGCATCTTGGCCGGAGAAGGCTTCATGGTCCTCGTCGTCGGCGCCTTCTGCTGCTCTTCTCAACCCCATCATTGCGGACGAACACGGTTGCATCGTTGCTGGGCACGCCAGGGCCGAGGCAGCCAAGCTCCTCAGTCTCAGGCGGGTGCCGGTCATTCGCGTTTCGCATCTCAGCGAGGCGGAAATACGCGCTTACATGCTTGCGGACAACAAGCTTGCCGAAAAGGCCGGCTGGGACCGCGAGTTGCTGGCGATCGAGTTCGAAGAACTGCAGATGGCTCTACCGGAGTTCGGGCTTGACCTCGACAGCACGGGGTTCGAGCCCGGCGAGATCGACGCAATCGTGCACGATTTCACCGACGGACGAGTCAACCCCGCTGACGTCGTCCCCGAACTCGACGCGGCTCAGATCATCGCGCGGCGATGTCTATTACGCAGAAGTCCGGGTCGGGGTCAGCTTTCGCGACGTGCTCGTGGGCTTAGCCTACCATCTTCGCCGAAGCGGCATTGACGTGCCTTTCGCCTTGTTGGTTGACACCAAGTCTCCACCGACAAAATTCGGATATTAGAAATTTGCGGCCAGAGACTGCGGGATAAATTGGGTTGCTTCGCTTAAGCGAAGCCGTGAAATTCAACGCAGAGACTCCAAACCGCTGACCTAACTGACAGAAAAGTCAGGCGTTTTCAAAGCGGCTTGAAATTGTGCAGAGAGACCACATTGGCTGGCTGGGGCGCCAGGATTCGAACCTGGGAATGGCGGAATCAAAATCCGCTGCCTTACCACTTGGCTACGCCCCAATACCGTCGGATTGGCGCCGGCCGCCGGGGGCCGGCCGCCGCAACATAGCGATGGGGCCTGCGCCAAGCAATGTTCGCCCGGGCCGGGCCGCTATCCTCGCGCGCTGGGCGCCATATAATAATGTCCGGTCATAATATCCGGCTTGGCCGCGGGCACCTTCCGCGACCCGGCC
>Ga0070731_10005493_pt1 | contig 10427 bp, 7 predicted proteins | sample Coa_R1_2_FD_66448 | JGI IMG/M metagenome (GOLD analysis project Ga0070731, IMG submission 66448) | Surface soil microbial communities from Centralia Pennsylvania, which are recovering from an underground coalmine fire - Coalmine... | ecosystem: Environmental > Terrestrial > Soil > Unclassified ... | reverse complement strand
CACATCCCACACAGCGCCGCACATTTGCCCTTGACGCTGCCGCAAGATAGCGATACGGTGAGTAATGAGGCAATTTTGCCTCATTGCCCGGCGAAAGGAGCGGCAGCTATGTCTCTCAGCATTCTCGTAGCGGTTGGCCTCTACCTCCTTGGCGCCTATCTTCTTGGCGCCACCCCCTTCTCGCAGATCATTGCTTCCTGGCGAGGGCGCGTCAACCTGCGCGAGGCAGGCGAGGGCAACGTGGGGAGCCGCAATGTCTGGCATCTGGTCGGGCCACAATGGGGATTGCTGGCGGGCGGCCTGGATGTCGCCAAGGGCTTGCTCGCCTACGAAGCAGGCGTGGGATTGAGCGCGATCTTACAACTTCCCCTGGCCGTTGCGCTGCTGGGCGGGGTCGTTGCGCTGCTGGGACACCAATTTCCCATCTTCTTGCGAGGCCAGGGAGGCAAAGGGCTGGCGACAGCGTTGGGCGTTATTCTGGGGCTTTCGCCGTTCGCCGCGCTCGCGGGCCTGATCATCTTAGGGCTGTCGCAGGTGATCTTTCGCGATTTCAATCTGAGCATCATCCCAGGAATCATCGTGATCATCCTGCTACCCGTCTTCCTCCGTCAGCCGATCTGGGTGGCGGCCTATGCGCTGGGGCTGGCGCTGCTGCTCGCGCTGAAAAAGCTGCTCGATCGCCCGCACGAATCGCGCGTCTGGGCAAGCCGCCCCTGGCAGGGAACGGCGGAGCCGGGTTGGCGATCTGCGCCAGACACCGCTGGCGACGAAGAACCTTCACCAGAAGCGAACTCCCACTAGCGCCAGACAAAGATAGGAGGGACATGGTATGCTCGTCTATCAGGCTGGCGTGGCGCTCATCCTGGCATTGCTGTTGCTCAACACCATGAACAACCTGCGTCTGGCGCCAGGCCCCTCCCGGCGCATGTCAACAAGCGGGCCGCTGGTATCCATCCTCATTCCCGCGCGCAACGAGGAACGCGCCATTGCCCGTTGCGTGGAGTCGCTCGCCCAGCAAGACTACCCCAACTGCGAGATTCTCGTGCTCGACGACCAGAGTGAAGACAGCACCGCCGCCCTCGTCGAAGGGCTGGCGCAACGCTATCCACAGGTGCGTTTGCTACGGGGCAGGCCACTTCCGCCGGAGTGGCCTGGCAAAGCCTATGCCTGCGCGCAACTGGCGCACGAGGCGCGCGGCGACTGGCTGCTCTTCGTAGACGCTGATACCATTCATGCGCCATCTTGCGTCTCGCTGGCGTTGCAGGCGGCGTATGACCACCAGGCCGATCTGCTGACACTGATGCCACGCCTGACGATGGGGAGCTTTGGCGAGGCGTTGTTGCTGCCCACTATTCCACTCGCGTTTATGAGCATCTTGCCGCTGGGTCTGGCGGCGCGCCTCCCCACGACATTGTTGACGGTGGCGCTAGGGCCATTTCTGCTTTTTCGCCGCGAAACCTACCTGCGCATCGGCGGACACGAAGCTGTCCGCACCGAGATTGTCGAAGACGTGCGACTGAGCCGCCTGGTCAAACGTCAGGGTGGTCGGGTTGTCTGGCTCGACGGCGGTGAATTGATGAGCGTGCGGATGTATCACAACTTTGGCGAGGCGTGGCATGGTCTCGCCAAAAGCGCCTTCGCCGCGATTGACTATTCGCTGCTCACGCTGCTGATTGGTCTGCCCTGCTGCGCCGCCGTGTTCCTGGCGCCCTATGGTTTCCTGGCCTGGGGGTTGCTCAGTCACACGTTTAGCATCGCGTTGTGCTGGCTACCGCTGGCCCAGCTTGGCCTGATCTGGTTGTCTTATCTCTTGCTGATCAGACGCTTTCATCTGCGCTCTGGCATGCTGTTCTTGCACGGGGCAACCATCCTGGCCATCATCCTGTTTACAGCGCACTCCGCGTTTGCCACCATGCTGGGAAACGGCGTCAGCTGGAAAGGCCGCTCCTATCAATTCAGCGTCCATCGCAGTTATAGTCAATTGCGCGTGCAGCTTGCCCTTGCGCTTTCGGTGTTGCGGCTCCTGCTGATCGTGTTGCTGATCGTGCTAGGGTGGCGTTGGGGACGCGCGGCGCTCAGATTGGCGGCGCTGATCCCGCTGCTCGCGTGGACTCTCGCCTGGCTGGCAAACACACTCAAACGCGCCCAGCAGGGCTGGCTGGAGCCATACGCCAATGTGGCATTGAGTCTGGCCTGCCTGATCTACCTGCAATTGAGCGGACTGACACCGGTCTGGCTAATTGCGCTGGCGCTGGCCACGCTGATGATCAGCCTGTTTTTCGTCACCCCACGCAGCATAACAACCCTTGCCGCCGCGCTCATGGGAGGCGTCGTGCTGATCATCGCCGGGCAAAGCGATCCAGCCATCAGCGTATTGTTGCTGGGCTGGGCGGCTGGCGTGCTACTGCTCTCTGGGCGTTCTTTTGCCCAGACGCTGGCGCCACGATTTCATCGGCCTCGCTCACCCTGAGCGAATTGTGGTACTATAGGCAAGATACACCGACTCACAATCGGGCGGCGCATGGCGCTGGGACTGCTGCGGAGGATAAATCAATGACGATACGGGTGGGGATAACAGGCGCTGGCCTGATCACGCCGCTTGGCAACGATGTTCAGACGACCTGGCGGAATATTTGCGCGGGCCAATCGGGCGTTGGCCCCATCACACGCTTCGACGCCAGCCAGCACGACGTACGCTTCGCCGCCGAGGTAAAAGATTTCAACCCAGGCGACTGGATGGATCGCAAAGAGGCGCGCCGCTCCGAACGTTTCACCCATTATGCGATGGCCGCCGCGCGACAGGCTGTCGCAGACGCTGGCCTCGACATCAGCCCCATACGTGACGAGGTCGGCGTGATCATTGGTTCAGGCAGTGGCTCGCTCGATATGCTTCAGGGTGAGTTCAAGACGCTGTTGTATGAGGGGCCAGAGCGCATCAGCCCTTTCACGATCCCTGTCATGCCAGCGGATATGGCGGCGGCCACCGTCTCGCGCCTGCTGGAAGCGCGCGGCCCCTGCTTTTCTACTACCTCAGCCTGCGCGACAGGCGGAAACGCCATTGGTGAGGCCGCCGAGATGATCAAGCGGGGCGACGCGCGCGCCATGATCGCCGGTGGCACGGAGGCCTGCGTTGTCTCGATCAGCATCGCCGCCTTCGCCAAAATGCAGGCGCTCTCACGTCGCAACGACGATCCGACGCATGCCAGCCGCCCGTTTGACAAAACACGCGACGGCTTCGTCATGGGTGAGGGCGCGGGAGTCGTCATTCTCGAAGACATCGAGGCCGCGAAGGCGCGTGGCGCGCATATTTACGCCGAGTTGATCGGCTACGCCACCACCTCAGACGCCCATCATATTACCGATCCCGCCCCCGGCGGCGCCGGGCTGGCGCGTGCGATTCGCCGGGCCATTGTCAAAGCCGGAATCACCCCAGAGCAGGTGCAGTACGTCAACGCGCATGGCACTTCCACGCCTCCCAACGACCGCAACGAGACGGCGGCGCTCAAAACTGTCTTTGGCGACCATGCCTATAAGCTCGCCATCAGTTCTACGAAGTCTATGACCGGGCACATGGTGGGGGCGGCAGGCGGTGTGGAGGCGATCTTCACGGCGCTGGCGCTGCGTGATGGCATATTACCGCCAACCACGAACTACGAATACCCCGACCCCGACTGCGACCTGGACTACATCCCCAACCAGGCGCGCCACGCCCCCATTCAGGTCGCCATATCGAACTCGATGGGCTTTGGCGGGCATAACGCGGTGCTTGTGCTGCGACGCTTCGAGGGCTAGCGCATGGCGGCAGGGGTGCGCGCCGACGATAGCACAGGTGGCAAAGACGCGCTGCCATCGCTGTTGGTGCGGCTGCGCGAGGGCGATGTCGTGCGGCTGTGCGGCCTGAGCGCTGCGGCTCTGGGCCTCGACGCCGTTGCGCGCCATGCTGTAATTCATCCCCATCGTGTGGGCGCGCGTCTCTCGGCGACTATCAGCGCCACACTCACCCCGCAGGACGAGTCCCCTGGCGCAGAGACGCTCTGCGAGACCTGGGCCGAACTGATCGAGTCGCCGGATGCTGGCAAACAGCCGAAACAGTCCACCACGCCGCTGGGCCGATCACCCAGGCAGACGCTCACACTGCTGCAATGGGATTGCTCATGCCAGCCCGATCACCCGGCGCACCCGGCGCACCCGGCGCAACGCCTGGGTTGCGCGCACGTCGCCGCCCTGCTGACTTCCTGGATACGCTCCCCTGGCGACTTTCGCACGCCAGTCGCTGATCCAGCGCCCACGCGATCCACACAACCAACGCCAGCCTCGTCCCCGCTCGTTGCGCGCCCTGCGGCGCCATCTGAGCGGCGCTTCTCGCTTGCCGACGAGTTGGCCCGCCTGAGCGCGACAGACGCCCAGGAACTGGCGCAACGGCTGGCCAGCGCACTAAGAGATGCGCCAACAACGCCGCTCGCCACAGATTCCGCTACCGCCGAACTCTTTGACGAATCGGAGGCCGCTCGCGCCTATGCCTTCGCGGCGCTCTGTGAGCCAGCGCATGTGCAGCGGCTGGTTGCTCGGCTAGATGCTGATGCGCGCACGACACTGAATGACCTGCTCTTGCGGGGAGGCTCAATCACCACTGGCGATCTCGCCGCCCTGATGGCACGCGCCGGACGCCCAGCCAGCGCCGCTCAGCGTGTCATGGCGCCACTCGAACGCTTTGGGTTGGTCTTTCGGGCGTTTCAACTGTCGGCGGCGCCAACATCCTCAACACCCTCAACATCCTCAACGACTTCGACGACCTCGGCAAGCGCCACACAGCGCCTTCAGCAGATCGCGGGTTGGCGTATTGCTCCAGAGCTTCGCGCCGCGCTGCCTGCGACATTGCCGACGTCGGCGCCTACAAGCCAGCATCCTCTGCAACCACCAGGACGCCAGACGCGCGGGACGCCGCTCCCCTTGTGCCTGGCGCTGGCGCTGCTGGCTCGTGCTCCTGCGCCATTTGGCCCGTATGCGCCTCAACCTGCCGCTTACGCCGGACGCCCCTCGGCTTCGCGCCGCCTCGCGCCGCAGGCTCCACAGCGCGGTGTACCGCTGACGCCGGGTGATCTGCCTGCCACGCAGATGATTGGACTGGCGCGCCACGGTGGACTCAACCCAGGCCTGGCGCAGATGGCGCGGCGTGTCTTGCTCTGGGCGCGCGAACATGCGCCCGGTCAGCCGCTCACCGATCTGGCAAGCGTAGCGCCTGCTGAGCGGGCGCTGGCCATGCGCGTGGGCTTCCATCTCTGGCGCTCGGCTCTTTCGGCGGCGGAACTGCTCGATCTGGAACACTTCACCAGCGGCGAGCGAGACAGCCAGACAGCCGTCAAGATGCGCTATGATCTGCGCCACCCCGCGTTTCGGCCAGCCGCGCTGGCCAGCGAAGCCGCTGAGGCGCGCGAGTTCGTCGTAGGGCTGCTCACGCACGCCACCCCTGGCGTCTGGTACCAGACAGATGCGCTGCTCGATCTGATCTGGCGCATTCACCCCCTGTTTTTGCGGGGTCGCCAACTTGCCTATGATACGCCCGTCTGGCGGTTGGAGCGCGTCGCCGATGGGCGTCCGTTGCGTCCCAGTGTGCATGCGGAATGGCTGGCGGGCGAGGGAGCCTACATCCGCATGCTGCTGGCGGGGCCGCTTCACTGGTGGGGGGCACTCGATCTGGCGTCCGATGGCTCGTCAAAGCGCCATTTCAGCGCGTTCCGCCTGACTCCATTCGGCGCATTCTTGCTCGCCGGGCGCGCCTCAGATGGCGCCGTTGATCTTCCAGCCCAGGCGCGTCAGGCGCTGCTCGGCCAATGGGAGCCAGCGTTGCTGGCCACACGCGAGGGGATGCTGGCGGTTCAGCCGCTGATGGCGAGCGCCACACTCTTGAAAGGGCTGATATGTTGGGCGCAGCCGGTCAGAATCGCTGGGGGGCGACTGCTCTATACGCTCACCCCTGATCGCGCCTGTGTGGCCTTCGACCAGGGTTTGGAGCCAGCCGACGCAGTCACCATGCTCGACGCCACCGGGCGCGCCGCCGGGGCGATTCTCGCGCGTCTGCTCCCCTGGCGCGAACGCTATGCTGAGGCGCGACTCGAATATGGATGGGCGCTGCTCGAGGCGCGCGACGAACCCACCCTGCGCGAGGCGCTGACCTATGCGCCAGAGATCGCCGCCCGTGCACGAGCGCTCACCCCCACCCAGGCGCTTATCGCGTCCGCCGATCTCGACGCACTGCGCGCCATCCTCGCGCGCAAAGGCTTTACCCTTTAGACCTCTTGTGGCATGAATCTTGCGCGCAGAGCCACTGATTTGTTTGCGTGGATCCAATGTATCCAAACAGCGCTGACATCTCAGTGATAGGCGATGACAGCCGAAACGACTGGCTTGCCTTGCCAACCTTGCCAAAGGCGATATACTGGTGTTGAGTGAGCCTGTGTATCTGCTCTCTGTATCTCTTCTTCAGAAGGGTGGCGCGACAAGTAGACAAACGTTTCAGAACACCTCACCACAAGCAAGAACGAACTGCACGAGCCAATTGGCTGGTAGAGAGGAGTGCGACAGATGGAGGGCGTGATGCGCTATGCCACATTCCAGGAGGAGGGAACCCCGACCCTGGCCGATCTCTGCCGCGCGATTGCTTCGGGGCGTTTGCCAAGTGGACGCCACAATGGCCAGTATGAAGTGAGCTTTGCCGATGTGCGCCGCTGGCGCCGCCAGGAGGCCGCCGCGCGGCGACTGTTGACATCGCTGGGCGACGACCTGTGGAGCGAGCACGTTGACTGATATGCTGGCTGGCTGATCGATTGGCAGGCCTGTTAGAAAGCCCCACGCCCGCCAATCACGGCCCAGACCGTCATGAAGAGTATCTTGATGTCGAGCCAGAGGCTATACGCCCGCACATAATAGATGTCATCCTGCGTGTTGAGATGCAACACACGATCGCTGCGCCCATGCACCTGCCACCAGCCCGTCAATCCCTGGGGCACGAGCAGGCGTCGGTACTGCCAGGCGCGATAGCGTTCCACGATCCACGGCAACTCTGGGCGTGGGCCAACCACCGACATATCTCCTTTGAGGATATTGAACAGTTGGGGTAGCTCATCGAGGCTGGCGCGGCGCAAAAGCGCGCCAAACGGCGTCACCCGTGGATCACGTCGCCGCTTATGGACAATACCATCTTGCGTACGCGCCATCACCTCGCGGCGTCGCCTCTCAGCGTCTATATACATCGTGCGGAACTTATAAATCTGGAAGCGACGATTATGCTGCCCGATGCGTTCTTGCTTGAAGATCGCAGGCCCAGGCGTTGTCACGCGAATGATTAAGGCGATCAGCAGCATGAACGGCCAGAGAATGAGTACCGCTGGGATGCAGATCGCCAGATCCATCAGGCGCTTGATGCGCGCGTTCCAGCCTGAAATCGCCGACTCGGTGAGGCTGATAATCGGCAGGCCGTCAATCGCGCCAATCGTCGTCTTGGCCGTCTCGACAATCACATCGGGCGCCACATCCACCTGCACCGGCAGATGCGCCACACTGCTGATCGCCCAACTGCCCAGATAGCGCTCGCGAGGGGGCAAGGCGATCAGCACGAGGTCAATCGATCGCTGGCTGACCAGTTGCGGCACGTCTTTGATCTCGCCAAGATACCAGTTCTTCCATGATGTTTTGAGCAGCTTGCGCTGGCCGCTGATGTTCTCGGATTCTGGCCCCATGTTGCGATTGGGGCCTGCGACACCAACCAGGTGTAAACCATCGCGCCGTCGCCCAACAATCGTTCGAGCCATATCGAGCGCGAGGCGACCTGTGCCAATGATCAATACACGCCGCGCGAAAATCCGGCTGAAAATGGGTCGCAGCAACAGACGCGCCACCATCAGCATGAGGCCATCCGTAATGGCAAACGCCACCACAAACGAGCGCAGCATCGTGATGTTGGCGAGATAGAGACCACCGCTCAGCAGCAACGTTGCCCCAATCACCGTCTTGAGCGCCGTGAGAGGTGAGAAAAGTTTGGTTGTCCAGGTAGTGGTATAGGCGCCCAACGCGAGCAACAGAATCATCCACACGGCTAACGCCATCAGATGGGGCAAATCAACGCTGAAAGCCAGGCCGTTGAGGGAAAGATGCAAAAAATGTAGCGCAGGACGCACAAACTGCTCTGGGATGCGCCCAATTAACAGCGCGGCAGTGATCGTGATCGCCAGATCGATGACCAGCAAGAGTTCGCTCTGCAAAGAACGCGCCCGACGACGATTCGCCAGCTTGCGCACTGCGGTCTCATACTGTGGGTCGCGCCTCAGCCGGGCCATACGCGCCGTGATGGATCGCTCTTGTTCCTCACCGTCATCGTCATCCCACGGGTCGTTTCCCCTGGATATCGCGTGTGCGTGCGACGCCGCAGGCGAGGAAGCGCCATTGAGCATATCAGGGGCATAGGGTGGCGGAGCATATTGAATCGGGCTGGTTGTCATCTGTTCCAGACGCGGGGCGCCCGTGGTATCAGCGCTGGGTGGGTAGGCGCCAGGCGGGAAAGCCGAAGAGCCTTGCTGCGCATCGGTCGCAGATGGCCCCAGAGGCGTTAGCGCCGGATATTCCAGGTAAGCGGGATGCGCAGGATAGGACGGTTCTGCTGGCCATCGTTGCTGGCGTGGCTGTGACGCATACGGCGGATAAGGCGCCTGGGGTAAGGGAGTGGCGGAGGCAGGCGTCACTGGCTGCATAGGTTGCCCAGACTGCCCAGGCTGCCCAGACTCTTCTGGCGGCCAGTCTCCGTTACGCTGATAGCGATAATCCATAAGGCGAATCTCCCAACCGAAGTGCGCGCGTCTCTCTGTGTTCTATGTACATCTGCGTGCGTCATGAGCCTAGTATAGCGCGTCTGCGCGAGCAGTTAAACCTGCGCCGGAAAATAGGCTAGCGATACTTCTCAGACGTCCGTAGCCTCCCCTTACATAGACGTACAACGCACATGCAGGCGTTTGGGAAAGATTCGTGAGCGCCTGAGAACCACAGAGTAGGGCGCAGACAGGGTGGCCGCCACAACGCAAGCGCGGTATGGCGCACTAGGGGCGCACCAGGCAAATAGCCTGCATGGCCTGCGCAAGAAGTACCAGCCTGTATGCGGAAGACTTGGCAAGCAGTATGGCTCCTGTTACAATAGGCGCGCAGAGATAAGAAACTGCTGAGCCTGGTGATGGAGTGTGGGGCGCACTGGCGCGCCCCTGGAGAGTTGACAGTGCTATGCGTAGGCAAAACCCGCTTGACCGCTATGTGCATTCTTTTCAGCATCGCTGGGAGACCGACCGCCAGTTTCGCGCTGCGCTCAGCGGCGTGTTGGCGCTGGTGATGGTGATCGGGCTTTGCTCGTGCGTCGGCGTGGCCACCGCCTTCACCAATGTGACGCTCGCCAACTTCAGCGCCCTGCGCTCATCTGGGGGGGCGAACACCCAAACGCTCAACACCGGCTCCCATGCCTACACAGTGCCAACGTCCTTCCCGACGGCCACTGTGCCACCGTGGGCGCCACAGGTCTCGCCAAATGCCAGCCCGATCCCCAACTCGAAGACGCCGCAGCCATCGCCGTCACCCTCACCCACCGACTCACCCACTCCATCGGGCGGTGGAGGTGGCCCCACAGCGACCCCCTGCACGGGCAACTGCGGCGGTGGCGGCGGCAACGACACGCTGGTCAGCACTGGTCACTCGCCGTCAACCTGGAAGGCTGGCCAACAGGCTTCCATCTCGTTCCACGCCAGTGAAGGAGATGTCGGGCTGGTCTTTATCATCAATTTCCCTGGCTCAGGCTCTTATATTGATGGCACACCGTACACTACAGATAGCAAGGGCGACTTCACCTATACCATCACCGTTCCTGCGGGTGTGACCGCCGGGACAGCGGATATTTACGTGCAGGCGCACTACAGTGACGGAGTGTCTACCTTCCACTTTTATGTGCCATGCGCGTCGTAATTTTAGCGTTCCAAGCGACGTTGACGGTTGGCGCGGCGGCGTGTGGACAGAGGCGCGTTGACCGCTAATTCCTCGATGGCGCCAAGGTGTTGCGCATAGCCCAGGCTTTCCAGCGCATGCCAGAGGTCGCTCAAATTGATCTCCGGCGGCACACTGACACGCCCTGGCCCAATCGAAGACAGACCAAAGGCGCGCAACCCCGGTGAAGCGAGAATCGCTTTGGCAGTCGCCTCGTCGTGGGCAGTGAGCACACGCCCCAGCCCTTCTTTGCTCTCTCGATATTGCCGCGCCCAATCGCGCATGGTATACTCGACGTTCTGCGGCAATGCCTTTTGCGAATGCTCTGTCAGGAAGGCGATCACCTCGTCAATGGAGGTCGGCGTGATCCCTTTGGCGCTTGCGTCGCCCAGCCGCAGACCGCAATAGAGCGCCTC
>Ga0070731_10005492_pt1 | contig 10430 bp, 8 predicted proteins | sample Coa_R1_2_FD_66448 | JGI IMG/M metagenome (GOLD analysis project Ga0070731, IMG submission 66448) | Surface soil microbial communities from Centralia Pennsylvania, which are recovering from an underground coalmine fire - Coalmine... | ecosystem: Environmental > Terrestrial > Soil > Unclassified ... | reverse complement strand
CGATGTGGTGGCATAACTATTTTCTGATACATAGAGTTTGGAATCCCCCTTGCTGCCAACCACAAATCCAAATAATTCGCCGGGCAAAAAAGGATTAGCCAGGCAGGCGCCAAGCTGTCCAAAATCGTATCCATCGGGAGACCTGCGGCTATCACCGCCAAAGCCCGCATTTTCATTATAATAGACTGTTTTCAGATTTTCCGCATCCATCGAAACCACATATCCGTCTCCCCCGTTGATAGAAGTCCAGTTCCGCCCACCGGTGCGGAGCTGCGTACCATTATCCCAAAGGCCCCCGGCGCAGAAAAGCGAATAAACCGGCGCATCAGCGTATTCTGCAACCTGGGAATTGGCGAGTTCGTTATCGATGTTCTCCCAATGGTTCACCGGCGTATAGCTTGGACCGGACTGAAACTGGAGCCGGTGGACGCCGCCATCTGTGGCCGCATAGACCCAAGTCCTGTCATTGGGATCAAAAGCCAGGTCATGGTAATCCGCATGTGAGCTCCCGTCAGCAGCCAGCGGGGTAAACGTTGCGCCGCCATCGATGCTTTGATGGGGACCCACTTCGCCATAGACAAGGTGTTCGGCGTCTCCGGGATCCACGGCAAGCGCCATATTATAGCTGCATTGATGACAGGGAAGCGAAACGGTATTGGACGAAGGAAAACTGGCTCCCCCGTCGGTAGACCGGTAAAGCACGGCACTTGCATCGCCGTTGGCAGCAGAAACATAGATCACGTTTGGTGAGGAAGGCGCCACCCGGATCAAAGACCAGGAAGACCCGCTCGGAAAAGCAAAAAAGGAACTGACCACAGGGTTTGCGCCGGCTGCATTGACCAGGTCAAATACCCCTATTGCCGGTTCCACAAAAAGCAGGTCCGACGGGTGCAGGGGGTTGATGATCATATCGGAGACAGGCAGGCTTGAATAAGACACCCAGCAGTCACCGTTATTCGTTGACCGGAAAAGACCGATACTGGTTCCGATATATATCGTTCCGGGATGTCCCGGGTCGATAATGATCTTGTTGGCACCTGCAGAGAAAGGAACGGCAGCCGGATCGCATCCGTTTACCGATTGACCCACGGGTGTCCAGGTTATACCGCCATCCGCGGATTTAAAAACACCCCCGCCCAGTTCATTGATCGAGTTACCCGGATGAAGATCTCCGGCACCGATAAAAATGGTGCCATCGGGTGCCATCTCAATCGGGCCCGTTCCGAGATTAGGAAGGCCTTTGTTATTGGTGAGCGGATACCAGAGGTTATCCGGGTTGTCGAATTTCCAGAGTCCCCCCATGGCGGTTCCTGCCAAAAGGCCGGGTACGCCTTTACCCAGGTAGAGGCTGTTGCACCTGCCGGTAAATGGATAATTCATGCCGCCACCGGGTTCAAGTCCCTGGATGCCGATATCGACCCAGGTCTCTGTGGGTTTAATCACTTCGATGACCTGCTCTTTGCTATATTGGGATAATCCGGTACCGGTGCATTGCAGGCGGACAATGTATTTTCCCGGCCCCGCCGCCACAAAGCTGGGGTGAAGCGTAAGCCCGTCAGTCAGTTGAGCCGTTGCGTCGACGGGGACCCCGCCATAAGGGATAAAGGTAAGGGTCCAGGCATACGGGGCCTGATATTTCAGGATTGAGCAGTCCGCAAGCGTGGCGATCTCGTCAGTAAAGCCGTGAAGCTGCACCGTCGTTCCCGTTCTGACTAAACCGTGGGGAATGATAATTCCCAGATCAGGCGTTGAAATAATATTCACCGGTACATAGGAGTTCGGTATACAGGGCAGGTCAAACAGCACCGGCTTTCCCGCCTGTGATATGGCATTGAAAGTGCAAAGAGTAAGAAAAAAGCAAAGAATCGATTTTGACTGGATGGTGTTCATGACAGGTGGTTTTAATAACGGCCAATTAAAAATTGAATAGAAAGAAGATCACTTTTGATATGGTCGTAATTTTCTCCGGCAGGTAAACAGGACGATTGGAAATTCAGGATAAGGAGTGCGTGGAATCATTTTTTTTCTGACCTGATAAGCGTAAACCGCTACAAAATTATTATTTGAAAACAGCTGGGGTAATTCAAGATGAATAACGATGAACAATAAACTAAAAACGCGCCAGCCGGAAGATCATCCAAAAACAGACTGCAGGTCCTTGTTCCAAACAGGAACCTGTCCTCCAAACCCGGTCTTAATAAAAAATGGTAAAAAAATGCTTACATAATATTTTCATGGGCGATAAACCCAGTCCCAGGCAAGAAATAATAAATTAAAACCGAATCGGAAAGGGGTTTCGGTATTTACCTGCTCGCAATTGGCGGTTTAATAAGACATGGTGGATATTGTTAATTGGTGTATTATCGCCGGATCAATAATTTTGCAAAAACCCCGTGAACCATGATGAGACTTCAGGATGCTTTGCGGCTCAGGGACGAGAAAAAAGAAAAATTGATCGGCAAACCTTTTGGTTCGAAAAGTACCGAATGGGTCATAAAAGACATCATCGTCGCCAATAAAAAGTATGTGGCTGACATTTACCGGATGATGTACGAAAGGAACCTGACGAATGAATTTGCCATCAAGCTTTTTAAGATAAAAGAAAACGATTTTTATGTCTACGTGGTTTCCCATCAATGGCCATTTGGAAATAAAGAACTCCTGATAGCGAGCATTGACGGATACTTAAAACCAGATTTATCCAATCGCATAAAAAACGATCCTGATTGACCTAACTGAAATCCACAACAAAGTCAAGCGAGGGACTGGTCATCTTATTTCCTGCATACTTATTCTTTTCATGCATACTCCGGGGAAAAATTCCTGAAAGTTAGTTTTCGTCCTGTTTAAAAATACTTCTTTCACAATAGGTTTTTAGTTCAATCCCAATCCATATTTGCATGATGAAAGAAAACTGACTCCGGTGATGAAGATGGCGGTAAAAATCAGGACGGCAAAAAATCACGATGCAAAAAAGATATTCCAGTTTCTCTGTGAAAAGGAAGAAAAGCTTTTTGATAAAGAACTCTTTGAAAACAATTACCGCACATGCATCGGCGACCCGGATAATGTATACCTGGTCGCTGCAGGAGAAAATAACGAACCCCTTGGTTTTATCAGCGCCCACGGGGGCATCGAATTGCACGAGGAAGGCATGGTATACCAGATACAGGAATTCTTTGTAGAAAAAAAATGCAGAAAGGGAGGCGTTGGCAGACTCTTGTTAAAAGAGCTGGATGCATTGCTGGTCAAAAAAGAATGCCGCCTGATCTCTGTCAGCATCAGCAATTACAACAGCCGCACGATCAATTTTTTTATCAAAAACGGGTTTGCGCATTCGCATGTGGCATTAAAAAAAAGGAACACCTAAGATTTTGTGACAATGGAAAAGTGGCTGAACGATATCTTACCCATAATGGGCGTGGAGCATGACGCGATCTTATCCAAACAGGGCGATGTGACGATTGGTTTTTTGGTCACCCTCCCTGAAATATTCACGCTCTCCAATGAAGAATACGAATCCTTCCACCAGGTCTGGATCAAGGCGATAAAGATCTTATCCCGGGGATCTGTATTTCACAAGCAGGATTGGTTTATTGATGCTGCCTGCGCTTCCGATTTTTCAAAGGAAGGCAGGAGCTTTTTGTCACGCAGCAGCGAACGTTTTTTTAATGAGCGTCCTTTTCTGGATCACCGCTGTTATATTTTTCTTAGCAAAAAACCGGCGGCAAGAAAATTATCCTCTTCTGTATTTTCAAATCTCTTGCGAAAGTCCATTGTTCCGGAAGAAACATTAAGCCCGCAGTTATTGCAGGAGTTTGAAGACAGTGCGGGTCAGTTTCAGCGGATCATGGAGGACAGCGGCTTTGTAAAGTTGTCCCGTCTTAAAGATGACGAGCTCCTGAGCGTGGAGCATAAGGCCGGCGTGATCGAAAAATATTGTTTTCTTTTAGAAAGCGACCAGCTCATCATCAAGGACATTTCCTTTAAAGATGATATTCGTGTGGGTAACCAGCATTGCCAGTTATATACACTCTCAAGTCCCGATGACCTGCCCTCGCATTGCGGCTCCCGGATCAATTTTGATAAATATTGCTCGGACAAAACAAAATTTGCAGTCGGCTTCGCGTCCTCACTCGGTCAGCTCCTCTCCTGCAACCATATATACAATCAATATATTTTTATTGATGATGCGAAAAAAACGATCAGGCAGCTGGAATCCAAAAGACTCCGCCTGCAGTCACTCTCCGCATACTCACGCGAAAACCTGGTCGCTAAAGAAGCCACAAACGATTTCTTAAATGAAGCGATCAGCGAAGGAAGATTCCCGGTCAAAGCGCATTTCAACATACTCGCCTGGACAGATTCACCGGATAAACTCAAAGACATTCGCAACATGATCTCCTCCGCGCTCGCGCAGATGGACAGCGTGCCCAAACTGGAATCAGCCGGCGCCCCGCAGATCTTCTGGGCGGGGATACCGGGCAATGAGGCGGACTTCCCCATGAACGACAGCTTCGACAGTTTCGCGGAACAGGCGAGTTGCTTTTTAAACCTGGAATCCTCCTCGCGCTCTTCGCTTTCCCCGACCGGCATCCGCCTGGGAGACAGGCTAACGGGAAGGCCTATCCACACTGACATCTCGGATGAACCGCTTAAAAAAGGGATCATCACCAACAGGAATAAATTTATCCTGGGGCCTTCCGGCAGCGGCAAGAGTTTTTTTACCAACCACATGCTTCGGTCCTATTATGAACAGGGAACCCATATTGTGCTCGTGGATGTCGGTCATTCCTACCAGGGACTATGCGATATGGTGAAGGGTTATTATTTCACGTATGCGGAAACAAAACCGATTCGTTTCAATCCATTTTATATCGGGGAAGGGGATTCGCTGGATACAGAAAAAAAAGAATCCATCAAAACATTGTTGCTCGCACTCTGGAAAAAAGACAACGAAACCTTCAACCGCTCGGAATACGTTGCCTTATCCAATGCCCTGCAACTCTATTACGAAAAAAAGATCCCTTTTAGGTGCTTTAATTCTTTTTATGAATTCCTGAAAAATGATTTTGTAAAAATCCTGGTTGCAGATAAGGTAAAGGACAGGGATTTCGATGTTTCGAATTTTCTTTATGTGCTCCGCCCCTATTATGCCGGCGGCGAATTTGATTACCTGCTCAATGCCCGCGAAAACCTGGATCTCCTGCAAAGGCGATTCATCGTCTTTGAACTGGATAATATCAAAGATCACCCGATCCTCTTTCCCGTGGTGACGCTCATCATCATGGAAGTATTTATTTCCAAGATGAGAAAACTAACGGGTGTCCGCAAAATGATCCTGATCGAAGAAGCCTGGAAGGCAATCGCCAAAGAAGGGATGGCTGAATACATCAGGTACCTGTTCAAGACCGTGCGAAAATTTTTTGGTGAGGCCATCGTGGTGACCCAGGACGTGGAAGACATCATCTCCTCGCCGGTAATCAAGCAAACGATCATCAACAACTCCGATTGCAAGATCCTGCTCGACCAGTCCAAGTACCAGAACAAGTTTGACCAGATCCAGGAACTGCTCGGGCTGACGGAAAAAGAAAAAGCCCTGATCCTCTCCATCAATAAAGCGAACGACCCGGCAAAGAAATATAAGGAGGTGTTTATTTCCCTGGGGGGAACGCACTCACGTGTCTACCGGACAGAAGTATCGCCGGAAGAATATTTAACCTACACGACGGAAGAAACAGAAAAAATGAAGGTGACGGAATACGCCAAAAAATACGGGGGGATGGAAAAAGGGATTGCCGCACTGGCAGCGGAAATGGATTTTGGATAATGGTCATGAAAGTGTCACGCTGACACAATCAAAAAAATCATTCCTGACTCAAATGGATCAATATGTTTTAGCCGGATGATTTTCCTTAAAAAAAAAGGCACCTCAGCGATCATGCCGAAATGCCTTTGAAGTTGATAGTGTACGGATTGGCTCTTAAACGAAAATGTAAACAAGAAATTGTAACGAGCACCAATAAGATTAAATGAAAATGTACGATAGAAAATAAAGTAATTATACTGGTATTTTTTTGTTGATAGTCTTGGACGTGCTTATAGTCTTGAAGTGCAAATGATGTTGATGTGCTGATGATGTGGTCGGTGTTACGATCTTGATGACGGTGTAAACGATATTGTCCCTGCTTAAAAATAAATTCAGTGGATTGCGCAATATTTTATTCATGTGATCGGCGCCTGGATTTTTTAGGGGCACGGGGAATCAAAAAATAAAATGATGAAAAAAAAAATGATGAAAAAAAATGATGATTAAGAAAATGATGATTAAGAAAATGATGATGATGCTCACTGCTGTGTCTGGATTTGCCTCTAACGCCCATGCACAAATAGACATCGCTGCCATCATCCGGGCAGGAGTGGACAGGGTCATTAAAGCAGCTGACCTGAAGATTCAGCGTGAGCAAACAGAGACGATCTGGCTCCAGAACGCGGAAAAAGAATTGGAAAACGAGATGACCCGGTTAAAACTGGACCAGATCACTTCCTGGGTGGAAGCGCAGGAAGAATTATACCAGGAATATTACGATGAGCTCTGGCAGGTAAAAGAAATCATTGCTGACTACCATAAGGCAACAGGCATTATCCGGCTGCAGGAAAAAATATGGAGTGAATACCAGGCAGCCTACGCGAGCTTTAAACAGGATAAAAATTTTACGCCTGCTGAGATCAGTTATATGGGTGATGTGTATGCAGGGATATTGAACGAGAGCATAAAAAATGTGGATCAGCTTCTACTCGCCACAACCGCCATGGTGACGCAGATGACAGACGGAGAAAGACTGGATATCATAAGCGATGCATCGCGCAACATGCAAAAGAATTATGATGACTTAAAACGATTCACGAGCGAGCAGGTTCAGCTCAGCCTCCAGCGGGCGCAGGAGCATAACGATATCGGGACGGTGAAAAAATTATATGGACTGGAGTAAAAAAGGGCACAGATCAGTTAAATCATTCGTACAAAATTAAAGATAAGAAATATGAAAAAGATCCTCCTGGTTTTTTTAGTGAGCTCATTTTCTTTTATTGCACATGCGCAAAACTTTGATGAATGGTTCAGGCAAAATAAGACAACCTTAAAATACCTGGCGGCGCAGATCACGGCACTGGATGTTTATGACGGTTATCTTAATCAGGGATACGGCATCGCCCGGGATGGTCTCAGTAATATCTATGATTTTAAAAAAGAAGAGTTTGATCTGCACGATGCTTATTTCAGTTCCCTGAAAGCCATCAATCCTTCCATCGCCGGCTATCCCAGGATTGCGGATATCATCTCATATGAATCGTCCATTGTGACTCAATGCAAGCAGGTCCTGCAAACACCATCCCTCTCCGCTTCCGAACTGGTCTGCCTCCAATCGATATGCAAAAACATGTCAACCGACTGCGCAGGATTGATGGGGCAACTGACCGATCTCCTTACGGCTAATATCTATAGCATGACAGATGAGGAGAGATTAAAAAGAATCGATTCGATCTGCCGGGAGATGGAGGACAGGTATGCATTCACCAAAAGTTTTTCCAGCGATATACAATTGCTCGCAAGCCAGAGAGCAGCGGACCAGCTCGACATCCGTTCATCGCTTATCAATAATGGTTTAAAATAAGAGACATGAAAAAAATAATATTCCTGATGGTTCTTTCTGCTGCTTCCCTTTTTTCCAAAAACCTGAACGCGCAGAGCATAGACGTGCAGGAACTCATCCTGGACGCAGAAAAACTGGCTGAATTAAAAAATATTTTATCTGAGATGAACCAGGGATACCAGATCCTGAGCACGGGTTATGAAAATATCCGCAGCATCGCCGAAGGAAATTTTAACCTGCACAAAACATTTCTGGATGCACTGCTTGCTGTAAACCCTGCGGTAAAAAATGATCAGCGGGTGTCAGCCATCATCGCTGGTCAAACGGCGATCCTTACGGAATATAAAACGGCCTTTACTCAATTTAAGCAGGACGGGAATTTTTCGGCGGACGAACTTAGTTATGTAAGCCTGGTATATCAGCACCTGATCTCCGCAACCGCCGACAACAGCACGGCCCTTGCCAGCGTGCTCACGCCAAATGTCATGCGCATGAGCGATGAAGAAAGGCTGCATGCAATCGACGGGATATATGCAAGCACCCGGGACCAGCTGATGTTTCTCAGGCAATTTAATAACGGAGCGACACTCCTTGCCGCCCAGCGGGCGGCAGCACACCAGGATGCCGCAACCCTGCAACAGATCTATGGATTGAAGTAGTCGGAAAAAAATAAAACAGGAGGAGTATGAAAAAGTGGAGTGTGATCCTGCTATCGGTGATGGTACCTGGTCTGATATCTGCTCAAACGACGGCAGATAACATCAGGGGTCTGCAAAGCGTGCTGGATAATGTATATGTGCAGATGCTTCCGCTCTGCAGCAGCCTGATCGGCGTCGGCCAGGCACTCGCGGGATTTGCCGCCACCTGGTTTATCGCCGTCCGCGTATGGCGCCATATTGCCAATGCGGAACCGATAGATTTTTTTCCCCTGTTCCGTCCCTTTGTGATCGGCTTCTGCATAATCATTTTTCCCTCGGTCATCGGTCTAGTCAACAGCATCATGCAGCCGACCGTCACCGCCACCGCCTCGATGGTGAGTGATTCCGATGCGGCGATTACAGAGCTGCTGGCTCAAAAAGAACAGGCGGTACAGAATACTGATTTTTATAAAATGTATGTCGGGCCCGATGGCAATGGTGACCGCGACAAATGGTATGCCTATACCCACCCGGACGATCCCACGGGCGCAGGTGAAGGCATGTTTGAGTCCGTCGGCAATGACATCAAATTCTCGATCGCCAAGATGAGCTATAATTTTCGCAACGCGATCAAGGAATGGATGAGCGAAGTATTACAGATCCTGTTTGAAGCGGCGGCGCTTTGCATCAATACACTCAGGACATTCAACCTGATCCTGCTCGCCATCATCGGCCCCCTGGTATTTGGTCTCTCGGTTTTTGACGGGTTCCAGCACACCCTTCGCGCCTGGCTAGCCCGCTACATCAACATCTTTCTCTGGCTGCCGGTCGCCAATATTTTCGGGAGCATCATCGGGAAGATCCAGCAGAACATGATCCAGCTGGATATAAACCAGGTACAGGCTAACGGCGACACTTTTTTCAGCTCGACGGATACCGCCTACCTGATATTCCTGATCATCGGCATCATCGGCTATTTCACCGTGCCCTCGGTCGCTAATCAAATCGTGCAGGCAGGCGGCGGGAATTCCCTGCTGAATAAACCAACGAGCCTGTTTCATTCGGCGGCAAGAACGGCGGTTTCCACAGCGTTCAGGTCGGCACTGTGGGCAGGTGAAAAAATTTCAGACCCGGGGACCCGTTCCCGTTCATCAGACAATGAAACAGGTGACTACCATAAAAATAAAATCTCCGGAGACCTAAACACTTAAACCATGTTCAGCAAGGCAAAAAATATTGATTCCGCATTCCGGCATATCAAAATGTTTTCGATCATGCTGATCGCAGGTTGCTCCGGCATTTGCATCTGGGCGATAGAATCTACTTCAAGAACAATAAGAGCTTCGCAGGAGCATATTTATATTCTCGCCAACGGCAAGGCCCTCGAAGCATATGCCGCAGACAGGAAGGATAATATACCCGTGGAAGCGAGGGATCATATCCGCATGTTCCATCACTATTTTTTTTCCCTTGACCCGGATGAAAAAGTGATCACGGCAAACATGACCCGTGCGCTCTACCTGGCTGACGCATCGGCAAAAAAACAATACGACAATTTAAAAGAGAGTGGATATTATTCGGGCATCATCACCGGCAATATCTCCCAGCAGATCATGATCGACTCCGTCATGGTCAGCACGGAGTCCTATCCTTTTTATTTCCGGTGCATGGCTGAAGAGAAACTGATACGCGCGAGCTCTGTAGTCACCCGCAGCCTGATCACGGAAGGCTATTTACGAAATGTCGAACGCTCGGATAATAATTCCCACGGCTTTTTAATCGAGCGGTGGATGATCGTGGAAAATAAGGACCTGAAAACCGAAAACCGCTAGCTGTTGAAAAGAGAACTAAAATAATTGTCCCGGAGAATTTTTTTTTCCCCCACCGACAGCAACAAAGAAAAAATTATGAACCCTGTAAAATCTTTTACGATGATGAGCAAAATAAAAAATAAAATGCATCTGGTTGCCAAAAAGGCGGCAGCGGGACTTAGTGTTGCCACGGAAAAATATTCTTTGCGCCAAAAGAAAATCGCCCTGGTTTGTTTTTGTGCAGCCTGCTCGCTTTTTTGTGTGCTCGCTGTTTTTTCCACCTGCAACAGGATGAGGCCCGTCAGCCTTCCATTCGTGCCGGTCCATCT
>Ga0070731_10005491_pt1 | contig 10430 bp, 7 predicted proteins | sample Coa_R1_2_FD_66448 | JGI IMG/M metagenome (GOLD analysis project Ga0070731, IMG submission 66448) | Surface soil microbial communities from Centralia Pennsylvania, which are recovering from an underground coalmine fire - Coalmine... | ecosystem: Environmental > Terrestrial > Soil > Unclassified ... | reverse complement strand
ATTCCGACGTTAACCGACAGAAGTTTGGGCACAAGAAAAATGGATGCTACACCACCGCGATCGGGAAGGCCTCGCGCACCAGCGTCCTTGCAAAATCCAGCTCCTCTGCGGAAATGGTGTGCGGCCGGTTCGGATACCGCCGGACGGTTACCGCGCCTCCCATTTCGCCCAATATCCGGGCTGATTCCTGAACTCTTTGCCAGGGAACGTGCGGATCTGGATCCCCGGATCCAAAGAAGACAGGAGTGCCCGCCAGATCGCCCGCATGTTTCAGGTCCGAACCAAGTGGGCCGATGAGGCCGCCGGTAAACGCAATTAATCCTGCGTATCGCCGCGGATGGCTTGCCACGAACTCGGTCGACAGGCACGCTCCCTGGGAGAAGCCGCCGATGACGATCCGATCCGAAGATATTCCCGCGTCGTTCGCCATCGTGACAATCGCCTCCACTTTGCGAAGCGCGGAGGTGAGCCAGGGCTCGTTTTGAGCGATCGGCGCGAGAAACGAATTCGGGTACCAGCTATTTCCAGCGGCTTGCGGCGCCAGATAGGCGAGTTGCGGGAGATAAAGGCTGTCGGCCAGCGAGAGGATATCCTCGGCCGAACCGCCGCGGCCGTGCAGAAGAATGACGGCTCCGGCCGCATCCTCAAGGGGTTTTCCAAAGTGCCTGACGTGCCCGTCGCGATGAGGGTCGTTCATACCGTCTCGCCGACCTCCGTCTGAAGTTCGATGGGCGGAAGGCTCTTGTGAAGCGTGATCGGAGCCAGCTTCGCTTCGATCAAACCGCGCTGCGCTTCCTGCCATGCAGGAATGCGGAGTTCCTCGCCCAGCGATTCGATCGGCTCGTCGAGCATGAATCCGGGCGGGTCGGTGGCCAGTTCGAAAAGCACGCCGCCGGGTTCACGAAAATAGATCGAGTGGAAATACGTCCGGTCCAGAACCGGCGTCACGCTCCAACGCTTCGCGATTTCCGCGCGCCATTCTTTTTGGGATGCATCGTCCTTGGCGCGAAACGCAATGTGATGCACCGAACCCGCGCCCGATCGTCCATATTTCGCGGCCGGATCGATCAGAAGATCGATATGATTCCCAAGCGCGTGACCATCGGCGGCGAAACGCAGGCGATTTCCCTCCTGGCCGATTTTCTTGAATCCCATCACATTCAGGATGGCGGCCGTTTCCTGCTCGCGCTGTTCCAGCAGCGTGACGCCGAAGAAGCCGCGGATCGCATGCTCGGGAGGAACCGATGCAAAGCGCGGAGCTTTGACATCTCCCGAATCGGCGTGGGCCACAATCTCGATTTTCATTCCATCGGGATCGGGAAACGTCAACACCTGCTCTTCGAACCGCCTTCCGGTCTGTTCGACAAACAGGCCCCGATCCGTCAACCTTTCCTGCCAGAACTCGAGGGACTTTGCAGGAACGCTGAACGCCGTCTTGGTAACTTCGCCGACGCCGGCGTGTCCGCGGCCGGCATGCGGCCACGGGAAGAATGTGAGGATCGTTCCCGGAGATCCGGCGTCGTCGCCAAAATAGAAGTGGTACGTTCCCGGATCGTCGAAATTAACCGTGCGTTTGACGAAGCGGAGCCCCAGCACATCTGTATAGAAATCCAGGTTCCGCTGCGGGTCGGAGGCGATTGCAGTGACGTGGTGAAGGCCGGCAATTGGGCTTGGCATGGAGTTTGTTTCGCTTTTAGATTCCATTCGTTAAGAAAAGATTCAAGCGGCCGCACCGGGCTAAACTCAAGTAGTCATGCCCTCGATCGATTACCGTGTTGGCGCGAAAGTGGATCTCGATGAAGCGGTGGAGCTGTACCGGGCGTCCACGCTCGGAGAACGGCGGCCCGTGGATGATCGTGACCGTATGGCGGCGATGCTTGCGAACGCCAATTTAATCGTCACGGCCTGGGATGGAGACCTGCTGGTCGGCATCGCGCGTTCCCTGACTGATTTCGCTTACGCAACGTACTTATCTGACCTGGCTGTCCGGGCATCCCATCAGCGGATGGGGATCGGTAAGGAATTAATGCGCATCACGCAGCGCGAAGGCGGCCAAGCGACGATCATTCTGCTGGCCGCGCCGAAAGCTGTCGACTATTATCCGCGAACGGGCTTTACGCAGCACTCTTCCGCCTGGACCCTCCGCGCCGGCGAGAGCATCCGCTGAGCCAAGGCTGTAGTACGAGTATCGGCAGCCGATTAGTACTGTGAATGCCTGGGGTCCTACGAGTCGTTTATTCGGCGGATAATAATGGGTATTATCCACCTCCTGTGATATGTTATTTTGGTGTCACGCAAATTAGGGACCGTAGCGCTCCAATCCGGATTCTTTTCACTCTTAATTCTCGTTAATCAGGCGTCCGCTCAGCAGAGGCTTCAACCTCCGCCTGAATTCGTTTCGTGGCTTCCCGTCTCGGATGCCGAACGCGCGTTGGCCGCGCCGGCGGTTGAAAAAGACGCCGGCGCCGAGGTCCTCATCTGGCGCGTGCGCGTATCGGATCAAGTGCTCGGCGATAACGCCTCTATGCAGCGCGTTTTCTACAATTATGTGCGCGTGAAAGTGTTCGATGAGAAGGGCAAGGCGAAGGCCGCACAAGTCGACCTGGTGTATCGCGAACCCGGGGGCATTCAGGACGTTCAGGGACGCACCATAAAGGCGGACGGCAGCGTGATTGAGCTGGACCGCAAGGCAATCAACCGTCGGGACCTGGTCCGCGCGGGCAAACGCACGGAAAGAGCCATTTCCTTCGCAATGCCGGGGGTTGAGCCGGGCGCGATCATCGAATACCGCTGGAAACAGACTGAAGATGACAATCGGTTCCGCTACGTCAGGGTCCATTTTCAGCGCGACCTGCCGGTGCAAAAGGTTTCCTATTACGTTAAGCCGCTATCCAGCCGCTTCGTCAACGAACAGATGTACATCATGCCGTTTCACTGCGCGCCCACCAAGCCCACGATCGTGGAGAACGGCTGGGTAGAAACCAGCCTGCAAAACGTCCCAGCTCTGCGGAGCGAGCCGTTTGCGCCGAGTGAACCGAATGTCGAACTGTGGGCGCTCCTGTACTATCGCGATAGCGGCGCCAAGCCGCCGGACAAATATTGGAACGAAGAAGGCAAACTGGCATACAAGAAGCTCAAAGAGTCGCTCAAAATGTCGGACGAGATAAAGGCCGGGGCGACGCAAGCGGTGCAACAGGCAAAAACTGAGGATGAACAGATCAGCGCGCTGGCGGCTTATTTGCGAAAGAACGTACGCTCCCTAGACGATCCCGAGGTAACGGCCGCCGAGCGCAGGGAATATTTTGAAAAATTGCCGAAGGATCGGGAACGCAATTCGGCCGAGATCTTCAAGAGCGGATTGGCGAGCCCCGCCGAACTGAACGTCGCATTCACGGCGCTCGTCTCGCAGGCCGGTCTGGACGCCCGGCTGGCCCTGCTGGCCAATCGGGCGGAAGTCCAATTCGATCCCAAGGCCATGGCGGATCGGTATTTTCTCGATAACAAGGTGGTCGCCGTGAAACAGGGCGACTCCTGGAAATTCGTGGATGTCAGTAGCAAGCTTCTGGCTCCGGGCATGTTGCCCTGGTATGAAGAAGCGGTGTTTGCCTTAATTGCGGACCCGAAGGAACCGAAATTTGTGCGAACCGTATCGGCGGCGCCGGCCGCGTCGCTCGATCAGCATGAAGCGCATTTGAAACTTTCGACGGAAGGCGCGTTGTCGGGCGAGGTCCAAGTCTCCTACACCGGCCATCGCGCCGAGGAATACCGCAGCGAACTGCGGAATCGATCGGCCGCGCAGCGCGAGGAGTGGCTTCACGATCACGTGGGCCGCATTTTCCCTGAAAGCGATGTGACCAACGTGACTCTCGAAAACCTGGACGATCCGGCACGGCCCGTGAGCATGAAGTACCATCTTGACGCCCCACACTTCGCTGAAGTCACCGGGAAGCGCATCCTGTTTCAGCCGAGCGTGTTCCGGCGCGCCCAGGGTAGCCCGTTTACCGCCTCCGACCGAAAGCTGGCGATCGAGTTTCCGTATGCCTGGAAGGAGGTCGATCAGATCAACATCGAGTTGCCCGACGGCTTCGACCTGGACAGCGCCGACAATCCAGGCGGATTGAATCTGGGCAACATGGGAAACTACACCTTGCAAATGGCCGTCCGCCAGGGCCGTGTGCGAGCGCTGGAAACCCATCGCGAGTTCGCGTTTGGAAACGAGGGAAGACTGTTTGTTGATGCCGAGAATTACGCCACCCTCAAGAAGATTTTCGACGCTATCCGGATTCGCGACACGCATTCGATCTCGATCAAGGCAAAATAAATGCGATTTCTTCTGTTGTTTCCCGCGCTGCTTGCGATCGCCGCCGACAAGCCGCCGGAGGTGCCGCAGTGGGTGCGTGAAGCCGTTGGCGCCGCGGTCCCGAATTATCCGGCCAAAGTGACGTCGGTCGTTTTGGTGCAGGAAGAAGCGGTGACGGTTGATATCGACGGCCACAGACTGATGCGCGAGCGGGGCGCGATAAAGGTGCTTCAGGAAAGTGGCGAAAAAATAGAGGCATACCGAACCTACAACACGAAGAACGGACGCATCCGCGATTTTCAGGCTTGGATGATTCCGCCATCGGGCAAGCCCGTGGCGTTCGCGAAGAATCGCGTCTTGGACGTGCCGATATCGCCGAACTGGGAAGAGCAGCGCGCGAAGATGGTCGAGGCTCCGTCGGCTCCGCCGGGTTCGGTATTCGCGTGGGAAGTGACGGAGGAAGAGAAGACGGTCTTTACGCAGTACGGATATTTTTTCCAGGGCCGGTCGCCGGTTCTCAATTCGCGATTTTCGCTGACGCTGCCGCAAGGATGGGAAGTTCGCGGCGCCATGATGAATCACCAGGACATGGACCCGCAAGTCAACGGATCAACTTATACCTGGGAGTTACGAAGCCTGCCGTGGATCGAACGTGAAGTTCACAGTCCCAGCCTGGCTGCGCTGATCCCGCGCGTGATGGTGAGCTACTATCCGCCAGCGGGCAATCGGGCCGGATTGCAAGGATTGAAGGATTGGACCGGCGTCTCGGCATGGCTTTCCCTTCTGATGGATCCGCCAGCCGCCGTCACGCCCGCCATTCAGGCCAAGGCGGTATCGTTGACCGCGAATGCCCGCTCGGAAATAGATAAGATCCGAGCCATTGCCGCGTTCACGCAGGCAACCATGTATGTTTCGGTCGACATGAACGTCACCCGGGGCGGCGGATATACGCCGCATGGAGCGGAAGATACCCTGACGCGCAACTACGGAGATTGCAAGGACAAAGCCACGTTGATGAGAGCCTTGCTCAAGGCTGCCGGAATCGAGGCTTATCCTGTTGTGATCTACTCTTCGGATCGAACGTACGTGAGACCGGAATGGGCGTCCCCGTTCCAGTTCAATCATGCGATCGTTGCGATTCGGGTATCCGATGCGATTGCCCTGCCGACCGTTCTCACCGATACGCCGCTCGGCCGCCTTTTGATTTTCGATCCGACGGACCCCATCACATCGCTAGGCGACTTGCCCAAATCCGAACAAGGCAGCCACGCATTACTTGTCGCCGCGGAGCGTGGCGCCCTTTTGACGATGCCGCAGCTTTCGCCGGACGCGAATCGCCTGGAGTCCACGGTGGATGCCTCCATGAAAGCCGATGGAAGCGTGGAAGCGCGAGTCCGTCGCGACTACTATGGGCAGGCGAGCGTCGAGCTTCGAAGCATCGAACGCACCGAGGGTGGTGATGTCGTGAAGAAAGTATTCGAGCGCGGGCTATCCCGACGGCTGAACGGCCTTTCCGTCCGCAAGATCGAGACCGACACCAAGGCAGGCGACAATCGGCTGGGGCTCAACATCGACCTTGCCGCCGACAAATTCGGCCAACTGATGCAGGGGCGGCTTTTCGTGGTGCGGCCGGGATTGCTCACCACCGGTGGAGATTACTGGTTCACCACCAAGGAACGCGTGGCGCCCATTCGCTTGCAATCCGATCTGCGCAGGGATTCGATTCACATCAAACTGCCGGCGGGATTCAAACTCGATGAACTTCCCGAGCCGGCTAAGATCGACAGCCCTTACGGGACGCTAGAGGCGAAATGGACGGTGACGGGCGAAGAAATTCAGATGGATGAAACGCTCCAAATTCGTGATGCGATCGTTCCCGCGTCCGAGTACAAGCAGGTGCGAGAGTTCTTCGATCGCGTTTCGGGCGCTCAGGGCGCTCCCGTAGTTTTCGTAAAACAGTAACGGCACGTGTCCCTAAAACCGCCGGCACGGAACCGCGCGCGAGAGTAAATATAATGCGCCAGCGGAAGACATAATGCTGCGTTAAGATTAAGTCACGTCTGTCCTAGGAGGCTCTTATGCGCCTGGCGCTGATTGGATTCTTCTCGGTATTTGCGGTCGCGGGAGACGATGGGATTCCACCGCGGGCCAAGGCGTCCGATTATCCCGGGCATCAGGAAGTAACGCACCAGGCAGTAAAGATTGCCACGATCGGAGCGTCGTTGGTTCCGGCTCAGCAGGTCGCCAAAGAGTTTTCACCGGAAGTCGCGCGGCATTATGTCGTCGTCGAAGTTGCGATCTATCCGGAAGACGGGCAGCGCGCTCTTGACGTTGAGTGGCCGGATTTTTCCCTTAAATCCGGAAATACCGTGAGCCACGTCGACAATCCACGAGATATAGCGGCGCCGTGGCCGGAAAGAGGCCCGCAGCCGAATCGGCCTGTTACCGTCACCACGGAATCAGGCGTCGTTTATGGCCGGTCGAACGATCCTGTGAACGGGCGGCGCAGCGGATGGGAAACGTATGAGGGGGTGACGGTGACGGACGATCCGCGCGCCAGAAACCCGCCTCCGCCGCCGCGTTCCGGACCGGATCCGGATGTGGTCGAAGCGCGGGTGCGAGCGAAGACGCTGCCTCAAGGGTCCGCGCGGTCTCCGGTCGCCGGGTACTTGTTCTTTGCGCAATTTTCGAAACGGCACAAAGGGGACGCGACGGTGCTGGAATGGTCGAGAGACAATCTGTCGGCCGATCTTCAGTTGCCCGCGAAGTAAATCTCGCTCACTTGATTCGCGAGAATTTTTGGACTCGTTTTCCTTCGTAGGTCTCGGTGATGAACAGGTCGCCTTTCGAGTTCACCGCGAGATTATGCGCGCCGTAGAACTGCCCGGCCCAGTGACCGGCGCCACCGAAGGCGCTCAACACCTTTAAAGATTTCCGGTCGAGAACGTATACCTGCTGATTCGTCCCATCGATCACGAATGCGAACTTCTGTTCCGGATCGATGGAGAAGCCGATGTCCCAGACCGAGCCGCTTCCAAAAGTCTCTTTTGCGATGAACGCTTCCTGAACGAACGTGCCGTCCTTGTGAAATACCTGAAGACGGTCGTTGGTGCGGTCGCAGACGTAGACCAAGCCATCGTGGGAGATCCGGACCGCGTGCACGATGCGGAACTGCGGTGGCGGAGGACCTGCGGGATCGTACTGGCTGGGTTTGTTCTCATGCTGCACGGCGCCGCTGAAGGGCGGGGGAAGCTTTTCGCCGGTCGACGTGAAGTACGTGTCGTCCGGGCGTTTCCCGTAGGCGCCCCAGTGACGCTTGTATGCGCCGGTGGTCGCGTCGAGAACGATGATGCGATGGTTGACGTAGCCGTCGGCGACGTAGACTTCGTTGGCGCCCTCATCCACCACCATGTTCGCGGCCGCGCCGAAGTTTTCGGTGTCGTTGCTGCCCCGGCCTTTTCCCTGATGGCCGATTTGCATCAGGAATTTACCCTGGCGCGTGAATTTCAGGATGTGCGCGTCTTTGTCGCCGCCGGCGCCAAGCCAGACGTCATCCTGTTGGTCGAGGTAAATACCGTGCTCGAGCTGCGGCCACTCATATCCGGAGCCGGGACCGCCCCACGACGACACCAGCGTGCCTTCGGCATCGAATTCTAGCACCGGCGGAGCGGCGCGCCAGATAGATCGCGTTTCGTTCGGCTGAAGCGTCGAAGGCCGGTGGGTGATCCACACATGATCCCGTCCGTCGACGGCGACGCCGACCACGGCGCCGACAATCCAGTGGTTCGGCAATGGCTTCGGCCACGCGGCGTCGACGCGGAATTCCGGTATCTTCTGAGCGATGCCCTGGGTCTGTTCCACTGTTTGCGCCATACTTCCGACGATACAGCAGACCACGCACGCCGCGCCGTTGAGTGTCCGCGGAAGTAGCGCAAGGATTCGGGCTGGAAGCATCAAGACTTCAGTATCGCGTAACGCGACGATCTTCAGCCGACGGCCGCGGTTACGCTTCTGACTGATTGATCGTCACGCGCCTCACCGTTTTTCCACTCCTCAGGGCGGCCAGGCGCAGGCGGAGACGATCCATGTACAAGTAGACGACCGGGGTCGTGTACAACGTCAGGAGCTGGCTGAAAATCAGTCCGCCGACGACTGCGATACCGAGCGGACGGCGCAGCTCGGAGCCTTCGCCGCGGCCCAGCGCGATCGGTAATCCGCCGAGGAGGGCTGCCATGGTGGTCATCGTGATGGGGCGGAAACGCAACAGGCAGGCCTGAAAGATCGCCGATTCCGGGCTCTTGCCTTCGCGCCGCTCGGCTTCGATCGCGAAATCGATCATCATGATCGCGTTTTTCTTGACGATGCCGATCAGCAGAATGATCCCGATCAGCGAGATGACGTTCAGCTCGGTATGCGCCACCTCGATCGCCAGCAGCGCTCCGACGCCGGCGGAGGGCAAAGTGGAGAGAATCGTGATCGGGTGGATCAGGTCTTCGTAAAGCACGCCTAGAACGATATAGACCGTCAGCAGGGCGGCGAGGATCAGCAGCGGCTCATTCGCGAGCGATTGCTCGAACGCCTGCGCCGTGCCTTGAAAGCTGCCGGTGACGTTGGAAGGCATTCCGATTTCGCGCTCGGCATTTTCGATCTGGGGAAAAGCTTCGCTGAGCGACACGCCGGGCGGCAGATTGAAGGAGATCGTGACGCAGGGGAATTGGCCCTGGTGATTGACTGCGAGCGGGGTTGAATCCGACGTGTACTTGCTGAACGCGCTCAGCGGCACCTGCGCGTGATTCTTGCCGTTCACGTACAGGTATTTCAGACCATCGGAATTCTGCCAGAAGCGCGGTTCCACTTCCATCACGACGTAGTACTGATTCAACTGCGTGTACATGACCGAGACTTCGCGCTGCCCGAATGCGTCGTATAGCGTGTTGTCGATGTCCTGCGACGAAATGCCGAGACGGGACGCGGTGGTGCGGTCGATCTGGAGTGAAGTCTCGAGGCCGTGATCCTGCTGGTCCGTATTGACGTCCACCAGTTGCGGCAGGGTCTTGAGTTTTTCGTAGACGCGCGGCGCCCAGCGGTTCAGGTCGCGGACGTTGTCGCTTTGCAGAGTGTACTGAAATTGCGCCGGGCTGCCGCGGCCGCCGATGCGCAGATCCTGGAACGACTGGAGGAACAACGTCGCGCCGGGGATCGGCTCCAGTTTGGGGCGCAGGCGCGCGATGACGCCATCCGCGCTGATGCCGCGTTCTTTGAGCGGTTTCAACTGCACCTGCATGAACGCGCGGCTATAGCCGTTGCCGCCGCCGACGAAGCTATTGACGCTATCTACCGCAGGGTCCTGCTGGACGATGGCCTGCACGGCAACCACGCGATCGCGCATCGCCTGATAGCTGCTGGATTGGTCCGAGACTATCTGACCGCCCATGCGGCCGGTGTCCTGTTGCGGGAAAAATCCCTTGGGCACGGCGATGTAAAGATAAACGCTGAGCACGACCGTCGAGAGTGTGACCAGCAACGTGATGGGCTGATGCTTCAGAACGAAATCGAGGGATGCTCCATAGGCGCGCAGAAGAGCGTTGAAGGCGCCCTCGCTCAGGCGGAACAGCAGGCCGTGTTCCTCTTCGCCCTTCGAACGAAGCAGACGCGCGCACATCATCGGAGTGGTGGTCAGGGAGATCAACATCGACAGGAAGATGGCGACGGACAAGGCGACCGCGAATTCCCGGAACAGGCGGCCGACGATGCCGCCCATCAACAGAATCGGAATGAAGACGGCGATCAATGAAATGCTGATGGACATCACGGTGAAGCCGATTTCGGAGGCTCCCCGCAGCGCCGCCTGCATCGGCGTCATGCCCTGTTCGATGTGGCGCGTGATGTTTTCGATGACCACGATGGCGTCGTCGACCACGAATCCGGTCGCGATGGTCAGGGCCATCAGGGAAAGATTGTCCAGGCTGTATCCGAACATGTACAGCACGCCGAAGGTGGCGACAAGAGACGTGGGCACGACGACGCTGGGGATCAACGTGGTCCGGACGCTGCGCAGGAACAGGAACACCACCAGGATGACCAGCGCCATAGACAGCCCCATGGTGCGCTCGACATCGCGCACGGAGGC
>Ga0070731_10005490_pt1 | contig 10434 bp, 8 predicted proteins | sample Coa_R1_2_FD_66448 | JGI IMG/M metagenome (GOLD analysis project Ga0070731, IMG submission 66448) | Surface soil microbial communities from Centralia Pennsylvania, which are recovering from an underground coalmine fire - Coalmine... | ecosystem: Environmental > Terrestrial > Soil > Unclassified ... | reverse complement strand
CCGGGCTTACTTGTTAATGCTTTTTACAAACTTTCTCCCAATACCTGTCTTGAACCATTTTTCTCTTTCCAGTGCTTCGGACCTAGTTTCGAATTCTTCAGTATGGATTATTTTCCAATCGGTACCTCTCTTTGTCCAAAACGAGAGCGTGTGATTGTTGTGCTCTTCCAACCTTCTTTCCGGATCGTCAGACATTCCCGTGTACGTGTATCCTTCTGAACTGCGGATGATATAGACGAAGAATTTTCCGGATGCCATGATTATTTCTGCTTGATCCGATCTTTCAATATCAATTCACGGAACAGTCCGCCAAAGGCGGATTGAACCTGCATGCCCTTGCGAGCACCAGTCCGCCCGCGGTGGACTGAAGCTGGCGTGTCTGCCAATTTCACCATCCGGGCAAAATAGATATAAAAGATACGGATTTTCACCCTGATTTCAAAGGTTTGTCCTCGCCCCCTTGACCTTCTCTCCCATTAGTGCTATTTTGATGGGTCTCTTTTTTTCCCATTTCCCTGAATACGTACTACCATAAAGCAAGATTATTTCTTCGGATGCCGCTGACGGTTGCGGGCGCCTTTGTACTGCTATGTACTGCCCTGTTGCCATCGATCGCGAAGCCGTTTTATCAGGTCGTCTCGACTTCATCAAGCATTGTGGTGCTGGAACCAAAAGGCGCGCGCGTTCGAAAGGACGGACGAATTCTTGTCACGACGAACGGCCGCGATGGGTATCTCATCGGTGCCGTGTTGACCGCCTACCCCCTGAAATCGTTTACGGTGAATCACATCGCGGTGCCTCTCACCTCAATCGGCAATGACATGGTCCATCGCATCCGCGGATTGCGCGGGTACGATCAGCAATTCGAATTCGGTTATTCCATTCCCGATTCCGTTCAATCGTTCCGGGCAGAGATGATCGATATGGTAGGAACTACCTCGCGGTGTCTGATCTCGGTCGTGTACGAAGAGCGCGATACGATTCCCCCGCGCGTGATGGTAATGACACCGGAGGCCACCCAGAGCAAATCCGGAGAGCTGAATGCGAAAGAGAATGCCACCGCGGTCACGATCAGCGGCATCGCGACCGACAATAAAGGAATACAGATGGTGTTCATCAACTCGAATCCCTGCGTTCTCTCCGAACCGACGCCCGAAGAATTACGCGGCAGACAGCTCGAAAATGAATCGATGAAGTTCGAGCAAACGGTCTCCCTGGGCACCGGCCTGAATACGTTTGAAATCGTTGCGCTCGATGTCAGCGGAAGGATCTCCACCACGATCTTGCGCATCAATGGCGGCCCTAAATCGACAACCACATTGCCAAAAACGTGGGCGGTGGTGGTTGGCGTTTCGGAATTCAAAGATCCGACGCTGAACCTTCATTATGCGGCGAACGATGCCCGGTTGTTCTACGATTTTCTCCGCGGCGTCAAGGGCGGCGAACTGCCGGAAAACCAAATCGAGCTCTTGATGAATGCCGATGCGACGCGCGCGAACATTCTGCGGAAGGTTGAAGAAAAGACGGATAAGGCGGGTTCGGATGACCGCGTCATTTTATATTTCGCAACACACGGCGCTCCCGCACCGAAAGGCAACGAGGCGTATTTGTTCAGCACCGATACGGACCCCGGAAACCTTGTCGGCACGGGAGTTGCATGGAACGATATCGATAAACAGCTTGCGCTTTCGGCGGCGAAGGACGTTATCATCCTCACCGATGCATGTCATGAGGCGGCAGGAAATGCAATCGCGTTGCGCTCCGCGCAGGGATTGGAAACGCACAATCTACTCGAAAAGATTGCGATGACGAAAAAGGGAATTGTGTATTTTTCCGCATCGACTGCAAACGAATTTTCCCGCGAGGGAGAAAAATGGGGCGGGCATGGCGTCTTTACGAAATATCTTGTGGCAGGGTTGGATGGCGCCGCCGACCGCAACCGCGATGGGATTGTGACGATCACGGAACTCGAAGATTACGTCCGCGCCAACGTCCTCGATGAAACCAACGGCCTCCAGCGGCCGGGCATCAAGGGAGACTATATCGATGGTCTTATCATGAGCATCACGCGGTAAGCACCAATAACCAATAACCAATAACCAATAAAATTTCAAACCCCAAAATCCAAATTAGGAAATTGAGATTTTGTGCTTGTTTGATTATTGGTCCGCCGCAGGCGGATTGGTTATTGGTTATTTCCCTTTCCCATTAGCAAGTTGTCTGAAAATCAAAGAGAACGCGTTTCCTACCCCCACCGTCACTAAACACCCGATAAGTGTGTGCCACGTGTAATCAATCTTCGTAAACTTTAGGACAAGGCACATCACAAGCAGTCCCGCGATAAAACCCATGTAGGCATTCCTTTGACCGACACGGCGGAAGAGCAATCCGAGGAAAAATGTACCGAGCAAGCCCCCATACGTAAACGATGCGATCTTTAACCCGATTTCCACCACCGGATTGTGCGTATCGGTAAACGTCAGCGCCCCGCCGATGAGGGCCAGTCCCCAGAACAACGTAAACACGCGAGACCAAATAATCTCTCGTTCCGGCGTGAGTTTCTTCCCTTCCTTCGAGAGTTTGAAAATATCCAAGTATGATGACGAGGCCAGCGAACTGATCGAGGAGGACAAGCTCCCCATCGCCGAAGCAAGCACGCCGGAAATCAGCAGCCCCGCGATGCCGACAGGGAGATTTTCGACGATAAACTTCGGGAAAATTTCATCAGGCGTTTGAAGCCCAAGCCGAGCGAACGGCGATCCGTGATAGAATGCATAAAGGCAGAGGCCGAGAATCAGAAAAAAGGCAAACTGGAGGACGATAACCGAGGCATCGAGCATCAATGCCTTTTGGCTGTCGCGCCGGTCTTTGCAGCCGAGGAGGCGCTGCACCAACAATTGATCGGTGCCATGCGAGGCCATCGTGAGAAACGTCCCTCCGAGCAGACTGCCGAGCAGAGTATAGGGGGCACTCAGGAATCCGATGAAACTCCCGCCGGTGTCGAAATTGAAAATGCGAAACTTATCAGCCCCGTTCGCCGTTGCGTATTGAACTACGTCGGACCAGCCGTTCGGCAGCGCATGCAAGATAATAAACATCGATATCGCAGCTCCGGCAAGGTAGATGGCCAGTTGAACCACGTCCATTGCAACCACTGCTTTCAATCCTCCCACATACGTATAGACCAGCGTGAACAGGCCGATCATCAGGATGCAGGCCGGATAGCCGAAACCCGTAATCACATGAACAGGAATTGCCGCAGCGAACAAGCGCACCCCTGAGGCAAGCACGCGCGTAACAATAAACACGGACGATGTGAACTTCCGAAGCGATATGCCGAACCGCTTCCCCAGAAAATCGTACGCGGTTTCGAGATCGCCTTTGTAATAGGCAGGAATGAATATCCAACTAACGAGGAGGCGGCCCGCGAAGTAGCCGAACGCAAGCTGGAGGAAGCGCATATCGCCGTTGTAGGCCAGGCCGGGCACGCTGATAAAGGTGAGCGTGCTTGTTTCACTCGCCACAATGGAAAAACCAACCGACCACCACGGAAGCGTTTTACCGCCGAGGAAATATTCGCGCGTGGTGCGCTGGCGGCCTGAGATTAAACTGCCGGCGAGGGTAACACCCAGAAGGTAGAGCGCAACAATTGCATAATCGATTGGGCTGAAACCGGCATGCGCCGTCATCGGCGCGAAGTGGGACAGTTATTCAATTTGGAAGGAAAGGCGCCCTCCAAAAAGACGGTGGGCAAGCTGGATTCCCGCCAGAAGCATTCCGCCACAAAGACGGCGGACAAGGCGGGAATGACACTATTATTTTTCGATTGGAACACTTGGCGCTGTCAAGCAATATCGGAGAGGAGAAGCCTCGGATTCCTACGCCTTGACGGCTTCGGCCACAGTCTTATTGATGGTGAAGATCCTTGTGAGCTGCGAAAGATTGAGCAAGTCGAGGATCTTCTTATGGGGTTTGACCAGATGCACCATGCCGCCGTGTTCGGCGATGGTGCGCGAGGCAACAAGAAATGCAGCCAAGCCGCTGCTGTCACAAAACTCAACTTCGGAGAGATCGACAATGAGCTTCTTCATGGTTTTGGGTTTGCACAACAGCAAGAATTCCGCCTTCAGTTCCGCCGAAACTGTTGTATCGATCTTGCGCTCGTGGATCGACAGAACCGTTGTGGCACCGTCTTTCTTTACATCGAACTTCATTGGTTCACCGAATCAAAAATTAGAACATTGCGAGATATTCCGCAAGCTTTTCGTACATCGCTTGCGGGGTCCGGTTGCGGTCGAGCTGCAATTGGACGTTATAAAACCGCTCCAAATTATATCGCTCCGGATCCGGACCGCCAAAGCCGACGCGCACAGGCGCGCCGGTGGCTCTGCAAATATACGCAGTGTGCAATACGAAATCAAGATTCAGATCGACGGCAACATCGTACGGGCGGCGCAAAATCCGCTCCAGCAGCGGTTTCCGCGGAAGGTAGAACGAGTTCAAATCGGGCGGATCGATGCGGATCACCTCGGTGGCGCCGGGATCGGCAAGAGGCGTGCCGCGCGTGCCGCTGTTCACGACGGTCAGGTGTCTTCCCGGAGAGTTGGTTTTGATCGCCTTCAACGCCGTACCGGCGACTAATGCGTGCTCATAACCAAGCGGAAGAATAATCAGGACAGATTTCGCACCGGTGAAAAAATCCGTCAGCGGTTTCGAAGAATCGATGTTTTTGCGAAACGTGAACCGCGCCGCATGGGCGCCGAGGTATTTTCGGGTGGATTCGAACATGGATTTATTTTCCTAGCGCGCTCAACAGTTTTTTCTCGTCCCACAGCTCGATGCCGAGCTGTTTTGCTTTATCCAGCTTCGAACCCGCGTCCGACCCGACGACGACGACACTGACATTCTTTGACACCGAAGAGGCAACGATCCCTCCCTGCTGCTCGATGAGTTCTTTGGCCTCGTTCCTGGATAGGGATTCCAATCCGCCGGTAAGGACGAACGATTTGCCCGCAAGCTTGCCGCCGGATTTCTTGCCTTTTTCTGCGGAAAGATGCAATCCATGACGCTTGAGCAAATCGACAATTTCGGTATGGCGTTTGTTCTCGAAAAATTTTACGATGCTTTCGGCGATCTTGGGGCCGATTTCATGGATGCCTTGAAGGTCCTCAAGCGATGCGTTTTTGAGGTCATCGATTGAATTGAATTGTTCTGTCACGATTCGCGCAACGGTTGAACCGACATGCCTGATGCCGAGAGCATACACAACGCGAGCGTACGGCTTCTGTTTGCTTGCTTCGATTCCATCGAGCAGATTCTGAACGCTTTTCTCCCCCCACCGTTCGAGTTCGATGAGCTTGTCTTTTTGCTTGTGGAGCGTGTACAGATCGGCGACATTCTTTACAAAACCGTGGGTTACGAGTTGATCGACGATCGCCTCGCCCAGCCGCTCAATATCCATCGAGCCGCGCATGGCCCAATGTTCTATCCGCGCGCGGATCTGCTTCGGACATTCATAGTTGTCGCAATAATAATTTGCTTCGCCTTCCAACTTCTCAATCTTCGTTCCACACTCAGGACATTTCTTGGGAAATTTGAACGGCGCGGCCTTCGGGCTGTTACTTTTGGCGACTGCGGAAATTTTCGGGATCACATCGCCGCCGCGCTCCACGACAACAATATCGCCGACGTGAATGTTCAATTTCTGGATATACTCTTCATTATAGAGCGAGGCATGCGTAACAGTCGTACCGCCGATAAACACCGGCTCTAGATCGGCCACCGGGGTGACTGTTCCCACCCTGCCCACCTGCAAACGGATTCCTGCAAGCCTTGTTTCGGCCTTGCGCGAAGCAAATTTTGCGGCAATCGCCCAGCGGGGACTCTTTGCAATCGCGCCGAGTTCCTCGCGCTGTTTGAACGAATCGATCTTTGCGACAATGCCGTCGATTTCGAACGGCAGCGTTTCGCGCTTCTCCTCCCACCCTTTCCAAAACTCGATTACCTCGTCGATTGAGCTAACCCGTTTGATATACGGATTCGTCGCGAAACCTGCCTCCTTCAGCTTGAGCAGCGAATCAGTATGGCTGTCGCCGGTTATTCCTTCGCCTAAGAATTGATAGGCGAAAAATCTCAGCGGCCGAGTTGCGACAATCTTGGAATCCTGCAATCTGAGCGTTCCGGCAACGAAATTGCGCGGATTGACGAACATTTTTTCGCCTTGCCGCTCCTGCTCTTCATTGATCTTGTCGAAATCTTTCTTGAACATGATTACTTCGCCGCGAACTTCGCAATCGGAAAGTTTTTTGGAGGCGATATGCAGCGGGATCGAGCGGATGGTCTTTACGTTGTTGGTGATATCATCGCCCTGCGTGCCGTCGCCGCGGGAAATACCCTGCACCATGATGCCGTTTTCGTAGCGCACGGCGAGCGAAACGCCGTCGAATTTCAACTCACAGGCATACTTATATTTCTCATCGGGGATCAGCGATTGCACGCGCCGGTCGAATTCGCGGATCTCGTCTTCTGAATACGTGTTCGAAAGACTCAGCATCGGCGTAGAATGTGGAACGGTGGGAAACGTCTTCGTGGGTTCGCCCCCAACGCGGTGCGTGGGAGAATCGGGTGTTACGAGCGCGGGGTATTCAGCTTCGAGCGCCTGCAGATCGCGCATCAGTTTATCGTACTGCTCGTCGGCGATGGTGGGCGCGGCCTCGACGTAGTAGCGATAATCGTGCTTGCGAATCTCTTCGCGCAGCTTTTCAATTTTCTTAATTGCCGCCGGAGGAGCTGGGGATACTTTCGGCATTTACACGGTTATGGAAAGGAATTCCTTTTTACCGGCTGTGCGGTTTGTTTGGTGAATTTCGGCAAGGCATGTTTGCCCGCTTCGGTTGCGCTGAGGTTCGCGGCGCGTATGGAATCAAGACTGCCGGATGCTTTCTTCACGGCAATTTTCACGGGCGGTTTCTGCATTGTATCGAGCGTGATCCACGAGAGATCGATGTTCGATAACGGCTTGCGGATTTTCCCGAGCGCGCCGACACTCTTGCCGTTCAACTTAAATGTCATCGCCGAGCCGTTGCCTAACGATAATACGAAATAATCTTTCGCTTTCCAATGCATCACGAAACCCGGTGCGAATGTGTATTCCTGCGCAGGATTCGTATCGCGCACGATGCGCACCCACACGGTATCCGTCGCTGTGCCTTCGAGCAGCAGACTATCGCGGTCTTTGCCGGTGCGGACAACGAGCGAGGACTCCGGGAGCGCAATCGGCTGTGCATGCGGGTTCCGGTTGAGGTCGTGTTCGCGGGCTACTTCGGTGAAGGGCGTCTCCTGCACTGCGTCCGAGGGGCGTTCGCTGCGAATCCATTGAATCAGCGCGGCGAGACAAACGATCGCGACCATCGTCAGCGCAGCGAGGATCAAGAGCGGATTGCCGACAACCCGCGAACCGCCCGTGGGAGCATTTGTGTTCTCGGCCGCAGTTTGTCTCGGCACCGGCGCAAGCACCGATTGAATCGCACGCATGACGGTTTGCCCTACGGCAGGTTCGTGCAGCAATGCCTCAGGATCGATGCCGACTTCTCTTGCATACGAAACCGTGAACGCCTTGATATAGGTTTGCGGCAAGTCAGAAAGCAGACTTTCTTCTATCTGCTGCAAGAACTTCTTATTGATTCTTGTCGCCGCAGCAATATCATCGATTGTGCGGCCCCGTTCCTCGCGGGCTTTTTTTAATATTTCGCCAATACTGCTCATACAAAAACCTTACAAAACAATCGTGAAAATCCTATTATCTCTCATCCGGCGCGGGATTAGCGGGGGGCCATACAATTAAAAAAGTTACCAAGAACGGGGAGTAAATGCAAGTCTTTTTGCGATATAACGGTTGCATATCACAAGTTAACTGAGGATTGACATTCCAACCCCGTATTTGTACCTTTTAATGTAAGGAGGGTTTGTGAGGTTTGGCATTCCAGTATATGAAATTGGTCGCGACGCTATGAGGCTCATCGCAGTATGACGTCGAATCGTTACATATATTCATTCCTACTGATTGCGCTTACAGCGAGTGTGTCGATCGCAGGCGCCCATCTATCTATCCGCACGAATGATAGTTCCGAAATTAAAGGCGATTTACTTCTTATCACCGATAGCGTGCTGGTTATTACCCGCCTTTTTAATGCTCGAGAGGATTTCGTTGAACAACATCTCAAAGAGATTGAGGTCGTTCGGTTGGACAAAATTACCGCAATTAAACTATGCGGCAGATCATTTACCTCAGATGGCCTCCTCCTCGGTGCTGCTGCAGGATTGGCGGTGGGAACGCTCTTAGATTACGAACCGCACGGCATCAGTCGGTACGATGTAAACACTGACCCGGTCGGGCCCGGTGCAATTGCAATAGTATACTGCGGCTTGGGAGGTATGGCAATCGGCGCCTTCCTCGGCGCTGAGGAAGTAACGCATGATGAAGAGTTAGACTTGAACGATCCTGTGACGCGAAGGAATCTCATCGATATGGCCCGCTACCGCAATGAGCCGCCGGAGTGGCTGAAGAAGTTGATGCAGGAGTAAATCTGCCCTTCCCGAATCCTTTTGCCTGGAATCCACGTTCTTTTCTATCTACGGAAAAAAGACCCTGGATTCCCGATAGAAACATTCCGCCAAAAAGACGGCGGACAAGTCGGGAATGACACTTTTGGGGAGGCGCGCTATCCCGTGGGAATGACACCCAGGAGGAATTGTAGGGATGCCGGAGGCATCCAACATTTATAGCCCGCCCAATCCAAGATAATATCCGACGCCGGAGGCGTCGAACAAGAAAAATCGTACGATGCCTTCGGCATCGGCGGGAGCGGCTCCGGGAGGATTTCTATAAACGTTCCATCCCTTCGGGATGGTAAAGCAAACATTTTCCTTCCATAGAAGAAACGACGCCCCCTTCCGAACGCTGGCCGGGCAAGCTGGATTCCCGATAGAATCCGCGAATCCGCCAAACGCGGAGACGGCCTGGGCCGGAAGGACAGAAATAAGCAGCATAGGGTATTTAAGATTTGACTTTGTCATCTATATTGCGTATATTGTATTAGCACCGCTCATACGAAGGCGAAACAGACCGCGGCGTTGCTTGAAGGGAGTTCAAAATCGAACAAACATGTGGGTAAAAATCCTAAAAACTACACAAAAACACCCCCAATTTTGCACGAATTTTCGCAGGTAAAAAATTATTTATACAGAAGTTATGCTTAAGAAAATAAAAAAATTTATGCTGCGAAAAGAATGGTGTACGGGAAAAGCAGAAAAGAGAACGAACGATGCTGTCCGCCGCGGCGGACCGATAGAAACATTCCTCCTGCGGCGGACAAGTCGGGAATGACACGTAAGGGGATGTACTTGAATCCGAGAGCCACCAGAAAAGTTAACCGTCAACTGTTCACTGTCCCCCGTTCACGGTTCACTAAAAGCTACCCCGCCTGCTCCGTATGATGTATCTTCCCCAAATCGATCCGCAGTATTCCGTCTGTTGAGGGCTTGAACACATCGGCGAAGCGCGCGCCCCAAACGACTTCGTGCGGCTTGTACGATGTCCGCGCATGCACCGACTGCGCGAATGTTTCATCGGTTCCGGTGAGCAAGACTAAAAACTCTGCGTCCGACGCCTCCAACTGTTCCTTTGTCACGTTGTACAGCGGGCTCGTCTCATCGATCGGATGAACCACCACCCAATGCAGGGGCAAGAACACTACCGAGCGGCGCTCAAGCGCGAGAATGTAGAATTTCCGGATCTTGATGCCATCGATTACTTCGATACGGCTGAACGTGACCGACGCCTCGACTTGAATTAACTCGTTGCTGCGCTCGTTCGCAAGGCGGAATTCGAACGCGGTAATGCCTTTGTAGGGCGCAATGACTGCGTTGTGCGAAAAGACGATCTTCGCGTACGGGCGCGAGAAGCGCGCGAAGAGAATTCCGGTTGCCAGAGCAAATCCCAGCAGCCCCGCAAGCGCCTCGACCGCAACGACGATATTTGCGGCGAGGCCGTTTGGACTCATCGAACCGTAGCCGATGGTCGAAAGCGTTTGCACGCTAAAGAAGAACGTCTCGAACAGCCGCGCGAACGCGGTTTGACCCTCGGCCCCTTTCAGCGCATCCGGCCCGCAGGCAAAATACGCAAGCGCAAAGAAGACATTAATGACGAGATAAAAGAAAAGAATCACCGCATTGAACCGCCACCAGCTCATGGTGATCATCGAGTGGTACGGGTTGATGGAACGGAGAAACGGCAGTCCCATCCGCTGCACGTTGAAACTGCCGTCGCGGTTGAGGAAGCGCGTATGCTCCTGCGAGGTGACGCGCGACCCTAGCCCTAAATCTTTATTGATATCGTCTTCGAGTTGAAATTTTGCCATAATGCATTGTCCGGTG
>Ga0070731_10005489_pt1 | contig 10435 bp, 10 predicted proteins | sample Coa_R1_2_FD_66448 | JGI IMG/M metagenome (GOLD analysis project Ga0070731, IMG submission 66448) | Surface soil microbial communities from Centralia Pennsylvania, which are recovering from an underground coalmine fire - Coalmine... | ecosystem: Environmental > Terrestrial > Soil > Unclassified ... | reverse complement strand
GGCCCGGATGGCGGCCCGGATCGCGGCCAGCGGCAGCGATCTGCGCCGGCGGCTGGCGCAACGGGCTAGCGCACCTGGAGGATCACCCGCGTGAAGATCGCCCTTGACCCGTACATGCTCCGGGCGCGGCCGTTCCGCGAGGTGTGCCGGATTGCCGCAGACATCGGCTACGACTCGATCGAGCTCTCGCCCCGGCCTGACTTCATCCCGTTCTTCGTCCACCCCCGAGCTGATCGCGACACCGTGCAGGAGTTCCGGGCGGCCCTCCAGGAAACCGGCATCGAGCTGGCCTCGATCCTGCCCCTCTACCGCTGGTCGAGCCCCGACGAGGATGAGCGCCAGACGGCCGTCCGCTACTGGAAGCGGGCGATCCAGCTGGCGGTGGACGTCGGCTGCTCGACGATGAACTCGGAGTTCAACGGCCGGCCCGAGCAGGCGGCCCGCAGCGAGGGCCAGTTCTGGCGATCGATGGAGGAGCTCCTGCCGGTCTTCGAACGGGAGGGGATCCGGCTCAACCTGGAGGCCCACCCGGACGACTTCATCGAGCGCAACCAGGAGGCCGTGGACCTGGTCCGGGGGATCGATTCGCCGCTCGTGCGGTACGTCTACTGCGCGCCCCATACCTATTACCTGGGCGACGACATCGCCGCGATGATCGCCTATGCCGCCCCCGTCCTGGCCCAGGTCCACATTGCCGACGTCCTCAACCACCGGGCCTCGTCGGGCAATCGCTACATCATCAACCCGCCGGGATCCACGGCCCGGGTTCACCAGCACCTCGACATCGGCCAGGGCGAGGTCGACTGGGCGGCCTGCTTTGGGGCCCTCAAGGCGATCGGCTTCGACGGGATCCTGACCAGCTGCGTCTTTGCCTGGGAAGAGCGCGCGGTCGAGTCGTCGACCCTGATGTTCGAGAAGATCCGGGGCTATCTCGGAGCGGGCCCGGCCTGAAGCACGCCGGCGATGAAGCCGGCTGCCTCGCGGACCCCGTCGGCCTGGGTCGAGAACGGGTCCTCCTGTTCGATCGACAGGCTGTCGTCGTAGCCGGTCCGGCGGAGGGCCGCGACGAACTCCAGCCACCAGGCCGTTGGGTGGATCCGGCCGACGGTGCGGAAGGTCCAGGCCCGCTCGGCCGGGTCGCTAAACGAGCGATTGTCGAGCACCCCGGCCAGGACCACCTGGCCGGCGACGATCTCGGTGTCTTTCATGTGCACGTGCTGGATCGCCGGGCCGAGCGCGTCGATCACCGCGATCGGGTCCATCTGCTGCCAGAACAGGTGGCTCGGATCCAGGTTGACCCCGATCACCGGGCCCACGGCGGCCCGGAATGCGAGGGCCGTCGGGACGTTGTACACGAGGTGCAGCGGATGCAGCTCGAAGGCGATCCGGGTCACGCCGCTGGCGGCCGCCAGCCGGGCCTTGCCCGTCCAGAACTCGAGGCCAGCGTCCCAGTTCCGCTGGCCCAGGGCCACGGCGTCTTCCGGCCATGGGTACCACGGCCAGTTGATCGTCGTCGAGCCCGGCCCGTCGCCCGGGCAACCGGCCATCGAGACCACCTTCGAGACCCCCAGCTCGGAGGCCAGGCGCAGGGTCTTGTCGATCAGCGCCGCGTGCGCCTCGCCCAGCACCGGATGGAGCGGCCAGGCCGAGCAGTTGAGCGCGGCGATCCGCAGGCCCCGGCTGGCGAACGCCGCCAGGAACGTGGCCCGGGCCGCCGGGTTCGCGAGCAGGTCGTCGATATCGAGGTGGGGCGCGCTGGACTGGCCACCGGTGGCGATCTCGATCGAGCGGACGCCGCAGCCAGCTGCGATGTCGAGCGCCGCCTCGAAGGGATGGTCGGTCAGCGAATCGGTGTACAGGCCGATGTCCACGCGGAGAGCCGCTCCTTCCGGGGTTCGCCAACTTGCAAGTCGCGTGTAGGATGATACGTGCTAACGATTGCACACGGGACGAAGGTGGGCCCAATGCCGGACGCCAGTGCAGTGCTCCTGGAGAACGCGCCGATCCCCTGGGATCCGCTCCTGCCGCTCGAAGACCCCTACCCGGCCTATCGCCGGATGCGCGACGAGGCACCCCTCTTCCATCACGTCGGCCGTGACGTGTGGGCGTTCTCGCGTTTCGAGGACGTCCAGCGCGCTGCCCGGGACTGGACCAACTACTCCAGCCGCGAAGGCAACGACCACGACGACACGTACCAGCTCTTCGCCCCGGCGGGCGACCTGGCCGGCGTCGATCCGCCGGTCCACACCAGGCTGCGGAGCGTCTTCAAGCAGGCCTTCAACCCGACCGCGATTCGCGAGAAGTTCGAGCCGGCCATCCGGGTCACGGCGACGCAGCTCGTCGACCGGATCGTGGCCTCGGACCACGCCGACTTCGCCCGGGACCTGGCCCGGCCGCTGCCGGGCACGATGATCTGCACCTGGCTGGGGTTCCCCGAAGCGGACCACCCGATGCTCCTCGACTGGTTCGGCCACCTGCTCGACCGGGTGCCCGGCGAGCGCGAGCTGCCGCCCAGTACCCTGGCGGCCCGCGACCAGCTCCGGGAGTACATCGGTCGGGCCGCCGAAGAGCGGCTGGCCCACCCCCGCGACGATTTGTTGGGCACGATGGTCGAAGCTCACCGGGCGGGAACCCTGAGTCGCGACGAGATCCAGGGCAGCGCGATCCTGCTCTTCCTGGCCGGCATCACGACCACCGCCGGCCTGATCTCGAATGCCCTCTTCCATTTGGCGACGCGGCCCGAGCAACGGCGGATCCTGCGCGACGAGCCGGACCGACTGCCGAACGCGATCGAGGAGTTCCTGCGCTTCGATCCGCCGATCCAGACCCTGATGCGCACGACGGCCCATGAGGTCGAGGCCTACGACACCGTCATCCCGGCGGGGGCCCACGTCAGCCTGATCTGGGCGTCGGCCAACCACGACGATCGGCGCTGGCCCGAGCCGGACCGCCTCGACATCGCCCGCGAGCCGGAGCGGAACCTGGCCTTCGGCGAGGGGATCCACCATTGCATCGGGGCGCCCCTGGCCCGGCTCGAGGCCCGGATCGCGTTCCAGGAGCTCTTCTCGCGAATCTCCGACTACGAGATCAGCGGCACGCCCCGGCGGATCATGACCCCCACCGACCGCGCCTTCGAGCTGCTGCCCGTCTCGTTCTAGGCCTTGGCCGCGATGTTGACGGCCAGCGCCTTCTCCATCGCTTCGGCGGTCGCGTTCGGTTACGAACCGGGTCAAGAACGAGAAGGGGCGGCGGGGCCTGCGCTACCCTCCAGAGATGCAGCCGCCAGAGATGCCGCCGGCGCCGCGGGTGACCGGCGAGGGCGAGAAGGTCTGTCCGCATTGCGGCCAGACCGTGCCCCACCTGCACTTCTGCGTCCGCTGCGGCTCGCCCCTCGACGGGTTCGCCCGACGCCATGAGTTCGCGGCCCATCCCGGCGAGCCCGTCCAGGCGATCCGCCTCTTCTCGACCCTCTTCCCGCACCTGCCCGCGGCCGGCTACGCCTCGTTCCGAGCCGCGTTCCTGCTGGGGATCGCATTCATCGCCGCGCTGGCCATCGCCGGCTTCTACCCGATCGCCCTGGTGGCCGCGGCGATCCTGGTCCCGATCCTGTTCGTCCTGTACTTCATCGAGGTCGACCTCTACGAGCGGGCGCCGCTGACGATCATCGTCGCGACCCTGGCCTGGGGCGTGGCCGTGGGGGCCGTGCTCGGTGCGGCCGGCCGGCTGGCGGGCAGCTCGGCCGCCATCGACAGCGGCACCAGCCTGACCGGGGCGATCCCCGGCGCGATCGGGCTGGCACTCCTCGGCGCGGCCCTGGCGACCCTCGGGCCGCTTGCCCTGATCCGCCACCCGGCCTTCAACGACGTCCTCGACGGGGCCACCTTCGGGGCGATCTCCGGGGCGGTCTACGCCAGCGCGTTCGGCGTCGTCCGGGCGAGCGACCTGCTGATGGGCGGCTTGCGGCCCGGCGGCGACCCGTGGCCGTGGCTGGCCCGACTGGCCACCCTTGGCGTCGCCCAACCGGTCCTCCTGGCCACGATCGTGGGCTCGATCTGCGCCGCGTTCTGGCTCCGCTATCGGGCCCCGGTCAACGATCGCCGGGCCCTGGGCCCGCTTGGGATCCCGCTGGTCACGATTGTTGCGGCGGTGGTCCTCCTGGCCCTCAGCGCGTCGGCCCGGGTGCAGCTGCCGCTCCTGGCCGGCCTGGTCGTGACGGCGGTCGCGGCGGCCCTCGGCTTGCTCTGGCTGCGCGGGGCGATCCACCTGGGCCTGCTCGAGGAGGCAAACGAGTCCGGGATCGGGCCGCCGACGCGCTGCCCGAACTGCGGCCGGATGACCCCGGGGCACACCTTCTGCGGCTGGTGCGGGATCTCGCTCCAGGCGCTGCCGAAGTCGACCAGGACGCGGACGACCACGCCGATCCCCGGTCCATCGACCAGCGCGCCACCCGACGCACCGGCGCCCGCACCATGAGCGGCTGGATGGCCCGGGCGGACCCCCAGGGCAGCTTCGCGGACCAGCCCCGCCGGTCGGGCAGCCCGCTGGTCCGCTTCGCGATCATCTTCATCGTGGTCCTGGTCATCACCCTGGTCGTCGTGTCGGCCCTGACCCCGTCGGCGCCGGCTTCGAGCTGCCCGACGGCGCCGGCCCCGTGCAGCGTGCCGCCCAAGCCACCCGGGACGGGGACGACCAGCACTGGCGGCACCCAGGGCGGCAGCGCGAGCGACGAGCTGGTCGTGGGGACCGCGTGGTCGAGCTCCGAGTTCGGGTTCTCGTTCCATTACGACGCGGATGCCTGGGATGTCCAGCAGGACGAGCAGGATCTCCTCCAGCTCAAGTCGCCGTCCGATCCCAATGCGGATCGCGAGGACTGGGTGATCGTCGAGGGCGCCTCGAGCACGAACGACACGCCCGAGCAGCTGCTCCAGGCCCGGGTCGCCGCCCTGGCCCAGTCGGTGCCGGACCTGGCGCCCGATACGGGCTCGTACTACGCCGTCAAGGGACCCGAGATCGGCGACGTGGCAGGGATCGCCGCGGTCTACGTCGGCACGCTCGACGACACCGACGGGACGCCGATCTCGCCGGTCCGCTACTCGATCGTCGCGGCGACCCACGCCGGGCTCACCGTGGCGATCACGGTCCGGACCCTGGACCCCGATGAGATCGCCCAGCACGGCCCACCGGAGCTCACCTGGCACATGCTCTCGCGCCAGCTGGTCGACCCGATCATCGAGGACTTCCGATGGCCGGCCGGCAACTAGTCCGGGGCGCGGCCCTGGCCGCGAGCGTGCTGCTCGCCGCCGGCGTCGTCTGCCAGTCTTCCGCTGCGCTCGCGCTCACGCGGCCCGCGGCGGCTGCGGCGGATGCGGCCACGGAGCAGCCTGCCGCTCCGGGCGAATCGATCGTCTTCGACGCCGACCTGCTGCTGCCCGGGGCGGGCGGGATCGCCTCGGCCGCGGCGGCGATCTCGGACCCGGCCAGCCCCGCCTATCGGCGCTACCTGAGCGCGGCTGACTTCGGTGCTCGCTTCGGCCTGCCGCTGGCCGACATCGCGCACGTGGCGAGCTGGCTCAGTCGCCAGGGCTTCACCGTCGTCAGTGCCCCGGCCAACCGGAGCTACCTCGAGCTCGAGGGCACGGTCGGCCAGCTCACGTCGACCTTTGGCGTTGGCATCGCGGATCGGACGGACGCCGGCGGCGCCGCCTACCACGTGGCCGTGGGCACGCCGGTCGTGCCGGCTGCCCTGCGCCCGTTCGTCCGGGCGGTCAGCGGGCTCGACACGTCGCCCGCCAGCCGGCCCCTGCCGCGCTTCGGTCCGGCCAACGGCCTGCACGCTGCCGACCTGGCCAAGGCCTACGGGATCGATGCGCTCCACGCCCAGGGGCTGGACGGCAGCGGCCAGTCGGTCGCGGTCGTGTCCTTCGATACCTTCGATCCGCGCGACATCAGCACCTTCGACCAGGCCGTCGGGATCAGCGGGCCGGCCGTCCAGAGCGTCCGGCTGCCGGGCGCCGCCAAGAAGCCGGGCGACGGCGAGGACGAGGTCTCGCTCGACCTGGAGACGATCAGGGCGATCGCGCCAAAGGCCCAGATCTACGACTACGAGGCGCCCCAGAGCGCCAACTGGAGCGACGTGATCAACCGGATCGTCGAGGACGGCAAGGTCCAGATCGTGTCGATCAGCTGGGGTCGCTGCGAGCCCTACGCCGAGCCCTCGGCCGGTGACCCCGACGACATCGCCCTGGCCAGTGCCGAGATGGCGGGCCTGAGCATCTTCGTGTCCAGCGGCGACAACGGCGCCTATGACTGCCTCGACGAGCCGGACGGCCTGCGCCACGACCTCACCGTCGCGGCCGACTACCCGGCGGTCAGCCCGCACGTGATTGCCGTGGGCGGCACGTACCTCTCGCTCCACCAGGACGGCTCGTACCTGGGCGAGGTCGCCTGGCAGGATCCCCTCGGCCAGGCCGGCTCGGGCGGCGGCCTGAGCACGGTGTTCGCGCGGCCGGGCTGGCAGGCCGGGCCGGGCGTCGCCAACGACCAGTCGAGCGGCAAGCGCCAGGTGCCCGATGTGGCCGGGCCGGCTGATCCGGCCAGCGGCATGTTCGTCATTTCGGACGGCGAGGACGAGGTCGTCGGCGGGACGAGCGCGGCGACGCCGTTCTGGGCGGGCTCGATGGTCCTGGCCCAGGAGCTGGCGGCCAAGGACGGGGCAGGCAAGCTGGGCTTCCTGGATCCGATCCTGTACGCCCTCGCCGCGGCCCACCAGGACGGCTCGCTGTTCCACGACATCAGCGCCGGCGCGAACCTGCTCTACGCGGCCACGCCCGGCTGGGACTACGCCACGGGCTGGGGCAGCCCCAGGCTGGATGCCCTGGTGCCGGCGATCGTTGCCTACGTCCAGGCCCATCCGCACTGAGCCCGGGCGGTGAGCCCGCGCCGGGTCAGGACAGCCTCACGCGACTTCCTGCACTGGTACGGCGGCCCGCGCCGGGGTTACCTGCCCGCCCTGGTCATCGTGTAGATCCCGGGCTTGGCGCTGCTATAGGCGGGATCGACGGTGAACACGGCGTGGAGCCCGCCGGTCGCCTGGTTGATGAGCAAGGTCGGCAGCGAGGTCGGCAGGGTGCTCAGCGTGTTCAGCTGCCAGGTCGCCCCGGCCTTGGTGTAGACGCTGATGCTGTCCTGGCCGCCGGTCAGAGCGGTCACCACCCCGGTTGTGTCGTCGCGCACGAACGAGACGCCGTCGACATTCGTCGTGAACCGGCGCGAGGTCCAGGTGCTGCCACTGAGGGTCGCGTAATACTCGCCGTCCTTCGAGGTTCCGCCACCGAGGGCGCAACCACCCGGCTGCGGGCTGTGCGTCCACATGATCCGGGGCTGGTTGGTCGAGTCCAGCTCGAGGACCGGACCCCAGGCGTAGCCGTCCTGCTTGTAGACGGTCGAGGTTGTGAAGCCCGCGCCATTGAAGACGCCGTAGCGGATGCCGGCCTCGCCCCAGTAGGCGATCCGGGCAAGGTGGTCGGTCCCGACCTGGAGCGAGACGGAACCCTCGTGCCGGGCATCGCCGATCTTGTAGCGGTGGGTCGTGCCGCCCTGGACGGTCTCGAACCAGCTGGTGGCGTTGTCGTTGAGGACCGTGGCGTAGATCGTGCCGCCCTGGACGATGAACGACTCAAGGCCGTCGTTCGTGGCGCCGATCTTGGTCGGCGCCGACCACGCTCCACCTGGCGCGGCCTGTGATCGGACGAGGACGGAGCTGAAGCCCGCGTCCCCGCAGCCGCCGTCGCCGTACTCCTGGTAGGCCAGGTACGTGGCGCTGCCGTCGACCGCGATCTGGGGGAAGGCGTCGGTCTTGCCGGGCGGCGGCGGAAGGGTCGTCGAGGTCCACGAGCCGCCCGAGGCCTGGACGAAGTAGCCGAAGTCCTTGCCGCACTGGGCGACCATGTGGATCCGGCCCGCGGAGTCGATCACCGCGAGGACCCCGGCGGGGGCGCAAGCCGCGGAACCCGGGACGAGCGCCGGTGTCGACCAGCCCGCGGCGAGCGGCGGCAGCTTGGGCGTCGGCGATGGCGCCTCGGTTGGTTCCGAGGTCGGGCCGGACGAAGCGGATAGCGTGGGCGCCGGCGTCGGCGCCGCGCTCGCCTCAGGCGGAAGCGAGGGTGACGCCGAGGCCTCGGGTGCCTCCGACGCTTCGCCCACCGGCGGGCTGCTCGGGGCGGCGCTCGGCAAGAGCGAAGCCGACGCCGAGGGGCCGCTCGCGCAGCCACCCAGGGCGATCGCGAGGCTCGCGACGAGCGCCAGGGATCCGGTCCTGGGCCTGCGTGTGTTTCTGGACATCCCACCCACTCCAGCCATCCGCGCTCGATCAGCGCGAGGGTACTCCTCCAGCCATCTCGGACGAAGGCCAGGGGCAGGTTGCTGCGCGGGCCGGGGCCGGTACCTTTGGTTGGGCTGGGGCCACCCGCCCGGACCGGCCTGTTCTCCCCCGGAGGCCACCGGGCGGGGCCTGCGGATCGCGAATTCCGGTGCGTCCGCGCACGAGGGTCCTAGTCAATCGGCGATCGGCATGGTAGTACTTGTGCCTCATCCCCCGTCGAGCTGCCGACTCCTTTCTTCTTGCGGCAGACGCGAGGTCCAATCAGAAGGAACTGGTGTGGAATGGTTCGAAACGTGATCGCGCGACTGACGGCGGCCGAAGACGGCCAGGGCCTCGCCGAGTACGCCCTCATCCTGGCCCTGATCGCGATCGTCGCGATCATTGCCCTGCTCTTCCTGGGCGGCCAGGTCAGCACGATCCTGAGCGACGTCGGCAACTCGGTCTAGCCGGGACCACCTCCCGCTCCACGACAGGAGCCCCTCCCGGGTGGAGGGGCTCCTTCCGATTCCCGGTCCGGAATTCAGGGCGGAAGGAGTAGGAATCCGGGTCGGTTCGGTGTACTTTGGGGCACTTCGCGCGGGTCGCCGATCATCGTTCATCCTTCGGCCGCCGGGCGAGCTCATCACAAGGACGGGTCCCATGGCCTGCAAGGCGATGCCCCTGGACGAACGCGGCCAGGGCCTGGCGGAGTACGCACTCATCCTCGCGCTCGTATCGGTGATCGCGATCCTGTCGCTGCTCTTCCTGGGCGGTCAGATCTCGGCGATCCTGAGCACCCTGGGCGGCAGCATCTGAGGGCGCTGGCCTAGCGCAGCAGCCCGAAGAGCAGGTTCGACCCCGCCCCCAGCAGCCCGATGCCCACGAGCAGTGCCGCCGACGGCAGGGCGAAGGACGGGAACCGACGCTCGACCCGGAGCAGCACCAGGAGCATGACCGTAACGGCGGCCGCCTTCATGAGCGCCGGTCCGAGCGGGCCATCGAGGGCGTACAGCGTCCGGGCCAGCGGGTTGCTCTCGGCTTCGATCCCGACCTTGGCCACGGCCGGCACGAACGTCAGCAGATCCAGGAGCTGGGCCAGGGCGACGGCGGCGAACAGGACGACCGACCGATTGGTGATCGAGCGGGGCTGGGCCAGGGCAGGCTGAGCGAATGTTGATCCCACCCCAGAAGCATCGGCCGACGGTCGCGTCCAGTCCCTAGGACCTCCGTCAGGGACGGTCCGGATCGAGTACCGGGGGCCCGGTCACGGCCGGCCGCCTGTGGGACGATGGCGGCGATGACGGCGGCCCGTAGATCCGATCCGACCGGTGGCCATCGGCTGGGCCTGATCGGGGCCGGCTGGATCAGCGGCTACCATCTTGCCGCGCTCGACCGGCTGGGCCGGACGCAGCTCGTCGCAGTCACGGCTGCCAGCCGCGCCAGCGCCGAGGCGGTCGCCGCTCCAGCCGGCGCGGCCGCCTATCCCGGCACAGACCTCGAACGGATGCTCGACGAGCAGCGGCCCGAGGTCGCCATCGTGGCGGTCCCGCCGTGGGCCGCCGTCGCGACGCTCGAACGGCTGGTCGAACGGGACATCCCGTTCCTGACCGAGAAGCCCCTCGCCGCAACCGACGCCGCAGGTCCGGCCCGGCTCGCCGCAGCGATCGAGGCGCGTAGCCTGGTGGCTGCCGTCGGCTATCACCTGCGCGGCCTGGAGGCCCTGGCCGAGGTTCGCTCCAGCCTGGCCACGAACCCGGCCCACCTGGTCAGCGCCCGCTGGCTGGGCTCGACGCCGCCGCCCGCGTGGTGGCGCCGGGAGGCAACCGGTGGCGGCCAGGTGATCGAGCAGGCGACCCATTTCTACGACCTGGCCCGGCTGCTGGCCGGCGAGGCGACGGTCCTGGGCGCGGCATCGACCCGGGCGCTGCCATTCGTGCCGGAAGGCGTCGAGCTTGCCGATGCGACGGCAGCGCTCCTGTGCTTCGACTCCGGTGCCCTGGGCAGCTTTGCCAACAGCCGCCGGCTGGCGTCCTCGGTCATCGAGCTGTCGCTCGCCTGCGCCGATCGGCTGATCAC